>Ga0209370_1000055_pt1 | contig 329735 bp, 285 predicted proteins | sample AgamicAtPrz_FD_187164 | JGI IMG/M metagenome (GOLD analysis project Ga0209370, IMG submission 187164) | Agave microbial communities from Guanajuato, Mexico - At.P.rz (SPAdes) (version 2) | ecosystem: Host-associated > Plants > Phyllosphere > Phylloplane/Leaf | place: Guanajuato, Mexico...
AACTCACGACGACGAACTTCAGCCAGAACGCCTGCTTTCTCGCAGGAACGCTTGAAGCGACGCAGTGCTACGTCGAATGGCTCGTTTTCACGTACTTTAATTACCGGCATGTAACTCTCACCTCGATAAAATTCGGTTTTTGCTGCTGACTGCGGCGTCAGCACATTTCAAAATGGTGCAGCATTTTACTCCAACGCGAGTCGGTTTGTAAAGCACCATGGACAATTAAGAACCAACAGGAGCGTTTGCCGATGCGGCTGCCGGTTTTTTTCAAGGGTGCGGAGTATAGCGCACTCTTTGCGCGCCACGAAATCACTTTTTGCAGCGAAAGCGTCGACGAACGCAGGCGTGGCTATGCTACACTGCGCGCCGCAAGTAAGGGGTAAGCGCTATGCGAATTCTGGGTATTGAAACATCCTGCGATGAAACCGGCATCGCAATCTATGATGACGAAGCGGGCCTGCTCGCCAATCAGCTTTACAGCCAGGTGAAACTGCACGCCGATTACGGCGGCGTAGTGCCGGAACTGGCGTCGCGCGATCACGTGCGCAAAACCGTGCCGCTGATCCAGGCAGCGCTGAAACAGGCGAACCTGCAGCCGCAGCAGATCGACGCTGTCGCCTATACGGCGGGACCTGGCCTGGTCGGCGCGCTGCTGGTCGGCGCCACTATCGGCCGCTCGCTCGCCTTCGCGTGGAAGGTGCCTGCGGTTCCGGTACACCATATGGAAGGGCATCTGCTGGCGCCGATGCTGGAAGAGAATCCGCCGCAGTTCCCGTTTGTGGCGCTGCTGGTGTCGGGCGGCCATACCCAGCTGATTAGCGTAACCGGCATCGGCGAATATGCGCTGCTGGGCGAATCTATCGACGACGCCGCCGGCGAAGCCTTCGACAAAACCGCCAAGCTGCTGGGGCTGGACTATCCCGGCGGCCCGATGCTGTCGAAAATGGCGCAGCAGGGCGTGGCGGGACGTTTTACCTTCCCGCGTCCGATGACCGATCGTCCCGGGCTCGACTTTAGCTTTTCCGGTCTGAAAACCTTTGCCGCCAATACCATTCGTGAGAATGCGGACGACGCGCAAACGCGCGCCGATATCGCCCGCGCCTTCGAGGATGCGGTGGTCGATACCCTGATGATCAAGTGCAAGCGCGCGCTGGAGCAAACCGGCTTTAAGCGGTTGGTGATCGCGGGCGGCGTCAGCGCCAACCGCACGCTGCGTGAGCGGATGGCGCAGATGATGCAGGCGCGCGGCGGAGAAGTCTTCTATGCCCGTCCTGAGTTCTGCACCGACAACGGCGCGATGATCGCCTATGCGGGCATGGTGCGTCTGAAGGGCGGCACGCGCGGCGGGCTGGGCGTCAGCGTACGGCCTCGCTGGCCGCTGGCGGAACTGCCGGCTATCTAACGTAAAAAAGCCGGCATCGCCGGCTTTATTTCTTCTCTTCTTCGCGCGCTTTCTTGCGCTTCCAGATTTTACTCTCCTGCCCGCGCCACAGCCGCTGAATATTGTCGTGATGACGCAGCAAAATCAGGCATGACAGCATCGACACCGGAAAAGTGAACTGCGGCTTAAACCACCAGACGTAAAAAGGCGCAATCAGCGCGCTGACGATGGCGCCCAGCGAGGAATAGCCGCTCAGCAGTACCGTCAGCAGCCAGGTGCCGGTCATCAGTCCGGTTAAATCCCAGCCGATCGGCGCGATAGCACCCAGCGCGGTGGCGACGCCTTTACCGCCGCGAAAGCGAAAAAAGACCGGATAGATATGGCCGAGACAGGCTGCGATAGCGGTAAGGCCAAGATAAAGCGGCGCGAGATGCAGCAGATAGGCCAGCCAGACCGGCACCATGCCTTTGAGAATATCGAAAATCAAAACGCAGGCCGCAGCGGCTTTGCCGCCGATGCGCAACACGTTGGTCGCGCCAGGATTACCTGAACCCTGAGTACGCGGATCGGGCAGTCCGGCGATTTTGCAGACCAGAATGGCGCTCGAAATCGAACCGCAAAGATACGCGAAAAAAATCATACCAGGCGCGATAGCACTCATATTACCGTACCGTTTCCTTTAGGGTCGTTTTGTCTTCGTGAACCGTGGATAATACGCATTATATGCCGGAAGTGGTATCCGGCTTAGCCAAAAACAGAGACTGTCATCATGGATATCGTTTTTATCGAGCAACTCACGGTGTACACCACCATTGGCGTTTACGACTGGGAACAGGGCATTCAGCAGAAGCTGGTGCTCGATGTCGAAATGGCGTGGGACAATCGGCTGGCGGCGCGCAGCGACGATGTAAACGACTGTCTGAGCTATGCCGACGTCTCTGAGGCGATCCTCACGCATCTGAACGGCACGCGCTTTGCGCTGGTGGAGCGGGTAGCGGAAGAAATCGCGGACCTGCTGATGACCCGTTTCAGCACGCCTGGCGTGCGCATTAAAGTCGCCAAACCAGGCGCGGTGGCGCAGGCAAACCAGGTGGGCGTGCGCATCGAGCGCGGGACTATTCCTAAATGAATACGTTGTGATTGCCATCACAATGAAACCAAACCAAATTATTGTCTGTCATAACAGGCGCCGTTGCGTTGTGAAACGCACAGGTCGCCGAAAGCCTTAAGGTTTCCCTCAGACAGGCGATGGCAAAATTTCAGGCGGAAGCAGACTCGCGACCGCCTTTTTAATGGGTTTGAAACGGATATAAGGAAAATGTGATGGCAGATATTCATCAGCTTTGGGTGGCTGCAATCCTGGGCATCGTGGAGGGGCTGACGGAGTTTCTGCCGGTCTCCTCCACGGGGCACATGATTATTGTCGGCCACCTGCTGGGTTTCGAAGGCGATAAAGCGGAAACCTTTGAGGTGGTCATCCAGCTCGGGTCCATTCTTGCCGTGGTGGTGATGTTCTGGCGTCGTCTCTTTGGCTTAATCGGCATTCACTTCGGCCAGGTGAAGCATGAAGGGGTAGGGCGCGGCCATCTGACGCTGATCCATATCCTGCTGGGGATGGTGCCGGCTGTGGTCATCGGGCTGCTGCTGCATGACCAGATCAAAACGCTGTTTAACCCAATCAACGTAATGTACGCGCTGGTCGTCGGCGGCGTACTGCTGCTGGTGGCGGAATACCTGAAGCCGAAACAGCCGAAAGCGGTGGGCATTGACGATATCACTTATCGCCAGGCCTTTATGATCGGCTGTTTCCAGTGCCTCGCGCTCTGGCCGGGCTTCTCTCGCTCCGGCGCCACCATTTCCGGCGGCATGCTGATGGGCGTCAGCCGCTACGCGGCGTCAGAGTTCTCGTTTATCCTCGCCGTGCCGATGATGATGGGCGCCACCGGCCTCGATCTCTATAAAAGCATCGGTTTCCTGACGATGAACGATCTGCCGATGTTCGCCGTCGGCTTTGTGACCGCCTTCGTCGTGGCGCTGATTGCCATCAAGGCCTTCCTTGAGCTGATCAAGCGTATCTCGTTCGTCTCGTTCGCCATCTACCGCTTTATCGTCGCGGCAGCGGTCTACGCCATCTTTATGTAACGCCTGCGCGGCCAGCCATCAGGCTGGCCGCATCTCTGCAATACCCTGCGCCACGGCGGCGATACGACGCCGCGTCAGCTCCTCTCGCACCTCCGCGCCTTTGAAACCCGCCTCGATAACCGCTTTGGTCGGCACCGACTGCGCCAGCGCGAACGCCTGACGCAGGTAGTCGCCCTGCGGATAGGGCATGCTCTCAAGGCCAGCACGGCCGCGCGCGTCCGCTTCGCTGGTCAGCGCGATTTGCTCAACCCGATGCGGCTTACGCCAGGCGTCGATGCGGTCGAACAATGCCACTAAGGCGTCCGCCGACTGACGTTCGATGGTATGCACCACGTCATGGAACTCCGTGACGATCAGCGCCAGATCGCGAATGGCGTTGGGCACGCGCAGGCGCTGGCAGAGCGCCTCTACCAGCGGCACACCTGCGGCGCCGTGGCCGTGATGGCTCGGCCACTTCTCCGGCGGCGTCAGCGCTTTGCCAACGTCGTGAAACAGCGTGGCGAAACGCACATCGATCTCGTTCGACAGCGACGCCGCCATCGTCAGCGTCATCAGGGTGTGCACGCCGGTATCGATCTCCGGATGCCACTTCGCCGGCGCGGGGATGCCGAACAGCCTGTCGAGCTCGGGGAACAGCACCTCAAGCGCGCCGCAGTCGCGCAGCGTCTGGAAGTAGACCTGCGGATTGCGCGAGGTCAGCGCCTTCTCCGTCTCTTTCCAGACGCGTTCGGCGGTAAGGTGGCTCAGCTCGCCGCTGGCCGCCATCTGACGCATCAGCGCCTGGGTCTCGTCGGCGATGCGAAAGTTAAGGTGGGCGAAACGCGCCGCGAAGCGCGCCACGCGCAGCACGCGCAGCGGATCTTCGTTAAAGGCGTCGGAAACGTGGCGCAGCAGACGCGCCTGCAGATCGCGCTCGCCGTGAAAGGGATCGATCAGCTCGCCGTTTTCCCGCTGCGCGATGGCGTTGATGGTCAGGTCGCGGCGTTGCAGATCCTGCTCGAGCGTCACGTCGGGCGCGGACCAGGTGACGAAGCCGGTGTAGCCATTGCCGCTTTTCCGTTCGGTGCGCGCCAGCGCGTATTCTTCACGGCTGTGTGGATGCAGAAAGACCGGAAAATCGCGGCCGACCTGCTGAAAGCCCTGCGCCAGCATCGCCTCCGGCGTCGCGCCGACCACTAACCAGTCCCGGTCTTTAACCGGCAGTTTTAACAGCGCATCGCGAACGGCGCCGCCTACTAAATACGTCTTCACTCAACAACTCCAGAGATAATAAAAAGGCGCGCCGGACGGCTCATCCGCCGCTAAACATTCAGCGCGCTTGTTGCTCTATTGTTGCACACAATGGCCAGATTGCAGGCATGACGAAAAGGGCATCAAAGGATGCCCTAACGCAAGGAACGCAAAACGCGGGAAAAAAGCTTAGTTCATCCAGCGATCTTTTTTCTTACGGCGCGGCACCATATGCGGCAGCACCAGCCCCAGCAGCAGGCCGACGCCCAGCACGCCGCCGCCATACATAAACCACTGCATGATGATGGTGCGCTGCTTGTCATCCAGCTGAACGTTGGCGGCGCTGACTTTTTTCTGCGCCACGATCAGCTCGTTTTTCAGCTTCTGGTTCTCTTCTTTCAGCCCGTTGATGACGCTGTCGCTATTGGCGACCTTGTTCTGCATCTCGGCGGTACGTTGGTTCCAGCTGTTGTCGATATTGCCCAGCTTCGCGGTCAGATCTTTGACCTGCTGCTCCAGCTGCGGCACGCGGGTGCGCAGGCTCGGTTCGGCGCTGAGCTGCGACAGCGGGATCCAGACGGTACGGCCTTCCGAATCGCGGATCTGGCCGTAGTTGGTATCGTTGTTGGTCTGCACCAGCTGCACTTCTTCGCCCGCGTTCAGCTTGCCGAGCAGGCGATACTGATCGCCCGGTCCGCTGCGAACCCAGGTGGATAATTCGTCGGAGATGTAGCGTTTTTCATCTGCATGGGCTGGTGCGAGCGTGCTGATAGCCAGCAAGGTAAGGCCTGCGATTACAATTTTTTTCATTCGATGTCGTTTTAGCTTGGGGGTCTGTAAATTTACCGGCACAGTCTGGAACCGCCTCGCATAAATCTGAATGAGAACTATCCTGGTCTCATTTCCCTGCGAAAAGGGTAGCGAAAGCGCAAAGAAAGCCGAGACAGCCCGCCTTCAGTGCATTACTCTTCGCCAGATAATCCTCGTAAGTGCCAGCAGCGTATTGAATAAAAAATTATGACCATCGAAATCGAACTAAAGTTCATTGCCACGCCTGACGTCGCCAGCAAGCTGGCGCAGACTCTCGCCGCTTATCCGCACCAGCACCAGGCCGCGCGGGCGCTAAGCAACATCTATTTTGAGACAGATGACAACCAGCTGCGCCGCTGGGATATGGGCCTGCGTATTCGCGGCGTTGACGGTCACTATGAGATGACGCTGAAGAGCGCCGGGAAAACGCTCGGCGGCCTGCATCAGCGCGCGGAATATAACATCGACCTGCCCGAGGCGAAGCTCGATATCGCGCGGCTGCCCGCCGAGGTCTGGCCGCAGGGCACCGACGTCGCCGCGCTCCAGCAGCGCCTGCAGCCGCTCTTTAGCACCCATTTCCAGCGCGAAACCTGGCTGGTTCAGGTAGGCGAAAGCGAAGTGGAAGTGGCGTTCGATCGCGGCGCGGTCGCCACAGAGACGCTGAGCGAAGATCTGTTTGAAGTGGAGCTGGAGCTGAAAATCGGCCAGCGCGGCGACATGATGACCTTCGCCCGCGAGCTGGTCGCCATCGGCGGCCTGCGTCTCGGCAGCCTGAGCAAAGCGGCGCGCGGCTATCAGCTGGCGCAGGGCAATCCGCCACGACCGCTGCGTCCGTTCCCGCTGCTGAAGGCCGCGCCGAAAGCGACGGTGGAAGAGGGGATGGTGACCGCGATGTCGAGCGCCCTGAGCCACTGGCAATACCATGAAGAGGTCTGGCTGCGCGGCAACGCCGAGGCGCAGCGCAGCGTCGTCGAGGCGCTGGAAGCGCTGCGTCAGGCTTTCTCTCTGTTTGGCGCGCTGGTGCCGCGCAAGGCAAGCAGCGAGCTGCGTCAGAAGCTCACTACGCTGGAAGAGACCCTCGCCGAGCCGGTGAAAGATGCGCAGGCGCTGAGCTTCTCGTCGCTCTCCGTAGAGACCCAGTTAGCGCTTACTCACTGGCTGGTGGAGTCGCAGTGGCGGCGCTGGATCGATGCCAAAAACCAGGCGAAGCTCGATGGCTCCTTCAAGCGTTTCAGCGACATCATGCTGAGCCGCATCGCAGCCGATCTCAAAGAGACCTTCAGCGACGTGCAGCAGCTGAACGAATATCACGACAAGGCGACGCGCCTGTCGCGTCAGCTGCTGGCGGTGCATCTGCTGGCAGGCGCCTACCCGGCGGAAGCCGTTTCCGTCTGGCTGGCACCGTGGCAGCAGCTGCAACAGTCAATTGCGCAAAACCAGGAGCACTGGCTGCGATCGCTGGCGAACCAGGCGATTCGCCAGCCGGCTTTCTGGCTGAACAGCAGCGCGCCACGATGATCTGACCCATCAGGGAGAGAAGACGTTGTTAGAGTTACCCGCTGAATTACAGGCGCAGGCGGCCAGCGCGGCCGAGCGCCTTGGCGTCGCTGCCGACGCCTTAACCGACGCGCAGCGCGCCGCGCTGGCGTTCAGTGGTTTCATCGCCGAGAACCTGCAACGTCACCCTGAATGGTGGCTGGCGATCCAGCAGCAGGCGCCGCAGCCGGAGGAGTGGCGGCACTATGCGCGCTGGCTGGATGACGACCTCGCCGCGGTAGACAGCGAGGCGGCGCTGATGCGCGCGCTGCGGCTGTTTCGCCGCCGCATGCTGGTGCGGGTCGCATGGATGCAGTGTCTGGGCGAAGCCAGCACCGAACAGAGCCTGCAGCAGCTTAGCGTGCTGGCGGAGGTGCTGATCGGCCGCGCGCGCGACTGGGTCTACCAGGCGTGCTGCCAGGATTTCGGCACGCCCTGCAACAGCGCGGGCGAACCGCAGCCGATGCTGATCCTCGGCATGGGCAAGCTGGGCGGCGGCGAACTCAACTTCTCTTCCGATATCGACCTGATCTTCGCCTGGCCGGAAAACGGCGCGACGCGCGGCGGACGACGCGAGCTGGATAACGCGCAGTTCTTCACGCGCATGGGGCAGCGGCTGATCAAGGTGCTGGATCAGCCCACCATGGACGGCTTCGTCTACCGCGTCGATATGCGGCTGCGCCCTTTCGGCGACAGCGGCCCGCTGGTGCTGAGCTTCGCCGCGCTGGAAGATTACTACCAGGAGCAGGGCCGCGACTGGGAGCGCTATGCGATGGTCAAGGCGCGCCTGATGGGCGACGATCACGATCGCTGGAGCCAGGAGCTGCAGCAGATGCTGCGCCCCTTTATCTATCGCCGCTATATCGACTTCAGCGTGATCCAGTCGCTGCGCAATATGAAAAGCATGATCACCCGCGAAGTGCGGCGGCGCGGGCTGACCAACAATATCAAGCTGGGCGCGGGCGGCATTCGCGAAACCGAATTTATCGTGCAGGTCTTTCAGCTGATACGCGGCGGACGTGAGCGCTCGCTACAGCTGCGTTCTCTGCTGCCGACGCTTGCAGCCATCGGCGAGCTGGGGCTGCTGACGCCGGAGCAGGTCGCGACGCTGCGCGACGCTTACCTCTTCCTGCGTCGTCTGGAGAATCTGCTGCAAAGCCTCAATGACGAACAGACCCAGACGCTGCCGGGTGATGCGCTTAACCGCGCGCGGCTCGCCTGGGCGATGAGCGCCGAGAGCTGGCCCACGCTGACGGCGCAGCTTGAGACGCATATGGCGGCGGTGCGCGCCATTTTCGACGAGCTAATTGGCGAAGATATTCCCGAAATAAGCGATCAGCCGGAGCTGCTGGAATTCAGCGGCATGTGGCAGGATTCGCTCGAAGATGCCGAGCTGGCGCCGCTGGTGCCGCAGCTCGACGATGAACAGCGCCGGGCGCTGCATCGCGCGCTGGACGATTTTCGCCAGGACATCAGCCGCCGCACCATCGGGCCGCGCGGACGGCTGGCGATCGACCAGCTGATGCCGCGGCTGCTGAGCGAAGTCTGTCCGCGCGACGACGCCGCGGTCACCTTCAGCCGCCTTGTTCCGCTCTTGCTGGGCGTACTCACGCGCAGCACCTATCTGGAGCTGCTTACCGAATATCACGGCGCCCTGCGGCACCTGATCCGCCTGTGCGCGGCGTCGCCGATGATCGCCAGCCAGCTGGCGCGCTATCCGCTGCTGCTGGATGAGCTGCTCGATCCCGCCACGCTCTATCAGCCGACCGCCACCGACGCCTATCGCGACGAGCTGCGCCAGTATCTGATGCGCATCCCGGTAGATGATGAAGAGCAGCAGCTGGAGGCGGTGCGCCAGTTCAAGCAGGCGCAGCTGCTGCGCATTGCGGCGGCGGATATCGCCGGTACGCTGCCGGTTATGAAAGTGAGCGATCACTTAACATGGCTGGCGGAAGCTATCATCGAATCGGTAGTGCAGCAGGCGTGGCAGATGATGGTGCAGCGCTATGGCCGGCCGCAGCATCTGAAAAACGAGCACGAGCGCGGCTTCGCGGTGCTGGGCTACGGCAAGCTGGGCGGCTGGGAGCTGGGCTACAGCTCCGATCTCGATCTGGTGTTTCTGCATGACTGCCCGGCAGAGACGGTTACCGACGGCGAGCGCAGCATCGACGGCCGTCAGTTCTATCTGCGCCTGGCGCAGCGCATTATGCATCTCTTCAGCACGCGCACCGCTTCGGGGATCCTCTACGAAGTGGACGCCCGGCTGCGCCCTTCCGGCGCCGCAGGCATGCTGGTCAGCACCTTTGACGCCTTTGACGAGTATCAGCGCCACGAGGCCTGGACCTGGGAGCATCAGGCGCTGGTGCGCGCCCGCGTGGTGTTTGGCGATGAGGCGCTTGCGGGGCGCTTTAACGCTATCCGCCACGCCATTCTCTGCCTGCCGCGCGCGCCGGAGGCGCTGCAAAAAGAGGTGCGCGAGATGCGCGAAAAAATGCGCGCGCACCTCAGCAACCGGCACAAAGGGCGCTGGGAGATCAAAACCGATGAGGGCGGCATTACCGACATTGAATTCATCGCGCAATATTTTGTCTTAGCCTGGGCCGCCGAGCAGCCCGAGCTGACGCGCTGGTCCGACAACGTACGCATATTCGAACTGGCGGCGCGCTACGACAAAATGCCGGAGGCGGAAGCGCAGGCGTTGACGCATGCCTACGTGACGCTGCGCGACGCGCTGCATCATCTGGCGCTGCAGGAGCTGCCCGGCCACGTCGAGCCGGACGCCTTCGCCGCCGAGCGGCAAACGGTAATGGCGAGCTGGCAGCGCTGGCTGGCGTCGCCGCCCGCACCTTAAAGCGCCTGTTGATAGCGCAGATCGCATCTGTGCTATCATCCGCGCACTATTTTTACTGCAGTCTGGAGTGTCTGGAATGAAAGTTACTTTGCCCGCGTTCGACCGTGCTTCGGTACTGGTCGTAGGCGATGTGATGTTGGATCGCTACTGGTATGGCCCAACCAGCCGTATCTCTCCTGAAGCGCCGGTGCCGGTGGTAAAAGTGGACGCTATCGAAGAGCGTCCCGGTGGCGCGGCAAACGTGGCGATGAACATTGCAGCGCTGGGTGCCGCCTCGCAGCTGATCGGCTTGACCGGCGAAGATGATGCGGCGCGCGTGCTGAGCGAAACGCTGAAAAACGTCAACGTTCGCTGTGACTTCGTGGCGGTCAAAACCCATCCCACCATTACCAAACTGCGCGTGCTGTCGCGCAACCAGCAGCTGCTGCGCCTCGATTTCGAAGAGGGGTTCGAGCAGGTCGATCCAGAGCCGATCCATCAGCGCCTGCGTCAGTCGCTGGCGGCCGCCGGCGCGCTGGTGCTCTCCGACTATGCGAAAGGGGCGCTCGCCAGCGTGCAGACCATGATTCGCCTGGCGCGCGAGGCTAACGTGCCGGTGCTGATCGATCCCAAAGGCACCGACTTCGAGCGCTATCGCGGCGCCACGCTGCTGACGCCGAACCTCTCAGAGTTCGAAGCGGTGGTCGGCAAATGCAAAAACGAAGAGGAGATCGTCAGCCGCGGCATGCAGCTGGTGGCGGATTATGAGCTCTCGGCGCTGCTGGTGACGCGCTCTGAAAACGGCATGACGCTGCTGCAGCCTGGCAAAGCGCCGCTGCATCTGCCGACGCAGGCGCAGGAAGTGTTCGACGTGACCGGCGCGGGCGATACCGTAATCGGCGTGCTGGCGGCGACCCTGGCGGCAGGCGACTCCCTCGAAGATGCCTGCTTTATGGCGAACGCGGCGGCGGGCGTCGTGGTCGGCAAGCTGGGCACCTCGACCGTCAGTCCGGTCGAGCTGGAAAACGCCATTCATGCGCGTCCGGAAGAGGGCTTCGGCATCATGAACGAAGCGCAGCTGAAAATCGCGGTTGAGCAGGCGCGCAAGCGCGGCGAGAAAGTGGTGATGACCAACGGCGTGTTTGACATTCTGCACGCCGGCCACGTCTCTTACCTGGCCAATGCGCGCAAGCTGGGCGATCGCCTGATTGTGGCGGTCAACAGCGATGCTTCGACGAAGCGCCTGAAAGGCAGCAGCCGTCCGGTGAATCCGCTGGTCAATCGCATGATTGTGCTCGGCGCGCTGGAAGCGGTGGACTGGGTCGTGGCGTTTGAAGAGGATACGCCGCAGCGCCTGATCGCCAGCGTGTTGCCGGATCTGCTGGTAAAAGGCGGCGATTACAAGCCGGAAGATATCGCGGGCAGCAAAGAGGTGTGGGCCAACGGCGGCGACGTGCGCGTGCTGAATTTCGAGGACGGCATCTCAACCACCAACATTATTAAAACCATTCGCGGCGAGTAGTGATGCGGGCGGGCGCATCGCGCCCGCCGTTAAAGCTTACTGCGGGGTGTCGATCTTGCCTGCCGGATCGGGCGTAACGACCGCTGGAGCGGGCGCGGAAGGCTGATGGCTTTCCAGCTGCGCCAGGCGCTGCTCCAGCGCGGCCAGCTTTTCACGCGTGCGCAGCAGCACCTGCGTCTGCACGTCAAACTCTTCACGATTGACCAAATCCATACGCGTCAGCTGCGCCTGCAGAACCTGGCGAATTTTCTTTTCGACATCGTCGCCAAATTCACGAATCCCTTTCGGCATCGCCTCGTGCACCTGACGCGCAAGTTGTTCAATTTTTTTCGTGTCGATCATGATGATTTCCTGGTTTCGTGTTGCTGGGGACAGCAGGGGGTGGATCCTGATAATGGATAAGTGTAATGCCTGAAACGAAAAGGTTAAACCCGAAATCGACATGGCAGGAAATGCAAAACGTACGCGGTGATGAATAATGCGCCAGGCGGCAGACAGGGCCCGATCGCAAAGACGCAAAACCCGGCATCCTTGCCCGCTCGGCTCGCGTAAATACGCACCTCATCCTTGAGGTGCGCCCGTCGCCGGGCCAACGCGCAGCGTTGTTCAAAAACGCTCCCTGCGTTTTTGTCCCTGACGCGAGACGCTTTGCTCTTCGGACCCTGTCTGCCGCTGTTGAGCCTTATCTACAGCCTGAAATGCAAAAGCATTTGCGGTTTTGTTGATTGCCCGACCTGTTGAATGGCGCTATAGTAATTTTGCTTATTCTCAGGGCGGGGCGAAATTCCCCACCGGCGGTAAATCAGCGTGAGCTGAAAGCCCGCGAGCGCTTCCCGGCAACGGGAAGGTCAGCAGATCCGGTGTAATTCCGGGGCCGACGGTTAAAGTCCGGATGGGAGAGGGTAACGACATCTGCCGGGCTACGCCCGCTTCGCGTTATTGCCATGTCTTGATGACATCACTCCTAAGCTCGCCCTGATTCTGGTAACTCATATATTTTATAAGGTTTTATTACCATGAATCAGACGCTTCTTTCTGAATTTGGCACGCCGGAACAGCGTGTAGAACGTGCAGTCGCTGCGCTCCGTGAGGGACGCGGCGTGATGGTGCTTGACGACGAAGACCGTGAAAACGAAGGCGATATGATCTTCGCAGCGGAAACCATGACCGTTGAGCAGATGGCGCTCACCATTCGCCACGGCAGCGGCATTGTCTGCCTTTGTTTGACTGAAGAACGCCGTCAGCAGCTTGAGCTGCCGATGATGGTGGAGACCAACACCAGCGCCTACGGCACCGGTTTTACCGTGACCATTGAGGCCGCTGAAGGGGTCACCACCGGCGTATCCGCGCAGGATCGCATCACGACCATTCGCGCAGCGATCGCTGACAACGCAAAGCCGAGCGATCTTAATCGTCCCGGCCACGTCTTCCCGCTGCGCGCGCGCGACGGCGGCGTGCTGACACGCGGCGGCCATACCGAAGCGACCATCGATCTGGTGACGCTGGCGGGCTTTAAGCCGGCGGGCGTGCTGTGTGAACTGACCAATGACGACGGCACCATGGCGCACGCGCCGGAAGCTATCACCTTTGCCAAAGCGAACAATATGCCGGTCGTCACCATTGAAGACCTGGTGGCGTATCGCCGCGCGCATGAGACGCGTCAGGCCAGCTAAGCTGCGCTGCTGACCAACGAAAAACGGGCCGTTTAGCGGCCCGTTTTGTTTGTAGCTGGCGCTTAGCCCAGCTCGCTTACCTGCAGCAGCGCCAGGCTTGCACCCATCACCGTCATGCCGCACAGCACGCCGTAACTCGGGTTGTTATGGGGATCGATTTCGCGCGCCAGCGGCATCAGCTCGTCCACCGACAGCGCCACCATAATACCGGCGACGGCCGCCATCACCGCGGCGATCGCTACCGGCGACATCATCGGGCCGAGCAGCGCAAACGCCAGCAGCCCGCCGAGGATCTCCGCCATGCCGGAGACGCAGGCCCAGAACAACGCTTTGCTTTTCGAGCCGGTTGCGGCGTACATCGGGCCGGCTACCGCCAGACCTTCAGGAATGTTGTGGATCGCCACCGCCAGCGCGATGCCCAGCCCCAGCTCCATATCGCTGCTGGCGGTGACATAGGTGGCGACGCCTTCAGGGAAGTTATGCAGGCTGATGCCCAGCGTCAGCAGGATCGCCGTGCGGCGCAGCTTCGCCGGATGACGCTGCGCCGTCATTAGATCCTGCGGATGCTGATGCGGCAGCAGGCGATCCAGCGCGAAATAGCCGACCAGGCCCAGCATAAACATGCCGTATCCGAGTATCGGCGATATCCCCTCGGTACGCAGCGCGGTCGGCAGCATCTCCATCAGCGAAATCAGCAGCATGATCCCGGCGGCGAAGCCGAGCGCGAACGCCAGCATGCGGTTAGAGGGCTTTTGACCCAGCACGCCGAATAGTGCACCGATAAACGTAGCGCCGCCAGCCAGAATGGTAAGCAGCAAAGGAACCGACATCGCACTCTCCTTAATGATAATCATTCGCATAAAATTAGCGATAACCCCACGGAAGGTCGAGTTATTTTTAGTAAAGAAGTGTCGGCCAAAAGTTATTCAAATTCACTGATGCTCTTCATCATGCTTATGCGCGTTTCCGGCACTGTTAAAGGGCGTATCGTTGTCCCATTGAGAATGAGTGAGGATGAACAATGCAACAGACGATGCCTGCGCTGTTTCTAGGTCACGGCAGCCCGATGAACGTGCTGGAAGAGAACCGCTACACCCAGGCCTGGCGTCATGCAGGCGAGACGCTGCCGCGCCCGCGCGCCATTATCGCGGTATCGGCACACTGGTACACGCGCGGCACGGCGGTCACGGCGATGGAAGATCCGCGTACCATTCACGACTTCGGCGGCTTCCCGCAGGCGCTGTTCGATACGCGCTATCCGGCGCCGGGCTCGCCCGGGCTGGCGCAGGAGATTGCCGATGCGCTCGCGCCGACGCCGGTGCGCTTCGACCACGAATGGGGGTTCGATCACGGCTCCTGGGGCGTGCTGATCAAGATGTATCCAGACGCCGATATTCCGGTGGTGCAGCTGAGCGTCGATGCGACGCAGCCGGCCGCCTGGCATTTTGAGCAGGGCAAAAAGCTGGCGGCGCTGCGCGACAGCGGCGTGATGATCGTGGCCAGCGGCAACGTGGTGCATAACCTGCGCAAGGTGCGCTGGGACGAAACGGCGGAAGCCTGGCCCTGGGCGCAGCGCTTCAATCAGTTCGTACGGGATAACCTGGACTATCAGGGCAGCACCGAGGCGCATCCGCTGGTGAACTTTATGCAGCATCCGGATGCGGCGCTGTCGAACCCGACGCCGGAACACTATCTGCCGCTGCTCTATGTGCTGGGCACGCGTCAGTCTGGCGAGCCGGTGACCGTACCGGTAGAGGGCCTGGAGATGGGCGCTATCAGCATGCTGTCGGTGCAGGTAGGCTAAGCGAAGGCGGGCCGGGGCGGCCCGCTCTGTTTATTCGACAAAAGCGTGGGGATAGAAGCGCGAAAGATCCTGAGTGATCAGGTCGCGATCCTCGCGCAGGCCGATACCGGCCGGCTGATCGTCTATCAGCCAGCTGCCGATCAGCGTGTAGCTGTCGCCGAACTTCGGCAGCGGGCAGAACTGCTGCACGATCATGCCCTCTTCGCCGTAAGGCCCGTCGACGCGCGCAATCTCCTGACCGTTTTCCACGATGCGAATATTGGCGCCTTCGCGCGAGAACAGCGGCTTCACCACATATTTATCCATGTGCGGTACGTTGTCTTCGGCGAAATAAGCGGGCAGCAGGTTAGGGTGATTGGGGAACATCTGCCACAGCATCGGCAGCAGCGCCTTGTTGGAGACGATGCTTTTCCAGGCCGGCTCCAGCCAGCGCACGCCCGCATCCGCCAGCTTGGTGGAGAAGATTTCGCGCAGCATAAACTCCCACGGATAGAGCTTGAACAGGTTGCTGATCACCTGATCCTGCACGTCGGTGAACTGACCTTTGTCGCCAAGGCCGATCTCGTCGATATAGAGGAATTCGCTCGGCAAGCCCGCTTCGGTGGCGCAGTCCTGCAGATACTGCACCGTGCCGCGATCTTCTTCGGTATCGCGACAGCAGGCGAAATGCAGCCACTGAAAGCCGTGCTGCTGATGCAGCGCGGCGAAACGCTCGATCAGCTTCTCCTGCAGGCTGTTGAACTGATCGCTGCCCGGCGGCAGCTGACCGGCGTTGAGCTGATCTTCCAGCCAGATCCACTGAAAGAAGGCCGCTTCGTAAAGCGAGGTCGGCGTGTCCGCATTGTTTTCCAGCAGCTTAGCGTCGCTCTGACCGTCCCAGGCGAGATCGAGGCGCGAGTAGAGCGACGGCTGGCGCTGTTTCCATGAGTCGCGCACGAAATCCCAGGTGTGCTTCGGAATGCGGAATTTTTCCAGCAGCTGCTCGCTGGCCACCACTTTCTCCACCACCTGCAGACACATCTGGTGCAGCTCCGCCGTGGTCGCTTCCAGCTTATCTATCTGCGCCAGCGTGAACTGGTAGTAGGCATCTTCGCACCAGTAGGGCTCGCCGTGCATGGTGTGAAAACGAAAGCCGTATTCCGTGGCTTTTTCGCGCCAGTCGGGACGCTCGTTGATTGCAATGCGTTGCATAACGGCTTCAGCCTCCCAGCGAACGGCTGGAGGTGCCGGTAGCGCTGCTGCGCGCCATGCTGTTCTGCTTCGCGACCGTTTCGCCAAAGCCGCCGCGCGTGATGGTCGAAGTAGTAGCCGGTTTCGGCGCCAGCGCGGTTTTCGGCACGTTCATGGTGCGGCCGGAAGTGGCGGCGCCATAGTTTTTGCCTGACGCGTCAACAAACTGGCCGTTCGCCGGGCTGTTCGGGGTGCGCGGAGAGAAGAGCGGCTGCTGAGCGAAGCCCGCGCCGCCGCCCATCAGGCGTCCCATCATGTAGCCCGCCATTAACGGCATCCAGAAGCTGCCGCTCTGCTGCGCTTCGGCGTTCTGCGTAGTGCCGACGCCAGCCTGCGCCGGCGCCTGCTGGCACTGGTTCTCGCCGAACTCCGCAACGCAGTCTTCGCGCGAGGCGTATTTCGGCGCGGTGCGCTCCGCTTCTTTCAGCGCGTTGTTGTAGGCGGTGGTGCACTGCGCGCTCTGGCCTGGATTGGCCTTGCTGCAGTCATCCGCGTTCTGATACATCGAGACCGTTTCATCGCTCTGTTCGCAGCCCGCCAGGGTAAATACCGCAGCGATGGCCAATGCGACCGGCGTTAAATGGCGTGCCTGCCAGCTTTTACGGAAAGCGGCATGGCGAATATTTTTTGTCCGTTTCATCGTTGTCGTCCTGTGCCCAAAGGTGATGCTCAGGATAGGGGATCGCTGGTGGAAAATGAAGCTGAGGGCCTGATGAGGAAAGGATCTTTACGTTGTTATACGTTTAACGGCGAGACGGGCCGCAAAGCGGCCGTTATGGCCAGCGGATGAAATTCGAAACGGGTGTGATGTGGACCGAAGAGCAAAGCGTCACGCGCCAGGGAAGGCGCGTGTCGAGCAGGCTGGGATGCCGATTTTGCGACTTTGCGATCGGTCCATATCGCGCACGTTGGCACCGTCAAGACGGGCCGCAAAGCGGCCCGTTGAAGATTAATTGCGGAACGGATTGCCGCTGCTGCGCTGGGCGGCAGGGCGCGCTGTCGGAGCCGCTGGCTCCGCCGACGGGCCGTTGTCAACGCGAGCGGTCTGCTGCGGATTTTCCGGCGCGACGCTTTCCGGCGAAGTCGAAATCTCTTTGCCGAGCTGGCTGTTCAGCTGCTGCAGATCCTGCTCATTCAGCGTACCCAGCGCATATTTGATATTGAGCTGGTTGATCAGGTAGCTGTAGCGCGCGTCGGAGAGCTGCTGCTTAGCGTTGTAGAGCGTGGTAGTCGCGTCCAGCACGTCGACGATGGTGCGCGTGCCGACCTGATAACCTGCTTCAGACGCATCCAGCGAGCTTTGCGCGGAGACCACCGCCTGCTTATAGGCTTCGATGCTGCTCACCGAGGCGTTCACGTTGTTGTAGGAGGAGCGTACGGTCTGCACGGCGGAGCGATGCGCGCTCTCCAGCTGCTCGCTGGCGCTAACGTAGTTATACTGCGCCTGCTTCACCTGTGAGGTGACCGCGCCGCCGCTGTAGAGCGGCAGCGAGAAGCTCAGGCCAACCTGGTTGGTGCCGCTGATCGAGTCGGTGCTGCCCGCGCTCTGGTTGGCGCGGCTGCCGCCATACTTGCTGTTCGACAGACCGGTTGACGCAGTCAAATCCAGCGTCGGCATATGGCCGGTTTCGGCGTAGCGGATCTGCTCGCGCGCCAGATCCTGGTTCAGACGCGCCGACAGCAGGTTCAGGTTACGGCTCTCCGCCTGCTTCAGCAGCGCGCTGACCGCATCTGGTTTGGTGGTTTTGAAACGGTCGATATTCAGCGACGCCAGCGCAAGGTAGTCGTTGCCGGTAATCTGACGCAGCGCCTCGACCATATTGTCGAGATTGTTGCGTGCGGTCACTTCGTTCGCCAGCACGCTGTCGTACTGGGCGCGGGCGTTCTGCACGTCGGTGATCGCCACCAGGCCGACGTTAAAGCGCTGAGTAGTCTGATCCAGCTCGCGATAGATCGACTGTTTTTGCGCTTCGGTATAAGAAAGGGTATCGATCGCCTTTAAGACGTTGAAATAGGCGGTAGCGGTATTCAGGATCAAATCCTGCTGCGCGACCTGATAGGTGACATCCTGAATGCCGGCAGTTTTTTCCTGCAGCGTCAGGTTGCGCCATTTCGACATGTCGAAAATGGTCTGGGTTAATTGCAGCGATCCGCTGGTCGTGTTGGAATGAAGGCCGCTGCTGTCACGATAACCATTGCTATAGGTGTAATCCGCGCCTAAACCTAACTGAGGCAACAAAGGACTGCGCGCTTCATTAATCTTTTCAAAGGCGGCGTCGCGGGTAGCTGCGGAGCTGCGTAAATCCGGGTTGCTCAGACGCGCTTGTTGATAGACCTGCAGCAGGTCCTCTGCCTGACTGGCAAGGCTGAAACCGGCCAGGCTCAGCCCAATGAGAAGTGGGAGCAGTTTTTTCATTTGCATTCCTTTTGTTGCAGCAAATTACAGGGGTAGCGCTGCCGGATAAGCCAAAAAATAATCGCAGATTCTAGCAGAGTGCGACTGTGAGATAAGTTGGCTGAACGTGCCTTCTCCCCCTAATTTACGTAAATAATTCAGAAAGAACCACTCGGATGGAGACCTATGGTTGGCTTTTTGCCGCTCCGTCCCAATCTGCATAAGGAGCCCGACGATGAGCGGCGAAAAAAAATCTCCAGTGACTTTTACAAAAAACGATGTAGAAATTATTGCACGCGAAACCGCCTGGAAAGGTTTTTTTTCCATTGTTCGTTACCGGTTTCGCCACCGCCGCTTTAACGGCGAAATGAGCAACGAGGTGGTGCGCGAAGTTTTCGAGCGTGGGCACGCCGCGGTGCTGCTACCCTATGATCCCTTACGCGACGAAGTGGTGCTGATCGAACAGATCCGCATTCCCGCCTTTGACGTCAGCGAAACGCCCTGGCTGCTGGAAATGGTGGCGGGCATTATCGAGCCTAACGAAAGCGCCGAAGATGTGGTGCGACGCGAGGCCGTAGAAGAAGCGGGCCTGACCGTCGGTAGGGTTAAACCCGTGTTAAACTACCTCGCCAGCCCTGGCGGCACCAGCGAACGCTTGTCGATCCTGGTGGGAGAAGTGGATGCCAGCCTGGCAAAAGGATGCCACGGCCTGGAGGAAGAGAATGAGGATATTCTTGTGCATGTGGTAAGCCGCGAACAGGCTTACCGCTGGGTGGAAGAGGGGATTATCGACAACGCGGCGTCTGTCATCGCCCTGCAATGGCTGGCGTTGCACCATGAAAAACTACGAGAAGAGTGGAAGCTAAAATGAAACAGCGCTATATCCCTGATTTCCCCGAAATGATGCGGCTTTGCGAAACCAATTTCGCCCAGCTGCGTCGTTTGCTGCCGCGCAGCGACGAGGCCGGCGCGTCGGTGGTCTATCAGGTAAAAGGCGCCCGCTATCAGTTGACCATAGAAGAGTCCACGCGCTACACCACGCTGGTGGAGATCCGCCAGGTGGCGCCGACCGTCAGCTACTGGAGCCTGCCTTCCATGTCGGTGCGGCTCTATCATGACGCGCTGGTCGCCGAAGTGTGTTCAACACAGCAGATCTATCGCTTTAAAGCGCGCTATGATTATCCTAATAAAAAACTGCATCAGCGCGACGAGAAACATCAGATCAACCAGTTTCTGGCAGACTGGTTGCGTTACTGCCTGGCACAGGGCGCGATGGCGGCGCCGGTCTGCTGATCGCACAGATAATGCATTATTCGGCGTGGAGACGAAGGAAACGCTTTGGATAGCCTGCTAACACTTCCTGCGGCGAATGGGGCCGGGATCAGGATTTTGCAAATCACGGACACCCACCTTTTCGCTGGAAAAAATGAATCGCTGCTGGGCGTGAATACTTGGGCGAGTTATGACGCGGTGCTGGACGCCATTGTGGCGCAGCAGCGCGAGTACGATCTGATTATCGCCACCGGCGATCTCGCTCAGGATCACTCTGTCGAAGCCTATCAGCACTTCGCTGAGGGCATCGCTCGCCTGCCGAAACCCTGCGTCTGGCTGCCGGGCAATCATGATTTCCAGCCGGCGATGGTCGACACGCTGGCCGAGGCGAAGATCGACGCCCGCAAGCATGTGCTGCTCGGCGACCACTGGCAGCTGGTGATGCTCGACAGCCAGGTGTTTGGCGTGCCGCACGGCATGCTGAGCGACTATCAGCTGGAGTGGCTCGATAAAACCCTGGCGCTCTATCCGCAGCGCCACACGCTGGTGGTGCTGCATCATCATCCGCTGGCCAGCGGCTGCACCTGGCTCGATCAGCACAGCCTGCGCAATTCCCATCAGCTTGACGCCGTGCTGCAACACTATCCTTTAGCGCGCACCCTGGTGTGCGGCCATATTCATCAGGAGCTGGATATCGACTGGCGCGGCCGCCGCGTGCTGGCGACGCCCTCGACCTGCGTGCAGTTCAAACCGCACTGCACCAGCTTCACCATCGACACCGTCGCCCCCGGCTGGCGCTGGTTTACCCTCTATCCAGACGGCGCTTTCGCAACCGAAGTGGAACGGCTGCAAACCGACGCGTTTCGGCCGGACCTGGAATCGGACGGATACTGACGCATGGCGGCGCTGCTCTATCTGCATGGTTTCAACAGCTCGCCGCGCTCCGCCAAGGCGACGCAGCTGCAGCAGTGGATGGCGGCGACGCATCCCCATATCGAGGTGATCGTGCCGCAGCTGCCCGCTTTTCCCGCCGACGCCGCCGCGCTGCTGGAAGAGAAAGTAATGGCCCTGAGCGGCCAGCCGCTCGGCTTAATCGGCTCCTCGCTGGGCGGCTATCTCGCCACCTGGATCTCCCAGTGTTTTATGCTGCCCGCCGTGGTGGTCAATCCGGCGGTGCGTCCTTTCGAGCTGCTGGCGGATTACCTTGGGGTGAACCAGAATCCCTACACCGGCCAGCAATATGTGTTAGAGTCTCGCCACATTTACGATCTGAAAGTCATGCAGATTGACCCGCTGGAAGCGCCCGATTTACTCTGGCTGCTGCAACAAACGGGCGACGAAGTGCTTGATTACCGCCAGGCGCTCGACTACTACAGCGCGTGCCGACAAACGGTAGAGCAGGGCGGCAATCATGCGTTTATCGGATTCGAGCGCTATTTCCCGCAGATTCTGGACTTTCTGGGTCTGAATCACGACTAACTCGCGGAAATTGCACATAATTTCACGCTTCTGATTAGAAACTTATCATGAGTCAATCAAGCTATAACGCGGATGCTATTGAGGTTCTGACCGGCCTTGAGCCGGTTCGCCGTCGTCCCGGCATGTACACCGATACGACGCGTCCTAACCATCTGGGTCAGGAAGTCATTGATAACAGCGTCGATGAGGCGCTGGCGGGCCATGCCAAACGGGTCGAAGTGATCCTGCACGCCGATCAGTCGCTGGAGGTCATCGACGACGGGCGCGGCATGCCGGTCGATATTCACCCGGAAGAGGGCGTGCCTGCGGTCGAGCTGATCCTGTGTCGTCTGCATGCAGGCGGCAAATTCTCCAGCAAAAACTATCAGTTCTCAGGCGGCCTGCACGGCGTCGGCATCTCCGTGGTCAACGCCCTGTCGAAGCGCGTCGAGGTCACGGTGCGCCGCAACGGCGAGGTCTACAACATCGCGTTCGAGAACGGCGAGAAGGTGCAGGAGCTGACCAAAACCGGCACGGTGGCGAAGCGCAACACCGGCACCAGCGTGCACTTCTGGCCTGACGAAAGCTTCTTCGACAGCCCGCGCTTCTCGGTTTCCCGCCTCTCCCATCTGCTGAAGGCCAAAGCGGTGCTCTGTCCCGGCGTGGAGATCGTCTTTAAAGACAAGGTCAACAATACCGAACAGCGCTGGTGCTACGAAGACGGCCTCACCGACTACCTGTGCGAAGCGGTCAACGGCCTGCCGACGCTGCCGGAAAAACCGTTCGTCGGCAGCTTCTCGGGTGACACGGAAGCGGTCGACTGGGCGCTGCTGTGGCTGCCGGAAGGCGGCGAACTGCTGACCGAAAGCTACGTCAACCTGATCCCGACCATGCAGGGCGGCACGCACGTCAACGGTCTGCGTCAGGGGCTGCTCGACGCGATGCGCGAGTTCTGCGAATACCGCAATATCCTGCCGCGCGGCGTGAAGCTGTCGGCGGAAGATATCTGGGATCGCTGCGCTTACGTGCTGTCGGTGAAGATGCAGGATCCGCAGTTCGCTGGACAGACCAAAGAGCGTCTGTCGTCGCGCCAGTGCGCCGCCTTCGTCTCGGCGGTGGTGAAAGACGCCTTCAGTCTGTGGCTCAATCAGAACGTGCAGGCGGCGGAACAGCTGGCGGAGCTGGCGATCTCCAGCGCGCAGCGCCGTATGCGCGCGGCGAAAAAAGTGGTGCGCAAAAAGCTCACCAGCGGACCGGCGCTGCCGGGCAAGCTGGCGGACTGCACCGCGCAGGATCTAAATAAAACCGAGCTTTTCCTCGTGGAAGGTGACTCCGCAGGCGGATCCGCCAAGCAGGCGCGCGATCGCGAATATCAGGCGATCATGCCGCTCAAAGGCAAGATCCTCAACACCTGGGAAGTCTCTTCCGACGAAGTGCTGGCGTCGCAGGAGGTGCATGACATCTCCGTGGCGATCGGCATCGATCCCGACAGCGAAGATCTCAGCCAGCTGCGCTACGGCAAGATCTGCATCCTCGCCGATGCGGACTCGGACGGCCTGCATATCGCCACGCTGCTGTGCGCGCTGTTTGTGAAGCACTTCCGCTCGCTGGTGAAAGGCGGTCACGTTTACGTCGCGATGCCGCCGCTCTACCGTATCGATCTCGGCAAAGAGGTCTATTACGCCCTCGACGAAGATGAGAAAGAGGGGGTGCTGGAGCAGCTCAAGCGCAAGAAAGGCAAGCCGAACGTGCAGCGCTTTAAAGGGCTGGGCGAGATGAACCCGCTGCAGCTGCGCGAAACCACTCTCGACCCCAATACGCGCCGCCTGGTGCAGCTAACGGTGGACGATAGCGACATCGAGCAGACGCTGCGCGTGATGGATATGCTGCTGGCCAAGAAGCGCTCGGAAGATCGCCGCAACTGGCTGCAGGAAAAAGGCGATATGGCCGATATCGAAGTGTAATCATCGCGCTGCGGCGCGGCGCGCGATCCCGGGCTGCGGCCTGAATCGCGCGTCCGCCGCGCACCCGGAGTAGACGATGAAAGTCACGCTGGAAGAGCTGCGCGTGCTGGTGGCGGTGGCGGACTGCGGTTCCATTACCTCGGCGGCGGAGCTGCTGGATCAAACCAGTTCAGGCGTGAGCCGCGCCCTGAGCCGCCTCGAAGCCAAACTCAACAGCACCTTGCTGCACCGCACCACGCGGCGGCTGGCCCTGACCGAAGAGGGCCAGCTTTTCCTGACCCATGCACGCCAGATTTTGCTCTCCGTCGAACAGGCGGAAGAGCAGATCGCCCGACGCCGGGAGACGCCTTCTGGCCGCCTGCGCATCAACGCCGCCGCGCCTTTTATGCAGCACGTCGTCGTGCCGCTGATCGGCGCGTTCCGGCAGCGCTATCCGCTGATCCAGCTGGAGCTCAATACCGACGACATCGTGATCGATCTGCTGGAGCAGCAGACTGATATCGCTATTCGCATCGGCGAGCTGCGGGATTCCACCATGCGTGCCCGGATGCTCGGCAGCAGCCGGGTTCGGCTGCTGGCCAGCCCCGCCTATCTGCAGAAATATGGCGAACCGCAGAGCGTCGAGGCGCTGGCGCAGCATCAGCTTATCGGCTTCAGCCAGCTGGAGATGCATAACGTCTGGCCCGTCTGGCAGCGTGAAGGCGAGCTGCTGCGCATTCAGCCGACCATTGCCGCTTCCAGCGGCGAAATCATTCGCCAGCTCGCTCTGGCGGGCCAGGGCATTGCGCGCATATCCGACTTCGTCAGCCATCAGGATCTCGCCGCCGGTCGGTTAAAAGAGGTGCTGGTGCAGCAGACGCACGACGTCAGGCTGCCCGTGCATGCCGTTTACTACCGCAACGCGGAGCTGGCGTCGCGCATTACCTGTTTTCTCGACTTTCTCCATCAGGAGATCGCCTCGCAGGCGCTGTTCTGACAAAAAAAAGCCGCGCGTCCTGAGGCGCGCGGCGCGTAACAGCCTGTGACGTCAGGCGGTCGGTTCCAGCACCAGAATCTTCACGTCCAGCACGTCGTCTTTAATCTTTTCGCGATGCGTTTCCATGTGCGGCATCTGCTGATGCTGCTCCAGGTGGCGCAGCGACTCCCACTGCTCCAGCATAAAAATGGAGTCGGGCGAATTCTGCTTCCACGGCACCTGCGCCTGATGATCGACCAGCGCATCGTACTGATGGCAGCCCTCTTCGGCCAGCACCGAGGGGATAAGCGACTTGATCGCCTCCAGCACTTTGTTGCGATGTCCTGGTTTAATACAAATTTCAGCCACTACCGTTAGCATGTCCGTCTCCTTGTTTGCGGGTCCGCTGTCAGTTAAGCAAAGATCTCGCTGAGATGTGTCCGATAACGTGCGATATCGCGCGGCACGTCCGGCATCTTAATGACGTCGTTACAGATAAAGGTCGGCAGCGGGTCCATGCCCAGGAACTGGTTGGCTTTATGGAAGTGCAGATAGAGACCGTCGACGCCGACGCCTTCAAAGAACTGATCGGGATCGGTAAAAGCGTCCAGCGGCGCGTTCCAGGTCAGCGACAGCATATATTTTTTGCCCTGCAGCAGGCCGCCCGAGCCATATTTTTTGCTGGCGTCGGCGCGCGAGCGGCCGTCGCTGGCGTAGAGCGAGCCGTGGCCTTCGGTAAAGACTTCGTCGATATAGCGCTTCACCGTCCAGGGTTCGCCCATCCACCAGCCCGGCATCTGGTAAATCACCACGTCGCTGTCGAGATACTTCTGCACTTCGTCCGCGATAACATAGTCGCTGTCGGCCAGGGTAACGTTAACCTGATGGCCTAAATCGCGCAGCTGGCTGGCCGCTACTTCGGTCAGGGTATGGTTCAGCTCGCCTTTGGAGTGGGCGAAGGTTTTACCGCCGTCGATAATCAGAATGTTCATTCGCTAATCTCATGTGTGTTGCAATAGAGGGTTACTCTACGCCCTTAGCGGCGGCGGAAAAATGGGATTCGGATCACAAGACTTTTGCGCTGGAAGCAATAATCCAGCGGCTTATGACACACTCCGACAACACTCATCACGTCAAACAGAAGAACAATAATGCGCACATACCTTATCAGCGCGCTGCTGCTGGCCAGCGGCGTCGCGCAGGCGGACTCCCGTCTGGATCAGATCCTCGCCAGCAAAACTCTGAAGGTCTGCACCACCGGCGACTACAAGCCCTACACCTACCTGCGCCCGGACGGCCAGTACGAAGGGCTGGATATCAGCATGGCGCAGTCGCTGGCCGCCAGTCTGGACGCGAAGATCAGCTGGGTGCCGACCAGCTGGAAAACTCTGTCGCAGGATTTTAAAGAGAAACAGTGCGATATCGCGCTGGGCGGCGTGTCGGTGACGCTGAAGCGCCAGCAGATCGCCTGGTTCGCCCAGCCGCTCGGCGTCGACGGCAAGATCCCGCTGGTGCGCTGCGCCGACAAGGCGAAATACAGCACGGTCGAGCAGCTTAACGCGCCGGCGGTGCGGGTGATCGAACCGGCGGGCGGCACCAACGAAGCCTTTGTCCACAGCCATCTACCGCAGGCGACGCTGACCCTGTTCCATGATAACGTCACGATTTTCCAGCAGCTGGTGGACGGAAAGGCCGACGTGATGATCACCGACGCCTCCGAAGCGCTCTATCAGCAGCAGCGCTACCCGCAGCTCTGCGCCATTAATCCGCAGGCGCCGCTGCAGTACGGCGAAAAAGCCTACATGATCCCGCGCGACGATATGAGCTGGAAAGCCTATATCGATCAGTGGCTGCACCTCGCCACCGCTACCGGCGAATATGGGCGTATCGCGGCGCAGTGGATGGGCGCGGCGCGCTGATAGTCGCGGCCGGCAATCCTGGGCCGCACTGCGCTTCCCCTGTGACTAATTCTGGCGATTGAGGTACTATCCTCGCCAAATAACCGCCGGGTGTTTCGCCATTGCGGGACACGAAGTGAGGATAAAAATTCAATGAGTGAATTGACGCAGGATGGTGCAGAGCGTCTTGCCCTGCATACATTTACCGAAAACGCGTACCTGAACTACTCGATGTACGTCATCATGGACCGCGCCTTGCCCTATATCGGCGACGGTCTGAAGCCGGTACAGCGCCGTATCGTGTACGCCATGTCGGAGCTCGGCCTGAGCGCCAGCGCAAAATTCAAGAAATCCGCGCGTACCGTGGGCGACGTGCTGGGTAAATACCATCCGCACGGCGACAGTGCCTGCTACGAAGCGATGGTGCTGATGGCGCAGCCGTTCTCCTATCGCTATCCGCTGGTGGATGGCCAGGGCAACTGGGGCGCGCCTGACGATCCGAAATCCTTCGCGGCGATGCGCTATACCGAATCCCGCCTCTCTAAATATGCGGAAGTGCTGCTCGGCGAGCTGGGCCAGGGCACGGTGGACTTCGTGCCGAACTTCGACGGCACGATGCAAGAACCGAAAATGCTGCCCGCGCGGCTGCCGAACATTCTGCTGAACGGCACGACCGGCATCGCCGTCGGCATGGCGACCGACATTCCGCCGCACAACCTGCGCGAAGTGGCGCAGGCGGCGATCGCCCTGATCGATAAGCCGAACACCAGCCTCGACGCGCTGCTGGATATCGTACAGGGCCCCGATTATCCCACCGAGGCGGAGATCATCACGCCGCGCGACGAGATCCGTAAAATTTATCAGACCGGCCGCGGCTCTGTTCGCCAGCGCGCGGTGTGGAAAAAAGAGGATGGCGAGGTGGTGATCACCGCGCTGCCACACCAGGTTTCGGGCGCGCGCGTGCTGGAGCAGATCGCCGCTCAGATGCGCAATAAAAAACTGCCGATGGTGGAAGACCTGCGCGACGAGTCGGATCACGAAAACCCGACCCGCCTGGTGATCGTGCCGCGTTCGAACCGCGTGGATCTCGATCAGGTGATGCATCACCTGTTCGCCACCACCGATCTCGAAAAGAGCTACCGCGTTAACCTCAACATGATCGGTCTCGACAACCGCCCGGCGGTGAAAAACCTGCTGGAGATCCTGTCGGAATGGTTGGTGTTCCGCCGCGACACCGTTAAGCGTCGTCTTAACCATCGCCTTGAGCGCGTGCTGCGTCGTCTGCACATCCTTGAGGGCCTGCTGGTCGCCTTCCTCAATATCGACGAGGTGATCCATATCATCCGCAGCGAGGATGAGCCTAAGCCGGTGCTGATGTCGCGCTTCGGCATCAGCGAAACTCAGGCGGAAGCGATCCTCGAGCTGAAGCTGCGCCACCTGGCGAAGCTGGAAGAGATGAAGATCCGCGGCGAGCAGAGCGAGCTGGAAAAAGAGCGCGATCAGATTCAGGCGATCCTCGCCTCTGAGCGCAAGATGAATACCCTGCTGAAGAAAGAGCTGCAGGCGGACGCCGCCGCCTACGGCGACGATCGCCGTTCGCCGCTCCACGAGCGCGAAGAGGCCAAAGCGCTGAGCGAAAACGAACTGGTGCCGTCCGAGCCGGTCACTATCGTCCTGTCGCAGATGGGCTGGGTGCGCAGCGCCAAGGGCCACGATATCGATCCGTCAGGGCTGAGCTACAAAGCGGGCGACAGCTATCTGGCGGCGGCGCGCGGCAAGAGCAACCAGCCGGTCGCCTTTATCGACTCCACCGGACGCAGCTATACGCTCGATCCCACCTCGCTGCCGTCGGCGCGTGGGCAGGGCGAGCCGCTGACCGGCAAGCTGACGCCGCCGCCGGGCGCGGTGGTGGAGCAGGTGCTGATGGAGGCGGACGAGCAGAAGCTGCTGATGGCGTCCGACGCCGGCTACGGCTTTATCTGCACCTTCGCCGATCTGGTGTCGCGCAACCGCGCCGGCAAAGCGCTGCTGACGCTGCCAGAGAACGCGCGCGTTATGACGCCGATGGCGGTGCACCACGAAGATGACATGCTGCTGGCGATTACGCAGGCGGGACGTATGCTGATGTTCCCGGTCGGCGAGCTGCCGCAGATGTCGAAAGGCAAGGGCAACAAAATTATCTCTATCCCGGCGGCGGACGCCGCAGCGGGCAACGATAAGCTGGCGTGGCTGATGATCCTGCCGCCGGGCAGCGCGATTACGCTCTACGTCGGCAAGCGCAAACTGGTGCTGCGCAGCGAAGAGCTGCAGAAGTTCCGCGCCGATCGCGGACGTCGCGGCACGCTGCTGCCGCGCGGCCTGCAGCGTATCGACAAGGTAGAGCTGGATGCCCCAGCGCGTGCCGTCAGCGAAGACGGCGAAGCCTGAGCAATGCGGCGGAGCCTTTTCTCCGCCGCGCCATAACGAGGGATATATGTTACTAGTACTGCGCACCATCTTTGTGGTGATTTACTCGATTCTGGTCTGTGTTTTCGGCTGCGTCTGGTGTCTGTTTTCGCCGCGCAACCCGCGCCACGTCGCCACCTTCGGCCATCTCTTCGGTCGTCTCTCCGGCGTGTTCGGCGTAAAGGTCGAGCTGCGTAAACCGCCTGAGGCGGCCCATTACGGCAACGCTATCTATATCGCCAACCACCAGAACAACTACGACATGATCACGGCGGCGAAGATTGTCCAGCCGACGACCGTGACGGTCGGCAAAAAGAGCCTGCTGTGGGTGCCGTTCTTCGGTCTGCTCTACTGGCTGACCGGCAACCTGCTGATCGACCGGGACAACCGCTCGAAGGCGCACAGCACCATCAGCCAGCTGGTCGATCAGTTTAAAAAGAAGCGCATCTCGTTCTGGATGTTCCCGGAAGGCACGCGCAGCCGCGGCCGCGGTCTGCTACCTTTTAAAACCGGCGCGTTCCATGCGGCCGTAGCGGCAGGCGTGCCCATTATTCCTATCGTGGTCTCCAACACGCACGGCAAGATCAACCTTAACCGCCTGAAAAACGGCTTGGTGATCGTCGAGATGCTGCCGCCGGTCGACACCAGCGGCTACACCACGCAGTCGGTGCGCAAGCTCGCCACCCATTGCCGTGAGCTGATGATGGAGAAACTGGAAGCGCTTAACGCCGAAGTCGAAGCGCGCGAAAAAAGCGGTAAACTCTGACCGGCCAGCCTCTCGCCGGCACCCGCACGGATGCACGCGGCGCGCTCTGCCCGCCGCGACGCAACACAGCAATAAATAAAGAATAACAATCGGCTGGCGCGCAAGCGCCACGCGTAAAGGGTTTGACGTTCTATGTCTTTCAGCAGACGACAGTTTATCCAGCTTTCTGCTGGCGCGGCGCTTAGCGCAGGTCTTTTACCTTCTGCGGCGCGCGCCGCCTCCGCGCCCGGCGGCGATACGCCGCTGCCGGTGCCGCCGCTTATCGAATCGCGTCGCGGTCAGCCGATCTTTCTGACGCTGATGCGCAGCCATTGGTCCTTTCTCGGCGACAACAACAAAGTGCCGGTATGGGGCGTCAACGGGCTCTATCTTGGTCCGACGGTGCGCGTCTACAGCGGCGACGACGTTAAGCTCATCTACAGCAACCGCCTTAACGAGCCGGTGGCGATGACCGTCAGCGGCCTGCAGGTGCCGGGCGCGCTGATGGGCGGCGCGCCGCGCATGATGTCCGCCGGCGCTGACTGGGCGCCGGTGCTGCCGATCCGCCAGAACGCCGCGACCTGCTGGTACCACGCCAGCACGCCGAACCACATGGCGCCGCACATCTACAACGGGCTGGCGGGCATGTGGCTTGTCGAGGATGAGGTGAGCAAGCAGCTGCCGCTGCCGCGCCACTACGGCGTCGACGACTTCCCGCTAATCATTCAGGACAAGCGCCTCGATAACTTCGGCACGCCCGCCTACGATCCGCCGGGCGACGGCGGCTTTCTCGGCGACGTGCTGCTGGTCAACGGCGTGCAGAATCCTTTTGTCGAGGTGTCGCGCGGCTGGGTGCGCCTGCGCCTGCTCAACGCCTCGAACGCGCGCCGCTACCAGCTGTCGCTAAGCGATAACCGTCCCTTTACCGTTATCGCCAGCGATCAGGGCTTTCTGCCCGCGCCGGTGGCGGTGCAGCAGCTCTCGCTGGCGCCGGGCGAGCGCCGTGAAGTGCTGATCGATATGTCGCAGGGCGACGAGGTGTCGATTACCGCCGGCACGGCGGCGGGCATTATGGACCGCCTGCGCGGCCTGTTCGAACCTTCATCGATCCTCACCAACACGCTGGTGCTGACGCTACGTCCGACCGGTCTGCTGCCGCTGGTGACCGATAATCTGCCGATGCGCCTGCTGGCGGATCAGATACTCGACGGCATGGCGACGCGCACGCGCGAATTCCGCATCGGCGAGGATATGCCGGGCATCAACGGCGCGCAGTGGGATCTGAACCGCATCGATACTACCGTGCAGCAGGGCACCTTCGAGCGCTGGATCCTGCGCGCTGACCGGCCGCAGGCGATGCATATTCAGGGAGCGATGTTCCTGATCAAGAGCGTCAACGGCGCGCAGCCGATGGGCGAAGATCGCGGCTGGAAAGATACCGTCTGGGTGGATGGCGAGGTCGAGCTGCTGGTGAGCTTTCCGCAAAGCTCGTCCGATCATTTTCCCTTTGTCTACTACAGCCAGACGCTGGAGCTGGCCGATCTCGGCACGGCGGGACAGCTGCTAGTGCAGCCGACGGCGTAAGGATTCAGGCGAAAAGGGCGCGCTGCCCGCAAGGACAGCGCGCATAGCCTGCATTAATTGAAGGTTTCCGGGTCCGGCCCCAGACGGTTGCCGCGATCCAGCTTCGCGATTTCGCTCAGCTCGGTCTTCTCCAGGCGGAAATCGAACACGGCGAAGTTCTCCGCGATACGCTCAGGCGTTACCGATTTCGGGATCACCACCAGCCCGCTGTCGAGATGCCAGCGGATAACGATCTGTGCCGGGGTTTTGCCGTACTTCTTCGCCAGCTGGCGAATAATCTCCTGATCGAACACCCCTTCGCCGCCCTGCGCCAGCGGGCTCCAGGATTCGGTCTGGATCTGATGCATGGCATTCCACGCGTGCAGCGTGCGCTGCTGCAGCATCGGATGCAGCTCGATCTGATTGACCACCGGCGAGACGCCGGTTTCATCCAGCAGGCGCTTCAGGTGCGCTTCGTGGAAGTTACAGACGCCGATGCTTTTGGTCAGCCCCTGCTGCTGCAGCTTGATCATCTCTTTCCAGGCGTCGACATAGTGATCTTTCTCCGGGCACGGCCAGTGCATCAGGTAAAGATCGACCTGCTCCAGCTGCAGTTTTTTCAGGCTGGTTTCCATTGCCTGCTGCACATTCTGCTGATCGTCGTTCCACAGCTTGGTGGTAACGAAAATCTCTTCGCGCGGCACGTCGGTATCCTGTAACGCCTGGCCGATCGCCTCTTCGTTTTTATAGGCGGCAGCGGTGTCGATCGAGCGGTAGCCGACCTCCAGCGCCTTAAGCACGGCGCGATGGGCATCTTCGTTGCTCGCCTGCCACACGCCAAGCCCCAGCTGCGGCATCATATTGCCGTCGTGTAGTTTGATAATCGGTTGATCTGCCATAGGTGCTCCTTTCTGTTGCAGTGAACCTGTGAGGCTTAAGTCTAGTCAACAAACCTGACCCCGTTTTCATTGTGGCTGGCAATTCCGTTTCCCGCCCTGCCTGATCCTGCGGAAGTCTTGCCTGTTTCTCCATTTCAGTGGCGAATTTCGCAGCAGCCTGGCAGACTGGTTTCTTTACTCTGCGAGAGATATGCATGGCGCACGAAGCTCTGTGTCAACACCTGGCGAAACAGGTCGTGACCCTAATGACCCATGGACGCAACCGCCTTTGCCCGGTGGAAAACGTCAACCTGATCTACCTTAATCAATATCAGCCGCGTACGCCGATGATGTACCAGCCCGGTATCGTGATTCTGTTTCAGGGCAGCAAAACCGGCTATCTCGGCAGCACCGTTTTTACCTATGACGCCACGAAATATCTGATGCTCACCGTGCCGCTGCCGGTCGAGTGCGAAACCTGGGCGTCGCCGGAAGAGCCGGTGGCAGGCATGTTCCTGACGGTCGATACCGCCAGCCTGCAGGATCTGCTGATCGAGATTGGCGACGACGAAGATTTCCATCCGCAGCCGCAGACCTCCGGCATTCACTCCGCCTGGCTGACCGAGCCGATGCTGTGCGCGACGGAGCGCCTGCTGGACGTTATGCTGCATCCGCGCGACGCGCGCGTGCTGGGGCCGCAGATCGTGCGGGAGATTATCTACTACGTGCTGACCGGGCCGACGGGCGGCGCGCTGCTGTCGCTGGTGAGCCGTCAGACCCAGTTCAGCCAGATCGCCCGCGCGCTGCGCCGCATCGAAAACCACTATGCGGACAACCTTAGCGTCGATGCGCTGGCGGCAGAGGTGAACATGAGCGTCTCGGCGTTTCATCACAACTTCAAGGCGGTGACGCAAACCTCGCCGCTGCAGTACCTGAAGCGCTATCGTCTGCATCAGGCGCGGCTGCTGATGCTGCATGACGGGCTGAAGGCGAGCGCGGCGGCGGTGCGGGTGGGCTACGAAAGCCCATCGCAGTTTTCACGGGAGTTTAAGCGCTATTTCGGCGTGACGCCGGGAGAGGAAATTAGCCGCGTGCGTCAGACCGTGGCGGAACCACAGGCCTGACGCCGCGCGATCAGGCCTGTTTCTGGCGACGTTTTTTCCAGATCACCACGATACTGCCCGCGAGGCCGACAAACAGCAGCACCATCGGCAGCACCATCAGGATCGCCATCACCTGATCTTCATGGCGTTTGATAAAGGGCACCTGACTGATGCCGTAGCCAAACGCCACCACAATCGCCACCCACAGCAGTCCGCTCAGCCAGTTAAACAGCTGGAAACGGCCGTTCTGCAGGCCGGAAATGCCCGCCATGGTTGGCAGAATAGTGCGCACGAACGCCAGGAAGCGGCCAACCAGCAGCGCCATCAGGCCGTGGCGGTTAAACAGCTGCCACGCGCGCTGATGATATTGCGCCGGCAGGTGCATCAGCCAGCTTTTCACCAGGCGCGTGTTGCCGAGCCAGCGTCCCTGAAGGTAGCTCAGCCAGCAGCCGAGGCTGGCGGCCGTGGTGAGGATCACCATGGTGGGGAAAAAATCCATTACCCCTTTGGCGACCATCGCGCCCGCCAGCAGCAGCAGGCTGTCGCCCGGCAAAAAAGAGGCGGGAAGCAAGCCGTTCTCCAGAAACAGCGTCAGAAACATCACGCCGTAAACTACCCAAACCACATTTGGATCGGCCAGCGCGGCAAAATCCTGATGCCAGAGCGCATGAACAATCTCGTGTAAAACACTCATCTGCTATCCCATCGAGTCACAAGGAATCTATTTTAGCGGCAATCCGGCAGAGAAATTTGATCTGCGGCCGGTCGCCATGGCGTGGTTGAGGTTCTGTTTAAGTTACTACTGCGTCAGGCGTGCAAAACCTGCCGTTAAATCGTCAATCAGGTCGTCGACATGCTCCAGACCAATATGCAGGCGCACCAGCGTGCCGTCAAAGTCGACGCCACCCGCCGGCCTGATCGCCGCCAGCTCTTCCGGCTGATTCGCCAGAATCAGCGACTCGTAGCCGCCCCACGAGTAGGCCATGCTGAAATGGTGGAAGCGATCGAGGTAATGCGCCAGTTTTTCGCCGTCCAGTTTTTCATGCAGCACGAAAGAAAACAGGCCGCTGCTGCCGCTGAAGTCGCGTTTCCAGAAGGCGTGGCCTTTGCTCTGCGCCAGCGCCGGATGGTTGACGCGCGCCACTTCCGGTCGCGTCGACAGCCACTCCGCCACCTGCAGCGCGCTCGCCTCATGCTGGCGCAGGCGCGTGGCGAGGGTGCGCAGGCCGCGGCTCGCCATATAGGCGCTGTCGGCATCTACCGTCTGGCCCATCAGATAGGAGTTCTCGCGCAGCTGTTCCCAGCAGCGCGCGTTCGCCACTGCGGTGCCGATCATTGCGTCGCTGTGGCCGATCAGGTACTTGGTGCCCGCCTGAATCGAGATATCGACGCCGTGCGCCAGCGCGTTGAAGAAAAAGCCTGCCGCCCAGGTGTTATCCATCATGATCACCGCGTCCGGCGCCTTTGCGCGCACCGCCGCGACGATTGCCGGAATATCCTGCACCTCCATAGTGATGGAAGCTGGCGACTCGAGAAATACCACGCGGGTTTCCGGGCGCACCAGCGCGCCGATTTCGCTGCCGATAGTGTGATCGTAGAAGGTGGTAGCGACGCCGAGTTTGCTGAGAATTTTGGTGCAGAAGTCCTGCGTCGGCTCATAGACGGCGCCGCACATCAGCACATGGTCGCCCGCGTCGACGAACGAAAGGATGGCGTTGGCAACCGCTGCCGCGCCGCAGGGATAGAGCACGCAGCCCGCGCCGCCCTCCAGCTCGGTCATCGCGTCCTGCAGCGAGAAGTGGGTGAGGGTGCCGCGGCGGCCATAGAAGAGCTCGCCGGTGGCGCGTCCCGCCGTGGCGCGCTTTTTATCGGCGACGCTATCGAACACCAGCGAAGAGGCGCGCTGAATCACGCTGTTGACCGCGCCCTGCGTGTAACGTTTGCTGCGCCCCGCGCTGACTAAGGTGGTATCGATTTTTTTGGTCGTCATTCGTGTCTGCCCTGCCGCCTGCTACAAAGCCTTCACGTTACCACGAATTGCCGGTCAGGGTTGACCCCAAATCCTGATATTCAGAACCTGCCCGAGAGTGGAAAGGCGGCGCGCCGCGCCGCCTTTTAACCGATTACATCACCCCCATCAAACGCGGCAGCCACAGCGAAATCGCCGGAACGTAAGTAATCAGCATCAGCACCAAAAACAGAATGCCGTAAAAAGGCAGCATCGCGCCGACCACCTGCTCGATTTTCTGTTTGCTCACCGCGCTGGCGACGAACAGCACCGTGCCGACCGGCGGGGTAATCAGCCCGATGCCGAGATTGGTCATCATGATCATGCCGAAGTGCACCGGATCGATGCCAAGCGCGGTCGCCACCGGCAGCAGCACCGGCGTCAGGATCAGGATAATCGGCGCCATATCCATCAGCGTGCCGATTACCAGCAGCAGCAGGTTGATGCACATCAGGATGACGTACTTGTTATCCGACAGGCTGGTAAAGGCGTCGGTGATAATGGTCGGCAGCTGCATAAAGGTCATCACCGCGCCGAAGCCCGCCGCGAAGGCGATCAGCACCATCACGATAGTCACCGTCTTAATAGTGCGGAACAGCAGGATATGCAGCTGGCTCCATTTAAAGTCGCGGTAGATGAACATGGTGACGAAGAAGGCCCAGAGGCAGGCGATCGCCGCCGACTCCGACGCGGTAAAAATGCCGGAGAGAATACCGCCCAGGATAATTACGATGGTAAAGAGACCCCAGAAGGCGTCGAAGAAGATCTTCACCGCCTGGCGAAACGGAATGCGCTCGCCTTTGGGATAGCCGCGCTTGCGCGCGAAGGCGAGGCACATCACCATCAGGCAGAAGCCCAGCAGCAGGCCGGGAAAGATGCCGGCGACGAACAGCGAGGAGATGGTCACCACGCCGCCGGTCGCCAGCGAATAAATCACCGAGTTATGGCTGGGCGGCGTCAGCACCGCCTGCACCGAGCCGCTGGCGGTGACCGCCGCCGCGAAGTCGCGCGGATAGCCTTTCTGCTCCATCTGCGGGATCATCACCGAGCCGATCGAAGCGGTATCCGCCACCGACGAGCCGGAAATCGCGCCGAAAAAGGTCGAGGCGACGATATTCACCAGCGACAGCCCGCCGCGAATAAAGCCGACAAAGATATAGGCGAAGTTCACCAGCCGCCGCGCGATGCCGCCTTCCGCCATAATCGCCCCCGCCAGGATAAAGAAGGGGATGGTAAGCAGCGAGAACTTATTGACGCCGTTCGTAATTTGAATAACCACCGCTTCCAGCGGCAGATCGATCCACCATGCGCCGATAAAGGCGCTGAGGCCCACGGCGAAGGCGACGGGAAATCCCAACAACAGCAGCACAACCAGGCTGCCGATCAACATCAATGCGTCCATGGTCGCTCCTTAATGGGTACCGCCTAAAACCACCACAGGCCGCTGGCTTTGATCGCCGTTCAGCAGCCGCTCGATAACAAACAACAGGGTAAACAGCGCGCCGATGGGGATCGGCAGATACATCTCGCCGTAGGTCACCGAGGGCAGCGAGGCGAGCGGCTGGATCCACATCGCCACGCACAGGTTGTAGCTCGCCTGAAAGATGATCAAACAGGTCACCACCATCAGCAGATCGCACAGGCGCAGCATCAGTCGCTGCGCGGCAGGCGACAGGCGATCGGTCACCATCGAGACGCAAATATGGGTGCCGGCGCGAAAACCGACCGGCGCGCCGATAAAGGTAAAAATAATCATGCAGACGATGGCGACCGGCTCGGGCCAGGCCAGCGCGCCGTTAAGCACATAGCGAGCGAAAATGCCGATGGGGATCACCGTCACCATAATCAACAGCGCGACGGCGGCGATGCCCATGCACAGCAGATAGAGCCCATCCATCAGACGAGAGTATCGGTTCATATGCGTTACCTGAATAACGCCGCGCGGAAGGCGCGGCGGCGGAAGGTTATTTAACGTCGGCGATTTGCGTCATCAGATCCTGATATTTGCCGCCAAACTGATCGCGCACCGGCTGCGTCGCTTTCATGAAATAGTCTCTGTCGGTCTCCTGAAAGGTCACGCCGCCCGCTTTCATCTTCTCGATCGACTGCTGGGTGTAGGTCGCCCACAGCTGGCGCTCTTCATCCTGCGCCTCTTTGCCGAGCTTTTTCAGCAGCGCCTGATCGTCCGGCGACAGGCGCGCCCACGAAGTTTTGGAGAAGAGGATCATCTCCGGCTGGATAAAGTGGCCGGTCAGGGTGTAGTACTTCGCGACCGGCAGATAGTTGTGAGCGACGAAGGTCGGCGGGTTGTTTTCCGTGCCGTCCACCACGCCGGTCTGCATGGCGCTGAAGACTTCGCTGACGCCCATCGCCACCGGGTTGGCGCCCATCGCTTTCAGCGTTGCCAGCGAGATGGCGCTGTTCTGCACGCGGATTTTCATTCCTTTGAGATCGTCCGGCTTGCTGAGCGGCTTTTTGGTGATCATGTTGCGTTCGCCCGCGTCGGTCCAGCCGAGAAACACCATGCGTGCGTTGGCGTCGGCGTCGAATTTGTCGACAATTTGCTTGCCGACCTCGCCGTCCAGCACCTTATGCATATGATCGACGTCGCGAAAGATGTAGGGCAGCGTCAGCACGCTGGTTTCCGGCGCGATGGTGGTGACCGGTGCCAGCGAGACGCGGATCATGTCGATGGCGCCGAGCTGCACCTGCTGCAGCGTCTGATCTTCGTCGCCCAGCACGCCGCCAGCGTAGACTTTCATCTCCAGCCGCCCGTCAGTCGCCTGTTTCAGCTTGTCGCCCATATGCTGCAGCGCCACGACGGTGGGGTAGCCAGCGGGCTGGACCTCCGCCACTTTTAATACCTTCGCCGATGCCGGAGCCGCGCTCAGGCCAAGCGCAGCAGAGACGGAAACGGCAAGGATCCATTTATTCACTCTCATTATTTTTTTCTCCAGGCAGATAGAGGAGGGCACAGGTCATAGGCGGCAGAGGAAGTGGCCCGCGTGCTGCCAGAATAAGCAAATCGTGCTGGCTGAAAATGCGGCAATGTTGATTGAATGAACAAGCTCACATTTTGAAACGATGTTTTAATAAATTTATACGGGAAATCACATTTCTGAAATAGCGCTGAAAAGTGTCATAAAAGGTTGGCAACAGCCCGGTGAGAGCGGCGTACTGTTTGTAAATAGTAATGAGAACTACTATCAATTCGCCGGTTTTTTGCTATTATTCGCGCTTATCCATTATTCCTGCATATGAAGTTGGAGACGCAGCGTGGTAGCCAGTGACTTAATGCAAACGGATCTCTCTGTTTGGGGCATGTATCAACATGCCGATATCGTGGTAAAAGTGGTAATGATCGGCCTGTTGCTGGCGTCGGTCGTCACCTGGGCGATTTTTTTCGGAAAGTTTGCCGAGCTTAGCGCGGCGAAACGTCGACTGAAAAGCGAGCAGCAGGCGCTGGGCGAAGCCCGCAGCCTGGGTGACGCCGCCCGCGCCGCCGCGCAGTTCAAGAGCCACAGCCACAGCGCGGCGTTGCTGAATGACGCGCAAAACGAGATTGCGCTTTCGGCGGGCGTCGACGATACCGACGGCATTAAAGAGCGCACCAGCTTTCGCCTTGAGCGCCGCGTCGCCGCCTTTAGTCGCCACGCCGGTCGCGGCAACGGCTTCCTCGCCACTATCGGTTCCGTCGCGCCGTTTATCGGCCTGTTCGGAACGGTCTGGGGCATTATGAATAGCTTTATCGGTATCGCGCAGACTCAGACCACCAATCTGGCGGTTGTCGCACCCGGTATCGCCGAAGCGCTGCTGGCCACCGCGATCGGCCTGGTGGCGGCGATTCCCGCGGTGGTGATCTACAACGTTTTCGCGCGCATGATCGCGGGCTATAAAGCGTCGCTGGGCGACGTGGCCGCGCAGATTCTGCTGCTGCAGAGCCGCGATATCGACCTGGGCAATCTTAACGCGAAAAGCGCTGAAGCTCGCCCGACCGCTCAGAAATTACGCGTAGGTTAAGTTTATGGCGATGCGATTAAACGACGATCTGGAAACCGACGGCGAGATGCATGAAATCAACGTCACGCCGTTTATCGACGTTATGCTGGTGTTGCTGATCATCTTTATGGTGGCTGCGCCGTTGGCGACCGTGGATGTTCGCGTTAATCTGCCCGCCTCGACCAGCGCGCCGCAGCCGCGACCGGAGAAGCCGGTCTATCTGTCGATTAAGGCGGACAAGCAGTTTTATATCGGCAATGAGCTGGTGACGCCGGAGACGCTGGTGGCGGTGCTGAACAGCCAGACCGAAGGCAACAAAGAGACCACTATCTTCTTCCAGGCTGATAAGTCGGTCGATTACGAGACCCTGATGAGCGCGATGGATAAGCTGCGCGCCGCCGGTTATCTCAAGATCGGCCTGATGGGGATGGAAACCGCCGCGAAGTAAATTTGCGCGCGTGAGAAAAGGGCAGCCTGCGGGCTGCCTTTTTTGTTTTTGTCCTGTCGCGGGAGGCTTTGCTCTCCGGGCGTCAGACTTTTAATTCTAAAGAAGGCGCTGTGCGCAGATGACGGCGTTTTAGTGCGAATGTCCGCTTCGCGCCAGAAGCGGACGCTGGGAGGTTTAAAGATGATAAAGAATCGTCATACACACGGGTGTGAGTAATTCCGAAAATCGGTCCACTGCAGTTAACTGCTGTCCAGTCTTTCATTACAGAGAGTCATTTCGGGCATTCTTTAAAATTATCTTTCAGGTGCTTACGATACCGAATGATATCACTGGCGATATTAGGGCTTTTCACAACATCATTAGCAATAAATGTTGGCATCGCTTTCAGACCAATAAATTCATTGGCCTTATGGAAATGCAGATAAACGCCGTCTACGCCAACCCCGCCAAAGAACTGGGCCGGGTCATCGAAAGCCTCAAGAGGAGCATTCCAGGTCAGCGAAAGCATATATTGTTTGTCAGCCAGCAATCCGCCTGAACCATATTTTTTAGAGGGGTCCTGACGCGTTCTTCCATCACTTTCATAAAATACACCATGGCCGCCCGTAAAAACTTCGTCCATATAGCGCTTTACCGTCCACGGTGCGCCCATCCACCATCCTGGCATTTGCCAGATAATGCAGTCACTGCTGGAAAATTTCTCAATTTCATCTTCGACGTTATAATCGCTGTCAGCCAGCGTGACAGAGACTTTGTGCCCCATCTCTGTGAAATGCTCTTTTGCTACAGATGTCATAAGATGATTGAGTTTCCCACCCGAGTGAGAAAACTCTTTGCCGCCATCAATGATTAAAATTTTACTCATTTTTTATTAACCCTGATTAAAAAGACAGGTTAACTTTATTGTCATGTGGGTTTTAACAGCTTGTGCCTGTAAAGCCACTCTATCTTTCCATCCGGATATTCAGATCTAAGCTATACAGAGAGGTGGAAAGAAAAAATCATTAATTTCAACTGATTAATATGAGCGCAATTCACAGGGGATCACTCTTTAATAAAGTTAAAGACAGATTTATTTTTAAATTAAATACTATGCCTTTTACCTCCTGCCGATGTGAATAATACCTTAAGGCCCTGGCCTTGCTTATTAGTCTTAAAAATAATACGCAGTGAGTCAAAGCCACGGCACTCTGTCAGCCCGTCATCTGAAAAAATTCCCTATTTAAGATAATAAGCGCAGTCGCCTTCGCTTTTTGAGAAAAAATCTGCCAGTGCCTCAATACAGGCTTTCACCTTCAGTGGCATATTTTCACGCGATGTGTGAAGTGCATAGACGGGGCGGCTTTCTGCCCTCATGTCGCTGAACAGAACTTCAATGTTACCCTGAGCAATGTCGTTTATGACCCAAATCATCGGTACGAAGGCAATTCCCCGTCCGGCCTGCAGCCAGTCAATAAGCGCGAGCGGATCGTTTGTCGCATAGCGCCCCCTCGGGCGCAGGCTTATCTGAATGCCATCCGGCGATGTCAGTTTACAGGTATTATCCGGCTGAATGTCATACTCCAGCCAGTCAAACTTTTCGAGTTCATCAGGATGAGCGGGTCTGCCTGCTTTATACAGATAGTTTCTGGCTGCACAGACAACCATAGGCATACTTCCAATCCTTCGGGTGTAAAGCCCGGAATCCTCGATTTCTCCGAAGCGCAGTACCACATCCAGGCCTTGAGATATCAAGTCGGGCGCTGGGCTCGCCGTCACCAGATTCACGTTGAGTCCGGGATAGCCTTCTAGCAGCTGTGCACTGACATGCGTCATCACGTAGTGCGCCATAGTGGGTGAGCATCCGATCCGCAGTATGCCGGAAGGACGCTCATTAAAGGCAAACATGTTTTCGTGGGTCTGTCTTGCTTCATCAAGCGTTCTGCAGCATCCCCGATAAAACATTTTCCCGGCTTCGGTGAGTGCCAGGCTGCGGGTTGACCTGTTGAGAAGCTTAACGTGCAGCTCCTCTTCCAGCTTAGAAATGACCAGGCTTACAGAAGGTACGCTGAGATCGAGCTGCTGGGCTGCCCGGGTAAAGGAACCGGACTCGGCAACCTGGACGAATATCATCATGCTTCGGAGTGTCTGCATTGTTTACTCTTCTTAAAAACTTAATTAGCCAGAGCCCGATGTGACCCCTTTTTGACGCAGGTTATTATTAACAACGTTATTGATAAACCTGTATGACTTTCTGCACACCTTAACGGAAGTGCAGTCGCCATGCATCTCAGAGTGCTCCCTTAACGTCATTTCTGCCCGCCCGGCTCCTGACTGTCCTGCAGGAAAAAACCGGCAAAAAAACAGGAAGCCATCGTGACGCCGGCTGCAGTCCTGACGGTCTGAATGCACCCTCCTTTCAGGAATAAGAATGTTTGAATATCTCCGTTTTCCTCTAAAGCTGGCCTTTGCTCTGGTCTCAGCGCTGATGATTGGCTTTTATTTTAATCTTGAAATGCCTCGATGGGCGGTGATGACCGCAGGTATCGTAGCGGGCGGTTCGGCATTTTCCGCCGGCGGTGACCCGTACGCGGGAGCACTTCGTCTTCGAGGAATCCTGCGAATTGCCGGCACATTTCTGGGAAGCGGCGCAGCGCTACTGCTGATTATTATTTTTGCACGGACGCCCTCTCTGCTGCTTCTGACGGCATGCATCTGGGCGGGATTCTGCGTCTGGCTGTCCACGCTGGTGCGGGTTGAAAATACCAGTGGTATGGCGACTGCGAGCTATACCGCCTTGACGGTACTCGTTACTGTTTATGCCAGTCACAACCTGACGCTGGCCCCCGTATATGCCATCGAACGCTGCAGCGAAATTGTGCTGGGTATCTTCTGCGCGCTGTTTGCAGACGTCATATTTTCCCCCAAATCCATTAAACAGGTTGCTGAACGAGAGGCTGAGGCCCTTATCACGCTTCAGTGCCAGATGATGGCGCTTGCCGCAGAACCTGCCGAGCAGAAGATATTTGATAAAAAAATGAATGAGGTGATTCGCCGGTCCGCAGCGCTGAAGTCGATACTTGTTAACCTGAAAAACGAAGCAGGACATCATGAGCTTGCATCCCGGCGGCTCGCTGCTCTTCATAACCGTTGCCTGACCCTGCTTACGCTGTCACTGGATGTTTTTCTGACGCGTAAAATGGAGGCAGGTGACTCAGCTGCACGCAGGGAGGCATCTTTTCCTGCCGAACCGGCTGATGCTGACTTATCACTGAGATACCTGAGAGATTTCCGCTTTGCACTTGCCACTGTGCCGGCTGACGCCCGCTTATTGTCACAGACTGAGTGGAGCCGGGCTGCCGGAGAATATTTTTTATTACTTCGGCGGTTCAAAGCCAACCCACGACTGGCAGAGGGTGAAGAAAAAATGCTTTCCGGCGTCAAACTGGTACAGGAACGATCGCTGGAGTCGCATTCGGCGCGGGTAAACGGCCTGAGAACGTTTATCGCGACAGGAACGGCAGCGCTGTTCTGGCTTTACAGCGGCTGGACGTCCGGAAGCAGCTGCATGATTTTACTCGGCGTGGTGACGGCGCTGGCCATGCGCTCGCCGAATCCCATTGCCGTGGCTAAAGATTTTGTTTACGGCATGACAGTTGCTGCGCCGATCTCCTTTCTGCTCTACACCATAGTAATCCCTTCGACACAGCAGAGCATGGTCCTGCTTTGTATCATGCTGGGTTTGGTCGCCTTCATCAGCGGAATATTTCTGCAGCGCAGACAGCTGGGGACCATGGGGGCCTTTGCCGGCATCCTGAATGCGGTGACTATTGAGAATCCGATGGTGTTCGATATTCACGCCTTTACCGACAACGTACTGGGTCAGATCGTGGGCAGCCTGATGGCATTCGCCGTTATTTTGCTCATTCCCGATCGTTCTCGCGCACGGACGACGCACAAAATCATGAATACCTTTATTTATTCCATCATTACGGCGGTTAATTCTGCAAACCGCAGGGCCAACAAAAACCATCTCCCCGCACTGTATCAGCATCTCAGCCTGCTTCAGGCGCTTCATCCGGGCGATATGGGCAAGCTGAGAATGTCGCTTGCGCTGATCACCAGCCACAGCAGACTGGTGGGCGCTGAGATCCCGCGCCATTACGCACTTGAAACCTCATACCGTGAGCTTCGCCGTTCTGCTGAAGGCATCAAGCATGCGGGGAGTAGTCAAAAACGACAGGAAAAACTCGATGCATTTCTGACGCAGCTAAAGTCTTACCAGCAAAAACTAAATAAGGTAGGGATTTCTAAGGAGGTCTCTCAGAACGTAGGCAGGCTGGTCACGCTGACGGAAACCTATCACCACGCTTTTGTGACGTCATGAGCTAAGGTCACTCCGCACAGCCAGACGCTGCACGAGCGGTCCGTGGTTAAATCTGAGTGGCATTTCTTAAAATTCACTACCCAGGCAGGCAGGTTTACACAGGTCATAAAAGCAGGAGAAAAGGCATTTATGGAGAAGTCTCAGAATTGCAGTATAAAGCGGGAGCTGGCTGAAGATTCTGCTCAGAATATGTTCAACAGAATCACCAGTAAGTGGGCCGTGCAGGTGCTTATCGTGCTAAGAGAGGAGAGGCTTCGGTTTTCTCAGCTGAAAAAACATCTGCATACGGTCACAGACAGAATGCTCATAAAAACACTTCACGAGCTCGAGGCTGACGGATTTATCCGCAGAAACGTTTCTGAAGCGGACTGTAAAAAGATTTTCTATAGCCTTTCACCTGCAGGCAATGAACTGGCCGCCTTGCTACAGCTCCTTACTGCATGGCTGCACGGTTATACCTTATCTGCGTTAAACGCTGTTGATGAAAAACTTTCTATACCCGGTAAGGTGGAGTGAGTTTTCCCGTCATTTTTGATAAGCGCTGTTAGATTCCAGCAGGGCGCTTAGCAGGGATGAAATGTTCGGCGCAGTAAAAAAACTACTGCTCATGAATAAAAAGTCCGCTCCTCGCTCATAGCGGACATCGGCCTGCATATCAGCCCCCTGCGTGCCAAAAGCGGTGCTTGCGCCCCGAACATCCTTTATTCATTTAAAAATGCCTTAACCGCACTGGCGAACCGTTCTGGCTGATCAAGCATCACAAAGTGAAAACTGTCATCAATGCGCGTGAAACGGATATGCGGTGCAGAGGCATAGGCCTGACGGTACATCGCCTCTACGCGGGTTGCCGGTATGCCAAATAAGGCGTCATACGCATAGATGATCTCCATCTGCGCTTTGATACGGCCTAGCTCGGGACGCAAATCGGTCACCATCAGTTCATACACGGCATCCGCAACGGTTTTGCGATCGGAACGGATGCTCGCCGCCACCAGTGCGGGCCTCACCGCCTCGGTCATGGCTAAACGGGCTATGGATGCTTTCTGGGACGCTTCGAATTGCTCTGGCGACTGCTGCAGCAGCCAGTCCCGCATAGGGGCGGCGTGCCGCTCAGCCGTTTCGCTGGTCGCCGCAGGATCAATCATCAACGTGTAGAACGGTAAAGCATCGACAATCATCAGGCGACCGACCAGGTTGGGGTAGCGCGCGCCCAGCATCAAGGCTATCTCTCCCCCAAGAGAATGGCCAATAATCGCCGGCGCGTGGATGTGCTGGGTCTGGATATAATCTGCGATGGCCTCAGCTGCCGGCGCGATGACCTTTCCCTCAGGGTTGGCAATGGCTGGCGTATTCGCAAAGCCCGCAAGTTCTATCAAATGAATGCGATGTTTCTTACGTAATTCTGCGGCTAAATCGGCCCACACTTCGCGCGACGACGCCAGCCCCGGAATCAAGATGACATCCGTTCCAGCGCCTTGCGTCTGTACGGAGATACGCTGCGCGTGAGGAGCGGGCGGGGTAAGAGGCTGAGCGGCGGTTGCCGAGAATATGAGTGACATAAATAAAAGCGTTTCTCCGAACATGGCACGGATATGCATGACATTTCCCTGTTAAGTTAAGCTGTTTAAGCCACTGTGTATCGCTATTGTGCCTCTTCTGACACTTTTCCCGTTATACCTGCTTATCTGATACGTCGCTTTGTAGACTACCTGAAGGCAGAGTCAGTCAGCGCGGACAGGTGAAAAGGTGAATCCTGCTGCATAATTGCAAGGTTAATTGTTTGTTACTCTTGGTTTCATAATTGTAAAGTGAAATGGTGAGGTTAATCACGTTATTCGCGCCTCGCTCAGGCTAAAACGGAGAAAAAACGCAGGAAGCCACTATGAGTCACACTCCGTCTTTACAAAAGCCTCAGGGCAGCGCTCGAACTATCTTTAACGTTACCAGCGGTAACTTCCTTGAAATGTATGACTTTATGGTGTTTGGCTACTACGCCACCGCCATAGCGAAAACCTTCTTCCCTGGCGACGATCCTTTCGCCTCTCTCATGTTGACCCTGATGACCTTCGGCGCCGGATTCCTGATGCGGCCGTTAGGGGCGATCGTACTTGGCGCCTATATCGACCATCATGGCCGCCGCAAGGGGCTGCTGCTGACGTTAGGGCTGATGGCGATCGGCACGCTCACTATCGCGCTGGTGCCGGGCTACGCCACGCTGGGCGCCGCCGCGCCGATTCTCATCCTGCTTGGCCGCCTGCTGCAGGGCTTCTCCGCCGGCGTCGAGCTGGGCGGCGTCTCAGTCTATCTGGCCGAGGTGGCGCCAAAAGGGCGCAAAGGCTTTTTCGTTAGCTGGCAGTCGGGCAGCCAGCAAATTGCGGTTATCTTCGCCGCGCTGCTCGGCCTGCTACTCAACCATCTGCTGGCGAAAGAGGCGGTGACGGAGTGGGGCTGGCGTATTCCCTTCGTTGTTGGCTGTATGATCGTGCCCTTTCTGTTCTGGGTGCGCCGCATGCTGGAAGAGACCGAAGCCTTCAGCCAGCGCAAACAGCATCCGACCATGCAGCAGATTATGCGTTCGCTGGCGAGCAACTGGGCGCTGGTGCTGGCAGGCATGTTGATGGTGGTCACCACCACCGTGATGTTCTATATGATCACCGCCTTTACGCCTACCTTCGGCAAAACCGTGCTGATGATGAGCGACAAAGAGAGCTTTCTGGTGACGCTGTGCGTCGGCGTCTCCAACCTGATCTGGCTGCCGCTGATGGGCGCGCTGTCGGATCGCATCGGCCGCCGTCCGCTGTTGATTACCTTTACGCTGCTGATGATCCTCACCACCTGGCCGGTGCTGCACTGGCTGGTGGGATCGCCGACCTTCGCCCATCTGATGGAAGCGGAGCTCTGGCTCTCGTTTCTCTATGCCAGCTATAACGGCGCGATGGTGGTCTATCTGGCGGAAATCATGCCTGCCGAAGTACGCGCCTCAGGCTTCTCGCTCGCCTACAGCCTGGCGACCGCGTTGTTCGGCGGCTTTACGCCCGCCATCTCCAGCTATCTGATCCACGCCACCGGCGATAAGGCGATGCCCGGCGTCTGGCTCACCTTCGCCGCCGTCTGCGGCCTGATCGGCACGCTGCTGATTGGCCGCATGGTCAGGCAGTATCGTGCGCGCCACAGCGGCGCGACCGCCGGCGCCTCAATCTAAAACGACAGGTCCACCACCACGCTGTCCGTGTAATTCCCCGCGGGCGGCGTGTTTTGCGTGGTGAGGATGCGCGCGGTATAGCTGTAGCCGCGCGTCAGCCCGTCCGTGCTCACGCTGGTGGAGCTGGCGCTGCTGTAGCGCTCGGTGCCGCTCGGCCCCCAGCGGTTGCTGCTGGTTCCCTTGTAAATCTCATAGCTTAACCGGTTAGTGCCGCTCGCCATCTGACGCTGCGTGCCGCTAAGGTAGTTACCATTGCTTAACCCTACCGTGTAGGTGCTGCCTTTGCTGCACACCACGTTAATCGTCTGCGACACGGCAGAGAAGCTGCCGACCAGCGGCGCGCTGCCGAAGCTGATATTGGGCGCGGTGATAGTGGTGCAGTCGTTGGTGACCACCATGGTGACGGTAATGGGGATCACGCCGCTGCCGGTCTGCGGCGACAGGCAAATGTTGCCGACGCCGACGCTGGTGCAGATGTTATAGGTCACCGCCAGGTTCAGCGTGGTGGTATAGGTGCCGGCGGCCACCGTCTGGCCCGGCACGCTGCGCAGGTAGACCGGAATGGCGAAGTTAAGACTGCCTAACAGGCCGGCGAGATTAACCAGCACCGACTGGCTGATGACGTAGGCGGCGGCGCCGATGGTGAGCTCGGTGGCGCAGGCGCTGTCGATGCAGAGCTGCACCGGAATATTATCGGTGCCGGTGTCGCCGCTGCGCTTGAGCGTGCCGCGCGTGCCGTTGACGTTGGTGGCGCCGGTCAGCTGAAAGGTGATCTGGTTATTGCCCAGCAGCGAGAGCGAGGAGCCGGACCCGCAGTTAACGTTGGCGTTGGTCGAGGTCGCCTGCGCCGTGCTGTTGACCACAAAGGTCGTCACCGAACCAAAGCTGGCGGTGGAGGCGGGCAGGGCGCAGGCGGCGCGCGACAGCGTCGGGAAAAGCGCCATCAGCGCCAGCAGCAGCAGGATTTTTTTCATGGAATAATCCCTGAGGTGGAGTTATCGGCACTGGGCACCGGCGCGCCTGCTGGCCTGGGCGGCAGCGGGCAGGTAATGGGGCCATAGGTTTTCAGCGCCTGCGGCTGGCCGCTGGCGATGGTCAGCTCGGCGTTGCAGGTGCGGCCGTCCGGCGTGGCGACGCGCATCGGGTTGCGGGCGCGCAGGTTTTCCAGCCAGGCGATGCCGTCCCAGCCGACATATTCAGTTGCCTGGCCTTCGCGCAGCACCTGGCTGGAGACCGGCAGCGGCTGGCCGTCGGCATCCTGCAGGATCACGCTGGCGGCGCGCAGCTTCTCCACCGGAAAGTGCAGCAGATAGCCGCTCTGGCGTTTCACCGCGAAGCGCTGTTCAACGTTGGGCGTCGTCATATCGGCGGGCAGGTCGAGCGTGTCAATATCGTACTTCGCCGGATAGTAGCTGCTGATCGAGGGCACCAGCAGATAGCCATTGCGATCGGTGCGCCCCATCGACTGGTTTTCATAGCGCACGTTGACGTCGGGATAGCTGGTTTTCACCACCACGAAGGCGTCGTTGATGGCGTTGGCGGCGAAGGTCTGATTGTCCATCAGCACCAGCGAACCGGTGAGATCCGCCCACTGAGTGTTGTAGTCGTCGTCACCGTAGAAGCCCGCCGAGGTGTCGATTTTGTTATTGCGCCAGCGCAGGCTTCCCTGGCGGTAGTCGCCGCTGTCGCCGCCCTGATTAGCCCAGGAGGCGTCCCAGGCGAAGCCGCCGTCGCTCGGCATTGAGCGCGACAGGTAGAGCCGCTGATTATTTTCGCCCTGCTGGTCGCGCTCCATGCTCACCGAGGCGCTGCCGTGCTCGCCGAACGGGATCACCAGCGAAATCGCGCCGCTCCATGCGCCCTGCTCCTGATCGCGGCTGGCGGAAACGTAGAGGCTGGAATTGCCCCACAGGGTTTTGCTCCAGGAGAGGTTGAGCAGCCGCGTATGCTGGCCGTCGCCGCCGCTGATATCGATATAAGCGGCGCCGAGGCTGCCGTACTGGCTCAGCGACAGGCTGGCGTTGTACTGGGCGCTGCGGCGCGCCAGGCTATAGGTGGTATTGCTGGTATCGCTGTTGCCGGTGCGGCTGCTGAGCAGCGCGAGGTTGCCGAAGTCGCGGCTGCGCAGAATATGCTGCGTGCCGATGCTGAACCAGCTGTTGTTGTACTGGTAGCCCCAGCTGTACTGCGTGCCGGCTGCGCCGCTCATCTGGCTTTGCGCCGCCGCGCCGTTCAGCACGCCGAGGCTGCCGACGCGAAACATCGCGCCCGCGCCGCCCATCGCCAGGCTGTCGCTGCCTTCGGCGTGGGTTTCCAGCGTCAGCCAGTCGGCGACGCCGTAGCGCAGCGAGCCGCTTGCCGCCGCCTCGCCGTAATCAAAATTTTTAATGCCGTAGTTGTCGCGAAACGCGCCGGCGGAAAAGGAGTAGTCGCTCAGGCCCGCTTTCAGCAGCGTGCTGGAGACATAGAAGGGCAGCGTCGTCGTGACCTGACGTCCCACCGCGTCGGTCGTGGTGATCACCGCATCGCCCGCGCCGTTGACGAAAGGAACATTGGTCAGCGACCAGGGACCCGGCTGCACGTTCGCCTGGCTGGATCGGTAGCCGTTGATAAAGAGATCGACGGTGGAGGGCACCGCCGCCTGGCCGGAGAAGGCGGGCAGCGGATAGGTCACCAGATCGGGCCGCACGCTGAAATCGCGGCCGACCTGTATCCCGCCGAGACGCACGCTGTTGCTCCAGCTCAGCGCGTCGGTGGTGAGATCGCCGACGCGCCAACTGACCGCATTGTTCTCATCCTCGTTGCTCCACCAGGTGTCGTAGCGGATATAGCCGTCATCCTGCGCGGGGGCGCGGCCCTCGATCTGCTGCTGCCAGACGCCGTTGCTGGAAAACTGGCCGGCGGAGCCGAAGAGGCGCAGTTCGTTCCAGGCGGAAAGCCGGGTGCCCGCGTTGGTGGTGCGCGTGGCGTAGAGGTCGTAATTGAACAGCGCGCCGGTTGTGGTGCGTCCAGGGTAGCGCGGCCCGTTCTGCGCCTCGCCGATCACCTGGCCGGGGAGCCAGGCGGGTGGCACCGTCAGCAGCAGCCGCTGGCGGCGATCGTCGTAATCCGCTTTGACGTCGGGCCACTGGCTGACGTCGACCTGCTGCGGGTCGGGCAATTTCTCCGAGGGAATGCCGACGCGCTGCAAATCGCCGGCGCGCACCAGCAGGCGGCCGTCGCGCCGCTCTACCGGCACGATAACGCCGCTTTCGCGCTGGTTGATCACCAGCTCCAGCATATAGCGCTGACGATCGCTGCTGCTCTCCTGCGACGGCGGCGGCGGCAGCGACGAAAAGGTCTCCGCCAGCGCGGCGGCCGGCGTCAGACAGGCGCAAACGCTGGCCACCGCCAGCGCGCAGGGGTGAAGTGCACGCTGCATTTAGCGGCTGGGCGCGCTGCGCCACGCGCCGGCGTTGGTGTCTGCCGTCATCTGGCCGCTAAGGGGAGTTTTCAGCGGCCAGCGGTTTTCGCTGCGCGCCAGCACGTAGCCGAACAGGCCGTCGCCCAGCTTGCGTCCGCCGACGGTGACGTTGCTGAGGCGCGCATGGCCGCTGCCGCGATTGGCGATCAGCAGCCAGGATCGGCCGCCTTCGCTCACCTGCCGCCAGCTTAAATCCGGTTTTGCCGCGTCGCGCGTCAGCCCGTCGCCGTAGACGAACAGCGGCACCGAGTAGCGCATCTGAAAATTCAGGCCCGCCTGGTTTTCGCCCGGCGTGCGCGGCGTCGGGATCTCATCGAGCACCACGCGGTACGCCAGCTCCTGGCCCGCGCCGGGCGGCGTCTGCTTGATCAGGCGCACCAGCTGCTTTTTCCCCGGCTCGATGCGCACCAGCGGCGGACTGGCGACGATGCTCTGCTGCGTGGCGTACTGCTCTTTGCCGCCGACCTGCTGCCAGCTGAAGATACGCACCTGCATCAGCGTGGTGACGCTGCCGCGGTTTTCCAGCCACAGCTCGCTCGCTTTCTCCTCCGGATTGATGGCGGGATCGATTGGCCAGATCATCAGCGAGTTTGCCGCCTGGGCGCTGGCCGCCAGCAGGGAAACAAAGAACAACAGGGCGCGCATCATCAACTTTCTCCTTAAGCATGCGGCTACCAGCTCAGCGTCACGGTCAGCGTGTCGGTATAGACACCGGCGCGCGTCGGGCCGGGCAGCTGCAGCAGGCCGTAAATCGGCAGCGTAATGTTATTGGCATTGCTGTAGCTCAGCGCGACGGCGCTGTTCACCGGGATCGCGGTGGTATGGCTGGCGTTGGTGTAGAGGGCGTAGGGCACAGTATTGGTATTGCTGGTGTGCTTCAGGTTGCGCGTGGTGGTGTAGTTGCTGCCGCCGCTGATGCTCATGCTCAGCGTTGTGCCTGGGGTGCAGGCGAGCGTAATAGCGGCGCTCTGCACAAAACTGGCGCTAACGCTGTTGCTGGCGACCCCCGACTGCGAGCCGAAATCAAGCGTGCCGAAAACCCCGGTATTGGTACCGGAGACGACGCAGCCCGCCACGATGGAAGCCGAGACTTGAAACGTGCTGGTGGGCAGGCTCCAGGCGCTAAGACTTCCTGTCAGCAGGGGCAGCGCGTAGATCAGCCTGCGCAAAGCGCGCGGCGCAGCCACCCGGATGCTCCTGACCGCGCGATCAGTAATTCACGGCGACGTTAATGGTGTCGGTATAGGTGCCTGCCGGAATCAGCGGGTTGAAGCCGCCGCCTACGACGCGACCGTATATGGCGTAGTTGGTGCCCAGCGTCGGATCGGTGGTACCGCTGGGCGCGATATTGGTGTTATTGGCGATAGCAGTGGTAAAGGCCGCGTCGCTATAAAGGGTGTAGGCGATCCCCTGCGTATTGTTGGAGCCGAGGATCAGGTAGCGCGGCTGGCCGGAAACGGTGCCGTAGATGGTGGCGGGCGCCGCGTTGCTGCTGGTCACCTGCACGTTGAAAGTCTGGCCGGTGGTGCAGCGCACGTAGATGCCGTTGCCGGACGCGCCGACCAGCGTGGCGTTAAGGGTATCGAAGGTCGCCGCGCTGCTGCCGAAGTTCAAGGTACCGAAGTTAACGCCGGTCGTGGCGGACTGGCCGTTCACCAGGCAGCCGGTGGTCAGCGTCAGGGTGGCGTTGATCGTCCCTGTGGTGGTGGCGGCAAATGTCACAGCAGGGAGTGCCGAGGTCAGGCCCGCAGCGGCAAACAAAAAAAGCTTGAATTTCATAATTAATCCTTACCGATTATTCAGAGTCAGTGCTTTTTTGCCCGGTGATTAATTATTAAATCAAACAAAGTTTAGTAACTGCGGCCCCGGCAAAGCCGGAAATGGCGCCTCATCCTGAGGATAATCTTAGCTTTGAGCTAAGGGTTTTTTATAAATTTTACTTAATATAGAACAGCGCGCAAGCGCCGGTGAAGCGATAGCGGAATTTTTCCTTAATCAATTGGCATTTCAGGCCGATAAACCTGTAATACCAATACCTTGGGCTAAAGAAAAAAAAGCAAAGCGCGGGGTATTTTGCCCCCTACCGTCGCCTCATTAACAGTGATATGTTCATACATTAATCAGGTCCAGTTACCCTTTTAGTTACCATGCCAGGAAAAGTCTTAATCACGTCCCGCCCGCATCGGGAAAGCGCTAAACGGCCCTGAAAATAATAAACTGCACGGCTGGCCACTTTTTTATCCGTCTGTTTTTTTTGGAATCTTTGTTGATTACAACACAGCGCCTGCTCACAGGCAGGCTGTGGGGAGTTACGCATGCTGTTGGTCACCTGGGATAGCGTCCTGGTCGGCGTTTCGCTGATTGTCGCTTTTATCGCCGCGTTTACCGCGCTGGACACGGCAGGGCGCGTCGCGGTGTCGCACGGCTGGATGGCGCGTTTATGGCTGCTGGCTGGCGGCATGGCGATGGGCATCGGCATCTGGGCGATGCATTTTATCGGCATGCTGGCGATGATGATGCCGATGCGCTACGACGTGAGCCTGACGGTGCTGTCGCTGCTGGCGGCCTGCGTCGCCTGTATGCTGGCGTTCGCGCAGACTCAGCACGGGCATTTTAGCCGCCGACGCTGGCTGGCGGGCAGCGCCATGCTCGGCAGCGGCATCGTGGCGATGCACTACACCGGCATGCTTGCGCTGATGATCTCGCCCGCGCTGCACTGGCGCTTTTCGCTGGTGGCGCTCTCCGTCGCCATCGCTTACCTCGCCTCCGCCGCCGCGCTCTGGCTGGCGTTTCGTCTGCGCCAGGGCGAAAAATATCTGCTGACGATGCGCGCGCTCGGCGCGCTGGTGATGGGCGTCGCCATCGCCGGCATGCACTACACCGGCATGGCGGCGGCGCAGTTCGACCGCCACAGCATGCCGCTGGCGCAGGGCGTTAGCGGCCAGGGGCTGGCGGTGTGGGTCGCGCTCGGCACGCTCTCTATTCTCGGCTTTACGCTGCTCGCCTCGATGCTGGACGCTCAGCTGCGCGCCGCGCGTCTGGCGCAGCGCCTTAACCAGGCGAATCAGGAGCTGCATCAGCTGGCGATGCACGACAATCTCACCGCGCTGCCCAATCGCGTGATGCTGGAGCAGCGGCTGGACGTCGCGCTCAGCCAGACAACGCGCGATACGCCGGGCTTTACCCTGATGTATATGGATCTCGACGGCTTTAAGGCGGTCAACGACACCTGGGGTCACTACGTGGGCGATCGCCTGCTGATAGCGGTCGCCGATCGCCTGCGCCGCCAGCTCAGCGACGAAAAAATATTGCTGGCGCGCCTCGGCGGCGATGAGTTTGTGCTGCTGGCGCAGGGCAACGAGAGCCGGCAAGCAGCGGCGCTGGCGCAGCGGCTGGTCAATACGATTGACGAGCCGTTCGAGCTGGATCGCTACCTGCTGCGCGTCTCGCTCAGCGTCGGCGTCGCGCTCTGTCCGCAGCACGGTCGCAGCAAGCAGGAGCTGATGTTCAACGCCGATTCGGCGATGTATCACATCAAGCACAGCGGGCGTAACGGCTACTGCCTGTTTGAGCCGGCGATGAGCGCCAGCGCGCAGCATAAGCTGGCGCTGGCCAACGACCTGTGGCAGGCGCTGGAGCGTCAGGAGATGCAGCTGTTCTACCAGCCGAAGTTCCGCTCCAGCAGCAGCGAACTGATCGGCTTTGAAGCGCTGCTGCGCTGGCAGCACCCGACGCGCGGCCTGCTGATGCCCGATATCTTTCTGCCGCGCGCCGAGAAGACCGGACAGATTGTCGCGCTGGGCAACTGGGTGATTAACGAAGCCTGCCGCCAGCTCAAACAGTGGCACAGCGACGGGCACCCAAACTGGACGGTGTCGGTTAACCTCTCGGCCCTGCAGTTTCACCAGCGCGATCTGCTGGAGACGGTGCGCCAGGCGCTGCTGCGCCATCAGCTGCCGGGCGGCTCGCTGACGCTGGAGATCACGGAGAGCATCGCGATGCGCGATCCGCAGTTCAGCCAGCAGCGCATCAGCGAGCTGCAAAAAATCGAGGTCAGAGTGGCGATCGATAATTTCGGCATCGGCTACGCTAACCTGCTGCACCTGAAACATCTTGAGGCCAGCGAACTGAAGATCGACCGCAGCTTTATCAATAGCCTGCGCGCCGACAGCCAGGACGCCACCGTGGTGAGCGCGATGCTGGCGCTGGCGCAGACGCTTAACCTGCATATGGTGGCGGAAGGGGTCGAAACCGAAGAGCAGCAGACGCTGCTGACCCGGCTGGGCTTCGACGCTTTGCAGGGCTATCTGCTGGGTAAACCGACGCCGGCCGATCGCATCGCCGACTTCGCCACCGTCTGACGATAGATTTTAACGCTCACAGGCATCGGAAGCTTTCATCGTGGCAGGCTAATTACCCTTTGCCTTTTGCCGATAACCTGAGCAGATAATTCATCCTTGTGACTTTTTCATTACAACACCACGGCTGCGATTTTGCGCTTTAACGGGACTTCACTATGTTAGTGACCTCATACGATTCGTTTACCGTCATCGTTTCCATTCTCGTTGCGATGCTGGCGTCCTTTACCGCGCTGGATATGGCGGGCCGCGTCGCCACCTCGACAGGAAAAGTCGCGCTGATATGGCTGTTCGGCGGCGGTTTCGCCATGGGCGTCGGCATCTGGGCGATGCACTTTATCGGCATGCTGTCGATGACCATGGAGATGGTGATGAGCTACGACGCGTCGCTCACCGGCGTCTCGATGGCGATTGCCGTTATCGCCTCGATCTTCGCGCTCTGGCTGGTCTGTCAGGGCGATCTGCCGCTAAAAAAACTGCTGGGCGGCGCGCTGGTGCTGGGCAGCGGCGTGGTGGCGATGCACTACACCGGCATGGCGGCGCTGATGTTCTCGCCGGGCATCAGCTGGAACTGGGGCTGGATTGCGCTCTCGGTAGTGATTGCGCTGGTGGCGTCGGGCGCGGCGCTGTGGCTGGCATTCAACCTGCGCGACGGCACCACCGGCCGCACCACGCTGCTGCGCGTCGGCGCGTCGGTAGTAATGGGATGCGCCATCGCGGGCATGCACTATACCGGCATGGCGGCGGCCAGCTTCCCGGCGCACAGCCATGCCGGCACGATGGGCGTCAACAGCAACTGGCTGGCGATTCTGGTGACAGTGGTAACGCTGGCGATCCTCGGCATTACGCTGCTGGTGTCGATGCTTGACGCGCGCATGCAGGCGCGCACCGCCATTCTGGCGCGCTCGCTGGCGGAGGCAAACCGCGAACTGGCGCAGCTGGCGCTGCACGACAACCTGACGCGCCTGCCGAACCGCATTCTGCTGGAGGATCGTCTGGAGCAGGCGATCAATAAGGCTAACCGCGAGCGCACCCAGTTCGCCCTGATGTTTATGGATCTTGACGGCTTCAAGGCGGTGAATGACGCCTTCGGCCATCACGTCGGTGACAGCCTGCTGATCGCCGTCACCGAGCGCATGAGCGAGCAGATGAAGGGCTACTATACGCTGGCGCGGCTGGGGGGCGATGAGTTTGTGCTGCTAATCGACATTAACGATCCCAACGACGCCGCCACGGTGGCGGACACGCTGGTGAAGGCTATCGAGCGTCCGTTTGAGATCTCCCGCTACGAGCTGATGGTGTCGCTGAGCATCGGCATCGCCGTCTATCCGGGCGACGGCAACGACGAGCGTGAGCTGATGTTCAACGCCGACGCCGCCATGTACCACACTAAAAACAACGGCCGCAACGGGCATAACTTCTTTCAGCCTTCGATGAATACCCTGGCGCAGAGTCAGCTGCAGCTTAATAACGATCTGTGGCACGCCCAGGAAAATCACGAGCTGCGGCTGTTTTACCAGCCGAAATATTGCGCGCCGCGCGGCCCGATTATCGGCTTTGAAGCGCTGCTGCGCTGGCAGCATCCGACGCGCGGCCTGCTGACGCCCGATATCTTCCTGCCGCTGGCGGAGAAGACCGGGATGATCCTGAATATCGGCTGCTGGGTCATTAACGAAGCCTGCCGCCAGTTGCATGAGTGGCGTCAGCAGGGGCACACCAACTGGTCGGTCGCGGTCAACCTGTCGGCGCTGCAGTTTGAGCAGAGCAATCTGGTAGAGACGGTGACCGAGGCGCTGGCGACGCACGCCATTCCGCCCGAGCTGCTGACGCTGGAAGTGACGGAAACCACCGCGATGCGCGATCCGGACGAGAGCGTGCGCATCCTGACCGAGCTGACGCGTCTGGGCGTTAAGGCGTCGATAGATGACTTCGGCACCGGCTATTCGAGCCTGCTCTATCTCAAGCGCCTGCCGGCCAGCGAGCTCAAGATCGATCGGGCGTTCGTTAACGAACTGCAGCATCAGACCGAAGACGCCACTATCGTTTCCGCCATCGTCGCGCTGGCCCAGTCGCTGGATCTCAAAGTGGTGGCGGAAGGAGTAGAGACCGCCGAACAGCAGGCTTTTTTAACCGGCTTAGGCTGCAATACCCTACAGGGATATCTGCTGGGCAAGCCCGTTCCGCCGGAAAAGGTCGAGGAGCTGCCCGATTTCGCGCCGGAACCGGAGCAGAAAAAAGGCGTCTTGCCGTCGCCTGCGCTCTGCGCGGCGCTGCCGGGATAAGCTGACCGCACAAAGTAGCAGGATTGTTGCTTAGTTATTTGTGTTTGGTTAGCAAAATCATGCTTTTATGGCGGATCTGCTGGCGGGCGCACATTGCAACAATCATCAGGTTTGCCACAATTAGCGGAAAGCTACCCGGAGAACCTGTATGACTGCCTCTTCTTCCAGTCTGATGTTGCTGATGTCCTTCGCGGCGGGCACCTTTGCCGCCGGCTCGTCGAATAATCCGCAGCATCTGATGCTCGCCAGCCCGTCGGGCGGCGTGCCAAACAATCCTCTGCCGCTTATTATCTGGCCGCGCGTGGCGCTGGATGAGGCGCACGAGGAGGAGCCCGATCTCGCCGGCTGGTTCGAGCAGACTTTTGCGCGCAACGGCTGGCCGCCCTCATGGCGTTACGACATTTTTCCCTATACCCACTACCATCCCAATACGCATGAGCTGCTGGGCGTGGCGCAGGGCTGGGCGGAAGTCCTGTTCGGCGGCGACACCGGCCGTATGGTGACCCTGCGCGCGGGCGACGCGGTGCTGATCCCGGCGGGCGTCGGCCATAAGCAGGTCTATGCCAGCGAGGACTTTATGGTGGTCGGCGCTTACCCGGAGGGCTTTGCGCCGGAGACCAACCGCGACGAGCCGGCCAGACTGCGCGCGGCCGAGCAGCAGGTGAAGCAGGTGCCGCTGCCGACGCGCGATCCCTTTACCGGCAAAGAGGGCGCGCTGACCGATATCTGGACGCCGATCGCCGACCATTTCTGACCTGCGCCGCGTCATAAATTTGAAAACAACTCACCTTATTTTTGGCGTCATCATCGTCGAAAATAAGGCGCGTTATGTTCTCTGTCGATCAGGTTGTCGAACGCTTCTGGCCGCAGGCTCAGCCTGCAGACTGGCAGCGTCGTGTGCTGCGCTGGGCGCTGCATGAAGAGGAGTTTCAGCGCTTCGCCGCGCGCTACCCGCATCTGAAAGGGCTGGATATGGTCGAACAGATGCTGGAGCACCTCGACGTGCGCTGCGAGCTGAGCGAGCGCGATCTGGAGCAGATCCCGTCGCGCGGGCCGGTGGTGATCGTTGCCAATCATCCGCTGGGGGCGCTCGACGGACTGGCACTGCTGGCGGCGGTGGCGCAGGTACGGCGCGATGTGAAAATCGTCGCCAACCGCATGCTGATGATGCTGGAGCCGCTCAGCACGTTGCTGCTGCCGGTGGACAACATGGGCAACCGCACCAGCCGCGACCAGCTTCAGCGCATGCAGCAGCACCTTAGCAACGACGGGGTGCTGATTATTTTCCCGGCGGGCGAAGTATCGCGCCTCGGCAGCCGCGGCGTGCGCGACGGCCGCTGGCATCACGCCTTTCTGCGTCTGGCGGCGCGCGCCCGTGCGCCGCTGGTGCCGGTTTTCGTCGACGGGCGCAACAGCGGCCTGTTCTACGCGGCGGCTAAAATCGCCCAGCCGCTGGCGCTGCTGATGCTGGTGCGTGAGATGTTCCGCCAGCGCGGCTCGCGCATCAAGCTGCATATCGGCGCGCAGATCCCCTTTGCGCACTGGCATGACGGCCATAAACCGGGCAAAGCGCTGGCGAAGCGGCTGCGCAAACACCTTTATCGCATCGGCCAGCAGCGTCCCGGCCTGTTCCAGACGGAAAAAGCGATCGCGCGCGCCGAAGATCGTGGCGAGCTGAAGCGCGCGCTGCGCGAGAGCGAGCATCTCGGCACCACCAGCGACGGCAAGCAGATTTACCTGTGGCGGCGCAACGGCGCCACCTGGGTGCCGCTGCTGCGCGAGCTGGGAAGGCTGCGGGAGATCGCCTTTCGCGCAGTGGGTGAGGGCAGCGGCCGCCGCCGCGATCTGGATAATTACGACGACGACTACTATCACCTGATCCTGTGGGACGACGCGCAGCTGGAGATCGTCGGCGCCTACCGCTTTATTCCCGGTGACGAGCAGCTCGCCAGACGCGGGCTGGAGGGCTTTTACAGCCACAGCCTGTTCCACTACGACGAGCGCATGATGCCGATTTTGCAGCAGAGCATCGAGCTGGGGCGCAGCTTTATTCAGCCCGCCTACTGGGGCAAGCGCGGGCTCGACTATCTCTGGCTCGGCATCGGCGCGTATCTGGCGCGCTACCCGCAGACGCGCTACCTGTTCGGCCCGGTCTCTATCTCCGGCGGCATGCCGCTGGCGGCGCGCGATCTGCTGGTGGCCTTCTACCGCCTCTATTTTCCTACCGAGCTGCCGCTGGCGACGTCGCGCCAGCCTTATCCCGCTTCGCTGCCGGACGTGCTGGCGCAGTTCAGCGGCGGCGACTATCAGGCGGATCTGCGCAGGCTTAAGCAGCTGTTGAGCAACCTCGGCTGCGCCATCCCGCCGCTTTATAAGCAATATTCCGAGCTGTGCGAGTCTGGCGGCGTGCAGTTTATCGATTTCGGCAGCGATCCCGACTTTAATCACTGCATCGACGGGCTGGTGCTGGTGGATCTTACGCGGCTAAAAGCGTCGCGCTACGACCGCTATATCGCGGTGCATCAGGAAGTGACGCAGAAGGCGTCAGGCTAAAGCGCGCGCCGCTGGCGTGCGCCTGACGCCTCATCGCCTGTAGCGCGCTGCCCGGCGCGCTTAAGCCCAGCGTTTAGTGCTGGGCTTTGCGTGCATTTTGATTTTTAACTGCTTATCCTTCACCGCCAGATTCCCCGCACTAACATAAGCGCATTTACAGTTGAACATTTTCTCGCCGCTGCCGATAACTCACCTACTAACTTTCGTGTTCCGCTCATTTGTACTTGTCAAAACAGGTGGTTTCAGATGTAGTCGGGTCGTCATTAAGACCATTCTTAAATTTTTGGGGCAATTTCAGGCAGCGCAGCAACAGGCTAATAACAATGGATAAAAATGCTGATGTTATGTATCGGTTACTGGTACAGAGCGTGATCGACTACGCCATCTATATGCTGAAACCAGACGGCACGGTCGCTAACTGGAACGCTGGCGCGCAGCGGGCGAAAGGCTACACGCCGGATGAGATCGTAGGTAAGCATTTCTCGCTGTTTTACAGCGAAAGCGACCGCTTAAACGGCGTGCCGCAGCGCGGTCTGGACACCGCCGCGCGCACCGGCAGTTTTGAAACCGAAGGCTGGCGCTACCGCAAGGACGGCAGCGCATTCTGGGCGCATGTGGTCATCGACGCCATCCACGACCCATACGGCGAACTGATCGGTTTCGCCAAGATTACGCGCGACTGCACCGAGCAGCAGGCGCAGCAGCGCAAAGAGCGCGAGCAGGAAGCGCGCTTCCGCCTGCTGGTGGAAGGCGTCACTGACTATGCCATCTATATGCTGGATCACGACGGGCTGGTAGTGAACTGGAATGCCGGCGCGCAGCGCGCCAAAGGCTACGTGGCGGAAGAGATCGTCGGCCAGCACTTCTCCCGCTTCTACAGCGCCCAGGATCGTCAGGCGCATATCCCGGAAAAAAACCTGCAAACGGCGTATCGCACCGGCCGTTTTGAAGACCAGGGCTGGCGCTACCGAAAAGACGGCAGCGCCTTCTGGGCGCACGTCATCATTGACGCGGTGCGCGACGACGGCGGCAAGCTGATCGGCTACGCCAAGATCACGCGCGACTGTACCGAACAGCAGGCGATGCTGCGCGCGCAGCGCGAGCAGGAGGAGCGCTTCCGCCTGCTGGTGGAAGGTGTGACCGACTACGCCATCTATATGCTGGATCTGAAGGGCTGCGTGGTGAACTGGAACGCCGGGGCGCAGCGCACCAAAGGCTACCTTGCCGAGGAAATCGTCGGGGAGCATTTCTCGGTATTCTACAGCGCGCAGGAGCGCTTGCTGGGCGCGCCTGACGCCAACCTGGCGAATGCGCTGGCGAACGGCCGCTTCGAAGATGAAGGCTGGCGTTACCGCAAAGACGGCAGCGCCTTCTGGGCGCACGTGGTGATTGACGCTATCCATAACGACGAAGGACGACTAATCGGCTTCGCCAAAATCACCCGCGACATCACCGAGCGCCGCGAGCAGGAGCAGAAGCTGCTGCGTGCCAAAGATCTGGCCGAAGCGCAGAGCGCGAAAATGTCGGCGCTGTCGAAATTCCTCGACAATATCATCGCCAATATTCCCTCTTGCGTGGTGGTCGAAGACGCCGTTACGCGCGAAATTCTGCTGGTCAACGACCGGTCGGAAAAGCTGTTCGGCGTCTCGAAAGCGCTGCTGGTCAACAAAAAGCCGCACGAATGCATGTCGGCCGAACTCAGCGACTACTTTAACAGCCTGGCGGATATCGCGCTGCGCAGCGAAGGCATCCACCAGCGCGAACAGCAGCTGCTTACCGCCAGCGGCGAACGCATTCTGCATACCCGCGCCACCATCATTCGCGGACAGGACGCGCGCCAGAACTATATTATGCTGCTTGTCGAGGATGTCACCGACCAGCGCGCCGCCGACGCGCGCATTCACCATATGGCGCATCACGACAACCTCACCAGCCTGCCGAACCGTATTCTGTTCCGTCAGCGGCTGAGCGAAGCGCTGCGCGGCGACAGCCAGAGCGGCCGCCACACCGCCACGCTCTGCCTCGATCTCGACAACTTCAAGAACGTTAACGACGCGCTCGGCCACCAGATCGGCGACGAACTGCTGCGCGCGGTGGCGAAACGCCTGCGCGCCGCGCTGCGCGATCGCGACACGCTGGCGCGCATCGGCGGCGACGAGTTTGCCATTGTGCTGCCCGCTATCGGCAGCGCGGAAGAGGCGGCGCTGGTCGCCCAGCGGCTGATCGAAGCGATACGGCCGCCGGTCAATATCGAAGGCCATAACCTGAGCGTCGGCCTCAGCGTCGGCATCGCCCTGAGCGCGACCATTACCAACACGCCGGAACAGATGCTGCGCTGCGCCGATATGGCGCTCTATGAGGCCAAGCGCAACGGGCGCAACCGCTACGAGCACTTTACGCTGGAGATGGACGACGTGGCGCGCAGCCGCCGCCTGATCGAGAACGATCTGCGCGAGGCGATCGGCAGCCAGCAGCTTAAGCTCTACTATCAGCCGATTACCGACGGCGCAGCGGTGCAGTCGATTATCGGCTACGAGGCGCTGATGCGCTGGCACCATCCGGTGAAAGGGCTGATTATGCCGAACGATTTTATTCCCATCGCGGAAGAGAGCGGGCTGATCCATATGCTTGGCGCCTATGCGCTGTTCGAAGCCTGCCGCGAGGCGACTACCTGGGACGGCAAGCAGTCGGTGTCGGTCAACCTGTCGCCGCTGCAGTTTAAAAACAGCTCGCTGGTCTCGGTGGTGGAGGCCGCGCTGCGCGACTCCGGTCTGGAGCCGAGCCGGCTGGAGGTGGAGATCACCGAGTCGGTGCTGCTCGACGACTCGCTCGGCAATATCCGCACGCTGGAGAGCCTGAAGAAACTCGGCGTGCAGATTGCGCTGGACGACTTCGGCACCGGCTACTCGTCGCTCAGCTATCTGCGATCTTTTCCGTTCGACAAAATCAAAATCGACAAATCTTTTATCAGCGATATGGGCGACAGCCGCGAGGCGCTGGCAATTATCCGCGCCATTACCGGCATGAGCCGCAGCCTGGATATTCAGATTACCGCCGAAGGCGTGGAGAGCAGCGAACAGTTCGCGAAGCTGCGTGAAGAGGGCTGCACCCTGTTCCAGGGCTACTACTTCGGCCGCCCGCAGCCGTCGGAGCTGCGGCTGAAGGCGCTCTCCGGCCCGACCTAATCGTAGAGGCCGTGCTGCTGCACCGGCGCGTGGCTGAGGTTGTCGCGGATGCGGCGCACCGACTCGCGCACCACCAGCTTGCCGTGCAGCAGCAGGGTGCCGGGCAGCGTCTGCGCGTTCAGGCGCATGTTCTGCACCATGCGCACCGCCTCTGCGCCCAATTCGTCGCGCGGCACTTGTACGGAAGTGAGCGGAATGTCGTGAATGGCGGCGAGATTGAAGCCGTCCATGCTCATTACCGAAACATCCTGCGGCACGCGCAGTCCGGCCTGCTGCAGCGCCTCCACCGCGCCGGCGGCGATATAGTCGCCGCTGGCGAGAATCGCGGTAGGGCGTTGGGCGTGCGGGCAGTGCTTCAGATATTCGCTCAGTCTCTCCGCCGCCTCGATCCGACTGAAGCTGGTGAGCGTCAACAGATGCTGGCGGCTGTCGAAGCGCAGGTTCATGGCGTGCCAGGCGTCGCACACGCCCTGCAGACGCTGCTCCATGGTGTAGCGGCGCAGGCAGTGCAGCGACAAAATCTGGCGGTGCCCCTGCTCAAACAGGTAGCGGGCGGCGCTTTCGCCGATCAGCTGATGATGCGGCGAGACCGAAGAGAGCCGCATGCGGCGATCCATCGCATTGATCAACACGCAGGGCTTATCGATCTCCGCCGCGAGCTGGTGGATATGATCGTCGTCGATCCCGACCAGCAGCGCGGCGTCGGTTTGCTGCATCTTCTCCAGAAACAGCGCCGTGTCGCTCTCATTCTCTTCCAGCGCGCAGTAGCGTAAACGCACCTCGTGCGGGGCGATCGCCTGGGCGATGCCCTGAATCACCTTGTAGTAAAAGATATCGCTGCGCACGTCGAACGCGCGGGGCGGCGCGAACACCATCAAATTATTCAGCAGCAGGCGGCCGCTGTGCAGGTTATCCAGCACGCCCTGCTGCTGCGCCACCGCCAGCACTTTATCGCGCGTGCTGGCGCGAGTATTGGCTTTGCCGGCCAGCACGCGCGACACGGTGCTGATCGAGACGCCGCTCAGCGCCGCAATTTCGCTGATTTTTAGCCTTTGCTTCATTTTGTGATCGTCCTCAAATCTGCTGATGAAAAAATTTTCATTGCGTGCTGAATCGCGTCAGATAAGGCAGGTAAGCTGCTTTAAACGCGCCAAAAAGTTTGCCATGAAAAGGCTTGCAAAAAAGAGGCTATACCGACGTTTCGCGCTTTTTTAAGGTGCCAGACAGGTTCACGCAGTACGCCGGAGGGCGGTGTGAAGGATCAAACCGGCCGTTAAAAGCCTGCACAGGAGCTGACAAATGAGCCTTGAATCAACGACTAAGCCAATCGGCGCCGCGCGAACGCTGCGCGCCGTTAAAAATCTTCGCTGGTGGATGCTGGGACTGTTTCTACTGGGCGTGACGGTAAACTATGTGACGCGCAATTCGCTCGGCATTCTGGCGCCGGAGCTAAAAACCAGCCTCAATATGAGCACCGAACACTACTCCTGGGTGGTGGCGGCGTTTCAGCTTGCCTATACCCTGTTTCAGCCGCTCTGCGGCTGGCTGATCGACGTCATCGGCCTGAAGATGGGCTTCCTGATCTGCGCGCTGGTCTGGTCGGTCACCTGTCTGCTGCACGCCGGCGCGGGAAGCTGGCTGCATCTGGCGCTGCTGCGCTTTGTGATGGGCGCGTCGGAGGCGGCGGCCACGCCCGCCAACGCCAAGGCGATCGGCGACTGGTTCCCGAAAAAAGAGCGTCCGGTCGCCGCAGGCTGGGCGGGCGTCGGCTTTTCGGTCGGCGCGATGCTGGCGCCGCCGATCATCTATGTGGCGCATATCACCTTCGGCTGGCAGGGCGCGTTTCTGCTCACCGGCGGCCTGGGGCTGCTGTGGGTCGGCCTCTGGTGGTGGGGCTATCAGTCGCCGGAAAAACATGCCCGTCTCTCTGACGAAGAGCGCGCCTGGATTACGCAGGACAACGAAGCCGTGGGTGAAAAGCTGCCGTTCTTTCAGGCGCTGAAAACCATCGGCAAAGAGAAGAAATTTTACGGTATCGCCATTCCGGCGTTTCTTGCCGAGCCCGCCTGGGCGGTGCTGAGCTTTTGGGTGCCGCTCTATCTGGCTAACGAGCGCGGCATGGATCTTAAGCAGATCGTGATGTTCGCCTGGCTGCCGTTTCTCGCCGCCGATCTCGGCAGCGTCGCCAGCGGCTACCTGACCAAAATCTACGTGAAGTGGTTCGGCCTGACGCGCGTCAACTCGATCGTCGCCAGTTCGATCACCGGCGCCGTGCTGATGATCTCGCTGGCGCTGATGACCCTCGTTAAAGATCCTTATCTGGCGATCGCCCTGATCTCGATCGGCGGCTTCGGCCATCAGGTGATCTCCTGCATGCTCAGCGCGTTGGTGGTAGAGCGCTTCGATCGTCGCCAGATGGCAACGGTTAACGGCATGCGCGGCTCCTGCGCCTGGATCGCCAGCTTTATCTTCTCTCTGATTATCGGCGTCACCGCCGACACCATTGGTTTTAATCCGCTGTTCGTCGCCATGGGCTTTTTCGACCTGGTGGGCGCGATTTTCCTGGTGATGTTTATCGCCGAACGTCGGCAGCGCAGCGTGGAACAATAAGGACACCGTTATGAAAACCCTGAAGAACTGGACGCTGAGTCAGCACGCCGATCATTTTGTCGAGCTGAAGGTGGATAACCGCCATCTGCTGCGCCTGTATGTGCTGGAGTCTGGCCTGATGCGCGTGCTGCTGAAGCGCGACGGCGAGCTGGCCCTGAACCGCACCTGGAGCATCGCGCCAGGGGATGACGTGCCCTGGGAAGGGCGCGATCGCGAATCCCTCGACGGGTTCGGGCTGCCGGGCTTTCAGCTGGAGCACGAGGCGAACCAGCTGCGCATCAGCACCGACCGGCTGCGCGTGACGGTGCATCATCCGCTCTGCCTGAGCTGGGAGCATTATCATCAGGGGCAGTGGCAGCCGCTGGCGGCCGATCGCCACACCGGCGCCTATTTGCTGAACGCGCACGGCGACGGCGTAGAGCACTATCAGCGTCGTCTGCCGCAGGATCGCGTCTACGGCCTCGGCGAAAAGAGCGGCGACTTGAACCGCAGCGGCCGCCGCTTCGAGATGCGCAATCTCGACGCGATGGGCTATAACGCCGCCAGCACCGATCCGCTCTATAAGCACATTCCCTTTACCCTGACGCAGCGCGACGGCGTCAGCTTCGGCCTGTTCTACGACAACCTGAGCAGCAGCTGGCTCGATCTCGGCAACGAGCTGGACAACTACCATCTGCCGTATCGCCGCTACCGCGCCGAAGCGGGCGATCTCGACTACTACCTGATGCTGGGACCGAAGCTGCTGGACGTCACTCAGGCCTTCGTGCGCCTGACCGGCCGGACTATTTTTCAGCCGAAGTGGAGCCTGGGCTACAGCGGCTCGACTATGCACTACACCGACGCCCCTGACGCGCAGCAGCAGCTGCAGGGCTTTATCCGCCTCTGCCGCGAGCATGAGATCCCCTGCGACTCGTTTCAGCTTTCGTCGGGTTATACTTCGATCAACAACAAGCGCTACGTCTTTAACTGGAACTACGACAAGGTGCCGAATCCCAACGGCATGAGCGCGGCGTTCCACGCGGCGGGCATGAAGCTGGCGGCCAATATCAAACCCTGCCTGCTGCAGGATCATCCGCGCTATCAGGAAGTGGCGTCGCAGGGGCTGTTTATTCGCGATTCGGAGCAGGATCGCCCCGAGCGTTCGGTGTTCTGGGACGATGAAGGATCGCACCTCGACTTTACGCATCCGCAGGCGGTGCGCTGGTGGCAGGAGAACGTCACCGCGCAGCTGCTGGAGAAGGGTATCGACGCGACCTGGAACGACAACAACGAATATGAAGTGTGGGACGGTGAAGCGCGCTGCCACGGTTTCGGGCAGAGCATCGCCATTAAACACATTCGCCCGGTGATGCCGCTGCTGATGATGCGCGCCTCGCTGGAGGCGCAGCAGCGCTTCGCGCCGGAGAAGCGGCCCTATCTGATCTCCCGTTCCGGCTGCGCCGGGATGCAGCGCTACGTGCAGACGTGGAGCGGAGATAACCGCACCAGCTGGCAGACGCTGCGCTACAACATCCGCATGGGACTGGGCATGAGCCTTTCGGGCTTGTTTAACGTCGGTCACGACGTCGGCGGCTTCTCCGGCGACAAGCCGGACGCCGAGCTTTTTGTGCGCTGGGTGCAGAACGGCGTGATGCATCCGCGCTTCACCATCCACTCCTGGAACGACGATCACACCGTGAACGAACCCTGGATGTATCCGGAGGTGACGCCGCTGATCCGCGAGGCGATTCGTCTGCGCTACCGCCTGATGCCCTATCTCTACACGCTGCTGTGGCAGGCGAGCGCGCAGGATGAGCCGATGCTGCGTCCCACTTTCCTCGATCACGAAGAGGACAGCGAGACGTACCGGGAAAACGACGACTTTCTGCTGGGGCGCGATCTGCTGGTGGCCAGCGTGGTGGAGGAGGGCAGCCGCGAGCGCGAGGTCTATCTGCCGCGCAACGCTCACGGCTGGTATGACTGGCACAGCGGCCAGTGGCTCGCGGGCGGTCAGACCGTGACGCTGGACGCGCCGCTCGATCGCTTGCCGCTGCTGGCGCGCGCCGGTTCCGCCATTCCGCTGGGACGCTGCGAAAGTACCACCGATGCGCGGCTCGACAGCGTGCGCGAACTGCAGCTGTGGCCTGCGCCGGGCGAAGCGCGCACCGAGGGCGAGTTTTTCGACGACGACGGCGAGAGTCACGGCTGGCGGCAGGGCAATGCGCTCTGGGTGCGCTGGGCGCTGATCAGCAGCAGCGATCGTCTTGAGTTGACGCTGGAGAAGCGCGGCGACTATCAGCCGGCGTGGCGTGAGATTGAGGTGTTGTTGCCTGCTGGCGAGCAGCGCGAGCTGTGGATCAACGGCGAGAAGGGCGGGCGGTTTAGCTTGTAAAAACGAAGAAGAGATGTTTGCGAGCGAGGCGCGAAAGCAGGTGAGATGGCCCGATCGCAAAGTCGCTTTACGCATCCTTGCTCGCTCGGCCCGCGACATCCCTGTCGCGGGACGCTTTGCTCTTCGGGCCATCTCACCCGCTTATTGACTTTTTATGCTGTCTGTACGCCTTTAAAGGCAACAACAGAGGTACTAGTTAGCGCCGTGGCTTTCCGCATTCATACGCGCCAGATCTTTATCGATCAGGAACAGGCCTTCGCCTTTGTTGCCCACCAGCGCCAGCTTATCCAGTACGGTTTTGAACAGCTTCTCTTCTTCGTGCTGCTCAGCCACGTACCACTGCAGGAAATTAAAGGTGGAGTAGTCGAGCGAGGTAATGGCCGCATGCGCCAGCTCGTTGATCTTGCGCGTAATCAGCTTCTCGTGCTCCAGCGCCTGCTCCAGTAGCTCCGGCAGCGAGTTATAGGCGACCGGCGGCGCGGCGATAGAGCCCAGCACCGGCATCGCGCCGGTGTCGCTCAGGTAGTCGAACAGGCGCTGCATATGCTCCATCTCTTCGCGGGAATGCTCTTTCAGAAACGCCGCTGCGCCTTCCAGACCTTTATCGCTGCACCACGCGCTCATCTGTAAATAGAGATTCGCGGAGAAAAATTCGAGGTTAAGTTGATCGTTAAGACGAGCGGTCATTTCAGCAGTCAGCATGAGCGATTCCTTTATAGAAGCAGAATAAGTAAACAGGTGAGAAGTGGTGAATTATGCACCATGAGGCGTAGCGAAAGATAGTTTTTTACTTAAAAATCACATTTTATCTAATTGATTTAAATAGAATTATTTAGCTATTTGAATGCGAGCGATTATCATTCCTCGATCAGTTGCGCTTCGCACTATGTTAGTGCGAAGCATTTGCGCGTTGATGGTGCAGCGCGGCTTATTTTCGGTTGCGATGCAAAAAAAGAGCGATATTCGCCGCGTCAGGCTGCCGCTGAGATATATAAAGCGGTGCAGATTTAATCGATTATTTATTTAAAAGCCAAAGAGAGGAAAACTTTATTTTCAAAAGAGACGTTATGCGGCGGCTGGCATAAATCCTGCAACCGTCAGAGTTCCATATATCGCAACTGATAAACTATTCGCAGGGAATAACCATGTCTGAAGAAAAAATAACGCTGACAGGCGAACGGGTTTCAGCCAGCAAAGGAAGTTATCTGGCGCTGATTGTGGCTATCCTCTTTTTTTCAGGATTGCTGTACCAGGTCGACGGCCTCCACTGGCTGGGCGCCTTTGACTTTACCACGCTCGGCGGCAGCTTCGGCACCATGAAGGATCCGGCCAGCAATACCTTTCTCGGCGCGGGCGGACTGAGCGCCAAAGCGGGCTTTCTCTTCGCGCTCTCGCTGACGCCGACCGTCATGCTGGCGCTGGGCGTGCTGGAAATCTTCACCCACTACGGCGCAATGCGCGCGGCGCACAAGCTGCTGACGCCGCTGCTGCAGCCGCTGATGGGGCTGCCGGGGCGCTGCGGGCTGGCGCTGATCACCGATCTGCAGAGCACCGATGCGGGCGCCGCGCTGACCAAAGAGATGTACGACCGCGGACAGGTAACGAAAAAAGATATTGTGGTAATGAGCGCCTGGCAATATTCCGGCGCAGGATTGATCAATAACTATTTTGCTATCGGGTCGGCGCTGTTCGCCTCAATGACGCTGCCGATTATTATTCCGCTCGCCTTGATGTTCGTTCTTAAATTTGTCGGTGCGGCGCTGACGCGTTGTGTGTTAAACAGTGTTTATAAAAAGGATTTCAGCGATGGAAAATAACGGCGCGGTAAAAAGCAGTCACAACCCTTTTGATATTTTTGTCGCCGGCGCGCGCAAAGGTTTTCATATTGCCATTCATAACCTGATGCCAAACGTAGTGATGGCCTATGTGCTGGCAGAAGTGCTTAATTTACTCGGTATTATGCCGTTTCTCGGCCAGCTGTTCGCGCCGGTAATGGGGCTGTTCGGCCTGCCGGGCGAAGCGATTACCGTATTGCTGACCGCCTGGCTCTCCTCTTCAGCCGGTACCGGCGTAGCGGTAAGCCTGCTGACGAAAGGGGTGCTGACCGGCGCGGATGTCACTATTCTGGCGCCCGCCATTTTCCTGATGGGATCGCAGCTGCAGTACATGGGCCGCCTGCTGGGCGTGGCCGACGTGCCGAAAAAATACTGGCCGCTGCTGATGCTGGTAAGCGTTATCAATGCGGCGATCGCGATGTTCGTTATGCGTCTTTTTGTTTAGGAGAGAAGCGGTGTCAAAGGTCTTAGAGCACTATCACTATCTGCATGAGATTCCAGAACTGGGCTTTCAGGAATTTAAAACGTCCGCCTACATTGCCGATCAGCTTGAGAAAGCCGGGCTGAAGGTGACGCGCAATATCAGTCAGACCACCGGCATCGTGGCGGAGATCGACAGCGGCGTACCGGGGCCGGTGCTGGCGCTGCGTGCCGATATGGACGCGCTCGGCCATATCATCGACGGCGTCGCCTGCGCGCGCCATACCTGCGGCCATGACGGCCACTCTTCCGTGGTGCTGACCGCCGCGCAGGAGCTGCTGGCGGAGGGCGCGGTGAAAAAAGGCCGGCTGAAAATTCTCTTTCAGCCGGCCGAAGAGCTCGGCGCCGGCGCACTGGCGATGGTAGAGGGCGGCGCGCTGGATGACGTGGAGATGATCTTCGGTTTCCATCTGCGGCCGCTGGAGGAGTGCGTGGTAGGCCAGGCGACGCCGGCGGTGCTCTACTCCGCCTGCTCGACGCTGGAGGCCACCATTAAAGGCGCGCCCGCGCACGCCGCGCGTCCGCATCTCGGCGTCAACGCGCTGGACGCGGCGGTGCAGGCGGTCAATGCGGTCAACGCGATTCATCTCTCGCCGGGGCTTAACTGGAGCGTGAAGGCGACTCGCTTTCTCTGCGACGCCGGCGTCACTAATTCGGTACCCGACGAGGCCCGCGTGGTCTGGGATCTGCGTTCGCAGGAGAACGCGCCGATGGAGGTGCTGAAGGAGAAGGTTACGCAGGCGATCCAGCACAGCGTCGCGGCGCTGGGCGCGACGGCGCAGGTGGCGGTGCTGAAAGAGATGCCGGCGGCGGAGATCCATGATGACGCCACGGCGGTGATCCGCGCGGCGATTACCGAGGTGCTGGGCGCAGAGGGATTGCTGGAGGCGAAAACTACGCCGGGCAGCGAAGATTTCTTTTTCTATCCGGTCAAGCGCCCGCACGTCAAGGCGGGCTTTTGGGGGCTGGGCACTAACCTGACGCCGGGCCTGCACCATCCTGAAATGCGCTTCGATCTCAACGCGCTGGAGATCGGAGTGAATATCTTTAAATCCTGCGTAAAAAGGGTACTGGGGTAAATAAGAGGCCGTCCGCCCGCATGCCTGCGGGCGGCGCTGAAATTTTCCCGGCCCTGTTCGCCGCCGCGCGCAAAATATTGTATGCTATGCCGCCTTAACGAAGACTGGGTAACCGGAATCGCCGCCAATGTAGAACGCGCATCAACCACCGCCTTCTGACGCCGTTGCGTCACGCCTGGCTCCGTTTACCTGCCGGATTTCCGGCCATCATGATTACTCTGCAGCGTCCTCCTGTGTGACGTTGCCTCGATGAGAAGAACTCACTCATGTCTAATTTCATGCAAGAGGTGGCGCGCCGCCGCACCTTTGCGATCATTTCGCACCCCGATGCCGGTAAAACCACCATCACTGAAAAAGTGCTGCTGTTCGGACAGGCTATCCAGACCGCCGGTACGGTAAAAGGTCGCGGCTCGAGCCAGCACGCCAAATCGGACTGGATGGAGATGGAGAAGCAGCGCGGCATCTCTATTACCACCTCCGTTATGCAGTTCCCCTACCGCGAGAGCCTGGTCAACCTGCTCGACACGCCGGGGCACGAAGACTTCTCGGAAGATACCTACCGTACTCTGACGGCGGTGGACTGCTGCCTGATGGTGATCGACGCGGCCAAAGGGGTCGAGGATCGTACCCGTAAGCTGATGGAAGTCACCCGTCTGCGCGACACGCCGATCCTGACCTTTATGAACAAGCTCGACCGCGACATCCGCGATCCGATGGAACTGCTGGACGAAGTGGAGAGCGAGCTGAAAATCGCCTGCGCCCCCATTACCTGGCCTATCGGCTGCGGCAAGCTGTTCAAAGGCGTTTACCACCTCTATAACGACGAAACCTATCTCTACCAGACGGGCAAAGGCCACACCATTCAGGAAGTGCGCATCGTCAAAGGGCTGGATAATCCGGAGCTGGACAGCGCGGTCGGCGAAGAGCTGGCGGCGCAGCTGCGCGAAGAGCTGGAGCTGGTTAAAGGCGCGTCGCACGAGTTCGATCGCGAGCTGTTCCTGAGCGGCGATATCACGCCGGTCTTTTTCGGCACCGCGCTGGGCAACTTCGGCGTCGATCATATGCTCGACGGGCTGGTCTCCTGGGCACCCGCGCCGATGCCGCGCGCGACCGACGTGCGTACCGTCACCGCGCAGGAAGAGAAGTTCACCGGTTTCGTGTTCAAGATTCAGGCGAACATGGACCCGAAACACCGCGACCGCGTCGCCTTTATGCGCGTGGTTTCCGGTAAATATGAAAAAGGCATGAAGCTGCGTCAGGTGCGCACCGGCAAAGATGTGGTGATCTCCGACGCGCTGACCTTTATGGCGGGCGACCGCTCGCACGTGGAAGAGGCCTGGCCGGGCGACATCATCGGTCTGCACAACCACGGCACCATTCAGATCGGCGACACCTTTACCCAGGGCGAGAACATGAAGTTCACCGGCATTCCGAACTTCGCCCCGGAACTGTTCCGTCGCATCCGCCTGCGCGATCCGCTCAAGCAGAAACAGCTGCTGAAAGGGCTGGTGCAGCTGTCGGAAGAGGGCGCGGTGCAGGTGTTCCGTCCGGTGCACAACAACGATCTGATCGTGGGCGCGGTGGGCGTGCTGCAGTTCGACGTCGTCGTGGCGCGTCTGAAAAGCGAATACAACGTCGAAGCGATTTACGAAGCGATCAACGTCTCGACGGCGCGCTGGGTCGAGTGCAGCGATGCGAAGAAATTCGAAGAGTTCCAGCGTAAAAACGAGGTCAACCTCGCGCTGGACGGCGGCGATAATCTGACCTACATCGCACCGACCATGGTTAACCTCAACATCACGCAAGAGCGCTATCCTGACGTGATTTTCCGTAAAACGCGCGAGCATTAATCCGCGCTGCGACAGGGCCGCCCAGCTTTGGCTGGCCCTGTTCTCCCTCTCCAGACTCCTCCTAAAAACTCTGTTTTTTCGCTTAACTGGCGTGCTATCAACCAGTTATTCAAGCAAAACGCCAAACACCGACTATGATTATTCTGTCGGACGGGAAAAGAGAAATTGCTTCTCGCTTACGTCCAACGATGCAGCAGCGCCGTTTGCTGCTGTTGCGCCCACGGTTGTGGGTGAGCTCACTGACAGAAGGAAGATATCGATGAATAAGACTAAGATTGCCCAAACGCTGATGGCGGTAATGGTTGGTTCCGCCCTGTTAAGCGGCAGCGCCCTGGCTGACGACTCGCTGACGCAAAAAGCGCAGCAAAGCGCGGACAACGCCGGTGCGAAAATCAATAGTTCTATGAAAAAAGTCGATGGATTTATGGATGACAGCGCCGTCACTGCAAAAGCCAAAGCGGCTCTGGTAGATGACGAAGCAATAAAAAGTACGGATATCTCCGTGAAAACCCATGATGGCGTAGTGACTCTGAGCGGTTTTGTCACCTCGCAGGATCAGGCTGAAAAAGCCGTCGCCGTTGTGAAAAACGTAGAAGGTGTTAAATCCGTCAGCGACAAACTGCACGTTAAAGACAGCAAATCACAAAGTATGAAGGGATATGCCGGGGATGCGGCAACGACTAGCGAAATTAAAGCTAAACTGTTAGCCGACGACATTGTCCCGTCACGTAACGTCAAGGTAGAAACCACTGACGGCGTGGTCCAGCTTTCAGGAACCGTCGCCACTAAAGCGCAGTCGGATCGCGCTGAAAGTATCGCGAAAGCCATTGAAGGCGTTAAAAGCGTTAAGAATGACCTGACTGTGAAGTCTTAACGTCGTGAGCGCGGCGTCCGCGTGGCGCCGCGCTGACAAAACAAAACCCAAACTGGGAAGAAACGAGCAGTTCGATTTCACTATGGTAAGGAGAGGCTTATGTTTCGTTGGGGTATTATTTTTCTGGTAATTGCACTGATCGCGGCGGCGTTAGGATTTGGCGGCCTCGCCGGTACGGCAGCATGGGCGGCTAAAGTTGTCTTCGTTGTTGGTATTATCCTGTTCCTCGTGAGCCTGTTTACCGGCCGCAAACGACCCTGACCGGTTGTGTCATTCTGATCTTCGCAACGAGCATGCATAAAGCGGAGACCAGCCAGCCGCCGCGCCGCGTAAAGGAAAACGTACCAGGCGCGGCGGCTGCCGCCAGTTTTTTCGGCGGCAGGTCAGGAGTAAAACATGGCTGGTTCTCCGGGATGCTGTCGACCTAAAGCGGATAAACGCAACGGCAAACCTCAGAACCCTTTCTGAGGAACAGAAGTGGGTATCCGGATCCCTGTAACGCTGGGCGCGATTGAGCCCTTAGCCCTTTCCCCGTTTAAAGCGCGAAAAATCGCCCTGGTGTGCGAAGGCGGCGGCCAGCGCGGCATCTTCACCGCAGGCGTGCTGGATGAATTTCAGCGGGCCAAATTCAATCCTTTCGATCTCTTTATCGGCACCTCGGCCGGCGCGCAGAATCTCTCCGCCTTTGTCTGCGGACAGCAGGGCTACGCGCGGCGCGTCATTACCCGTTACACCACCAGCAAACTCTTTTTCGATCCGCTGCGTTTCGTGCGCGGCGGCAACTTAATCGATCTCGACTGGCTGATAGACGTAACCCAGCGCGAACTGCCGCTGGCGCTGGACAGCGCGAAGCTGCTGTTCGACGGCGGGCGCGAGTTTTATATGTGCGCCTGTCGCAGCGACGACTACTCGCCCGGCTACTTTGCGCCGACCAGCGCCAACTGGCACGATCTGATTAAGGCGTCGAGCGCCATTCCCGGCTTTTACCGTCTTGGCGTCGATCTGGAAGGTATCAGCTATCTCGACGGCGGCATCAGCGACGCCATTCCAGTGCGCGAAGCAGCGCGACGCGGCGCCGACACCATTGTGGTGATCCGCACCGTGCCGTCGCAGATGTTCTATACGCCAAAATGGATGAAGCGCATGGAGCGCTGGCTTAACGCCAGCGCGCTACAGCCGATGATCAATATCCTGCATCACCATGAAGCGAGCTACCGCGAAATTCAGCAGTTTATCGAGCAGCCGCCCGACGACCTGCGTATCATCGAAATCTATCCGCCGCATGTGCTGGCGAGTATGGCGCTGGGCAGCCGCGTCGCCGCGTTAAATCAGGATTATCATCTGGGACGGCGCTGCGGCCGCTACTTCCTCGCCACGCTGGGGCAGTGGCTCAGCGACGCCGAGCCGTTTGTGCGCTATACCACCGTTACGCCGCCCGCGCCGGTGGCCAACGCGCCCGACAACCGGCCGATTATGACGCCGCCGGTGGCGGGCAATGATGCAGACTACGATGAAGGTTCGCTGGCATGAGATTTACCGATACCCACTGCCATTTCGATTTCCCGCCTTTTGTCGGCGATGAGCCTGCCAGCCTCGCGCGCGCCGCCGAAGCGGGCGTGGAGCGCATTATCGTGCCGGCGGTGGAGGCCAGCCGCTTTGCGCGCATCGTTTCGCTGGCGGCGCAGCATCCCGCTCTCTACGCCGCGCTCGGCCTGCATCCCATCGCCATTGAGCGCCACGAGGATGCCCATCTTGAGCAGCTGGAAAACTGGCTGCGGCAGCAACCGGCGAAGCTAACGGCGATAGGGGAGATCGGCCTCGACCTCTATATGGAGAATCCGCAGTTTGCGCGCCAGGAATTTTTGCTCGACGCGCAGCTAAGGCTGGCGAAGCAGTATGATTTGCCGGTGATCCTGCATTCGCGCCGCACCCACGACAAGCTGGCGCTGCACCTGCGCCGTCACGTTCTGCCGCGCCGCGGCGTGGTGCACGGCTTTGCCGGCAGCCTGCAGCAGGCGCAGGCGTTTATCAAACTCGGCTACGCGATCGGCGTCGGCGGCACTCTGACCTATGAACGCGCCAGCAAAACTCGTAATACGCTGGCGCAGCTGCCGCTCGACGCGCTGCTGCTGGAGACCGACGCGCCCGATATGCCGCTGCACGGCTTTCAGGGCGAGCCGAACCGACCGGAGCGGGCGCGTCTGGTGTGGCAAACCCTGTGCGAACTGCGCCCGGAGCCGCCGCAGGTTATCGCCGAGGCGCTGTGGCGCAATACGCGCACGCTGTTCAACCTGCCTGACTAAACTCTCCTGATGTGATAATAGTAACATTACGCTTCTCTGCGTTATAATAACGCTATTGCTAACAGTTCCTGACGGTGGTGTGATGAAATACACATTATCTGCCGCCTCATGTTGTTAGAATTATCACATTACACCGGCGCTTCCGCGTCTGTTTGTTATCTGGAGAACACCATGACTGACATTACCGCCGCCGCGCAGCGCGCGCTGCAACTGATGGACCTGACCACTCTGAACGAAGACGATACCGATGAGAAGGTAATCGCGCTCTGCCGTCAGGCGAAATCGCCGGCGGGCAACACCGCCGCCATCTGTATTTATCCGCGCTTTATTCCGGTCGCACGCAAAGCGCTGCGCGAGCAGGGCACGCCCGATATCCGCATCGCCACCGTCACTAACTTCCCGCACGGCAACGACGATATCGACATCGCGCTGGCGGAAACCCGCGCCGCCATCGCCTACGGCGCGGATGAAGTCGACGTGGTGTTCCCTTACCGTGCGCTGATCGCCGGCAACGCCCAGATCGGTTTCGATCTGGTAAAAGCCTGCAAAGAGGCGTGCGCGCAGGCTAACGTGCTGCTGAAGGTCATCATTGAAAGCGGCGAACTGAAAGAAGAGGCGCTGATCCGTCAGGCTTCTGAGATCGCCATCGACGCAGGCGCGGACTTTATCAAGACCTCTACCGGCAAGGTGCCGGTCAACGCCACGCCGGAAGTGGCGCAGATCATGATGAGCGTTATCCGCGACAAAGGCGTGAAAGAGAAGGTGGGCTTTAAGCCGGCGGGCGGCGTGCGCACGGCGGATGATGCGGCCATCTACCTCAAGCTGGCGGACGATATCCTTGGCGAAGGCTGGGCCGACGCGCGCCACTTTCGCTTCGGCGCGTCCAGCCTGTTAGCCAGCCTGCTGAACGCGCTGGGTCATCAGACCGCCACCAGCAAAACCGGCTACTGATTGCGTGACGGCGGCCGCTGGCCGCCATTCTCATCTCAACCCTGATCATGGGGGCGATTGTGTTTCTGCCGCAAGAAATTATCCGTAAAAAACGCGATGGCCAGACGCTGAGCGAAGAGGAAATCCGCTTCTTCATCAACGGCGTGCGCGATAACAGCGTTTCCGAAGGTCAGATCGCCGCGCTGGCGATGACCATCTTTTTTCACGATATGTCGCTGCCGGAGCGCGTGGCGCTCACCATGGCGATGCGCGACTCCGGTACCGTGCTGAACTGGCAGGCGCTGAATCTCAACGGGCCGGTGGTCGATAAGCACTCCACCGGCGGCGTCGGCGACGTCACCTCGCTGATGCTGGGGCCGATGGTGGCCGCCTGCGGCGGCTATGTGCCGATGATCTCCGGACGCGGCCTCGGCCATACCGGCGGCACGCTGGACAAGCTGGAGGCGATCCCGGGCTTCGATATTTTCCCGGACGACGATCGTTTCCGCCAGATTATCAAACAGGTCGGGGTGGCGATCATCGGCCAGACCAGCTCGCTGGCGCCGGCGGATAAGCGCTTTTACGCCACGCGCGATATCACCGCCACGGTGGATTCTATTCCGCTGATCACCGCCTCGATTCTGGCGAAAAAGCTGGCGGAAGGGCTGGACGCGCTGGTGATGGACGTCAAAGTCGGCTCCGGCGCCTTTATGCCGACCTTCGAGGCGTCGCTCAATCTGGCGCAGGCGATCGTCGGCGTAGCCAACGGCGCGGGCTGCACCACCACCGCGCTGCTTACCGATATGAACCAGGTGCTCGCCTCCAGCGCGGGCAACGCGCTGGAAGTGCGCGAAGCGGTGCGCTTTCTGACCGGCGCGGAGCGCAACCCGCGCCTGCTGGAGGTGACGCTGGCGCTGTGCAGCGAGATGCTCATCTCCGGCAAGCTGGCGGCCAGCGAAGAAGAGGCGCGCGGCAAGCTGCAGCAGGTGCTGGATAACGGCCAGGCGGCCGAGGTATTTGCGCGTATGGTCACCGCGCAGGGCGGCCCCGCTGATTTTGTCGAACGCCACGAGGCTTATCTGCCGCAGCCGACGCTCAGCAAAGCGGTCTACACCGATCGTCCCGGCATCGTCAGCAGCATGGACACGCGCGCGCTGGGGATGGCGGTAGTGGCGATGGGCGGCGGACGCCAGCGCGCCAGCGACGCTATCGACTACAGCGTCGGACTGAGCGAGACGATCGCGCTGGGCGAACGCGCCGATGGGCAACGTCCGCTGGCGATCGTGCACGCCAGCAGCGAGGCGAGCTGGCAGCAGGCGGCCGCCGCAGTGCGTGCCGCGATCACGCTGAGCGACAGCGCGCCCGAGGCGCTGCCTGCGGTCTACCGTCGCGTGCGCGCCGGCGACTGCGAAGCATAAAGCGCCTGACAGCGGCCGACCGGGCAGAGAGTTACTTTTGCGGACGGCCGCTGTCGTCCGCGACGCCCTCGCAAAAAAGCCGCAAAAATGCGGCTTTATGCTGCCGCTGCGCACTCATTCGGGTATACTGATCTGATCGCTTTTTTTTGACTTGTCACGCGCGCAGGCGCAGGAGACTTGCATGAAACGTGCTTTTATTATGGTGCTCGATTCCTTTGGAATCGGCTCAAGCAAAGACGCCGACAAATTTGGCGACGCAGGATCGGATACGCTCGGCCACATCGCCGAAGCGTGCTTTAACGGCAAAGCGGATCAGGGGCGCAAAGGCCCGCTGCATCTGCCGAACCTGACCGCGCTGGGGCTGGGGAAAGCCGCCGAGCTCTCTACCGGCCGCTTCCCGCTGGGCCTCGATCCCAATGCGGAAATCACCGGCGCTTACGCCTACGCCAGCGAAATCTCATCCGGCAAAGACACGCCGTCCGGCCACTGGGAAATCGCCGGCGTGCCGGTGCTGTTCGACTGGGGCTATTTCAGCGACAAAGAGAACAGCTTCCCGCAGGAATTGCTCGACAAGCTGGTCGAGCGCGCGAAGCTGCCGGGCTATCTCGGCAACTGCCACTCCTCCGGCACGGTGATCCTCGACCAGCTGGGCGAAGAGCATATGAAAACCGGCAAGCCGATTTTCTACACCTCTGCAGACTCGGTGTTCCAGATCGCCTGTCACGAAGAGACCTTTGGCCTCGATCGCCTCTATGAGCTGTGCGAAATCGCCCGTGAAGAGCTGACCGAAGGCGGCTACAACATCGGCCGCGTTATCGCGCGTCCGTTTGTCGGCGACAAAGCGGGCCATTTCGAGCGTACCGGCAACCGTCACGATCTGGCGGTGGAACCGCCTTCGCCGACCATGCTGAAAAAGTTGGTGGACGAAAAGGGCGGCGAAGTGATTTCGGTGGGGAAAATCGCCGATATCTACGCCCAGCAGGGCATCACGCAGAAGGTGAAAGCCACCGGCCTGGACGCGCTGTTCGACGCCACCATCGAGCAGATGAAGAAGGCGCCCGACCAGTCGATCGTCTTTACCAACTTTGTCGATTTCGACTCGACCTGGGGACACCGCCGCGACGTCGCCGGCTACGCGGGCGGGCTGGAGCTGTTCGACCGTCGTTTGCCGGAGCTTATGGCGCTGGTCAAAGAGGATGACATCCTGATCCTCACCGCCGATCACGGCTGCGATCCGACCTGGCAGGGCACCGAGCATACGCGCGAGCATATTCCGATTCTGATCTACGGCCCGAAAGTGAAACCCGGCTCGCTGGGCTATCGCGAAACCTTCGCCGACATCGGTCAGACGATTGCGCACTATTTTGGCCTGTCCGATATGGACTACGGCAAGAGCATGCTGTAAACAGAGCCGCTGAATTTAAAAAGGACAAACAACAATGGCAACTCCTCACATTAATGCAGAAATGGGCGACTTCGCCGACGTGGTACTGATGCCGGGCGATCCGCTGCGCGCGAAGCACATTGCGGAAACCTTTCTGGAAAACCCGGTTGAAGTGAACAACGTGCGCGGCATGCTGGGCTACACCGGCACCTACAAAGGCCGCAAAATTTCCGTGATGGGCCACGGTATGGGCATTCCGTCCTGCTCGATCTACACCAAAGAGCTGATCACCGACTTTGGCGTGAAAAAGATCATCCGCGTCGGCTCCTGCGGCGCGGTGCGCGCCGACGTCAAGCTGCGCGATATCGTTATCGGCATGGGCGCCTGCACCGACTCTAAAGTCAACCGCATGCGCTTCAAGGATCACGATTTCGCAGCGATTGCCGACTTCGATATGGTGCGCAACGCGGTTGACGCGGCGAAAGCGCTGGGCGTGGACGCGCGCGTCGGCAACATCTTCTCTGCCGATCTTTTCTACACCCCGGATCCGCAGATGTTCGACGTGATGGAGAAGTACGGCATCCTCGGCGTGGAGATGGAAGCAGCGGGCATCTACGGCGTGGCGGCGGAGTTTGGCGCGAAAGCGCTGACTATCTGCACCGTGTCCGACCATATCCGCACCCAAGAGCAGACGACCTCTGCCGAGCGCCAGACCACCTTCAACGATATGATTAAGATCGCGCTGGAGTCGGTGCTGCTGGGCGACTAAGCCTGCGCTTGCCTGTTCCCCGTCTCGTGCTTTGCTGCGTGAGGCGGGGAATTCCAGGCGATTTTCGTAACATTCTCACCAAATGACACACTTTTCCCGACTCCTGTGCATCTTCCTGCTGGCGCTGACCTCTTAGCTCCCTATCATTAGCGCGACAACAAAAAATAACCTGTCCGCCAATGCCGCCTAATGAATTTCCGTAATTTCGAAGCTGAAGAAAAGCTCTTCGCGCGCCGCGCGCTGGTCGCCTTTGCGCTGGTCGTTATCTGTTTCACTATTCTCGGCGTCAATCTCTATCGTTTGCAGGTGCGCGATCACGGCTACTACCAGACGCGATCGAACCAGAACGACATCAAAATGATCCCCATCGCGCCGACGCGCGGGCTGATCTTCGATCGCAACGGCATCCCGCTGGTGCATAACGTTACCTGGTACGACATCACGCTGACGCCGTACAAAATCGACGATATGCAGGCGACGCTGAAGGCGCTGACGCCGATCGTCGATCTGACCCCGGACGAGATCGACGCCTTTACCCGCACGCTGAAGCAGAGCAGCCGCTACAAGCCGGTGGTGCTGAAAGAGGAGCTGACTGACGAAGAGGTGGCGCGCTTCTCGGTGAACCAGTATCGCTTTACCGGCGTCAGCGTCGAGACCTATCAGGATCGCGAATATCCCTACGGCGCCGACCTGGCGCACGTCGTCGGCTACGTCTCGAAAATTAACGATAACGACTACAAGCGTCTCAACGCCGCGGGCATCGCCGAGAACTACGCCGCCGACCACAATATCGGCAAGCAGGGCATCGAGGGCTACTACGAGTCGCTGCTGCACGGCAAGCCAGGCTATCAGGAAGTCGAGGTGGATAACCACGGCCGCATCGTGCGCGTGCTGAAAGAGGTGCCGCCGGTAGCGGGTAAAAATATTACGCTGACCATCGATCTGCATCTGCAGCAGTACGTAGAGAGCCTGCTGGCCGGGCAGCGTGCGGCGGTGCTGGTGGAGGATCCGCACGACGGCTCGGTGCTGGCGATGGTCTCCAGCCCAAGCTACGATCCTAATCCCTTCGTCAAGGGCATCAGCTATCAGGCCTATAAGACCCTGCTGCAGGACAAGAATCTGCCGCTGATTAACCGCGTCACCCAGGGACTCTATCCGCCCGCGTCGACGGTGAAGCCCTATATGGCGATGTCGGCGCTGCTGACCGGCGTCATCACGCCGCAGACCAGCTTCTTCGGCGCGCCGACCTGGACGCTGCCGGGCACCGATCGCCGCTATCGCGACTGGAAAAAAAGCGGCCACGGCATGCTGGACGTTACCAAAGCGATTGAGGAGTCCGCCGACACCTTCTTCTATCAGGTGGCATTTATGATGGGCATCGACCGTATCCACAGCATGCTCAGTCAGTTCGGCTACGGCAAATCCACCGGCATCGATCTTAACGAAGAGTACAGCGGCCTGCTGCCGAGCCGCGAATGGAAGCTCAAGGTGCATAAAAAAGGGTGGTATCAGGGCGATACGGTCTCGGTGGGCATCGGGCAGGGCTACTGGATCGCCACGCCGATTCAGATGGTGAAGGCGATGGTGGCGCTGATCAACAACGGGAAAGTGATTGCGCCGCATCTGCTGGCGAAAGCCGAGCGCGGCAAAACCGTGGAGCCCTATCAGCCGACGCTGCCGCAGCCGCAGATCGGCGACGCCCGTTCGCCTTACTGGGCGCTGGTGCGTCGCGCCATGTTCGGTATGGCCAACGCGCCGAACGGCACCGGCTATAAATATTTTCACACCGCGCCTTACGGCATTGCGGCGAAGAGCGGCACCTCGCAGGTGTTTAGCCTGAAGCAGAACCAGACCTATAACGCGAAGATGATCCCGGTGCGCCTGCGCGACCATATCTTTTATACCGCGTTCGCGCCGTTTAACAATCCGAAGGTGGCGGTGGCGCTGATACTGGAGAACGGCGGCAATGAAGGCGTGACCGCCGCGCCGGTGATGCGCCAGATCCTCGACCACATCTTCCTGCCGCCGACGACGGCGCCGCCGGTCGAGATGACGCAGCAGCCGTAAAAAGCGGCTATAGCAGCGCAGTTGCTGCGAAAAAGCCGGCGCAGGGCCGGCCTTGCGGGCTACTCCTGGCTCAAGGTCTGGGTAACGTGGCTGATGGCGCGCACCACCTCCGATGAACTGTCGCGCAGCTCGCCGATCACGCCGCCCGCCTGCTGAGCCAGCACCACGCCGTGATCGGCGCGCTGCATATTGGAGGCGATGCCTTTCAGCGCTTTGGACGCCAGCAGATGATTCTGCCGCACCCGATTTTCAATCTCGCTGGTGGCCTGATTGATATTGGCCGCCAGCGTGCGCACCTCATTGGCCACCACGGCGAAGCTGCGGCCGTGCGTGCCGGCGCGCGCCGCCTCGACCGCGGCGTTAAGCGCGATCAGGTTGGTCTGATCGGCGATGCGGCGGATGCTGGCGACAATGGCGCCGATGCGGTCGGAGGAGTCGCTGAGATCGGCGATATCGTCAGAGATGCCGTGCAGCTCGCCCGCCAGCGCATTAATGGTTTGCACGCTCTCTTCAATTACGCTGGCGCCGTGGCGGGTGCTCTCGCGGGTCTGTAAAGCCGTCTGGTATGCCTGCTGCGCCGCGTCGCGCTCCTGCTGATTTTTCTCTACCTGCGCCGTCACGTCGGTGGCGAACTTCACCACTTTATAGAGCTTGCCTTCACCATCAAAGACCGGGTTATAGGTGGCGCGCAGCCAGATGGTGCGCCCCTGTTTATTTACCCGCTGAAACTGACCGGAGATAAATTCGCCGCGGTTGAGCTTTTCCCAGAACGCTTTGTATTCGGCGCTCTGACGCAGCGCTTCGGAGCAGAAGCGGCTGTGAGGCACGCCGATCACTTCGTCGGCACGGTAGCCCATGGTTTTGAGGAAGTTGGCATTCGCCGTCAGCACTTCACCTTTGAGGTTAAAGGCGATAACCGCCATCGACCGATCAATGGCGGTGGTCATGGCGCGCTGCTCCTGGGCGTCGACGATACGCGCGGTGATGTCGGTCGCCAGCTTGACGATTTTCACCACGCGGCCATTGCGATCCTGCACCGGCACATAGTTGGCCTCCAGCCAGACTGGACGGCTGTGTTTCGCCAGGCGCAGGAATTTGTCGCTAAAGCTTTCGCCGCGCTTCAGGCGCAGCCAGAAGTCGCGATAGAGCGACGACTGCGCAAAGTCGGCGGTGCAAAACAGACTGTGATGCTGACCAACGATCTCGCTCAGCGCATAGCCCATGCGGTCGAGAAACAATGGGTTAGCGTTAAGGATGATGCCGTCAGGCGTAAACTCGATCATCGCGATAGCGTCGTTGAGCGAGTTGAGCGTCGCCGAAGGGCGCGTTTGTTTTTGCCACGCAAGGCGTGACAGCAGACCTGATGAAATAGTGGAGAACATGGTGCACCTTATTATGAGTATGTAGTGTCGCTATCGTTATCGGCCAGGGCGGCGAAAAAGTAAGCGCGGTGCGGCGCGACTGCGCTTTTTTTTACCAGACGGTCTGTTGGTTGCTATAAAACGCAGCAGTCAGCAGGCAATTTAGTGAAAAGCGTTTGACGCTGTGAGGCCATTAAGGTTTAATGCGCCCCGTTGCCCGAATAGCTCAGTCGGTAGAGCAGGGGATTGAAAATCCCCGTGTCCCTGGTTCGATTCCGGGTTCGGGCACCAAAATTAAAGAACCCAGCCTATGGCTGGGTTTTTGCTTTTGTGCGGAACCCGTCATCGAACAGGTTCGATGACCTCGCCGCGTCCTGCGGCTTGCCCTACGGGTTTGCCGCGCAGGCGCGACAAAGCAAAAATGCTCCCGGCATTTTTGTCCGGGTTCGGGCACCACAAATTAAAGAACCCAGCCTATGGCTGGGTTTTTGCTTTTGTGCGGAATCCGTTACCCCACTTAACGCTTACGCGCGCCCGGCAGCACCGCCGTCATCGCCAGCGCCAGCGCGGCAAATCCCAGCAGCGCCGTGCCTGCGCTCAGACCAGCATAAACCGCGCCGAACAGCGCTGATCCCGCGACCTGACCGGCCGCCAGCATAAAGAACGCTACGCCGACGCCTGACGCCGGCGCAGCGGGCGTGGCGGCCGCGCCATACACCAGCAGCACGCCGGAAAGCGTCACGTAGCCCGCGCCGCCCAGCGCCACGGCGGGAAACAGCCACCATGAAAAGCCCTGCAGACTCGCCAGCAGCAGCAGCGGCAGCGCCATGCAGAGCAGCGACAGCCGATAGATCTGTCCCAGGCTGAGGGCGCGCCGCGCCGCGCCGGTCAGCGCGCCCGCAATGCCGGCGCCGCCGCCGATCAGCCACAGCAGGCTGCTGATGCGCGCGTCGAGATGCAGATGATTACGCAGAATATCGGGGCCGAAGCTCCACCAGGCCGCGCTGGCGGATCCGCTGATAAAAGCGACGATCGCCAGCCGGAGCAGCGATCGCTGCCGCATTAGATCGCGCCAGCCCGCGCGATCTTTCTGCCCGGCGCGCCGATCCGCAGGCAGATAGCGCCGCGCCGGCAGCAAACAGAGCAACGCCAGCAGCGCAAAGGCGACGCAGGCGGCGCGCCAGCCGCCGGGCAACAGCAGCAGCACCGGCACGGAAAGCATAATGCCCGCGCTGGTGCCGGCGTTGATGGCGGTATTGGCGGAATCCTGCTGCGCAGGCGGCAGCGCCTCGCCCACCGCGCTGGCGATGGCGGGCGAGGCGACGCCCGCGCTCAGTCCGGCAATAAACAGCCCGGCGGCGAGCATCAGCGGCGAAAGGGCGCAGGCGAGCAGCAGCAGCCCGCCTGCGGCGCAGAGCGCGGCGAGGCAGGCTGAAGCTCTGGCGCCGAAGCGCGCCACCAGCCAGGGCGCGGCGGCGGTAGAAAGGCAGTAGGAAATATAGCTGCAGGCGGTAACGATACCGGCGAGATGGACGCTGAACGGGATCTCTTTCATCACCGCCGGCATCATCAGGCCCCATGCGAAACGCGCCATGCCGTAGGTGACGGCAATCAGCGAAAAGCCGGTCACGCCCAGCGCAATAGCGGATCTCATGGCTGCTCCTCGCGCGGCAGCATCAGCCGCGCGGCGGCGTCGCCCGCATGCTTTGCCGCGTCCGCGCCGAGCATCAGCGCCGAGATCACCGCGCCCTCAAACAGCATCCAGATCGCGTTCGCCAGGCGCTCATCCGCCACGCAGTTGCCGATATAGCGGCGCAGCGCATAGCGATAGTCGAGCGCGTGCGCCGCCAGCATCGCGTCTTTCTCCGCATACTCGCCCCAGGCCTTGATAAAAAAGCAGCCCTGCGCGCCATACTGCTCTGTCCATTCCCCCAGCGTCTCAAACAGCCGCCGCAGCGCCTGCGGATGCTGCGCAGGCAGCAGGTCGCCGAAAAAACGCGCCCGGCGCGCCGCCATCACGCTGATGGTCAACGCCTCGCGCGAGGGGAAGTGGTGATAGAGCGTGCGCGTCGAGACGCCCGCTTCCCGGCAAATCTGGTCGGTGCTGGTGGCATGAAAGCCGTTGTTGTAGAACAGCCTTTCGGCCGCCTGCAAAATATCGTCGCGTTTGTTCATCTCTTAAAAGTAAACCGATCGTTTTACTTTTGCGTAATGGCGGCGGCGATTTATTTTTCCGACAGGGCCAGATTAGGTCAGACAGCGTAGATAACGCGCCCCGGATTGCATCACGATCTCCTTCGCCTGCTGCGCGACGTCCTGCCCTTCGAACGCGCCGTAAAGCCGCGAAAACGCCAGCGTGTCGCAGCGGCGCAGCATCTCGCTTACCGTCGCGGCGGAGAGCGGCAGCATATTGGGATAGCTCCACATAAAGGAGACCGCATCTTTGCCCGGCGCGACCTGAATGATATCGCCCGCCAGCATCACGCCGCCGTTGGCTTTCCAGTGCAGCACGCTGCCGCCGGCGAAATGACCGCCGAGGCGCACGATATCGACCTCGCTGTTGAGCGGCAGCGTCTCGCCCTGCCAGAAATGAATGGCGTCGCTGTCGCGCATCACCCATTGACGATCGTCGGCGTGCAGATAGATCGGCGCGTTAAATTCCTCCGCCCACGCCTGCATGGTGGTGTAGTAGTGCGGATGCGAGATAGCGATAGCCGAAAGTCCGCCGATCGCATGGATCAGCTGGACAGTGGCGGGATCGAGATTGGCGATGCAGTCCCAGAGAATATTGCCGCCGCCGCTGCGCAGCAGCAGCGCGCGCTGGCCAATGGCGAAGTTTGGCACGGTTTTAATGCTGAGCAGGCCCGGCTCAAGCTGCTGCCATTTGTTCTGATGGCTGCGGGTGAGCGCGGCAAAATCGGTCCATTGCTGTCCGGCGGCGGGCACCCATTGCCGTTCGTCTTCGCAGATTTTGCAGCGCTGTGGCGAAACCTCAGCGTAGGCGGTGCCGCAGGTGGCGCAAAGTCGCATGATTATCTTCTCCAGAATAAAGGTTACTCTGACTATAGCCGCTGACCACGCAGACGAACGATTGCCCGGCAAGTGGCCGATTTTGCGCGCGCTGCCGCTGACTATGCGGAAAGGCTGATTTAAACCGGATAAAATCTTGCGCTTAAGCCGATAAAGCGCGGCTGATCATGTTTCCAGCGCTTCTCTTTACAGAAATATCCGCACAGGCAAAATACATCTTATTTCTCAACGTCCGCGTGCCATGTCTGACGAAGCGCTGCGCCAGCAGATACAGATTTTGAAAAAGCATAATGCGCGACTCAAGCGTATAGCGCACGACGCCCGCAGCAAACTCGACGCGGCGCTGGACGGCACCGGCCTTTGCCTGTGGCAGCTGGATATTCCCTCGGGCAAGCTGGTGATCTTTAACCGGCGCTGGGGCGCGATGCTGGGCTATCAGCCGAAAGAGAGCAGGGCGCTGTTCTCCGAGTGGCAAGAGAGCCTGCATCCCGACGATGCCGCCGAGGTGCTGAAAGCGTTTTACGACCATATCGAAGGCAAGGCGCCTTATTATGAGGCGCTGCACCGGATGATCGCCAAAAACGGCGGCGTGACCTGGGTGCTGGATCGCGGTCGCATCAGCGAATGGGATGAGCAGGGCAGGCCGCTAAAGGTCACCGGCACCCATATCGACATGACCAAAGAGAAGCAGTACGAATCTCAGCTGGCGATGCTGGCGAATCACGATCCCCTGACGCAGCTCGCTAATCGTCACGCTTTACGCAACGCCTTCAGCCAGATGCGCAGAGAGAACGCGCTCTGCGTCGCCTTTATCGATCTCGACGATTTCAAGCATGTGAACGACACTTTCGGCCATCGCAGCGGCGACCGCCTCCTGATCCAGCTCAGCCAGCGCCTGTGCGAGGCGTGCCCCGACTCGGTGCTGGCAGGGCGGCTGGGCGGCGACGAGTTTGTGCTGCTAATGCCGTACGGTCAGGACGATCCGCGGGTGGAGCAGGTAAGCCGCGCCTGTCTGCAGGCGGCGCTGATCCCGTTTGAGCTGGAGAACGGCACGGCGACTATCGGCGCCTCGATCGGCATCGTACAGGCGCAGCCGCAGGAGGGATTCAGCGCGGCGGTGAGCCGCGCCGACGAGGCGATGTATCGCATCAAGCGCAACGGGAAAAACGGCGTCGGGCTGGGCTGAACCGCCAGACTCCGGGCTATCCTCGCGGCAGCAGCCAGTTTTTCAACCAGCGCGTCAGCAGCGGCATCCACAGCCAGACCACCAGCGCGACCACGGTCGCATCGCCTAAAAAATGTCCCCACAGCGTGCCGCGGCTGGCGGGCAGCAGCGCGGCCCAGAGCGGCGGGATCAGCAAGGTCGAGGGGAAAATCACGCCTAGCGTCAGCAGATACTGTTTCCACTTCGCCGGACGCGGCGTCGCCTTGCTGGCGGGCGTAAACCAGAACGCGGCGCCGGGGCGCACGTCGATATGCTCCGGCCCGGAGAGCAGCTGCGGCAGTTCGGCGATCAGCGTCTTGCGCGCCTCGGACTGGGTCCAGTTGAACAAGTTATCGAGACTGTCGAAGCGGATCAGCACGGTGTAGACGCTTTCGCCATGCACCGGACGCAGCACGTTCACCCCCAGATGGCCGGGAAACTGCGCCGCCTGCGGCATGATCTGTTCCAGCCACTGCTCGTAAGCCTGCTGTTTCTCCGCCTGAACGCTGTGGGTGATCACCAGCGTGACGTGACTGGCCTGATGCGAATGGTTCATATCGCCTCCCGGCGCGTTGAAAGTGATTTACAGCAGTGGCGCTGTTGGATACAAAAATACGAGATGAGAATCTTTATTGTTAGCGGAATGATTTTGGGTTGTTGTTCAACAAATTTTGGGGAGAACTGAGGAATGCGATTAAACCTCGAGGCGCTGCTGATTCTGGATGCGCTCGACCGTCACGGCACCTTCGCGGCGGCGGCTGCGCGGCTGTTTAAAACCGCGTCGGCGCTAAGCTATACGGTGCAGAAGATGGAAGGCGACATGAAGATCACGCTGCTCGATCGCTCAGGTCACCGCGCCACCTTCACCCCAACCGGACGGCTGATGCTGGAAAAAGGACGCGCGCTGCTGCGTGCCGTCAACGAACTGGAGCAGCAGGCGCGCTACGTCGAGAGCGGCTGGGAGAGCAACCTGACCATTAGCGTTGACGCCTCGGTGCCGTTTTCCCTGCTGTCGCCGCTGATTGACGAGTTCTATCAGCAGCATTCCCATACGCAGCTGCAGTTTCGTCAGGATGTGCTGGCGGGCTGCTGGGAGGCGCTGAGCTACGGCGAGGCGGATCTGGTGTTCGGCGCGGTGCAGGAGCCGGCGACGCGCAAAGATATCGGCTGCGTGGCGCTGGGCTGGCTCGACTATGTTTTTGCCGTCGCGCCGTCCCATCCGCTGGCGCAGATGCCGGAGCCGCTGCTGCGCGAGCAGATCCGCCAGTATCGCGCGGTTACGGTGCACGACTCCTCGCGCCACGGCGCCGGCGTGGATCTGCGCGTGCTGGACGAACAGAAAACGCTGAGCGTGCACGACTTTCATGCCAAGCTGCAGGCGCAGCTGGCGGGTCTGGGATGCGGCTATCTGCCGAGCTATCTCGCCGCGCCGCATCTGGCGGACGGCACGCTGGTGGCGCGCCAGCTCGACAGCGAAACGCGGCGCGATATGGCTTATATGGCATGGAATGAGAGCGCCAGCGGCAATGCGGCGCGCTGGTGGCGCGAAAGGCTGCAAAGCCTGGAGGGACTGCGCGACATCTACGCTGCGCCCTGAGCGAAAAGCGCGCGGCCGCCGCGCCGCGCGCCTGAAGCTAGAGTGAGATAAAGTGGTGCGCTTTCGGCGCGCCTTCGTCCTGATGGAACGCCAGCACCGTCGCCTGCAGCGCCGCGTCCGCTTTCGATACGCGCTGATGCTGACGCAGATGCTCCTGCCAGGATTCCACTAAAAACCACTCCTGAATCAACGCCGCGTCTTCCGTATGTGACATAACGCCCCAGGCGTAAGCGCCATCGCGACGACGCGCCAGCGCCAGCTTATTGATGGCCACCAGGAAGGCGGGGCGATCCTCTTCCGCCACGCGGTAGTGGATCTGCACCATCACCGGACCGCGACGCGCGTCGATGCTTTCCGCCACCGCCGGTTCCTGCCAGTGCAGCGCGGGCTGCAGATCCGCCTCGCCCTGCGGCAGCGTTTTGCGACGCAGCAGCAGCGCGCTCAGCATCAGCGCCGCCGCCGCGATCACCAGCGTCGCCACCACGCCCGCCTGCTGCGCCACCAGGCCCCACAGCAGGCTGCCGCCCGCCAGCGCGCCGTTAAATACCATCAGATAGACCGCCAGCCCGCGGCCCCGCACCCAGTCCGGCAGCACTGCCTGGGCGACGCCGTTCAGCGTGGTCAGCGCCACGATCCAGCCGCTGCCCAGTACCAGCATCAGCATCAGCGCCAGCCACTGCGGCGGCGTCAGCGCTAAGCCGAGCATCACCAGGCCGTTGATAGCGGCGGCGAGCAGCAGCAGCGCATCGGCGCTCATCCGGACGCGCAGGCGCGGCAGCAATAGCGCGCCGGCAATCGCGCCGATACCCACCGCGCCGAGCATCATGCCGTAAAAACCCGCCGTGCCCTGCAGCAGCTGGCGCGCCACCAGCGGCAGCAGCGCCCAGAGCGCGCTGGCGAAGATAAAGAACATCGCGGCGCGAAACAGCACGCGGTGCAGCTCGCGGCTCGCTTTGACGTAGCGCAGTCCGGCGCGAAAGGCGCCGAAGAAGTGCTCGTTCAGCGCATCCTGCGCTTTCGCCGGGCGCTTCCAGCACAGCAGGGCGGCGATAACGATAAAGTAGCTGGCGACATCCGCGCCGTAGGCCGCCATCGCGCCAAGGCTCGCCAGCAGCAGGCCGCCGGTGGCCGGACCGATGGCGCGCGCGATATTAATGCCGAGCGAGTTAAGCGCGACCGCGTTTTTCATCTCCTTGCGCGGCACCAGCTCCGGCACGATCGCCTGCCAGGCCGGCCCGAACAGCGCCGCGCCGATGCCGCCGACGAAGGTCAGCCCAATCAGCCACTCCGCCGTCAGCCAGTTGTTATGCGAGAGGATCAGCAGCGCGCCGCTGACGCTGGCCATCAGGATCTGAATGGCGATCAGCAGGCGGCGACGGTCAAAAATATCGGACAGCACGCCCGCCGGCAGCGCCAGCAAAAACACCGGCAGCGTGGCGGCGGTCTGCATCAGCGCCACCGCGGCGGGATTATCCGACAGTCCGGTAATCAGCCAGGAGCTGGCGACGTCGCGGATAAAACTGCCGGTATTGCCCAGCACCGAAGCGCTCCATATCAGGGCGAACATGGCGTAGCGAAAAGGGGAGAAGGCGCCGCCCGCAGGCGTGGGGGTCATATTCTGGCTCATCTTCAGTCTCCGGCCGCGGCGGTTAGCGCAGCGTCATTAAGTAGCGATAGCTGGAACATTACGGGCGCTCTGCCAGGCTTGATAGCGGAATATCTGCGGCAACTTATCCAGGATTTTTTCACAACGCCGGCCGCTAAAATTCTTTAACGACTTATTAAAATTTCTGCTTTAGGTTTTACGGTACGTCCAGGTTAGCTTGATTAGCGAGACACAACCTCACTGATAACGGAGACCCGATATGAGCACCTTCACGACGAAAGATGGCGTAAGCATTTACTTCAAAGATTACGGCAAAGGGCAGCCGGTTCTGTTCAGCCACGGCTGGCCGCTCGATGCTGATATGTGGGAGAGCCAGCTGGTTCACCTGGCCGAAAACGGCTACCGTGCGATTGCTTTCGACCGTCGTGGTTTTGGTCGTTCCGATCAGCCGTGGGAGGGTTACGACTACGATACCTTTGCCGAGGATATTCACGGCCTGATTGAACATCTGGGGCTGAACGACGTAACGCTGGTAGGCTTCTCTATGGGCGGCGGCGACGTGACGCGCTATATCGGCCGCTACGGCACGGAAAAAGTGAAAAGCCTGGTGCTGCTCGGCGCGGTCACGCCGATCTTCGGTCAAACCGCCGATCATCCGGAAGGACCGGAAAAAGCGGTGTTCGACGGCATTATCGACGGGCTGCGCAAAGATCGCGCGCAGTTTATCAAAGAGTTCGCCACGCCGTTTTATGGCATCAACGCCGGGCAGACCGTCTCTGACGGCGTGCTGACGCAGACGTTGAATATCGCGCTGCTGGCGTCGCTGAAAGGCACTCTCGACTGCGTTACCGCCTTCTCGCAAACCGATTTCCGCGGCGACGTGGCGAAAGTAGACGTGCCGACGCTGATCATTCACGGCAGCAACGACCAGATCGTGCCGTTCGAAGCAACCGGCAAGCTGGCGCACGAGCTGATCGCCGGATCGGAACTCAAGGTTTACGACAACGGCCCGCACGGTTTCGCCGTGACGCATCAGGAGCAGCTCAATCAGGATCTGCTGGCGTTTTTACAGCAGCATTAATCGCATTTTCTGTAAATCTGACGCTAAACGCCCATGCGGGCGTTTTTTATTTGCGCTTCGCTTAACGCGCATGCGCCAAATAAGGTTCAGAAAACCGCAGCCTCAATAAGCTGAAGGTCAGGTTGTTTATTGATCGTTTTTAATTCTTTAGCGCATAGAATGGCCTTTTATACCGCTTCGCTTTATTTACCTTTTACGCCTCGCTTATTGAGTGAGGAATTATCCTATTTTTCTGTATAAAACGATCGTTTTATGATCAACCGCTTCGCTTAATTATGCCTGCCGCGCCCTCTTTCACGCTTCGCTTAAATAATGCTATTCCTCTTGAGAGAAGGTTAAATAGAGTTGTTTTGCGCCTTTATAAGGCTAAATAACAGGAAAGATCTGAGGTTTTTTACACGCTGATAACGGGAAAACATGATTTCCTCAAGAAATAGTTGGCACATTGATTTGTTTGTTATTGCCGACAACTTTTTTTTATTCGCTGGCAACCAATACTTGATCCATTATTTTTAAAAGCTACATTTAACCCTGCGCCATCGACGCTGATGAAGCGTAGGCTGTGATATTTTTATTATTAATCCTTAAGAGGAACACAGTATGTCTCAATATCGTGGTGGAGCTGGGAACTTTGCGGTGGATCGTGAGCGTGCAGCAGAAGCAGGTAGAAAAGGCGGCCAGAAGAGCGGCGGCAATTTCAAAAATAACCCTGAGCGCGCAATCGAAGCCGGGCGGAAAGGAGGTAAGATTAGCCGTCGTAGCTGAAATATCAGTAAGTTAGATGTATTGGCTGTCAACATCTGACCGCGGGTGAGTCATCTTTTTTCTCTTTTAGTTCTCCTTGCGAAACACACCTGACAAGAGCATTTTCCTGTCTTTCTCTGAAAATCAGGATCGCCATAATTAAACCGGACTCGGTCTTTTCCCTGTCCGGTTTTTTTATTTTTTTTTGTAAAAAATGGCGCAGAAGAAAAGTTAACTTTCAGATTTACATGGCGCAGCACGACTGATATCGATTATTGAAAAACCGCTTTAATTTATACAAGGATCTGCAGCTTGTACAATTATGCGCGAGAGAATGGCATTTAGATTTTGCAGCAGGCAAAAAAGTAAATTTAGCTAACTCCTTGCTGTGAATGGAAAAATGCATTTTGCATGCCACTTTTGTTTAATAGCGGGTGAAAATTTTGTGAAATTGCACCCGGACAAAGAACGCTTTTTTATCGCGGTTCGATGAAAGACCGCAGGCCTGGTGGAAACCATCCTCTTTACATTAAAAAAGGAATAACAGCAGCTGACAGCGGCCTGCCTGTACAGAGACGAGTCGTGGGTGCTTTGATTGCGTTGCGCCAGAGAAGCGTGCGCATCAACATCGTTCTGATTACAGCAGGTTAGCGCGAGGTAACGGATTGGGCGCCAGCGCCTTAAATATCGCTGGCGCGCAGTGAAAACAAATCTGGATAAGGTCCAAAGAAACAGAGTTAATAAGATTTCTGTCAAAAGTCAGATATATCAGTCCGATTATTGAAAGTATGTACTTACTATTCATCGCAAGCGACGTGTGAAACAGGCTGGCTCGGCTGAGCCAGCGACAAGATCAGGGCGCTGCGGGCTGCCAGACGGCCGGCGCCTGCGCATCAATGCGCGTCGGCAGCAGCTTCGCATCGTAGAAGGCATCGGCGATGATCTGCTGCTCCGCCAGATCGCTTTTCTTCACCGGCTCAACCTGGTAGCTGCGCTGGGCATTCGCCTTCTCAATCGTCGCCGCGGGCAGTTTGCCCCACAGCGGCGAAAGCAGCGCCGCCGCCTGGGCAGGATTCGCTTTCAGCCAGGCGGCTTCCTGCTTCAGCGCGCGATAGACGCTGTTCAGCACCTGCGGATGCGCGCTGGCGTAGGGCGTCGACGCAAGGTAGTAGCGCTGATAGTTCGCCAGCCCGCTGCCGCTGGCGAGCACGCGCGCGTGCTGTTCAACCTGCGCGCTGGTAACGTAGGGCTCCCAGGTGACCCAGGCGGCGACGCTGCCGTTTTCCAGCGCCGCGCGTCCGTCAGCGGGCGTCAGCCAGGCGGGCGAAACGTCGCTGAAGCTCAGCCCGGCTTTCTTAAGGGCGGCAATCAGCAGATAGTGGCTGCCTGCCGCTTTGGTCACGGCGATCTTTTTCCCTTTTAAGTCCTGTAATGTTTTTATCGGTGAATCGGCAGGCACCAGAATCGCCTGCGCCGCCGGCGACGGGGTTTCACGCGCATAGTAGGTGAGGTTCGCGCCCGCCGCCTGGGCGAACAGCGGCACGGTGTCGGCGACATCGGCCGAAAGATCGACGTTATTGAGATTGAGCGCCTCCAGCAGCGGCAGTCCGCTGGAGAATTCATGCCAGCTTACCTTCACGCCCTGCGCCGCCAGAGCTTTGTCAAGATCGCCGCGCTGCTTGATCAGCGTCAGCAGCGTAGAGGATTTCTGATAGCCAATACGAAGGGTTTCATCTGCGTGCGTAGAGAACGAGAAAAGGGCGGTGAGCAACAGCGCACCGCCCAGTAACGGACTAAAGGGTTTCATGGGCGTTCCTGTCAGAGGGTTATCATCAGGCTGATGATAAAAGCGCGTCAGGGACGCGCTAAACGCCTTTTTCGCATAAGCTTTGCGCCAGCGCGGAAATGCGCTAGTTGACCATCAGATGGCCATACATCGCCATCAGGCGACGTGTGACGCCGTTGGTCCAGCCGAAGCCGTCCTGCAGCGGATATTCGCCGCCGCCGCCGGGACGGGCGCGATCGCCGCTGATGTCATATTTCTCTACCAGCTTATGGTGCAGCTGATAGAAATTGTTCACCGTGGTAAGCCAGTTGACCGCGATCTCCGTCGCCAGCGTCTCTTCACCGTACTGGTTGAGTCCAATAATCGCCATCCACTGCAGCGGCGCCCAGCCGTTGGGTTTGTCCCACTGCTCGCCGCTTTCAACCATTGAAGCGACCAGACCGCCGCTGGTAAGCAGCAGCTGACGCAGCGCGATAGCCTGCAGGTGCGCCTGTTTCGGCGTGGCAAGGCCGACAAACAGCGGCACCACGGCGGCGGCGGTAAAGGCGCCGAAGCGCTCGCGGCGCCAGTCGTAGTCGCGATAGACGCCCGCCGTGCTGTCCCACAGGTAGCGGTTGATCGCGCGTTTGCGCGCTTCCGCCTTCTTCTGCCACGCCAGCGCGGTCAGCTCTTCGCCTTTCGCATGGGAGAGCGTGGCGATCATCAGCTCCAGCTTGTAGAGAAACGCGTTCAAATCGATCGGAATGAACTGCGTGGTACGAATGCTGGCCAGACGTTTGGGATCGCGCAGCCAGCGGGAAGAGTAGTCCCAGCCGGATGCCGCGCCCGCGCGCAGATCGCGGTACACTTCGCTCGCCGGTCGGCTGGAATGGCGCGCCGTCTCGACATCTTCAATCCAGGACTCGTCACGCGGCGTATCGCGGTCGTCCCAGTAGCGGTTCAGCAGCGAGCCGTCAGCCATACGCACCACGTGGCGGTAGGCCTGACGCGGCATCAGCGCGCCCGCGCCGTCCATCCAGAACTGATACTCTTTCATCAGCTGGTCGAGATAGCGTTTCGCGCCGCGCACGCCATCTTCTTCAAACAGCTCGACCATCAGCGCGAAGACCGGCGGCTGTGAGCGGCTCAGGTAGTAGGTGCGGTTGCCGTTGGGAATATGGCCGTAGTTGTCGATCAGCCACGCGAAATTGTCCGCCATATGGCGCAGCAAATCGTCGCGTCCACTCTCCGCCAGGCCAAGCATGGTGAAGTAGGAGTCCCAGTAGTAGGTCTCGCCGAAGCGGCCGCCGGGCACCACGTAAGGTTTCGGCAGCGGCAGCAGAGAAGAATGCGGCAAATGCTGCTGCGGCATTTTGGTTAACACCGGCCACAGCGCATCGATATGCTCGTTCAGCGTTTTATCTGGATTCGAAACGTAAAAACTTTCGTTTATCGCCGGTAAATAAAAATGGTCCGCCACAAAGCGCGCCAGATCGAAATCGCGGCTGCGTTTCTGACGACGGTAACGCATTAAAACGTCCAGCGGATCGTATTTAGGCGAGCAGTCCGGAAAGGTTTTGCTGTCTTCGAAGATGCGCGACATCTGCACATGCTCGAACAGCTCCATGTAGCGATCGGCAGGCGTGAGCGCGTCTGGCGCCGGTAAGCCTTCAATCAGCTCCGGTTCCGGCTCGGAATCCTGCATACGATCAAGCTTGAGCTCGTGGGGATCGTATTGATACTCAACTTCCGCCCCTTTGCGAACCTCATCGAATGCGTTGAGTTGCTGGCGATAAGTATTAATAGCGGCCTCCTGGAGTCTGAGGGTTTCATAAAAGAAAAATTATAGACTTATGGCCGGCCCAAACAACAATGCAGAATATCTATGAACGTAATAAAAATTGTCTATCAATGGGTTATTTAGCGGAATTGCTCTGGTTATCAAGTAAATAACACGCTGCGCTTAAAACATCTATTTAGGAGTAATCTTTCAAGAACAGAAATAAATCGCGGAGAGTTGAAAAAAAGCGGCAAAAATTGACAAAAACCGACGTTGCCGTTGCGCTGTGGGTTGAGCAATTTGTGGCATTTTTGCGCAGTTAACGGCGGTGCCCTCCAGCGAGGGCACCAGGATTAGCGAAAAATTGTCCGCCGCAGTAAACAGGCGGCGTCGCTTGTCGCAAGCTTTACTCGCTTACGCGATAGCGCTCCAGCCAGTGCGCGTACGGCGCAGGCAGCACCCATGACGGCTGCGGCTTGTCGAGCGCCAGCGCCGCCTGATAAGGCCAGTGCGGGTTCTTCAGGTGTGCGCGGCCTACCATCACCAGATCAAGCTGGCCTTTCTCGACGGTGGCGTTGGCGATCTGCGGCGCATCAATGCCCCACGCAGAGGCCACGGCGATATCCGCTTCGCGGCGAATGCGCTCGGCAATCGGCGCAAGGAAAGCGGGCGTGCCCCACGGAATATTGGCGTCTGGCGTGGAGAAGCCGACGCTAACGCTCAGCAGATCCAGACCGTTGGCGCGCCAGTAGCGCGTCAGGTCGATAGCTTCAGCCAGCGTCTCTTCGTCGCGGCCGTCATACTCCAGCACGCCGAAGCGCGCGGTCAGCGGCAGGTTTTCCGGCCAGACTTCGCGCACCGCGTCGAAAGTTTCGCGCAGGAAGCGGCTGCGGCCTGCGGCGTCGCCGCCGTACTGGTCGGTGCGCTGGTTGGCGTGCACCGAGAAAAAGCTCTGTGCCAGATAGCCGTGCGCGAAGTGCAGCTCCAGCCACTCATAGCCTGCCTCGCGCGCGCGGATAGCCGCCTGCACGAAGTCGTTGCGCACGCGCGCGATATCGTCGAGCGTCATGGCGCGCGGCACCTGCGGCAGATTGTTGCCGAAGGCGACAGCGGAAGGCGAAATCGTCTCCCAGCCGCGTCCGTCGTCAGCTGCGATATGGTCGTCGCCTTCCCAGGGTTTATTGGCGCTCGCTTTACGGCCGGCATGGCCGATCTGAATGCCCGGCACGGCGCCCGCCGCTTTGATCGCCTGCGCGACCTGCGCCAGCCCTTCGGCCTGCGCGTCATTCCATAAGCCCAGACAGCCGGGGGTGATGCGGCCTTCCGGCGAAACGGCGGTCGCTTCGACAATCACCAGGCTCGCGCCGCCGCGCGCCAGCGCCGCGTAGTGCACGCGATGCCAGTCGTTGATCAGGCCCTGCTCGGCGCTGTACTGGCACATAGGCGGCACCGCGATGCGGTTGCGCAGCGTCACGTCTTTCAGACGAAATTCAGAAAACAGAGACATAGCACCCTCTTGGTCATGTGGTATTTCAGCCGCAGGTATTCCCGTCTGAGCGCACCGCCGAAGTGCCACAGGCGATGTCGAAGAGGGGAATATCAGAACCGATTCGCCGTGCAATGTACCCTGAGACTTCTCCCGCAGCCTACGCTCCCTGTGCTGCGTCAGAGACGCGACGCGGATGGACTCGAGCGTCGAACCCGCGGCGCGCTCCGGTTTTCGCCTTATTTCGCCAGCGTCGCCTTAATGACCTCCTGATAAGGCGTGGTGGCGCGACCGATCAGTTTGCTCAGGCTGCGCGAGTCGTCGAACAGGCCGCCCTGCGACGCGCCCTTGTCGGAATCCGCCAGCATCTCCGCCAGGCCGTCCGGCAGACCGGCGCCTTTTAGCGCGGCGGCGAATTCAGCTTCTGAAAGATTGACGTAATCCACTTTTTCGCCGGACTGGCGCGCAATCTCTGTGGCGAATTCCGCCAGCGTATAGCTGTCGTCGCCCGCCAGCTCATAGACTTTGCCTGCCTGATCGTCGCGGCTGATTACCTCTGCCGCTGCTTCGGCATAGTCGCGACGCGCGGCGGAAGCGATACGGCCTTCACCGGCCGCGCCGATAAAGGCGTGATGCGTCAGCGCAGGCGCAATGCTGGCCGCATAGTTCTCGGTGTACCAGCCGTTGCGCAGCAGCGCGTAAGGAATGCCCGACGCCTGAAGCTGCGCCTCGGTGGCGCGGTGTTCTACGCCAAGGCCGAGCGGCGAGCTATCGGCATGCAGCAGGCTGGTATAGGCAATAAATTTCACATTCGCGGATTTGGCCGCATTGATGATCGCCTGATGCTGGGCTTCGCGCTGACCCACTTCGCTGCCGGAGATCAGCAGCAGCTTGTCCACGCCGGAAAAGGCTGACATCAGGGTATCCGGCTGGCTGTAGTCCGCCTTACGCACCGTCACGCCTTTCGCCGCCAGGTCTGCGGCTTTTTCCGGCGAGCGCACGGCGGCGACGATCTGCTCTGCCGGCACTTTTTTCAGCAGGGCTTCAATAACCAGACGGCCTAACTGGCCGGTTGCGCCTGTCACTGCAATCATTTTCTCTCTCCTTTGCGTTTGTCGTTGTCGAAAGCAAGAGTAGGATATAAGCTAACTTTTCGTAAGTACTTACAACTTTGTTAGTTTAGAGAAAAGAGATTAAATGTCTGAAAAGATAAGTGAAAAATTTAGCCGCGGCGAACTGCTCAACGTCAACTGCCCGTCGCGCGAGGTGCTTAAGCGCGTTACCAGCCGCTGGAGCGTGCTGATTTTTCTCGCGCTGCGTAATGACACGCTGCGCTTTAGCGAACTGCGCCGCGCGGTCGGCGGCGTCAGCGAGCGCATGCTGGCGCAGACGCTGCGCCATATGGAAGAAGACGGCTTCGTCGAGCGCATCGCCTATAACGTCGTGCCGCCGCACGTAGAATATCGCCTGACGCCGCTCGGCCGCGAGCTGGAAGGGCAGGTGGTCGGCCTGGCGGACTGGCTGGAACTCAACGTGGACCGGATTCTGGCGCAGCGGGAAAAAGCCTGACGGCGCGCTCCCGTACGGCCACGCGCGAGCAGGCGATGGGGCGCGGGCAATATTCGTCCTGAATAAAAAGCGGCGCTGATTCATTTATTCCCGCTGCGCAACCTCTGATTGTTATTAACAACTTTATTTCATGTTTGCGCAGCGAGTTAATTAAGCGTGACGGAAATAGCGCTAATGACCAGAGGTGATAAGTCACGTTTTTTAAACGTAACGCCTTAAAAAGAATTCTTAATGGCCTAAATGCCTAATTTACTTTCATTAAGCGCCGCGCCGAACCGCAAAATTGACCGCTTTTCAGCTGTGGGTATAGATAAAATAACATGCCTAAACAGGGCGTTGCGCCAGGAAAGAGGCGCCGCGCTGCCTGGGTTATCCTCCGTTGTAATCACGCAACAATAAATAACAAAGATGTCACATTGATGCCTCTGAATTAACCTAAAGTATCGCGTTAAAATAGGTAATTGCGGACAAAAACAATGACCAAAATCAAAAAACGCTGTTATAGTTTTTGCATCCCAGACTGTTTCTGTTTGTCAGGCGCGAGTTCTTATAAATTCGCGTCAACAATTGGCTTAAGCGCAGCGTAAATATTAACGCTGTGCTTTAGTTGTTAACTATAAGTAAATATATGGTGTTATATGTGGCAACGAGGTAAGCAATGTTCGGATTAGACGCCTTTCACCTGGCCAGGATACAGTTCGCGTTTACTGTCTCCTTTCATATCCTTTTTCCCGCCATTACCATCGGTCTCGCCAGCTTTCTGGCCGTGCTCGAAGGGATGTGGCTGAAAAGTCGTAACGAAACCTATCGCGATCTCTATCACTTCTGGTCTAAAGTCTTCGCCGTTAACTTTGGTATGGGCGTGGTCTCGGGTCTGGTGATGGCCTATCAGTTCGGTACCAACTGGAGCGGCTTCTCGCAGTTCGCGGGCAGTATTACCGGTCCGTTGCTCACCTATGAAGTCCTGACCGCCTTCTTCCTTGAAGCGGGCTTCCTCGGCGTGATGCTGTTCGGCTGGAACCGCGTCGGTCCGGGTCTGCACTTTTTCGCGACCTGTATGGTGGCGCTCGGCACCCTGATCTCCACCTTCTGGATCCTCGCCTCTAACAGCTGGATGCATACGCCGCAGGGCTACCTGATCCAGAACGGAATTGTGGTGCCGGAGGACTGGTTTAAAATCATCTTCAACCCGTCGTTCCCCTATCGCCTGTTCCATATGTCGGTGGCGGCGTTCCTCGCCAGCGCCTTCTTTGTCGGCGCCTCCGGCGCATGGCATCTGCTGCGCGGCAACGACAATCCGGCGATCCGCAAGATGTTTTCGATGGCGCTGTGGATGGCGCTGATCGTCGCGCCGATTCAGGCGATGATCGGCGATGCGCACGGCCTGAATACCCTTGAGCATCAGCCGGCGAAAATCGCCGCGATTGAAGGCCACTGGGAGAACCCGCCGGGCGAAGCGACGCCGCTGATCCTGTTCGGTATCCCGGATATGGATGAAGAGCGCACCAAGTATGCGGTGGAAATTCCTTATCTTGGCAGTTTGATTCTGACCCACAGCCTCGATAAGCAGGTGCCGGCGCTGAAGACCTTCCCGAAAGAGGATCGTCCTAACTCGCTGATTATCTTCTGGTCGTTCCGCGTGATGGTGGCGATGGGGCTGCTGATGATTACGCTCGGCGTGGTCAGCCTGTGGCTGCGCTATAAAGGCCGTCTCTATCAGTCGCGTCCGTTCCTGTGGTTTGCTTTGCTGATGGGGCCGTCTGGCCTGATCGCGCTGCTGGCAGGCTGGTTCACCACGGAAATCGGCCGTCAGCCGTGGGTGGTTTACGGCGTGCAGCGCACTATCGACGCGGTTTCCGGTCATGGCGATCTGCATATGAGCATCAGCCTGCTGGCCTTTATCGTGGTTTACTCCGCGGTGTTTGGCGTAGGTTACGTCTATATGGTGCGCTTGATTAAGAAAGGCCCGCTTACCGGCGAAGGTAAGGATGTGCGTCACGGCGGTCCAGGCCACGGCAAGACCCCGGCTCGTCCGCTCTCTGCGGCCCATGAAAGTCTGAACGATCCGCAGGAGGGAAAATAAAATGATCGATTTTTCCATTATCTGGTTCGCGATTATTGTTTTCGCCACCCTGATGTATATCGTCATGGACGGTTTCGATCTCGGTATCGGCCTGCTGTTTCCCTTTAACAAGGACGCGGTCGAGCGCGACATGATGGTGAATACCGTCGCGCCGGTCTGGGACGGCAACGAGACCTGGCTGGTGCTGGGCGGCGCGGGCCTGTATGGCGCCTTCCCGCTGGCCTATTCAGTGATTGCCGATGCGCTCTCTATTCCGCTGACGGCGATGCTGATCGGCCTGATCTTCCGCGGCGTTGCCTTCGAGTTCCGCTTTAAGGCGACCGAGACGCACCGCGCATTTTGGGACAAGTCGTTCGTTGCCGGTTCTGTGCTTGCGACCTTTAGCCAGGGCGTGGCGGTCGGCGCGATGCTCGACGGCATTAAGGTGACGGGCCGTCATTTCAGCGGCTCGGCGATGGACTGGCTGGCGCCGTTCCCGCTGTTCTGCGGCGTGGGTCTGGTTATCGCCTATGCGCTGCTGGGCTGTACCTGGCTGATTATGAAAACCGAGAACGAGCTGCATCGTAAGATGTCCGCGCTGGCGACGCCGCTGGTGATCGCGCTGCTGGTGGTTGTCGGCATTATCAGTCTCTGGACGCCGTTCAGCCATGACGCCATCGCGCAGCGCTGGTTTACCCGTCCAAACCTTTACTGGTTCCTGCCGGTTCCGGTGCTGGTGCTGCTCTGCTCGTGGGGCATTGTGCGCGCCATTAAGCGCGAGGCGCACTATTCGCCGTTCCTGCTGACGCTGGCGCTGATTTTCCTTGGCTTCTCTGGCCTGGGCATTAGCGTATGGCCGAATATTATTCCGCCTTCGGTGACTATCTGGCAGGCGGCGTCGCCGGCGATTAGCCAGGCCTTTATGCTGGTGGGCAGTTTGTTGATTATTCCGATGATCCTGGGCTACACCTTCTGGAGCTACTACGTGTTCCGCGGGAAAGTCAAAGCAGACGAAGGATACCATTGATATGCGAACCGAGGTCGGCAGCGTGAAAAACCACAAGGAACCCAAAGCCCCGTTGTGGAAACGCATTCTGTGGCTGGTGGTGATCTATGGAGCAAGCGTGCTGGCGCTCGGCGTCGTGGCCACGCTGTTCCGGATGATGATGACAGCGGCAGGGATGCGCAGCCACTAGTGGTTTCTGGTTGATGATTTAAAGGCTGGCTCTGCCAGCCTTTTTTTATGCTGGTGTGAATGTCGGAGTGGATGCGGATGGCATGGACCGAAGAGCATCCGGGGTTTTAGCCTTGTAAAAACCGCACAGATATTGAAACGCGGATGGCATGGACCGAAGAGCAAAGCGTCCCGCGACAGGGATGTCGCGGGCCGAGCGAGCAGGGATGCGTAAAGCGACTTTGCGATCGGGCCATGCCATCCGCGTCTGCACCAGCACCGCACCATCATCCATAATAAGCAGGCCGACTTTGCCAGCCTTTTCTGTTCGGTTTTCTGGCTAAACATTAAGTGCCTTTTACCCGCGCTTTGCTTACGCTCTCTTTACCCTTCCTTACATGCGGAAGGCATTTTTGTTATGATTATGTGACTAATCTCGCAATACTTTCTACGATCCGCACCGAAATGCTCAGCCTGAACGTTAAAAAACAGTACATCAGCGATCTGGTGGACTGGATTGAGGCGAATCTGACCGACGATCTTAATATCGATCTGATTACCCTGAAATCCGGCTACTCCAAATGGCACATGCAGCGCATGTTCAAAGAGATGACCGGCCAGACGCTGGCGGCCTACACGCGCAAGCGTCGTCTCACCATGTCCGCTATGGCGCTGCGCCTGACCCGCATGCCGCTGATCGACATCGCGGTGCGTTTTGGCTTTGATAACCAGCAGAACTTCACCCGCGTCTTCAAAAGTCACTTCTCGCTTACGCCGGGCGCCTTCCGCCGCGTGCCTGACCTGCAGCTGCAAAGCTTTCACGGGCCTATCTCCGTATATGGCGAAATGCTGCAGGCGCAGCTGGTGGAGCGCGATGAACTGCAGCTGCGCGGCGAACTGATCGAGTGGGAGTGCAAATTCGGCGACTACGTGCGCGACCATGCGCAAACTGTCGCGCAGCAGGCGCGCCACTTCGTGCAGCTGGCCGCGCCCCACGTCGAGCGCGGCTGGCTCGGCTTTCAGTACGGCCCGGGCAGCTCGGCGGCGGAGCAGCAGCATATCAGCCTGTTCCAGGCGCTGGAGAGCCAGCACGCCGACATTCTGGGATCGCAAATCGTCAACTGGACCTCGGCGCGCGGCCTCTACGCCACCTTTCCCTGGCAGGGCGCGCCCGAGCAGCTGACGCGCTTTATCGCCGATCTCTACTACGTGCATCTGCCCGCGCTGGGCGTCGCGCGCCGGCAGGGCAAAGATCTGCTGCGACTGGATATGAAAGCCTCGACGCCGGATGCGCTGGTGGGGCTCTTCTCGATACCGGTCGCCCAGAGCTGAAAACGGCTTTTCGTGCGGTGAAATGTGATAAACCGCACGATTTTATAAAATAGATGCGCTTTCTGGCGTAAAATTCCTGCCTTAACCCGGGAGCCATGCGGATATCGTGCATCTGGCCTGCCGGACTGGATATTCATCTGCCTTTCAGGTTCATTCCGAACCAGACAGTTAAAACGACGACAATCATGAAACTTTCTACGCTGTTCCTTGCTACGGTGCTTGCTGCGTTGCCGCTTTTCGCCAGCGCCCAGATGGCTGAACCCTTTACGCCGCCTGCCGGCCTGCATCCGCATGCCCAGCCGACCCAGCACGAAATCCTGGGCGACAATGCGCTGCCGCAGCAGTCGCAAAAACAGTTCAGCACAGACGTGTTAAACGACAACGTCTGATCGCCACGCGCGCTCATCCGGCGCGCGCCTTCGCTTTATCCCTTCTTTTACCGCTGTGCAGGCAGTTGCCCGCGCAGGTTTTCGGCTGCGCGAAAACAGCACAATCCATCCTTGCGAGTAAGATATATCATGAGTAATCTGAGCGTCTCAAATGAGAATCATTTCTAAAACATCTCACGTAATGACGTTTGCAGCCGAAGGCGCTGGCCAGCTGCGTAACAGGAGAACTTATGCATTCCGACAACCGAGCCTCCCGCAGCCGCGCGCCGCAGCGCGTGCGCAACGAGCTGCGTTTCCGTCGCATCAGCGTCGCCAGCAAAACGCTCGTCGCCGGTGAATTCTGGCGCGTGGTGTTTCACGGCAGCGATCTGGCAGGCTTTGCTTCGCCAGGCTTTGACGACCATATCAAACTCTTTTTCCCGCAGGAGAGCGGCGCGGAGTTGCCGCTGCCGCAGATGACCGACGAAGGCGTGGTCTGGGCGAATGGCGCTCGTCCGCCGGCGCGCGACTACACGCCGCTCGCCTTTGACGGCGAATCATCGCTGACCATCGATTTCTATATTCATGAGGGCGGCGTCGCCAGCGGCTGGGCGCAGCAGGCGCAAGAGGGCGATCGGTTAATTATCGGCGGCCCGCGCGGCTCGCTGGTGGTGCCGACCGACTACGCGTTCCAGCTCTACGTTTGCGACGAAACCAGCCTGCCGGCCTTTAAGCGCCGCGTGGCGACTGCCGAGGCGCAGGAGATGCATCTGTTTGCCTGCGTGGATGAGGCGACTGGCCGCGACTACCTGCCGGATCTGGCCGGCGTGAATGTGCACTGGCTCGGCAGCGGCGCCGCGCAGTCGGGTAAGCTTGAGGCGCTAATTGCCGAGCTGGATAACATCAGGCTGCCGCAGGAGGATTACTTTATCTGGCTGACCGGCGAAGGCGCGTTCGCGAAAGCGCTCGGCGACTACTTTGTCGAACGTCGCGGCCTGGATGCCGCCCAGGTGCGCGCCGTCGCTTACTGGCACGCCAGATAGACTGCCGCCGCCGCCCGTGTTGAATTTTGCCAGGCGGCGGACTACTATCATCCTCCCGTAAAAACTCCCTTCAGGCAGGCAATGAAACAGGATCCGGCTTTCTCGTGTCACCAGGATTCCGCTGCGCGCGGTGAATGCGGCGGTCGTCGCAAACGTCGTGAGAAGATGCTGGATGCCAGCGATATCCGCCTGTTAATGCTGCACTTCCTCGCGCAAAACGATGCGCACGGCTATGAGCTGATCAAGTCGATCGAAGAGCTTTCCAGAGGGGAATATTCTCCCAGCCCCGGCATTATTTACCCCAACCTGACGCTGCTGGAAGAGATGGACGCTATCCGCGTGGTGGACGCGCAGGCGTCGCGCAAGGCCTATACGTTGAATGCGGCAGGGCGCGCGCGGCTGGCTGAACAGCAGGCGCATATCGCGCACCTTATTGAGCGTCTCTCGTCGCTGGCGGTGCTGGTTAACAACCGCAGCCTTCCCGACGTCGATCGGGCGATTCATCGCATACGCACCACGCTCAATAGCCGCCTGTCGCAGCAAGATATCTCGGCTGAAACGCTGGAAAAGGTGGTCGAGGCACTGAATGCGGCGGCGGATAAAATCGCCGCCAGCTAACGCCGCTGCCTCAGGGCTTCTTCTTGTCTACATGACCCAGCGAACGCTCCGGGAAGCAGAGATCGCGCACGCGCTGCTTCAGCGCCGCCGCATCGGGAAAACCGCCGTCGCGCTTACGCTCCCAGAGCGTCTCGTTATCAAGGGTAATAACAAAAATGCCGCCGGTGCCCGGCTTGAGCGTCACCGCCGACAGGTCGTCCGCGAAGGTTTGCAGCAGCTCCTGCGCCATCCAGGCGGAGCGCAGCAGCCAGTTGCACTGCGTGCAGTAGTGAATGGTGACGGACGGTTTCTCAGTCATAGGGTTTCCGTAGCGAAAAAAGAGAAGAGCGCACGGCGCAGCTTGGCAATTCGTGCGGTGTAAGATACATCTTACTCTAAAGCTAGTTGATAATGATTACCACTTACATTACATTTCTGGCGAAATTATTCCTATAAAAATGACGTTTCTCTTTACGGCTTTATGTGCGAAGCCGAAATTTAGCTACTGACAGCAAGTAAGTGAGCAAATACTAACAATCAAAAGGTATTTGCGCTTATGTCTTTAATGTTTCAGGGATTGACCCAACAGCGGCTGTGTAAAATTGCGCTGCTCGCCTCATCTGTTCACGCCGCCTGCGGCTACGCCGCCAGCGATTCGCCTCTCATTGACACCGCCAGCAGCGATGCGGTGATGACCGTTACCGCGCCGAAACCCAAAGCGGGCAACAAAACCACCCTGACCGCAGCCGATCTGCAAAAGCGCGGCGCGAACGACTTCGGTTCCATCATGCGCTACGAGCCGCTGATCGCCGCCACCGGCTCGGCGGGCGGCTCCTCCTCGGGCAAAAGCGGCTTCGATCGCGCAGGCTACAGCGGCTACAACATTCGCGGGCTGGAGAGCAACCGCGTCGGACTTGACGTTGACGGCATTCCGCTGCCGGACGCCACCGGCCGCGCCTATGCCAGCCGCGCTGGCAACAATACCTTCGGCATCGGTCGCGGCGACTACATCGATCCCTATATGTTCGGCAGCATCGAGATTGAGAAGGGCGCGACCGCGGTCGATCAGCCCAACGCCTCGATTGGCGGCAACGTCTCGTTTCACAACAAAAGCGCCGACGACTACCTGAGCGGCAGCAAAAACACTTACTTCGGCTATCAGAGCAACTACAACTCCGCCGACCGCAGCTGGCACAACGGCATCACGGCCGCGGCGGGTGACGACGAACTGCGCGGCCTGTTCGTCTACAGCCGCCGCGACGGGCAGGAGACGCAAAACAACAGCGGTGTGAAAGAGGCCTATCCGGCTAACTGGCACTCCGACGCCTTTATGACCTCCGGCATCTGGCAGCCGAATGACCAGCACAAGCTGAGCGCCACCTTCGACTACTACCATAAAACCAACCACACCCACTACGACGGCTGGGACACCTCTGGCAATACCATCTGGGGCACCTCGCAGCAGCAGAGCGACACGCGCCGCTTCGGCGTCAGCCTGGCGGATGAGTGGACGCCCTACAACGATCTGCTGGACACGCTGACCACGCGCCTCTACTGGCAGAAAACCGAATCGCACGACAATACGTTTATGCCGGGCAGCGCCAGCGCATATCAAAGGGTCTATTCGGATTACAACACCCGCAGCCTGGGCTTCGACACGCGCGCCAGCAAAATCGTCGGCCGCCATGAGCTAAGCGCCGGCGTCAACGCCCGCATGGAAAACAGCGAGCGTCCGTTCCGCCAGTCGCCCGCGCCGAGCCAGACCAGCGTGATTATGCAGCCGCAGGCCGACAGCCGCAGCTACACTGTCGCCGGCTTTGTGCAGGATAAGATCAACTTCGACCTCGACAGCCACGGCTTCGCGCTGATCCCCGGCGTGCGCGTGATGTATCAGAACACCAAACCGCGCAACCTCGCCGATCTCACCGCTGGCAGCCGCGTGCTGACCGAAGAACAGCTGGAAACGCTGTACGGATCCGGCAACAGCGATACCGAAGTGCTGCCATCGCTCACCCTGCAGTACGATCTCACCCCTGCGCTTATCACTTATTTGCAGTACAAGCGCGGCGTACAGTTCCCGACCGCCAGCCAGCTTTACGGCTCCTGGAACCTTGGATCCAGCTATGCTGGGCGCGCCCAGTACGCGCTGGTCGGCAATGCGGATCTCGACACGGAAACCAGCAACAACTTCGAGTGGGGCCTGAAAGGCCAGGCGGTGGAAGGCGTGACGGTCAACGCCTCGCTGTTCTACAACCAGTACAAAAACTTTATCGCCTACACGCGCGCCGGTAATCCCGATAAGTTTGTCAACGTGCCGGGCAACATCTATACCACCTATCAGGCGGAGAACCGCGACAAGGCCTATATCTACGGCGCTGAGCTGGCGACCCGCATCAACTTCGGCAGCTGGTTCCAGCCGGTCGACGGGCTGAGCGCCACCTTCGCGCTGGGCTATAACGAAGGGAAATCGAAGTCGAGCTACTCAGGCGACAAATATGTCGATCTCGACAGCGTCGCGCCGCTGAAGGCGATTGTCGGACTGGCGTGGGACGACTTGCAGCGCGGCTATGGCGCGGCCGTGACCGCGACCTTTGTGAAAGGCAAGCGCGCCACCGAGACCGGCCGCGAAAGCTACAGCAACAGCGGCGCGGCGCTCGCTGACGCCGCCGGCGAGTATATGCGCGTGCCGGGTTATGGCATGGTGGATGCAACGGCCTACTGGCAGGTGGCGAAAAACGTCCGGCTGAGCGGCGGCGTCTATAACCTGACCGACCGCAAATACTGGGACTACACCAGCAGCCGCGAGCTGACCAGCGACACGGCGCAGGATCGCAACGACGTGGCGCTGGCGGTGATGCCGGGCCGGACGTACCAGCTGGGCGTCAACGTCGATTTCTAATCACTGGAACGCCCTGCGCAGGCGCAGGGCGCATCTCTTAGGGGAGCAAGGCGCAATGAATTCACTGTGGCAGCACTACCAGACGCTGAAAAGCCGTCATCTGAAAAAATATGCCCGCGAGCTGGCTGCGCTGATGGGCATCAGCGAAGCGGAGCTGTGCGCAGCGCGCGTCGGCCAGGAGGCGCAGCCGCTGAAGCCGCAGTTTCGCGAGCTGCTGTCGGCGCTGGAGGCGGTGGGCGTAACGAAAAGCATCACCCGCAATGAATATGCGGTGCATGAGCATCTTGGCCTTTATCAGAACCTGAAGCTGGGCGATCACGCCGGGCTGGTGCTGAACCCGCGCGCGCTCGACCTGCGCATCTTCCTCAGCCAGTGGCGTAGCGCTTTCTTTCTGCGCGAGCAGAGCGCGCGCGGCGAGCGGCAGAGCATCCAGATCTTCGATCGTCATGGCGACGCGGTGCTGAAAATCTACGCCACCGACCACACCGATATGGCGGCCTGGCAGGCGCTGATCGCGCGCTTTGTCGACGACGCGTCCGCCGCGCTGCATGTAGAGCCTGTGGAAACCGCCCGCTTCGCCGAGCATATCGACGTCGCCGCTATCGACAGCGAATGGCGCGCCATGACCGACGTGCATCAGTTTTTCGCTCTGCTGAAGCGCCATAACGTCTCGCGGCCGCAGGCGTTTCGCGCGGCGGGCAGCGATCTGGCGTGGCGCGTGGATAATGACGCGCTGGCGCGGCTGCTGACGCTGGCGCAGCGAGACGGCAACGAAATCATGATCTTCGTCGGCAATCGCGGTTGCACCCAGATCTTTACCGGCGCGGTGGAAAAAGTGGCGCCGATGGAGAACTGGCTCAACCTGTTCAATACGCGCTTCACGCTGCACCTGATGGCGGATCGCATCCACGAAAGCTGGGTGACGCGCAAACCGACCGGCGACGGCTTCGTCACCAGCCTGGAGCTGTTCGCGGCCGACGGCACGCAGATCGCCCAGCTCTACGGCCAGCGCAGCGAAGGCACGCCGGAGCAGGCGTGCTGGCGCGAGCAGGTGACCTCGCTGAGCGCGGCGGGAGAAGCCGTATGAAAGGGGTAATCGCCGGCCTAACGCTGCTGCTGGCGCTGCCGTCGCTGGCGGCGGAGCGGGTGATCTCCATCGGCGGCGACGTCACGCAGATCGTCTACGCGCTGGGCGCGCAGCAGGCGCTGGTGGCGCGCGACAGCACCAGCCAGCATCCGGCGCTGGTGAAGCGGCTGCCGGACATCGGCTATATGCGTCAGCTCAACGCCGAGGGCATTCTGGCGCTGAAGCCGACGCTGGTGCTGAGCAGCGAGCTGGCGAAACCGTCGCTGGCGCTGCAGCAGGTCGCTCAGGCTGGCGTTAAGGTGGTGGAGATAAGCGGCGAGAACAGCCTGGCGGCGATCCCCAAAAAGATCGCCGCCATCGGCAAGGCGCTGCACCGCGACGAAGAGGCGCAGGCGCTGGCGCAGCAGGTTAACCGGACGCTGGCGGCAATGCCGAAGCGGCCGCTGCCGGTGAAGATGCTGTTTATTATGTCGCACAGCGGCATGAAGTCGCTGGCGGCGGGCAGCGATACCGCCGCCGACGGCGCCATCCGCAGCGCGGGCCTGATCAACGCCATGGCGGCGGTGCCGCGTTATCAGCCGCTGTCGCAGGAGGGCGTCATCGCCGCCGCGCCGGATCTGGTGGTGATCGGCGACGATGGGCTGAAAACCCTCGGCGACGAAGAGAAGGTGTGGCAGCTGCCGGGCCTGGCGCTGACCCCGGCTGGCCAGCATAAGAACCTGCTGGTGATCGACGAGATGGCGCTGCTCGGTTTCGGCCTGGATACGCCAGGCGCCATCGTTAAGCTGCGCAAAGCGGCGGAAGCGGCGCGGCATGAGTAATGCCGCCGCGCCGCGCTGGCTGGCGCTGATGCTGGCGAGCATGCTGGCGGCGATGGCGCTGGCGGCGAATCTCGGCGCGATGCCGCTGTCGCTGCGCGCGCTGTGGCGGGCGCCGCTCAGCGATATGGTCTGGCAGATCTGGCTGCATATCCGCCTGCCGCGCGTGCTGCTGGCGGTGCTGATCGGCATGGCGCTGGCGGTCTCCGGGGCGGTGATGCAGGGGCTGTTTCGCAATCCGCTCGCCGATCCCGGCCTGCTCGGCATCAGCAGCGGCGCGGGGCTGGCGGTGGCGATCGCCATTCTTCTGCCGCTGACGCTGCCCCCGCTGCTGGCGCTCTGGCTGCCGACCCTGGCGGCCTTTCTCGGCAGCCTGGCGGTGATGGCGCTGATCTTCAGCCTCAGCCAGCGGGCGCAGGGCAGCCTGGCGCGTCTGCTGCTGGTGGGCATCGCCATCAACGCGCTGTGCGGCGCGGCGGTGGGCGTGCTCTCCTGGCTCAGCAACGACCAGCAGCTGCGTCAGCTTTCGCTGTGGGGCATGGGCAGCCTGAGCCAGGCGCAGTGGCCGATGCTGGCGGTTTGCGCCGCCTTTATCCTGCCAGCGCTGCTGCTGACGCAGCGACGCGCGCGCCATCTTAACCTGCTGCAGCTGGGCGAAGAGGATGCGCACTATATGGGCCTCGACGTCAGGCGCACCCAGCGGCAGCTGCTGACGCTGAGCGCGCTGCTGGTAGGTGCGGCGGTTTCGGTCAGCGGCATTATCGGCTTCGTGGGCCTGGTCGTGCCGCACGTGATGCGCTTCTGCCTTGGCAGCGATCACCGCTGGATGTTGCCCGGTTCGGCGCTGGCGGGCGCGATCCTGCTGCTGCTGGCGGATACGCTGGCGCGCACCCTTGTGGTGCCCGCCGAGATGCCGGTAGGACTGTTGACCAGCCTGCTGGGCGGTCCCTGGTTTCTCTGGCAGATCCTGCGCCAGCAGCGAGGAGTGGAATAATGGATCAGTTAGAGGCGCGCAGCCTGCGCTATGCGCGCGGCGGACGGGTGCTGATCGACGCGCTGGATCTGTCGCTGGCGTCGGGCGAGCTGGTGGCGCTGATTGGCCCGAACGGCGCAGGCAAATCGACGCTGCTGCGGATGCTGACCGGCTTTCTGACGCCCGATGAGGGCGAGTGTCGGCTGGGCGATCGTGCTTTAGCGGCCTGGCCGCGCGCGCGGCTGGCGCAGCGGCGCGCGGTGATGCGTCAGCAGAATCCGGTCGCCTTCGCGCTGCCCGCCGCCGACGTGGTGGCGATGGGCCGCGCGCCCTGGCCTGCCGCAGGCGCGGCGACCATTGTCGAGGAGGTGATGGCGCTGACCGGCTGCAGCGAGCTGGCCGGGCGCGACTATCGGCAGCTTTCCGGCGGCGAACAGCAGCGCGTGCAGCTGGCGCGCGTGCTGGCGCAGCTCTGGCGCGACGGAGCGCCGCGCGGCTGGCTGTTTCTCGACGAGCCGACCTCGGCGCTCGATCTCTACTGGCAGCAAAAGACGCTGCGGCTGCTGCACCAGCTGTCGCGCCAGAGCGATTTCGGCGTTTGCGCCGTGCTGCACGATCTCAACCTGGCCGCGCTCTGGGCGGATCGCATTCTGCTGCTGCATCAGGGCAGTCTGGTGGCGCAGGGCTCGCCGCAGGCGGTGATGACCGAGGCGACGCTGACGCGCTGGTATCGGGCGGATCTGCGCGTCTCTGCTCATCATGAAAGCGGCAGGCCGACGATTCAGCTGCGCGCATAAAGCCGTTTGGCTTATTATTCATGGCGTTAGCGCTTAGCGACGCGCCGATTTTCGACCATACTTTCTACTCTGAATCACTGAACAGGGAAGCAAGATATGAACGATGCATTAGATCAGGCCGCCGAACAGCTTGGCGAGCGGCTTCTCTCCTCTGAGTGGCGGTTAGCGACCGCCGAGTCCTGCACCGCCGGCTTGATCAGCATGACGCTGGCGAAAGTGGAAAACAGCGGCAACTTCTATACCAGCGGCTTCGTCACCTACAGCGATAATGCGAAAAGCCAGCTGCTCGGGGTGCGGCCGGAGACCCTGGAGGCGCATACCGCGGTGAGCGAACAGACGGCGCGCGAGATGGCGATCGGCGCGCGCGAGCGCTCCGGCGAGCCGGTCAGCCTGTCGATTACCGGCTATGCCGGACCGGACGGCGGCGAAGACGGCACGCCCGCAGGCACCATCTGGTTTGGCTGGACCTTGCCCGACGGCAGCGTGGTGGCGGAGATGCGACGCTTCGAGGGCGAGCCGAAAGCGGTGATGGAGCAGGGCGCGCAGTTCGCGCTCGAGCGTCTTGCGGTGCTGCTGCGCGACGCCGCCCTGCATCAGAACGCTTAACGGCAGTCGACAATCAGGCGGCCGCGCACCTTGCCGTCCAGCAGATCCTGCGCGCCCTGTTTCGCTTCGCTGAGCGGGATCAGCGTCGTCAGCTGGGTCAGCGTGTCGCCGTTCAGCAGTTCGCCGAGGCGCTGCCACGCCTGCTGGCGCAGCGGTTTCAGACACATCACGCTGTCGACGCCGGTCAGGGTCACGCCGCGCAGGATAAAGGGCGCGACGCTGGCAGGTAGATCCAGCCCCTGCGCCATGCCGCAGGCGGCGACCACGCCGTCGCGCTGGGTGGCGGCCAGCACGTTGCTCAGCGTATGGCTGCCGACGCTGTCGATCGCCGCCGCCCAGCGCTCTTTCGCCAGCGGCTTGCCGGGCTGCGACAGCTCGCTGCGGTCGATGACCGAACGCGCGCCGAGCGTATCGATCAGATAGCCTTCGTCGCTGGCGCGTCCGCTGGCGGCGATTACCTCAAAGCCCAGGCGCGCCAGCAGGCTGACGCTGAAGCTGCCGACGCCGCCGCTCGCGCCGGTGACCAGTACCGGGCCGCGATCCGGCGTCACGCCCTGTTTCTCCAGCGCCATCACGCACAGCATCGCGGTAAAGCCCGCGGTACCGATCGCCATGGTCTGTAGCGGGCTAAGCGTGGCGGGCACTTCAACCAGCCAGTCGCCTGGCACGCTCGCCTTCTGCGCCAGGCCGCCCCACTGTTTCTCGCCGACGCCCCAGCCGGTCAGCAGCGCCACGTCGTCCAGCCGCCACTCTGGATGGCGGCTGGCGGTAACGCGGCCGACGAAATCGATGCCCGGCACCATCGGGAACTGACGCACGATCGGGCCTTTATTGCAGATGGCGAGTGCGTCTTTGTAGTTCAGCGTGGACCAGGCGACATCGACGGTGACGTCATGGTCGGGCAGCTGGGATTCGTTGAGATCTTTCAGGTTGGTGCGGTAGCCTTGCTCATCATTTTCAATGACTAATGCTGTAAACATGCAGCCTCCGGCAATCAGGAAATGTGCCGGCCAGTCTACTCTTCCTCGACGGGAAGGGGTAGAGAGGGCGCAGGCGCTGCCTGAAAGCGCTAATAAATGCATAATCTTTCATAAAGCAAAGATAATTAAGCATTTATTTAATGCATCCCTGTTTTAAGTTATTATTTATCATCATCTTATGATTTTTGCTGTTGCGGGATTATTAATTTGGGCGGGTTGTTCCTATGCTAAAAAAATGACATGATTGCGCCTCTTTTTGCCTGTTCGTCGAGGATGTCGCTATGGCCGGAACAATGCGCAGCCGCACCTGCCTCCGCTCGCTTTACCCTGTGCGCACGGCGCTCCTCTCTGCTCGCCGCTTTCAGCCGTTCCCGCTCCTCATGCGGTGAGGCCAGCTAAACGTTCGCTGTTGGGCATGCGTAAAGACAGACGCGATCTGGCTTTACTGATGTCTATCGGGTGCGGCTTTACCTTTTGCTCCGTCTCCGCTTCCGCCTGACGTTATTCGCCGGGGAATCTTCCCTATTGCCGTGCCTCTGGCACCCACTCATCCTTCACCGTTGGGGATTTGTGTTATGACACCACTGAAAATTGCCGCCAGCGCCGCTGTGGCTCCCAGCCTTACCCTGAATACCGGGCGTGACGTAGTGACGCTGGACAACACCGACTTTACCGACGTGGCGGCGGTGGTCGTCTCGCTGGCCGATACGCGCAGCGGCGTGCTGGCGCTGTTGCGCCATACCGGTTTCAATCTGCCGGTATTTGTCGCCAACGCCTATGAGGAGGAGGTGCTGCATCTGCCGGGCGTGACCGGCGAGCTGAACGGCTCCGCGCAAGAGTGGGCGGCGCTGGAAGCGGCCGCGGCGGAGTATGAGGCGAACCTGCTGCCGCCGTTTTTCGATACCCTTACGCGCTATGTCGATATGCAGAACAGCACCTTCGCCTGTCCGGGGCATCAGGGCGGGGCGTTTTTCCGTAAGCATCCGGCGGGACGGCAGTTTTACGATTTTTACGGCGAGAACGTTTTTCGCTCCGACATGTGCAACGCCGACGTTAAGCTCGGCGATCTGCTGATCCACGAAGGCTCGGCGAAAGATGCGCAGAAATTCGCGGCAAAGGTATTCAACGCGGATAAAACCTACTTCGTGCTGAACGGCACCTCCAGCGCCAACAAGGTGGTGACCAACGCGCTGCTGACGCGCGGCGATCTGGTGCTGTTCGACCGCAATAACCATAAATCGAACCATCACGGCGCGCTGATTCAGGCGGGCGCGACGCCAGTCTATCTGGAGGCGGCGCGTAATCCATTCGGGTTTATCGGCGGCATCGACGCGCACTGCTTCGATGAGGGCTGGCTGCGCGAGCGAATCAAAGAGGTGGCGCCGCAGCGCGCCGGAGAGGCGCGTCCTTTCCGGCTGGCGATTATTCAGCTCGGCACCTACGACGGCACGGTTTATAACGCGCGTCAGGTGGTAGATCGCATCGGGCATCTCTGCGACTACATCCTGTTCGACTCCGCATGGCTCGGCTATGAGCAGTTTATTCCGGTGATGGCAGGCACCTCGCCGCTGACGCTGGAACTCACCGCGCAAGACCCGGGCATCTTTGTTACCCAGTCGGTGCATAAGCAGCTGGCCGGTTTTTCGCAGACGTCGCAGATCCATAAAAAAGATAACCATATTCGCGGTCAGAAACGCTTTTGCCCGCACAAGCGGCTGAACAACGCTTTTATGCTGCACGCTTCTACCAGTCCCTTTTATCCGCTCTTCGCCGCGCTGGACGTTAACGCCAAAATGCATCAGGGCGAAGCGGGCCGCCAGCTGTGGCAGGCGTGCGTGACGCTCGGCATCGAGGCGCGCAAGGCGATCCTCGATCGCTGCGAGATGATCCTGCCGTTTGTACCGGAGCAGGTAGACGGCATGCGCTGGCAGGATGCGCCCACGGAGACCATCGCCCGCGACAGCCGCTTCTTCAGCTTTGAGCCAGAGGCGAAATGGCACGGTTTTGCCGGTTACGCGCAGGATCAGTATCTGGTCGATCCCTGCAAACTGCTGCTGACCACGCCGGGCATCGACGCGGCGAGCGGCGAGTATGCCGACTTCGGCATTCCCGCGACGATTCTGGCGAACTATCTGCGCGAAAACGGCATTGTGCCGGAGAAGTGCGACCTTAACTCTATTCTGTTTCTGCTGACGCCGGCAGAGAGCGCGGAGAAGATGGCGCATCTGGTGGCGATGCTGGCGCAGTTCGAACAGCACGTCAGAGAGGATGCGCCGCTGGCGGAGGTGCTGCCGACGATTTATCGCAAGAATCAGGCGCGCTACAAGGGCTATACCCTGCGTCAGCTGTGCCAGGAGATGCACGATCTCTACGTCAGCTTCAACGTGAAGGATCTGCAGAAGGCGATGTTCCGCCAGAAGCGTTTCCCGGCGGTGAAGGTAAACCCGCAGGACGCGCATCAGGCTTATATTCGCGGCGACGTCGAGCTGGTGCCGATCGCGCAGGCCGAAGGGCGCATCGCCGCCGAAGGCGCGCTGCCTTATCCGCCAGGCGTGCTCTGCGTGGTGCCGGGCGAGGTGTGGGGAGGCGCGGTGCAGCGCTATTTCCTGGCGCTGGAAGAGGGCGTCAATCAGCTGCCGGGCTTCTCGCCGGAGCTGCAGGGAGTTTATACCGAAGATGACGGGCAGGGGCGTCTGCAGCTGGTGGCGAATATGATGGTGGAGGGGCGCCTGGCCGGGCGGTAGCGGCGGCGGGTTCCGTCCCGCCTGACGGGAAGTTTGCCTGCTGCGCAGGCGGGCTCGGTGTTCGCTGCGCGAACCGGCTATAAGCGGTTCTGCCCAATGGGAAATTGTCTGCTGCGCAGACGGGCCCTGGTGCAGGTTTCGTTCGCCCGATAACTGGGCAGTTTCATTTCGCCCGTTGCGGGCGACCGAGCAGGGCCGGTAGGCGCCGGCCCTGCACCCGCGCCCCGGGCCAGCTCACCCGCCCGCTGCGCGGGTTCCTTCGCTTCGTCAGGATTTCGGACGGACCGCGCAGGACAGGCCGTCCTGGCCTGGCCTGTGCTTTCGGCGACGTCCTGTCGCCTCATCCTGAAATCCTTCCTTCGCTCAGCGGCTGCGATGGCCCCCACAACCCCCGCTGCACGTTCTGATTATTGAAGGCGCAACTTCGTCGCTGAAAGCATGAGACATGCATTCAGATGATGCCGTAGTTAATGAAAAGCCAGGAAATCACAGGCGGGGGTTAGTAGAGGCATCCGACACGCTGAGGCGCGCACGGCGGCCAGGACGAGCCGACAGGACGTCGGCGAGAGGGAGGGCCAGGCCAGGACGGCCTGTCCCGACGGGTCCGTGCGGCCGACGTAAGCAACGAAGGCACCGCGCGGAGCGCGGCGTGGAGGCTGCCGGAAGCCGGGATTGTTAAGGGGCTGGCGAGCCCCTTAACACGCACGCCAGCAGCGGAGCGGCTGAAACTCCCTGCCGCCTGGCGGGCGGAACCCGCTCAGAGTCTGTTCGCGCAGCAGACTTAAGCCGCCTGACGGGCGGAACCCGCTCAGAGCCGCCTGCGCAGCAGGCCAACCCGCCTGGCGGGCGGAACCCGCTCAGCGCCCGTTCGCGCAGCGAACCTGAGCCTCCGCGCAGCAGACACCCTGTCAATAACGTCGATAGCTGCGCTGCGCCGTACTCACCTTATACAAATAGCGCCGCGACTCCGCAGACGGATGCTGCGTCGTCAGCGTGTTATAAACCTGGCTCGGCGACATATTATTAATGGCGTTAAAGGCGCGATCCTTATCGCTGGAGAAGACGCGCAGCACGCTGCCCGCGCCGCCGTTGTAGGCGGTAATCACCGCATAGCGACGCGACAGCGGATCCTGAATCCCGCCCAGATAGCTTTTCTGCAACAGCGAAAGATAGGCGGTGCCCGCATCGATATTGTTCTCGGGATCGAGCAGATAGCTGCGGCTCGGCTTGCCCCACTTGCCCTTCATACGGAACACATCGACGCCTGCGGTATGCTGCACCACCTGCATCAGCCCCAGCGCGTCGGAATGGCTGACCGCATAGGGGTTGAAGCTCGACTCGGTCTGCATAATCGCCAGAATCAGCGACGCGTCGACGCCATACTGCTCGGCGGCCTTACGCACCATCGGCAGATATTTGTGCGCACGCTTGTCGAGGTGGTTAGGCACCATCGGTATGGTGACCGAGTAGATGACATGCAGGCCGGAAACGCGACGCTGCAGTTTATTTTGCAGCAGGTAATCGGCGAAGCTGCCCGCGCGGCCCTGCCAGCGAATCGGCTGACCGGTGTTGTCCAGCACCTGGCCGTAGAGCAGCGGCTCTTTACTGATGACGATATCGTTGGCGTCGGAATAGAGATCGACATTACCTGGATCGTCGCCGATCAGCAGCGTGGTCACGATCGCCTGGCGCAGGCTGGCCATCGGATCGGTACCAGAAATGGTTTCGATAGTAATGTTGCCGCTTTCGAAGTTGATATGGCTGCGGGTGTAATAGTTGTCGCTGTATTTGACGTAATCTTTCGGTCCGGCGATCAGGACTTCGTTGATACCCCAAATGTTCTCGATGTTATGCGCAAACTGGCCCATTAAAATATCGAAGCCGTTGGTGTCCTTTACCCACTCTTCGTGATACTGCGAAGACTTCTTTCCTGAACAGGAGACCAAAAGAGGAGCGATCACCAGCAGTGCGAGTAATTTCTTATTCATTGTAAATACGTGCCTGACCCGGAAAAGAGAGGGGCCTCAACGCTGAGGCCCTAAAATTTATGCTTCTGGCGGCGTATAGCCTTCGATGTGGACCTCTTTGCCTTCAAACAGGAAATTCACCATCTCCTTCTCCAGCACTTTACGGTCTTCCGGATTCATCATGTTGAGCTTTTTCTCGTTGATCAACATGGTCTGTTTGGCCATCCACTTCTGCCAGGCTTCTTTCGAGATCTCATTGTAGATGCGCTTACCGATTTCGCCCGGATAGAGCTGGAAATCCTGCCCTTCGGCGTCGCGCTGTAGAAACGTACAAAAAATCGTGCGGCTCATTACTTTTCCTCTCTAATCTCATGCCGGTGCAGGGCCAGCTGTTGCGGGTGACGTAGCTCGTGCAGAAGCCGCTCAACCGGCGCCGCAAGCCCCACTGACGGCGGCTGGGCTAAGTTATACCAGAGACCGCCGGGTTCATCCATCGCCGCCCCGACAGATGACCACGATAGCCACATTGGCACGATATCCAGATGGAAATGGCTAAAGGTATGGCGAAAAGCGGTGAGCTGCTGCGGCTTCGCCGCGATGCCGCGCGCCTGCAGCCAGTCGTGCAGCGCATCCTCTGTAGTGAACTGCGGGAAGCAGAACAGACCGCCCCATAATCCCACAGGCGGACGCTGCTCCAGCCAGACATCGTCGCCATCCTGCAGCAGCAAAAACCAGCCGCTGCGCTCCGGCAGGATCTGCTTCGGCTTTTTGCCGGGATAGCTCGCCTGGCTATTGTTGGCGTAGGCGATACAGCCGCTGTTAAGCGGACAGATGTCGCATTTGGGCTTCGAACGGGTGCAGACCAGCGCGCCGAGATCCATCATCGCCTGATTGAACTGGCTGACGCCCTCTGCCGGCGTGACCGTTTCGCTGATTTCCCACAGCCGCTTCTCGACATCCTTTTTACCCGGCCAGCCGCCGACCGCATAGCAGCGGGCCAGCACGCGCTTTACGTTGCCGTCGAGGATGGGGAAGTGCTGGCCGAGCGACAGCGACAGCACCGCGCCTGCGGTGGAGCGTCCCACGCCAGGCAACGCCGCAACGTCGTCGAAGTTGCGCGGGAACTCGCCCTGATGCTGGTCGGCTATCTGCTTCGCCGCCTTATGCAGGTTGCGCGCGCGGGCGTAGTAGCCCAGCCCGGTCCAGAGGTGCAGCACCTCGTCGAGCGGTGCGGCGGCCAGATCGGCGACGGTGGGAAAGCGCGCCATAAAGCGTTCGAAATAGGGAATAACGGTGGCGACCTGGGTTTGCTGCAGCATCACTTCAGAGAGCCACACCTTATAGGGCGTTTTCTCCTGCTGCCACGGCAGGGTCTTGCGGCCAAAGCGCTGATACCAGTCCAGCACCTGTTGCGCGAACTGCGGCGCTTGCATCATAAGAAGGAAATTTTCCGTGATTACTCTACACTCAGGCAGGCATTCCAGCACAGGCGCGGCCCCGGTGTAAACCTGAAGATCGCAAGGGCTTGCTTCTGCTAATTAACTTTGCATAATGCGCCTTTCCCCAAACAGGCTACTCAGCAGGCTACAACATGATTAATGACGTCATCACTCCGGAATTTGATGAGAACGGGCGGCCGCTGCGCCGTATACGCAGTTTTGTGCGCCGCCAGGGGCGTCTGACCAAAGGGCAGCAGCTGGCGCTCGACCAATACTGGCCGGAGATGGGCGTTGAGTTTCAACCCGAGCCGCTGGATCTGACGCGCCTGTTTGGCCGCGACGCGCCGGTGGTGCTGGAGATCGGCTTCGGCATGGGCACGTCGCTGGTGACCATGGCGCAGAATAATCCGCAGCAGAACTTCCTCGGCATCGAAGTGCACGCGCCGGGCGTGGGCGCCTGTCTCGCCTCCGCGAAAGAGGCGAACGTCGAGAACCTGCGCGTGATGTGCCACGACGCGGTGGAAGTGCTGGAGAAGATGATCCCGGATAACTCGCTGCGCATGGTGCAGCTTTTCTTCCCCGATCCCTGGCATAAAGCGCGCCACAACAAGCGCCGCATCGTGCAGACGCCTTTCGCCGAACTGGTGATGCGCAAGCTGAAGCTGGGCGGGGTGTTCCATATGGCGACCGACTGGGAAGCCTACGCCGAACATATGCTGGAAGTGATGAACGGCATCGACGGCTATAAAAATCAGTCGGAAACGCAGAATTACGTGCCGCGTCCTGAGACGCGTCCACTGACCAAATTTGAGCAGCGCGGGCAGCGACTGGGCCACGGCGTTTGGGACTTAATGTTTAAGAGGATTAAATAATGGCCACACATCGCAGCCGCCGTTTACGTAAAAAACTGCATATCGACGAATTTCAGGAGCTGGGCTTCTCGGTCGCCTGGCGCTTCGCCGACGGCACCACGGAACAGCAGATTGATAAAACCGTCGACGACTTTATCAACGAAGCGATCGCGCCGAACGGCCTGGCCTATGACGGCAGCGGCTATCTGGTGTGGGAAGGATTGATTTGTCTGCAAAAGACCGGCAAGTGCACCGACGAGCACCGCGAGCTGGTGCGCAAGTGGCTGGAAGATCGTCAGCTGAGCGATGTGCAGGTTACCGAACTTTTCGACGTCTGGTGGGACTAAGTTCCGTATCGGCCTGGCTTGCTTGCGCTATTGACGCCGGGCAGTGCTCGCCTTCCTCACGTACTGCAGTACGCTCCGGAGGCTGTGCGCTGGCCGTCGCCAATAGCGCTGCGCCGCCGACGGCCGACCTGTCATTACAGCGCCTGGTTCACATAGTAGGGAGAGATTATGGTTCGTAAAACGCTTATCGCCGCGCTGCTGCTGGCAGCGACGCAGGCGCAGGCTGCCTGGGAGTGCAGCGTCAAACCGCAGGATGACGTGGTGATTAAGCCGCAAAGCGTGCAGGTGGTCGGCGCAAACGGGAACCTGCAGATCTCCCCGCAGGGCGATGTGCAGTTCAACGGCCAGAAGGTGGCGGTGAACAATACGCAGCGTCAGCAGGCTATCGACTACCAGAACGCGCTGCGTCGCGATCTGCCGTGGATCGATACCGGCGCCTCGTCGCGCCTGGAAAAAGGCCGCATCGCGCTGGATAAGGTGATTGTCGAGAAGCTCGGCGCCGACAGCAACGTGCGTAACCGCCTTACCACGCTCAACGGTCAGCTGAAGCAGCAGATGAACCGTATTATCGAACATCGCGACGACGGCCTGACCTTCCATCATCAGGCGATCGACCAGGTGCGCGCCGACGGCGAACGTCTGGTGCAGAGCACCATGGGCGGCGTGCTGCAGGACAGCCTGAACGAGATGGGCAGCAAGCAGGCGAGCGGCAGTAATCCGCTACAGGCGATCATGGGCAACCTGGGCGGGCTACAGCAGTCGATTCAGGCGGAGTGGAGCAATCAGGAGCAGGATTTCAAAAACTTCGGCCAGGAAGTCTGTAACCGCGTGATTAGCCTTGAAGATCAGCGCAAGAAGCTGGTCGGCAGCGTGAAGTCGTAAAGAAAGCGGCGCGCTTGTCGATGTCAGGCGCGCCTTGCGAGGTTACTCGTTGCCCCACTGGTTAAGAAACTCAGCGATCTCGTCAATACGCTGCGCGTCGATGCCCGCTTCCACAGCCATCTCCTGCTGCGCTTCTTCGCTGATTTCCTCGTTATTCATCAGACGCGTAATCAGCAGCTGGAAATAGCGCGCCAGCGAATCGCGTTCCGAGTCGCTAACCGGCTTGTCGCTCTCCGTCGCATACTCATCCGCAACGTCGTAATATCTGATTGGTATTTCATCGTTCATAAAGAGTCTCCAGGATAACGCCTGTTGTACTTGCGGGACTGTCTGCCGTATCTCAGACCTTGAGCATTTTCGCTGTGGCATCTACGTCGATCTCATCTTCCGAGAAGATCAGCGTCGTTCCCTGGAAAGTGGTGATCGCCAGTTTTCTCACCGCGCGCATTTCGCCAGGCTTAGCGTCGGTTTTCGGCCGGATGTTATTCAGCAGCGAACCCACAGAGAGCACGGTATTCTCTTTATCGATGCGGCTATCCGCCGGCACCTCTTCGCTGAAGACCACGAAAGATTTGATTGCGGTGAGCTTGATGCGCTCGCCAGCGATAAAGATATATTTGCTCTCCGGGAGCACCTTCACAGCATAAGCTGACGGCCCCTTGCTGTTGGTGGTGGGTTCGAAGGTCACCGCCGCATTCTTTTTGATCAGCTCAGGGTTGGCGACCTTGATCACATGAAAATAGCGGTTGTCGCCGTTTTCATCTTTGATAAATCCAAAACCCTTGTCCTGAAACCAGGTTGTGATCGTTCCGTTCATCGCCGTTACCGCCTGTTTAATCGTTAATCTACTCAGTTTTTGCAGCGCGCAGTGTAATGCACAATAGCAGTGCCGACTACGGCTTTGGGTAAGTGTGGATGATAAATTTAACGGGTGCGAGAAGAGAGCGGGCCGCTCGAGGGGAAACAGATATGAAAAAACCCGCACAGGGCGGGTTTTTTTCATTATCAGCGGCAGCTTAGCCGCTCAGGCTTGCGCCTTCATCGCTATTGTAAGCGTCGCTGATAACAGGCGCGTCTTACAGCGCGGTGACGTTGCCGGCAGCAGGGCCTTTAGCACCATTTTCGATGGTGAAAGAGACTTTCTGGCCTTCGTCGAGGGTTTTGTAGCTGTCGCTCTGGATTGCAGAGAAGTGTACGAATACATCTTTGCTGCCGTCGTCCGGAGTGATGAAGCCGAAACCTTTGTCAGAGTTGAACCATTTTACTAAACCAGTCATTTTGTTAGACATAGATATTTCCTTAATTTATGAGCCACTTAAAGCGGCGATGATGGCCTGAGAATTACTTATGGGGCGCTTAGGAGGAGCTCACGAAGAAGGGTATCTTTGGATAACACTTGAACTGAGGACTGCTTTACTAAAACTGCTTTCATAAGGTCTGTATTCCAAACCGATGGCGCTATTAAGCCACAGGGCATGAGGTCTGGCAACATTTATATTAATTTATTTTAACCACTTATACACCTGGACGGCTGCATGGATAGAAGCTTTGCGGACTTATTCGCTAATGCAACACGTCACCCGTCTCGCTGAGATGGTAGCCAGTTCACAACTCTGGGCTTAGCCAGCCGCTGGCCGCCTGCGCGCATGATAGTCTTGCCTGATGCCGCGCACTCGCTCCTGTATAACGGGTTGTATGAAACGCAGATTGCCTTTTCAGGTAAAACTCTTTCTCTCTCTGGTGCTGTTTTCCTGCCTGCTGCTGGCGCTGCAGGGCGCGATCCTGTTTCATTTTATCGACCGGCAGCTGCATCACGATCTGGGGCAGCGCGCGCGCGTGCAGGCGAGCGAAATTGCGCTGATGCCCGGCCTGGCGGAGAAGGTGGCGAGCCGCGATATCGCGGCCATCGCCCGCCTGATCCAGCCGCTGCGCGAGCAAAGCGACGCGAGCTATATCGTGATCGGCGACGCGCGCGAGCAGCATCTCTACCACTCTGAATCGCCCGAGCGCCTTAACTTGCCGCTGATTGGCGGCGATAACGCCGAGGTGCTGCAGGGGAAAACCATTATTTCGGTGCGGAAGGGCGGCATCGGCGTATCGCTGCGCAGCAAGGCCCCCATCTTTGATGCCCGCCATCAGGTGATCGGCATCGTCTCGGTCGGTTATCTCACCTCCTATATCGCCAATATCAACGTCAGCCTGCTGTGGCAGGCGAGCCTGTACGGCCTGGCGCTGCTGATTTTGCTGTTTATATTTTCATGGGCTTTTAGCCGCAACCTCAAGAAGCAGATGTTCTGGCTGGAGCCGAAAGATATCGCGCTGCTGGTGCTGCAGCAAAAAGCGCTGCTCGAGGCGATGTATGAAGGGGTGTTCGCCGTTAACGCCGAAAAGCAGCTGATCTTAATCAATCGCGCCGCCAGAGAGCTGCTGGAGCTCGATCGCAGCGAGAGCGAACTGCTGGGCAAGCCGCTGCATGAGGTGATGCAGATCCATCCCGCTTTTCTCAGCCAGAGCGGCGGACAAGAGAGCGGACGCCAGCACGATCAGATCACCGTCCTGAATCAGCGTCAGGTGATCGTCAACCGGGTCGCTATCGATCTTGAACCTGGCGTGCCGGGCGGCTGGGTCTGCAGCTTCCGCGATAAAAACGACATCAACACCCTGAGCAGCCAGCTGAGCCAGGTAAAGCGCTATGCGGATAACCTGCGCATTATGCGCCACGAACAGCTCAACTGGACCGCCACGCTGGTGGGGCTGCTGCAGATGCAGCGCTACGACGATGCGATGCGCTATATTCAGGCGCAGTCCGCCGGCGCGCAGCAGGTGCTCGATTTCGTCTCGGCGCGCTTTACTTCGCCAGCGCTGTGCGGACTGCTGCTGGGGAAATATGTCAGCGCGCGGGAAAAAGGGGTCGAGCTACAGTTCGATCCCGCCTGCCAGCTCATGCGCATCCCCGCGACCATTAGCGAAACCGCGCTGATGTCGGTGGTGGGCAACGTGCTGGATAACGCCGTAGACGCTACGCTCAACGTGAAAAAACCTGCACCGCCGGTGGAGCTCTATATTTCCGACCGCAATCAGGAGCTGTTGATCGAAGTGGCCGATCAGGGCTGCGGCGTGGACGAACAGCTGAAGCCGCATCTGTTCGAGCAGGGCGTGACCAGCAAGCCCTCCTGCGGCGACGATCCGCTCGGCTCGGAGCACGGCATTGGCCTCTATCTGGCGGCAGGATACGTTCATCAGGCGGGCGGTAGCATCGAAATCAACGACAATGCGCCGCAGGGAACGATTTTCACCATTTTTATCCCGTTCCCGTCCGCCGCTTCGACAGGAATTTCTTATGAACAACGCTAAGCCGCTCAAGGTGGTGATTGTGGAAGATGAGCCGCATCTCGCCGATTTGCACCGCGAGTTTATCGAGCAGCATTTCCATCTGCGCGTGGCGGGCATTGCGGCCACGCTGGAACAGGCGCGCCAGCTGATCGAGCAGCATCAGCCGCGGCTGGTGCTGCTCGACAATTATCTGCCGGACGGGCAGGGCGTCACGCTGATCGACGACCCGCTGCTGAAGCGTTTTGACTGCTCCGTGATCTTTATTACCGCCGCGAGCGACATGCAGACCTGTAGCCATGCGATGCGCAGCGGCGCGCTGGACTATCTGCTCAAGCCGGTCTTTTTTCACCGCCTGCGCGCCTCGCTGGAGCGCTTTATGCTGCTGGTGCAGACGATGCGCCAGATGACCAATGTGGACCAGCATGCGCTGGACAAGCTGTTCAACCTGCCAGCCAGCGACGCGCCGCCCGCGCCGTCGACTAAAGGCATCGAGTCTCTGACCCTGACGCGAGTTAAACGCTTTTTCAGCGATGCGCCTGACCGCAGCTGGTCGGTGGAGCAGGTGGTAGAGAACGTCGGGATCAGTAAAACCACCGGCCGCCGTTATCTGGAGTATTGCGTGGAGATCGGCTTTATCGGCGTCGAAATGCAGTATGGCAATATCGGCCATCCGCGGCGGCTCTATCGCAAAATTAGCGGCCTGTAATAGTGTGATCGCGCGCAATAAGGGCACGCGTCGCCTATGTGGTTTTAATGGTGTTAATTGCCGAAAAAACGCCAATAATCACACTTCGCGAAGATAACGCCTGGGCACCTCTTGTCTGGCGGACCCGATCGGCTATGTTGACCCTTAGTTCCTAAAGTGTAACTAAAAGGTTAAATATAATGTCGAACAAATATCCTCTTACTCTGGTTGCCGCTACCGTATTTATCTCCTGTTCCGCCTTCTCCGCGCCGCCGCAGGGCTATCCGGCGGACTATCAGGGCGTTATCGACGCCGCGACCAAAGAAGGCAAAGTGGTGATCTATTCCACCACCGACACCAAAGCCGCAGGGCCGCTGATCAAGGGGTTCGAGGCCACCTATCCCGGCATCAAAGTCGAATATAACGACATGAACAGCACCGAGCTGTACAATCGTTTTATCAGCGAGCAGGCCTCCGGCGGCACCAGCGGCGACGTGGTCTGGAGCTCCTCCATGGATACCGGCCTGAAGCTGGCGACCGACTACGCCCAGGAGTATCAGTCGCCCGAGCTCGCTCAGCTGCCGAAGTGGGCGGTGTGGAAAAACCGCGCGTACGGCACTACCTACGAGCCGGTGGTGATTATCTATAACAAGCGGCTGATCCCGGCTGGCGAGGTGCCCGATTCGCACGCCGCTTTGGCGAAGCTGATCGCCAGTCAGACTGACAAATTCAAGAGCAAAGTCACCACCTACGATATCGAAAAATCGGGGCTGGGCTTTATGCTGTCGGTGCAGGATTCCAAAGCCGATCCGCAATATTTCAAAACCTTGTCTGAAGTGGCGAAGGGCGGCTTAGCGGTACAGTCCTCTACCGGCACCATGATGGAGCGGGTCTCCTCCGGCGAAAACCTGATCGGCTTCAATATTCTCGGCTCCTATGCCGAAGCCCGCGCCAAAACCGATCCTTCGCTGGGCATCTCTTATCCGAAGGATTACACGCTGGTGCTGTCGCGCGTCTCCTTTATCAGCCAGCAGGCGCAGAACAGCCATGCGGCGAAGCTGTGGCTCGATTACGTGCTCTCTGAAAAAGGGCAAACCATTCTGGCGAACCAGGCCGACATTCCCTCGCTGCGTAACGATATCGAAGGCAAAAACGATATCGACGGCCTGACCAAAATGTTAGGCAACGCGCTGAAGCCTATCCCGGTAGACGAAAGCCTGCTGGAGTACCTGCAGCCGAAAAAACGTCTGGATTACATCAAACAGTGGCGCGCAGCCGCCGGTAAATAACGGCAGTTCGGAAGCGCGGCCCGCTGCGTCGCGCTTCTCTTTCCTCAGATTTCGCCATTCAGGGTCTCAATATGAATGCATTGCGCAGAAAGTGGCAAAGCCTGCCGCGCGGCGTCGTGGTGCTGTTAACCGCGCTGGTTATCTATGTACCGCTGTCGTTTATCGTCATCCAGAGCTTTTTATCCGCCCCCTTTTTTGCGCCGTCAAAAGAGTGGAGCCTGGAGTCATTTGAATTTATTTTCACCGACCCCGACTTCTACAAGGCGCTAAAAAGCGGCTTTATTCTCGCCTTTGGGCTGGTGATCATCGCCATTCCGCTGGGCGGCATCCTGGCGTTTCTGATGGTGCGTACCGACCTGCCGGGCAGACGCATTATCGAGCCGCTGATCCTCGTGCCGATCTTCGTCTCGCCAATGGTGCTGGGTTTCGGCTATGTGGTGGCCGCCGGGCCGGTCGGCTTCTTCTCGCTGTGGGCGCAGTCCCTGCTCGGTTTTGTGCCGTGGAATATCTACGACATGTCGAGCATCGTGGTGATTGCCGGGCTGACGCACGTTCCCCATGCCTATCTCTATATCTCCTCGGCGCTGCGCAGCGTGGGATCGGATGTCGAGGAGGCGGCGCGCATCGCCGGCGCCTCGCCGCTGCAGGTGATGACGGCGGTGAGCCTGCCGATGGTGCGCCCCTCGATCCTCTATGCCGTGGTGCTGCTGTTCTTTCTCGGACTGGAAGTCTTCGGCCTGATGCTGGTGCTGGGCGATCCTGAAGGCAATATGGTGCTGGCGACCTATCTCTACCAGCTGACCAATAAGCTCGGCACGCCTTCGTATCACCTGATGGCCGCGGTGGCCGTGGTGCTGATCTGCATTACCATTCCGCTGGTGATGCTGCAGCGCCGCCTGATGCGCACCGCCAACCGCTTCGTGACCGTTAAGGGCAAAGCTTCCCAGGCGCGCGCCCTGCCGCTGGGGAAATGGCGCTGGGTAGCGGGCGCGGTAGTGGCGTTCTGGTTGACCGTAACCATTGGCGTGCCGCTGCTGGGCGTAGTGCTGCGCGCCTTTATCTCTAACTGGGGCGTCGGCGTCTCGCTGTGGGACGAGCTGTCGATCAAAACCTTCCAGACTATCTGGGCGCAGCCAAATCTGCTGCGCGCCATCGTCAACTCCATGGCGATCGGCGTGATCGGCGGCGCGTTAGCGGTGGGATGCTACCTGTTCATCGGCATCGCCATGCACCGTAAGCCCGACAACACCACGCGCTTCCTCGACTACAGCGTGCTGGTGCCGCGCGCCGTGCCGGGGCTGCTGGCGGGCCTGGCGTTTCTCTGGGTGTTTTTGTTCCTGCCGCTGTGGCTGGACAACTCGCTTAAATCGGGCTGGCTTTCCGATTTCGCCTGGTCACAGTGGCTGCGCGATAACCTCATCGTCTGGCTGCGCTCGCTGCGCAGCACCATCTTCAGCGTCTGGCTGGCCTACACCGTAGTGTGGATGGCCTATGGCCTGCGGCTGATTTCTTCGACGCTGCTGCAGGTAGGGCCCGAGCTGGAAGAGGCGGCGCGCAGCACCGGCGCCACGCGCGGGCAGATTACGCGCCACGTGACGATCCCGCTCTCACGCTACGGCCTGATCGGCTCCTGGCTGCTGATGTTCCTGATTTTTGAACGCGAATACTCCACCGGCGTTTATCTGCTGTCGCCCGGTACGGAAACCATCGGCTCAATGCTGGTTTCCCTGTGGGCCGCGGGCGCGATCGATATCGTCGCCGCGCTCTCCTTTATTAACATCCTGCTGGTGGTGGTAGGCCTGGGTATCGCCCTGCGATTTGGAGTTAAATTACATGATTGAATTATCAGTAGAAGATCTGCATTTAACCTATGGCGACAACCCGGTTCTGAAAGGGGTCTCCATGAATTTACAGCGCGGCGAAGTGGTGTCGCTGCTTGGCCCCTCCGGCAGCGGCAAAACCACGCTGCTGCGCGCCGTCGCCGGGCTGGAAAAGCCGACGCAGGGCAAGATTATCATCGGCAAAAACCAGGTGTATGCGGGTACGCCGCGCAGTGAGATCCCGGCGGAAGAGCGCAACCTCGGGCTGGTGTTTCAGTCATACGCGCTGTGGCCGCATAAGACGGTGTTTGAGAACGTGGCCTATCCGTTAAAGCTGCGTAAGGTCGCCTCTGCGGAGATTAATCAGCGGGTGCAGGACGTACTCAACCAGCTGGGGCTGGGCCATCTGGGCAAGCGCCATCCGCATCAGCTTTCCGGCGGACAGCAGCAGCGCGTCGCCATCGGCCGTGCGCTGGTCTATAACCCGCCGGTGATCCTGCTGGATGAGCCGCTATCGAACCTCGACGCCAAACTGCGCGAAGAGGCGCGCGTCTTCCTGCGTGAGTTGATTATCAAGCTCGGGCTGTCGGCGCTGATGGTGACGCACGACCAAAACGAGGCGATGGCGATTTCCGACCGCATCCTGCTGCTGAATAACGGCAAGATCGAGCAGCAGGGCACGCCGCAGGAGATGTACGGCTCGCCGAAAACTCTTTTCACCGCCGAGTTCATGGGCAGCAACAACCGGCTGCACGGAAAAATCGCCGAGCTGCTCGACGGTAAAGCGCGTATCGAGGGCAAAGGCTGGAGCCTGTGGGGCAGAGCGGGAGAAGGTGTGCAGCAGGGCCAGGAGGCCACGGCGGTGATCCGCGTAGAGCGCGTGAGGCTGGTGGAAGGGCCGGGCGAGAACCAGCTGGAACTGCCGCTGGTCACCAGCATGTATCTCGGCGATCGCTGGGAGTACCTGTTCCGCACCGCAGGCGATGATTTTGCTATTCGCGCCTACGGCCATGAGGTGCGCGACCCGCAGCACTGCTATCTGGCGCTGCCGGAAAACCATCTGTGGATCTTCCCGAAGGCATAACAGTAAGGGCGGCCTGCGCCGCCCTCGTTATTAAAAATTATGCTAGTACGGCTCTGAGGTCAGGTAAACAGGAACAGAAAACAGCGCACCCTTTATCTGGTAGACCGGAGCGTTGTGGAAAGCAAAAACATCTCCTTTGACGGATAGATAGATAGCGTTGTTTTCGACCTTTTGAAACGCATTAGGGTCGGCGGTAATTAAAAACGGCTGTCTGTCAGCGGCCAGGCTATTTATGAAGTCCTTATCACTTTTACTGCCGTCAAACAGATAATAGCGATATGAGAAATCTGTAGTTGCGCCTGCATCCGCTTCGGTAATGTAGAGAGTAGCGTGAGTATTAACGTTTACTTTTTTAAGGATTTTTTGTTCAAGAGGGGACAGTTGAGTGAGTTTATAAATGCCATAGCTCAGCGTTATTGCCAGAATAGCTATGACCACATATCTCTTTTTAAAACCCTGCGCGCTTCGCATATTCAATCCCAGCTCTTATCCAGTATTGATCGTCCGGATCATCCCCGTATGGACTAGCGCCATACCAGTCGCCATATTCAGGCCTGCTAGTCCCTGCACGACTTTGAGCCCAGCCTGCTCCGCGTAACAATACGGAGTCTGCGATCCCAGCGGCATGGCCAGTAGCACCATAGTTGAAATTACCAAAATTAGCATACTGCCGACCACATTGATTTTTATAATCCCAGGGACCATGGCCTCTTACCTGTAAATAAAACCATGCGTAAGTTAATGCAGAGGGGCCTTTATGTAATCTTGCCATCATCATGTTATTTATAACTGAAACGCCAGGAGGTGAAAAAGAAGCGCTATCATATGGTGGGTTAGGAGAGGCTGCTAATGTGGGGTATCTCATTTTTCAAGACCTTTCATTCCAGCTATCCGAGAAAATTATATTTCCGTCACAATGTTTCCATGTAATCCTGTCATACGCCATCTCTATGCATTCCAGATGGTTGTGTTTTTCTTTTTGGCTATCTTTTGTATCGTGCATTATTGGCGAGATGCCGACAATCTTGACGTTCTCAAGCAGAATATTAAAATATTCTTCCTCTTGTCCTGCATAATTGATTTGATACCACTTAAATTCAGCTTCCTTTAGCGTTTGTCCTGTCGCTACGGCTTTGTAAAGATAGGGAGACGAGGAATCAAACTCCTTTTGAAAAATGACCGGGCCGTGTTTTCTTGTTCCTGTTATTTTGCCTGTCAACGGGTCGGTCATAAGTCTCAGGTTATGAGAAAAACCAGTGACTTCAATGCTTCCTTCTCGATTAGCGACATCAACGGAACCTTTAATTTTTGCTCCGCCATCGTCTTTAAGCCATAGATATGATGGTATTGCCATTTTTCGCTGCTCCGTGCTTAACTGCGTAAAAGGAAATTTACATGCTGTCTTTAAAAAATAATGCAAATTGGGAACTATGAATAAATACAAGCTACGTCATTAATTAAAAGAATATTATCTTTTTTTTGGAAATTAAATTTAATTTAGATGGCGAAAAAAACATTACCACTTCTAAAGTGATATGCATGTATCGAATAAGATATGAAGATGTGTTTAATTTGTAAATTGTGACATGATTTGAAAGGGTTTGAGACTGCTTCATGCTAATAAAATTATAAATCTTACTGCTCAGGTGAGGTTTTTCTGGGTTAATAAAGGCTGTCGCGATTAAAAGGGTGGAAGTGACAGGCCCAGTTGCTGAATCCGCTGGTTCAGAAAGGGGGCATATTTATAGATGACGCTGATTAAATATTTAAATATATGATGCTGTTATTTATATGAGTGCATCGCATACTCATTCTTCATGAGCTCGAACTTTTGCGACACTCATTCATAAAAAAGCCGACTCAGGGTCGGCTTTTCCACTTACTCCTCCGCCAAAAACAGCTCCAGCAGCGAGTTCAAAAACAGCTTACCTTTTTCCGTTATCTGCCAGTGCGTGGCGCTCTCCGCGACGTAGCCTGCTGCGATCGCCGCATCCATCTGTGGGCGAATGGTCTGCTCGCTCAGGCCGGTATAGCGCGTAAACTCCTCGCGCGGCGCCGCTTCCAGCAGGCGGAAACGGTTCATGAAGTACTCGAATGGCTTCTCCGCGTCGTCGACCTCATACTGCTTCTCCTGATAGCGGCCCTGCATAAAGCCGCGCGGGTGGCGCGTCTTCACGGTGCGCACGATACGCCCGTCAGGCTGGGTCAGCTTGCCGTGCGCGCCGCAGCCGATGCCGAGGTAGTCGCCGAAGCGCCAGTAGTTGAGGTTGTGCTCGCAGCGATAGCCCGGCTTCGCGTAGGCGGAGGTCTCATACTGCTGATAGCCGGCGGCGGTCAGCAGACGATCTCCTTGCTCGAAGATATCCCACAGCGCGTCGTCGTCCGGCAGCGTCGGCGGACGCGAGCCGAACAGCGTATTCGGCTCGATAGTCAGCTGATACCAGGAGAGATGCGGCGGGTTGAGCGCGATCGCCTGCTTCAGGTCGCTCAGCGCCTCCTCCAGCGACTGATCGGGCAGGCCGTGCATCAAATCGAGGTTAAAGCTGCGCAGATGCAGCCCCTCAGCCAGCTGCGCGGCGCGCTTCGCCTCGTCCGGGCCGTGAATGCGTCCCAGCCGCTCCAGCTTCTGCGGGTCGAAGCTCTGCACGCCGATAGAGATACGATTAATGCCCGCCAGCTGATAGGCGCTGAAACGGTCAGCCTCTACGGTGCCGGGATTGGCCTCCATGGTGATCTCCGCATCCGCCGCCAGCGGCAGTCGCGCGCGCACGCCGTCCATCAGCATCTGCATCGCCTCGCCGCTCAGCAGGCTCGGCGTGCCGCCGCCGATAAAAATGGTGCGCACGGCGCGACCGTGGGTCAGCGGCAGGTCGTTTTCCAGATCGCGCAGCAGGTGCTGCACATACTCGACGTGCGGCACCTCGCCTTTTAACGCATGGGAGTTGAAGTCGCAGTAGGGGCATTTCTGCACGCACCACGGAATATGGATGTAGAGGCTTAACGGCGGTAAATCAGGCATTGCGCATCGCTTCCAGCAGCAGCGTCAATGCTTTGCCTCGATGGGAAACCGCGCCTTTTTCCGTTTTGCTTAGCTCGGCGGCGGTTTTGCCCAGCTCGGGCACGTAGAAAATCGGATCGTAGCCGAAACCGCCTTCGCCGGCGGCGGAGCGGGTGATTTCGCCCGCCCAGCTGCCGTGGAACACCAGCGGCGTCGGGTCTTCCGCATGGCGCAGATAGACCAGCACGCAGTGGAACTGCGCCTGACGTTCGCCGTCCGGCACCGTTTCCAGCGCGTTCAGCAGTTTCTCAAGGTTCTCCCGATCGCTGGCCGCCTCTCCGGCGTAGCGCGCCGAATAGATGCCGGGCGCGCCGCCCAGCGCATCCACCGCGAGGCCCGAATCGTCGGCGATGGCGGGCAGGCCGGTGATCTGCGCGGCGTGACGCGCTTTCAGAATGGCGTTTTCGATAAAGGTCAGGCCGGTCTCTTCCGCCGACTCCACGGCCAGATCGGTTTGCGCCACGATATCCAGGCCAAAGGCGGAGAGGAGATCCGCCAGTTCACGTACCTTGCCGGGATTGCCGGTGGCGAGCACAACTTTTTGCATAGCAGTTCCAGTCATATTTACAGCAGAAACCAGAGGCCTGGAAACAGGTCCATTCCGAGGAAGTTCAGGGCGTAGAGCACCAGAATCACAATCATCGCCGAGAAGTCGATGCCGCCCATCGCAGGCAGAATGCGGCGAATCGGCGACATCAGCGGTTCAGTCAGCTGCACCAGCACATAGTCCAGCGGGCCGCGTCCCTGGCTGATCCAGCTCATCAGCGAGCGAATGATAATCACCCAGAACACCAGATAACCGGCGGATTTCACCAGCGACAGCAGGCCGACCAGCAGATTAGCCGGATCGACCGAGAAGGCGCCGACCTGGATCAGCAGCAAAATCGGGTATTTCAGCGTCGTCAGCACAAACGCCAGCAGCAGCGAGGCGGTATCGATCGGACCGATAGCCGGAATAATGCGGCGCAGCGGCTTGATAATCGGCTGGGTGATCTTCACCACGAACTGCGACAGCGGGTTATAAAAGTCGCAGCGCGACCACTGCATCCAGATGCGCAGCAGCAGCACCATCACATACAGGTCGATCAGCGTTTTGACTAAAAACGTCAGTGTTAACATGAGGTTCCTCAATTATTGTTGTGGGTTGCGCGCATAATCCCGCGCGCCGAAAATCGCGGTGCCGATGCGCACCATGGTGCTGCCTGCGGCAATAGCCGCTTCCATGTCGTCGCTCATTCCCAGAGAAAGCGTATCGACGTCGGGATAGCGCTGCTTCAGCTGACGGAAGGCGTCGGCCATCCGCTGACACACCGCCAGCTGGCGCGCGTAGTCGCTCTCCGGCGCCGGGATCGCCATCAGGCCGCGCAGCTGCAGCCGCGGCAGCGCGGCAACCTGCTGCGCCAGTTCGGGCAAATCCTCCAGCATGATGCCAGATTTGCTGTTTTCGTCACTGATATTTACCTGAATCAACACATTCAGCGGCGGCAGCGCGTCGGGACGCTGATCGTTCAGGCGCTGGGCGATTTTCAGGCGATCCACCGTATGGCACCAGGCGAAATGCTCCGCTACCAGGCGGCTTTTATTCGACTGCAGCGGGCCGATGAAGTGCCACTCCACCTGTGGATGTGCGGCCAGCGCCTCAATCTTTTCAACCCCTTCCTGCACGTAATTTTCGCCGAAGGCGAGCTGGCCGGCTGCGATGGCTTCTTCGACCGCGCTCGCAGGTTTGGTTTTACTGACGGCAAGCAGCGTAACTTCTTCTGGATCGCGCCCGCATTGCGTTGCGGCAGCGCGGATCCGCTGACGCAGTTGCTGTAGGTTGTGCTGGATTGAGGTCATCGTCAGGAGGCTATCTATGGAGTTGGAAGAAATGGTGGCGCTTAGTGTAAAGCATAATGCCGCCGATCTGCACCTGTGCAGCGGAGATTCGCCGCGCTGGCGGCGCCACGGCAGGCTGGAGCCGCTCCCCGATCTCGCGCCGCTGACGGCCGACTGGCTGGAGCAGGCTATCGGGCCCTATCTCGACCCGCGACAGCGCGAAGAGCTGGCGGCGCAGGGGCAAACCGACTTCGCTTTCTCGCTGGCCGACGGACAGCGGCTGCGCGCCAGCCTGTTTCGCCAGCGGCAGGGGCTGTCGCTGGCGCTGCGGACGCTGGCAACCCGCTGTCCGAGGCTGGAGAGCCTGCGCCTGCCGCCGGCGGCGTCGCGCTGGCTGCAGCTGGAGGACGGGCTGATATTAGTGACCGGCGCGACCGGCAGCGGCAAATCGACCACGCTTGCCGCGCTGGTCGACGCCATTAACCGCCAGCAGGCGAAGCACATTATTACGCTGGAAGATCCCATTGAGTTTATTCATCAGAGCCGGCAGTCGCTGATCCAGCAGCGCGAAATCGGCGCGCACTGCGCCTCGTTCAGCCTCGGGCTGCGCGCCGCGCTACGTGAAGATCCCGACGTTATCTTGCTGGGCGAACTGCGCGACGGCGACACTATCCGTCAGGCGCTCACCGCCGCCGAAACCGGCCATCTGGTGCTCGCTACGCTGCATACGCGCGGCGCGGCGCAGGCCATCGATCGCCTGGTGGATGTCTTTCCGGCGGAGGAGAAAAACCTGGTGCGCGCCCAGCTGGCAGGCAGTCTGAAAGCGGTACTGGCGCAGAAGCTGATGGCGGCGCGCGACGGCGGACGCGTCGGGCTGTTTGAGGTATTGATCGCCACGCCCGCTATCGCCAACCTGATCCGCGACGGCAAGATGCATCAGATCGGCGCGCTGCTGCAAACCGGCGCGCAGGCCGGCATGCAAACCTTCGAGCAGAGCCTGCTGGCGCGGCAGCGGGAAGGGCTGGTCGCTCCTGAATCAGGCGAGAGCGAGGCGGGCCTTAATGGGTTTCGAACCAGTCCTGCAGAATAATCGCCGCCGACTGCGAGTCCACCGAGCCTTTATTCAGCGCGCGATAGCCGCCGCGCTCAAACAGGCCGGCACGCGCTTCTACCGTGCTGAGGCGCTCGTCCTGCAGCTCGACGCGCACGCCGAAGCGGCCGTGCAGACGGTTGGCGAACTTGCGCGCGCGCGCGGTCAAGGGCTGCTCGGTGCCGTCCATATTCAGCGGCAGGCCGACCACCACGAAATCAGGCTGCCACTCTTTCAGCAGGCGCTCGATCTGCAGCCAGTCCGGCGTGCCGTCCTGCGCTTTCAGCGCGGCGAGCGGACGGGCGCTGCCGGTCAGCTGCTGGCCGACCGCGACGCCGATGCTTTTGGTGCCGAAGTCGAAACCCAGCAGCGTTTGCGTCGTCATCAGGCGTGTCCCGCATCGCTGGCGATGCTGTGAATATCGATGCCGATGCTGCGCGCCGCTTCGCGCCAGCGATCGGCGATCGGCGTCTGGAACAGAATATTGCTGTTGGCGGGCGTGGTGAGCCAGGCGTTCTCCATCAGCTCGTTTTCCAGCTGATCTTTCTCCCAGGCGCAGTAACCCAGCGCCACCAGCACATGCTCCGGCTGCGAAGCGGTGCCGAGCGATTCCAGCACGTCGCGCGAGGTGGTGATCACCGTGGTGTCGGAAATGCGGATGCTGGAAGAGAAGATGCGCTGCGCGGAGTGAAGAATAAAGCCGCGATCCTCAGCCAGCGGGCCGCCGCTGAATACCGGTTTGTCCAGACGAATCGCGGGATCGCGCTCGCCTGACGTGATTTTCAGCTTCTTTAAAATGCCTTCGACCGTCAGATTTTCCATCGGCTTGTTGATTATCAAACCCATCGCGCCTTCTTCATTGTGCTCGCAGATATAGACCACGGAGCGTTTGAAAAAGGGATCCTGTAGGGAAGGCATGGCAATCAAAAAATGATGCTGTAAATTCATTCTCACTCGATGTACCAAAAATAGCCGGCGCGGGTATGCGCCGGTTTGGGTTGATCACGGAGCCTGGCTCCAGGGTCATGCTCAGCCCAGACGCTTCTCGATAGCGTCCATCAACATACCGGTGATGGAGATCGGGAATGCGGCTTCGATTTCACGCACGCAGGTCGGGCTGGTGACGTTCACTTCAGTGAGTTTATCACCAATGATATCCAGGCCGACAAAAATCAATCCCTTTGCTTTCAGCGTCGGGCCGACGCGGCGGGCAATTTCCCAGTCGCTTTCGCTCAGCGGGCGCGCTTCGCCGCGGCCGCCTGCCGCCAGGTTGCCGCGCGTTTCGCCGCCCTGCGGGATGCGCGCCAGGCAGTAAGGCACCGGCTCGCCGTCCACTACCAGCACGCGCTTGTCGCCTTCTTTAATGGCCGGCAGATAGTTCTGCGCCATGCAGAAGAACTGGCCGTGGTTGGTCAGCGTCTCGGTGATCACGCCGAAGTTTGGGTCATCCTGCTTGAGGCGAAAAATCGACGCGCCGCCCATGCCGTCCAGCGGCTTCATGATAATGTCGCCGTGCTCCTGCCAGAAGGCGCGCAGTTTCTCTTTGCTGCGCGTCACCAGCGTATCCGGCGTGAACTCCGAGAACCAGGCGGTGTAGAGCTTCTCGTTACAGTCGCGCAGGCTCTGCGGCTTGTTGACGATCAGCGTGCCTTGCTCTTCGGCGCGCTCCAGAATATAGGTAGCGTAGATAAACTCGGTATCGAACGGCGGATCCTTACGCATCAGGACCACGTTGAGATCGGCCAGCTTGATCTCCTGCTCGCTGCCGAACTCATACCATTTATCATAGTTCTGATCGACGCTCAGCAGGCGGGTGCGGGCGTAAGAGACGCCGCCGCGCAGCGAGAGATCGGCCATCTCCATATAGTGAATTTCGTAACCGCGGCGCTGTGCTTCCAGCAACATGGCGAAGCTGGTGTCTTTTTTAATGTTAATGGACGCGATGGGGTCCATAACGATGCCAAGTTTAATCATTATTCTCTCCTCAGAGAGGCGGTCTTTTCCGCCTCGTTCTGTGCGGTCAGCGCAGGCTGACCAGTCAGGACGCCAGTAAGTGCTGCGCGCGTCTTAATATAAACCCTGATTATTCCCTAGCCGAGATCGCCAAACCTCACCTGGAGTGCCGTAATCGCGGTCAGCGCGGTGGTTTCCGTGCGTAAAACGCGCGGGCCGAGCAAAATATCGGTAAAACCGCGCTCGCCGGTCATGGCTATCTCCTCGGCGCTTAGCCCGCCTTCCGGGCCGATCAGCAGGCGAACCCGCTCGACCGGCTGCGGCAGCGTGTTGATGCTCTGCTGCGCGCGCGGATGCAGGTTAAGTTTCAGGCCGTCGTCGGCCTCGGCGCACCAGGCCTCCAGCGTCATCGCCGGGCGGATTTCCGGCACGCGATTGCGTCCGCACTGTTCGCAGGCGGCGATAGCGATTTTTTGCCACTGCTGGCGTTTTTTCGCCAGCCGTTCGGCATCCAGCTTTACGCCGCAGCGTTCGGAAAAAAGTGGAGTAATCACGCTCACGCCCAGCTCAATCGATTTCTGGATAGTGAACTCCATCTTTTCGCCGCGCGACATCACCTGGCCGAGATGCAGAAACAGGGGAGACTCACGATCGTCGGGCTGGCCTTCAAGGACTCTTACTTTTACACGCTTTTTATCGACAAGAGTGATCTTTGCCGCAAAAGTCAGATTAGTGCCATCAAAGAGTTCCAGACGCTGGCCGCTGGTCATGCGCAGAACGCGTCCAACGTGGTTAGAGGCGTCTTCGTCCAGCGCGATCTCGCTGCCGCTGGTTAAAGGTTCGGAATGATAAATGCGAGGTATGCGCATACAGGCCCTGAAAGCTGAGCGCCGCGCACCCGGCGCGGCAATATCGAGAAGACGTTAGTGTAGGGCAGTGATTTTAACGCTGGCAAGCCTGCTGCACATAAGGATTGTGATTACCCTGCACGCGCGCGATGCGCTGGTCGCGTTCGCACTCCCAGCTGGAGACCGGATAGAGCTTGTCCCAGACGGTGAAAAGCTGAGTCTGCTGGCGCGACAGGCGCAAGTGATACTGGTCGCGCATATAGAAGTAGGTGCGCGCGATGGCGCCGCGAGCGCGGGCGGGCGGCTCGGCCTGCTTGTTCTTGAAGTCCACCTTCATGGCGCACTGGCCATACTGCTGTTCGCCGCCGTTCCACTGGCTGTAGGCGAAGTTGCCGCGGTCGCCGTTGACCTCGCCGACGGCGGGCTGCAGATTATGCAGATCGCTTTCGATGCGGCGATAGTCGGCGTCTTTGCTGCAGTTTTTGCGGCCGCCGTTCTGCCAGCACTGGCGCTGGTGGCCAAACTCCCAGGCGGGCATAACATGTTCCCACTCGATACGACCGGCGCGGTTGGCGTTTTTACGCACCTGATAGCCGCAGCTGTTGAGATCGGGTATGCCTTTTTTACCCTGCCAGCTGATTTTACAACCGCAGTAGAAGGAGCCGGGCGCGTCGGCGTTGATCGCCGCAGCGAAGGTTTTCGCCTGCTGAAAGTTATTCTGATGGTAGTTGTTCAGTGCGATCGCCTGGGCAGCGAAAGGGGAGAGCAGCAGCGCGACGGCGCAGATAATTTTGCGAGACATGTTGCGGAATTATTCTCAGTCGGTAAAAAAGTGCGGCAGGGTAGCAGAATGACGTCGCGAGCGGAATGGGAATAGCCTCAGGCTGGCGAATAGTCGCCCGGTTTTAGCAGGCTTTTGCAGCGCACGCAGCGGTATTCGCTTTCGCCGCGCAGCACGCGGTTGTGGCGGCGTACCGTGAGGTGATGCTGCTGGCATCCGCAGCGGTAGGGGAAGGTGGCGGCGCGCACCGAGGCGATTTCGAACTGATGGGTGCGACGCGCGGGCACGCCAAGCACCTCCTGCATCATCCACTTCCACTCTTTGCCGTGCGGCGGCACGCGGCCAAAGACTTTCCATACCAGCAGATGCGCCAGCTCGTGCGGCACCACTTCATCGACGAACGCCTGCTGGTTTTCCAGCAGCAGCACCGGATTGAGGCGAATTTCCCACTTTTCCAGCCAGGCGGTGCCTGCCGCCGTGCCGCGCTGCTGATAGACCAGCGCCGGTTCGGCAAACGGGCGCTCCAGCCTGTCGCTGGCAAGCTGTAAAAAATGGCGCAGCGAGCGCATAACGGCCTGCTGGAGAGCGATGGGAAGTCGGGGCGTTTTCATGCCGGAAGCATAGGCGGCGCGGGCGAAGAACTCAATCAAATAAAAAAGGCGGGCCATAAGGCCCGCCTTCAGACGGCTAACAAACTCAAAACACGGGTGACAAGGACCGAAGAGCAAAGCGTCCCGCGCAAGGGACTGCGCGGGCCGAGCCGCCATGGATGGCGCTTTTGCGTCTTTGCGATCGGGCCTTGTCACCCGTGTCCGCACATTGCTAACCGCTTCAGGCGGGCCTTTTGGCCCGCCTGAGTAACTTAGTTGTTTGAACCGATATCGCGCAGTTTCTTGCCGGACATCAGGTTGCGCTCGATGTGCTCCAGCGAAACGTTTTTGGTTTCCGGAATCAGCATCAACGTCAGCACAATGAAGAAGACGTTCAGCAGCGCATAGACCCAGAAGGTGTTCGCGTTGCCCAGCGTATTCAGCATGGTCAGGAAGGTCGCGCCGACAATCATGTTGGCGATCCAGTTGGTCGCGGTCGAAACGGTAATACCGAAGTCGCGGCCTTTCAGCGGCTGGATTTCCGAACACAGCACCCAAATCAGCGGGCCGGCGCTCATGGCGAAGCCGACGATAAACATCAGCAGCATGGCGATAGCAAAGTACTGCGCGCCCTGCGAATGGATGCCCATATGCAGCATGGTGCCCAGCACGCCCATACCCGCCGCCATCACCAGGAAGCCCAGGATCAGCGTCGGTTTACGGCCCCAGCGGTCCACCAGACCGATAGCGATAAAGGTCGCCAGTACGTTGACCAGGCCAACGATAACGGTGCCCCACATCTGCTCGGTGGTATTGGTGAAGCCGGCGATTTCAAAAATCTTCGGCGCGTAGTACATGATGACGTTCATACCGGTGAACTGCTGCATCACCTGCAGCAGCACGCCGAGGAACACCGCGCGGCGGAAGTTGCTGTTGCTCTGGAACAGCTGCCAGCCTGACTGCTTGATCTTCAGGCTCTCGCGGATCTCTTCCAGCTCGCGTTTCGCCTGCTCGCTGGTGTCGCGCAGACGATCCAGCACGCGCTGGGCGTCGCGGAAATCGCCTCTGGCCGCCAGCCAGCGCGGACTGTTGGGCAGGAAGAAGACGCCCACCAGCAGCAGCACCGCCGGAATAGTGATGATGCCTAGCATCCAGCGCCAGTCGCCGGACGCGCTGAAGGCGGTGTCGGAGAGGTAGGCGCCGAGAATACCGATGGTAATCATCAGCTGATAGAGCGAAATCATCGAGCCGCGAATTTTTTCCGGCGCGATTTCCGACAGGTAAAGAGGCGCGGTGTAAGAGGCAACGCCGACGGCGAGACCCAGCACGACGCGTGCGACGATCAGCATTTCCGGGTTCGGCGCCATGGCGGACCAGAGCGAACCGATAACGAACAGAATGGCGCCGGCCATCAGGCTCTTTTTACGACCAAGACGCGACGACATCCAGCCGGAGCCGACCGCGCCGACCGCTGCGCCAAACATCATGGAGCTAACGATCCACTCCTGCTGGTGTGCGGTAACGTTAAAGTCTTTGGCGATAAACGGCAGCGCACCTGCGATAACACCGATATCCAGTCCAAATAACAGCCCTGCGAGAGCTGCAAGAAAGCAGACAAACAAGGTCATTGCCTTGTTTGAGGTTCTGCTTTTGTGAGTGTTGCCAGGCATGTTGCCTCCGAGTTTATCCATCATTGTTGTTATCTAATGTTAAAAAACCTTTCTCGGGTAAAAAGTGAGGACGATCACGCTAATGTAATCGCTTACACACGCTGAAACCCTGAAATTCAGCATATTCAGCCCAAAAAGGTTAACTAACCAGTAAGGTATAGCACTTGTTAAGTTTCCGACATGGCGTCAATTATCGGCTATCAGAGGACGCTGAAAATAACGCATTTTCAGCCGAATAACCACGCAGGTTAAATCCTAAATAACAGATTAATAAAGCGTTTCAATTTGTAATCGGTAACACGCCGAGGCTTGACGAGTGTGAAAAGTGTAGTAGAGAAAAGGAAATGTGCTGAATGGGGCGGAAAGCGGAGAAAAAAGAGGCCAAAAAAACAAGGCTCTCCCCTGCGACAGGGGAGAGCCTTTAGAGGAAAACCTTACAGGCCAGCAGCGTCGCGCAGCTGAGCAGCTTTGTCGGTTTTTTCCCACGGGAAGTGTTCGCGACCGAAGTGACCGTAAGCGGCGGTCTCTTTATAGATCGGCTGCAGCAGGTCCAGCATCTGAATCAGGCCGTAAGGACGCAGGTCAAAGAACTCGCGCACTAGCAGCGTCAGCTGTTCGGTTGAGATCTTCTCGGTGCCGAAGGTTTCCACCATGATGGAGGTCGGCTCCGCTACGCCGATAGCGTAAGAGACCTGAATCTCGCAGCGGTCGGCCAGGCCGGCGGCAACGATGTTTTTCGCCACGTAGCGCGCCGCGTAGGCCGCAGAACGGTCAACCTTCGACGGATCCTTGCCGGAGAAAGCGCCGCCGCCGTGACGCGCCATGCCGCCGTAGGTATCGACGATGATTTTACGACCGGTCAGGCCGCAATCGCCCATCGGGCCGCCGATAACGAAGCGGCCGGTCGGGTTAATGTGGTACTTGGTGCTGGCGTTGATCCACTCGGTCGGCAGCACCGGCTTGATGATCTCTTCCATCACCGCTTCGCGCAGGGTTGCCTGGTCGATATCTTCAGAGTGCTGGGTAGAGAGCACTACCGCGTCGATACCGACGATTTTGCCGCCGTCGTACTGGAAAGTGATCTGGCTTTTCGCGTCCGGACGCAGCCACGGCAGCGCGCCGTTTTTACGCACTTCAGACTGGCGCTGCACCAGACGGTGCGCATAGGTCACCGGTGCCGGCATCAGCACGTCGGTTTCGTTGGTGGCGTAGCCGAACATCAGGCCCTGGTCGCCCGCGCCTTGCTCCAGCGGATCGGTGCGGTCAACGCCCTGGTTAATGTCGGGCGACTGCTTGCCGATGGCGCTCAGAACGGCACAGGAGTTGGCGTCAAAGCCCATATCGGAATGGACATAACCGATTTCACGTACGGTATTGCGGGTAATCTCTTCGATATCGACCCATGCGCTGGTAGTGATTTCACCGCCGACCAGCACCATACCGGTTTTAACGTAGGTTTCGCAGGCCACGCGCGCTTTGGGATCCTGCTCGAGGATGGCGTCCAGCACGGCGTCAGAAATCTGGTCGGCGATTTTATCAGGATGTCCTTCTGATACGGACTCGGACGTAAAAAGGTGTTTAGCCATTCTGTTCTTTACCTTACAAATGGTTTGAATTCGACTGCATAGCGTAAGTGAGATGAACCTACTTGACGCCCCTTCAGGCAAAGCCGCGAGCAGTTTTAGAAGTGTCAGTATGTCAGACGTAAAACGCCTGGATGTTAACCAGTTTAGATGGAAAACCATCTGGACGGCTATTTTAGGTTAAGGGGTGAGCGAAATGCCAGCCCTTTTTCTGTTTCCGCATTTTTCGGAAAAGCTGCCGCTGGCAAAAAATCGTGACGCGGAACGGCGGCAAACCAGCGAAACGCTTTGCAATTTCGCCCGTCAGGCGGTATAAAACGCCGCTGCTGCCTGCAGCCATAAGGATGACGCCGCTGCGCGTAAGCCACTGTCAGAGCCTCTCTGACGTTCGCCCAGATTATTTCCACATGCCAAAACATGTGTGGAGGTGACAGAAGTAATGAACCACGCTCTCTTCTCTTGCGGTTCTCTGCGCTCAACGGGCGCGCTGGCGTACTCCTTTCCTGTCTTTTCTCCTCTTTTCCGACGAATCGCCTGTTGCGGTCATTCTCCCGACACGCGCGCCGGTTAACCTGTTTTTCCTTATTTACGCTACTGGCGATTGCACGTCAGTGAACGTCGTGATGCATTCGGGGTCCATTTACACGTAACGGGCCAGGGTGTTTTACACTTAGTTTTGTGCTTTTTTCACATTCCAACAGAATTCGAGGTTCGTGATGTCTGGCGACATGAAGACTATTAAGGGTTCGTCAGCCGGCGAACAGGGTGTGCTCCGCTCAATGCAGGAGGTTGCAATGAACGACCAGGATGCCAGCAAAATGCTGCGTACCTATAACGTTGCCTGGTGGGGCAATAACTACTACGACGTTAACGAACTCGGCCACGTCAGCGTCTGTCCGAACCCGGACGAGCCGACGCTGCGCGTCGATCTGGCGAATCTGGTGAAAGAGCGCGAGGCCCAGGGCCAGCGTCTGCCTGCGCTGTTCTGCTTTCCGCAAATCCTGCAGCATCGCCTGCGCTCGATTAACGCGGCGTTCAAGCGCGCGCGCGAATCCTACGGCTATCGCGGCGACTACTTCCTGGTCTACCCGATTAAGGTCAACCAGCATAAGCGCGTGATCGAATCGCTGGTCAACTCCGGCGAACCGCTGGGGCTGGAAGCGGGCTCCAAAGCGGAGCTAATGGCGGTGCTGGCCCACGCCGGCAAAACCCGCACGGTGATCGTCTGCAACGGCTACAAAGATCGCGAATATATTCGTCTGGCGCTGATTGGCGAAAAGCTCGGCCACAAAGTCTATCTGGTCATCGAGAAGATGACGGAAGTGCGCCTGGTGCTGGAAGAGGCCGAGCGTCTGAACGTGGTGCCGCGCCTCGGCATCCGCGCGCGTCTGGCGTCGCAGGGCTCCGGCAAATGGCAGTCGAGCGGCGGCGAAAAATCGAAGTTCGGCCTCTCGGCGTCGCAGGTGCTGCAGCTGGTAGAGATTATGCGCAACGCGGGCCGTCTCGACAGCCTGCAGCTGCTGCACTTCCACCTCGGCTCGCAGATGGCCAATATTCGCGACATCGCTACCGGCGTGCGCGAGTCGGCGCGTTTCTATGTCGAACTGGCGAAGCTGGGCGTCAACATCAAATGCTTCGACGTCGGCGGCGGTCTGGGCGTCGACTATGAAGGTACCCGCTCGCAGTCCGACTGCTCGGTCAACTATGGTCTGAACGAGTACGCTAACAACGTTATCTGGGCGATCGGCGATGCCTGCGAAGAGCACGGGCTGGATCACCCGACGGTAATCACCGAGTCGGGCCGCGCCGTGACCGCGCACCATACCGTGCTGGTTTCCAACATTATCGGCGTGGAGCGTAACGAGTTCATTACGCCGCAGGCGCCGGAAGAAGACGCGCCGCGCCCGATCCTCAGCATGTGGGAAACCTGGCAGGAGATGCACGAACCTGACGTGCGCCGTTCGCTGCGCGAGTGGCTGCACGACAGCCAGATGGATCTGCACGATATCCACACCGGCTACGCCTCTGGAACCTACGATCTGACGCAGCGCGCCTGGGCGGAGCAGCTTTACCTGAGCATCTGCCACTACATTCAGCAGCATCTCGACCCGAGCAACCGCGCGCATCGTCCGATTATCGACGAGCTGCAGGAGCGTATGGCGGACAAGATGTACGTCAACTTCTCGCTGTTCCAGTCGATGCCGGATGCCTGGGGCATCGATCAGCTGTTCCCGGTACTGCCGCTGGAAGGGCTGCATAAAAAGCCGGAGCGTCGCGCGGTGCTGCTGGACATCACCTGCGACTCCGACGGCACCATCGATCACTACGTCGACGGCGACGGCATCGCTGCCACCATGCCGATGCCGGAATACGATCCAGAGAATCCGCCGATGCTCGGCTTCTTTATGGTCGGCGCCTATCAGGAGATCCTCGGCAATATGCATAACCTGTTCGGCGATACCGAGGCGGTCAACGTCTACGCGCGTGCGGGCGGCGAAGTCGAGGTCGAGCTGTCGGACGAGGGCGATACCGTTGCGGATATGCTGGAGTACGTACAGCTGAATCCCGACGAGCTGATGACGCTGTTCCGTAATCAGGTCAAAGAGACCGATCTCGACGATGAGCTGCGCGCGCAGTTCCTGGAAGAGTTTGAAAGCGGCCTGTACGGCTACACCTATCTTGAAGATGAGTAAGTAACGCTTCATGCCGGGCCTCGTCAGGGGCCCGGTATTCTCTTCTCCCGCCTGAAATTCCCCTTTTTACCTGTTTTGTGAGCGTTATCACCGTTTCACGCCTGATTAAGCTTCGTAAAAGCCGTGTCCTAAAAAGGTGTTTTGTTTACCGCTGAATTTTTTAGGAAAAACGAGGCGTTAGCGTTGGCCTCTATTCGGTCGGGCGCGATTGTTAAATTTACAGCGTGTATAGCCTCTGATTTTTAGGCTTATATATTATAAAATTTAAACATTATGCCTAAAGCTGAATTTATAAATGGCGTTTTTATTTGGCACCTTTTGGAAACCTGTGCGATTTTGGTTTCAAGTAAAACTTATCAGATAATGTGATGTTTGCTATGGCGAATTAAAATTATTTAGTAATAAAATCAAATGAGTAGAATATTTTAAATTCGTCAAGCCCGCCACAGCAATTAATTTATAGCATGTTTTATGATTTTTTATTTCTGAAAATCCTTTTCAATCACCGTAATTGATTGGTTTTGGCTATTGAATTTTCCACCGGGTTTGGCTTAAATCTATTTTTCAAAATGTAAGTTGTACGTTAGCATCAGGTTAAGGTGTTAAGAATCTTCTGTGTTTTCTTAACGTTCATATGAGTTTTCCTGACATTTCCGTTGCTGTTTTCAGGTGGCTGACTTATCGGGTAGATCGGGTAGCAGCAGAATGGGTCGCCAACTAAATCTTCGTCAGCATTACACTTTTCTGCTTGACCCTGTTCACGCTCTGTCCGGAGAGGTGACGGCGTGGGAGCTGTTAACGCGCTTCACGCCGGACCGCGAAATGAATGGCCTGGCGGATGCTGACAGCGGACACCGCCTGTTCGACTGCCTGCTTGAGGCGGAAAAATGGCAGCTGTTTCAACTACAGCTGGAACAGCTTGAGGCGCTCTATAAAAGCGGTTTCACGTCCATCATCAGTCTTAACGTCGACGGCGATATTATTCGCGGCGTTTTAAACAATGACATCACGCAGCAAAAGCTCGACCGACTGCCCTTATTGCGTCTTGAAGTTTCCGCCTTGTTCACCGAACGCTATTGCGCTGCCGATCGCCTGCTGCTGCAAAAGCTGGCGGGTATTACTCCAGCCTTATTATGGCTGGATGATTTCGCGGCGGGCGGATCAACCTTATCAATGCTAACCAGCGGCCTGTTTGAATATGTCAAAACCAGCAGAGACTTCTTCTGGAAATATGGCAATGGCTATGCCTTCGATACGCTGCTTAATCATGTAAACGATTTCTGCAATGGCGTTATCGTTCAGGGCGTAGAGACAGAACGGCATCTCCAGCTGCTCGCGCGCAAACCGATTGTCGGTATGCAGGGCCATCACTGGAAAGCGCGCTATTTAGCGGATTTTATTGAGCAAACAGCAACAGCCTCACCATCCAGAGCGTTAAAAAACAACAGGCCGCCATCGTCAGCCGCCCTAATTTTTTATGATATGCCGCCGGTTTCCGTTATTACGGCAACCGGCTAGCCCATTGTGGTTATTAGAAAAATAAAAGTGATTCCCTCACCAGGATAAAGACTCAACACGGCTCAGTGCGATTTCGTCAAGCGGATGGGATCGACAAAGAGGGGAGTGAATAGCACACAGCGTTATTCACGGATAAACCGGCATCTCTGGGTGCCGGGCATTTTTATGAATTCAATAACCTCAGTGGGATATACATAACATGAATAATATCTCAGTAACGCCTAAAGGCGGGACTATCGCCTCGCAGCTGAGTGGCAGCAGCGTCAATTTGTCCACTCCAAGTGTGATTAAACTCAATCTCAATCGATCTGACATTAAATCTTTCGCACGCAACGGCAATGATCTTGTTGTAACCACGAAATCTGGCGAAACGGTTGTTATTCATAATTTTTATGGCCCGGCAGGTGAAAGCGACCTGGTGCTGCAGGATGATAAGGGCGCGCTCTGGTGGGTAGAGAATCCCGGTGAGCAGGGTTTCCAGTACGTCTCGATCGACAGCACCGAAGGGCTGCTGGCGGATAACCTGACCAGCGACAACACTATCGCCGCCTTTGGTATCGGCGGCGCGGCGCTGGCGGGTATCGGCGCGCTGTTTGCTACTAACGGCGGTGGTGGTGGCGGTGGTGGTGGCGGCGGCGATGCAGGCGGCGGCACCGGCGGCGGAGATAACCCTGGCGGCGGCACAGGCGGTGGCAATACCGGCGGCGGCACAGGCGGCGGCGACAACGGTGGCGGCACAGGCGGCGGTGATACCACCGCGCCCGGCGCGGCGACCAATGTAGTGATTAACGACAGCGTCGGCGCCATTCAGGGCGCGATTGCCGCAGGCGGCATTACCGATGACAATACCCCGGTCTTAAGCGGAACCGCTGAAGCGGGCGCGACCGTCAGCGTTTACGACAACGGCACGCTGCTGGGAACCGCGACCGTCAATGCAGACGGCAGCTGGAGCTTTACTTCACCGGCGCTGGCGGATGGCCAGCACAGCCTGACGGTGACGGTCACCGACGCTGCAGGCAACACCAGCAGCGCCACCGATCCGCTGAACTTTACCGTCGATACCCTTGCGCCGGCGCTAACCGACGTGAGCGCCAGCAGCGATAATGGCGCGATCCTGACGCCTGTCGCCGCAAACGGCGCGACCAGCGACACAACGCCGACGCTGCAGGGCACCGCCGAAGCGGGCAGCACCGTCACCATTTCCGATAACGGCACCGTGCTGGGCACGGTTATCGTCGGCAGCGATGGGCGCTGGTCTTTCACTACCTCTACGCTGGGCGAAGGCAGCCATACGCTGAGCATTACCGCCGCCGATGCGGCAGGCAACGTTAGCCCGGCGACCACCTTGACCTTCACCGTTGATACCCTGGCACCGAATGCCGCCAGCAACCTGCAGCTGACCGATAACGTCGGCGACAGCCAGGGCCCGCTCGCTTCCGGCAGCTCGACCGACGACAATACGCCAGCGTTGAGCGGCCAGGCAGAAGCGGGCACCACCGTCAGCGTATATGACGGCGATACCTTACTCGGCACGGTCACGGTCGGCGCCGATGGCCTCTGGAGCTTTACCACGCCCGCCCTGAGCAACGGCAGCCATAGCCTGACGGCGACCGTGACCGATGCGGCAGGCAACGTCAGCGCGCCGACGGCGGCGATTGTAGTCAACGTCGCGGCGGATCTGCCGCCAGCGACCAGCTCGCTGGAGATCACCGACGACAGCGGCAGTACGCTGGTGCCGCTTTCCAATGGCGCCTCGACCGCAGACAGCACGCCGACCCTGAGCGGCCTGACCACCGCAGGCGCGCTGGTGACGCTCTACAACGGCGACACGATCATCGGCAGCGTCACCGCCGACGCCAGCGGTCAGTGGAATTTTACTCCCGCCGCGCTGGTGGATGGCACCTACGCCTTCCGCGCCGACACCACCAATGCGGACGGCAGCATTACCCCGTCGCCGGTGCTGACCATCACTATCGACACGCTGGTGCCAACCACGCCAGCCGATCTGCAGCTGACTAACGACAACGGCGCAGCGGTGGCCGCTGGCGGCGCGACAAACGACAATGCCCTGACGCTGAGCGGCAGCGCGGAACCGGGCAGCACAGTCACCGTGCGAGACGGCGACACGCTGCTGGGCACCGTTACTGCAGGCGGAGACGGCAGCTGGAGCTTTACTACGCCGGTACTGACGGACGGCAGCCATAGCCTGACGGCAACGGTAACGGATGCGGCGGGCAACGTTAGCGCGGCTTCCGCGCCGCTGAACTTTACCGTCGATACGCAGGCGCCGGAAGCGGTCAGCGGTCTGGTGGTCACTGACGACGTCGGCGACAGCACGGGTCCGCTGACGTCAGGCGCCACCACCGACGACGCGACCCCTGTTCTGAGCGGACAGGCGGAGCCCGATTCGCTGCTGACGATTTACGATAACGGCGTCGCCATCGGCAGCCTGACGGTCGGCACCGACGGCAACTGGAGCTTTACCACGCCGACGCTGAGCAACGGCGCGCACAGCCTGACGCTGACGCTGACCGATGCGGCAGGCAACGTTAGCGCGCCGACCGCGCCGTTCGATTTCACCGTCGCCGCAGGCGAACCGCCAGCGGCCAGCACGCTGGTGATCACCGACGACAGCGGCAGCGCGCCGGTTGATCTGGCCGACGGCGCCAGCACCCGCGACACCACGCCGGTGCTGAGCGGCGCGACCTTCGCCAACGCGCTGGTGACGCTCTATAGCGGCGATACCGTAATCGGCAGCGTCACTGCCGACATCAACGGCCAGTGGAGCTTTACGCCCGCCGCGCTGGCGGACGGCACCTACGATTTTCGCGCTGCCGTCACCGACGCCGCAGGCAACATCATCTATTCCGCCACCCAGGCGATTATTATCGACACCGTCGCGCCGACAGCGGCGGCGGACGTTACGCTGGCGGACGCCAGCGGCGATCCGATCGACGGCCTCACCAACAATAACGCGCCGGTGCTGAGCGGCACGGCGGAGCCGGGCAGCATCGTTACCGTCTCTGACGGCGGCACGCCGCTGGGCAGCGTTACGGTCGGCCAGGACGGCAGCTGGAGCTTCACCTCGCCAGCGCTTGACGACGGCAGCCACAGCCTGACGGCGGTGGTGACCGATGCGGCGGGCAACGCCAGCGCTCCGAGCGCGCCGGCAAACTTTACCCTGGACACGCAGGCGCCGAGCGCCGCGGCCGATCTGGCGCTCAGCAGCGACAGCAGCGGCGTCTCCGTGCCGGTCGCCGCAGGCTCTGCCACGGGCGACGCCTCCCCGGTATTGAGCGGCAGCGCCGAACCGGGCAGCATCGTGACCATTTCTGACGGCGACACTGTACTGGGCACGGCGACCGTCGGCGGAGACGGGCGCTGGAGCTTTACCGCAGCAGGACTTGCCGACGGCAGCCACAGCCTGACCACCACCGTGACCGATGCGGCAGGCAACACCGGCCCGGCTTCGGCGCCGCTCTCCTTTACCGTTGATACACTCGCCCCGGAGGCGGCCACCGGCCTGATAGTAACCGACGACGTGGGCGCTTCGCAGGGCGATCTCGCCTCGGGCGACACCACCGACGACAGCACGCCGACCCTGAGCGGCACGGCGGAGGCCAACGGCATCGTCAGCGTCTATGACGGCGATACGCTGCTCGGCACCGCGACGGCAGATGCCAGCGGCAACTGGAGCTTCACCACACCGGCACTGAGCGACGGCCTGCACAGCCTGACCGTCACCGTCACCGATGCGGCAGGCAACGTCAGCGCGCCGACGACACCGTTCGATCTCACCGTTGACGCCGGCGTGCCGCCAGCCACCGCCTCGCTGGAGGTGACCGACGACAGCGGCAGCACCCTTGTGGCGCTGGGCGACGGCGCCAGCACGCGCGACACCACGCCGGTGCTGAGCGGCCTGACCACCGCGGGCGCGCTGGTGACGATCTATAACGGCGACGCGGTCATCGGCAGCGTCATCGCCGATGCGGCGGGCCAGTGGAGCTTTACGCCAGCGGCGCTGGACGATGGCAGCTACGCCTTCCGCGCCGACACCGCCAACGCGGACGGCAGCGTGACGCCCTCGCCGGTGCTGACCGTCACCATCGATACCGTCGCGCCTGCGACGGTCACGGACGCCGCCCTGACCGACGCTAACGGCGTGCCGGTAACAGGCGACGGCATTACCAATAGCCCTACGCCGGTGCTGAGCGGCACGGCGGAGCCGGGCAGTATCGTCACCGTTTCCGATGGCGACAATGTGCTGGGCACGACCACCGTCGCCCAGGACGGCAGCTGGAGCTTTACCACGCCGACGCTCGCCGAAGGCGGCCACAGCCTGACCGCCACCGTGACCGATGCGGCGGGCAACATTAGCGCAGCCTCTACGCCGCTGACCTTTACTCTCGATACCTCCGCGCCGCAGACAGCGTCAGGCGTCACCGTGACGGATGACGTCGGCGATCGTCAGGGCGCGCTGGCGTCCGGCGACACCACCGACGACAGCACGCCGACCCTGAGCGGCACGGCGGAAGCCAATAGCGTCGTCAGCGTCTACGATGGCGACCAGCTGCTGGGAACGGCCAACGCCGACGGGAGCGGCAGCTGGAGCTTTACCACGCCGGAACTGGCCGACGGCCTGCACAGCCTGAGCGTGACCGTGACCGATGCGGCGGGCAACGTCAGCGCGCCGACGACGCCTTTCGACCTGACCGTGGCGGCCAGCCAGCCGCCTGTGACCCTGACGCTGGCGGTCGCTGACGACAGCAGCGGCGCGCCAGTGGATCTCGCTGACGGCGCCAGCACCCGCGACGCGACGCCGACGCTGAGCGGCCAGACCGCCGCCGGGCTGCTGGTCACGCTTTACAACGGCGATACCGCTATCGGCAGCGTTACCGCCGACGCTAATGGCCTCTGGAGCTTTACGCCGCAGGCGCTGCCGGACGGCGACTACGCTTTCCGCGCCAGCGTCACCGACGCCGCGGGCAATATCACCGACTCCGCCACGCTGACGATCGCCATCGACACCGCGGCGCCAGCAACCGCTACCGACATTGCGCTGGCGGATGAGAACGGCGATCCCATCGGCGGTCTCACGAACAACAACGCGCCAGTACTGAGCGGCACGGCAGAGGCGGGCAGCATCGTCACCGTCTCTGACGGCGACACGGTGCTGGGCAGCGTCACGGCCGCTCAGGACGGCAGCTGGAGCTTCACCTCGCCAGCGCTTGCCGACGGCAGCCACAGCCTGACGGCAGTGGTGACCGATGCGGCAGGCAACGCCAGCGCGCCGACTGCGCCAGCAACCTTTACTCTGGATACGCAGGCGCCGGTCGCCGCAACCGATCTGGCGCTCAGCAGCGACAGCAGCGGCGTCTCCGTGCCGGTCGCGGCAGGCGACACCACCCGCGACGCTACGCCTGTGCTGAGCGGCAGCGCCGAACCGGGCAGCATCGTGACTATTTCTGACGGCGACGCGGTGCTCGGTAGCGCCACGGTCGCGCAGGATGGCCGCTGGAGCTTTACCTCGCCTGCTCTGGATGACGGCAGCCACAGCCTGACCACTACCGTGACCGATGCGGCAGGCAACACCGGCCCGGCTTCGGCGCCGCTCACCTTTACCGTTGACGCCACTGCGCCGGAGGCGGCCACCGGCCTGGTAGTAACCGACGACGTGGGCGCTTCGCAGGGCGATCTCGCCTCGGGCGACACCACCGATGACAGCACGCCGACCCTGAGCGGCACGGCGGAGGCCAGCGGCATCGTCAGCGTCTATGACGGCGACACGCTGCTCGGCACCGCGACGGCAGATGCCAGCGGCAGCTGGAGCTTCACCACGCCGGCACTGAGCGACGGCCTGCACAGCCTGACTGTCACCGTGACCGATGCGGTCGGCAACGTCAGCGCACCGACGGCACCGTTCGATCTCACCGTTGACGCCGGCGTGCCGCCAGCCACCGCCTCGCTGGTGGTGACCGACGACAGCGGCAGCACCCTTGTAGAGCTGGCTGACGGTGACACCACGCGTGACACCACGCCGGTACTGAGCGGCCTGACCACCGCGGGCGCGCTGGTGACGCTCTATAACGGCGACGCAGTCATCGGCAGCGTCACCGCCGATGCGGCCGGTCAGTGGAGCTTCACGCCAGCGACGCTGGAGGAGGGCAGCTACGCCTTCCGCGCCGACACCGCCAACGCGGACGGCAGCGTGACGCCTTCGCCCGTGCTGAATATCACCATCGACAGCGTCGTGCCGGATGCGGTCAGCGGGCTGCAGCTGAGCAGCGACGCCAGCGGCGCGCTGGTGCCGGTCACCACGGGCGCGACCAATGATACGACGCCTGTGCTGAGCGGCACGGCGGAGGCAGGCAGCATTGTCACCGTTTCCGACGGCGGCAACGTACTCGGTAGCGCCGCCGTCGGTCCAGACGGCAGCTGGAGCTTTACCACGCCTGCGCTGAGCGAGGGCGCTCACAGCCTGAGCGCCACCGTGACCGATGCGGCGGGCAACGTCAGCAACGCCTCCGCGCCGATCACCTTTGACGTCGACAGCACGCCGCCGGCGGCGATCGTCGATCTGGTGCTGAGCGATAGCCGCGGCGGCACGCTACAGCCGATAGGGGCAGGCGGCTCCACCAGCACCACCACGCCAACCCTGAGCGGCAGCGCTGAACCGGGCAGCATCGTTACCGTCACCGACGGCGAGCAGGTGCTGGGCAGCGCGACGGTCAACGCCGACGGCAGCTGGAGCTTTATCAGCCCGGCGCTGGGCGAGGGCGGACACAGCCTGACCGCCACGGTAACCGATTTAGCGGGCAACAGCGGCCCGGCCTCCGCGCCGCTGGCCTTTAACGTAGATACCGTCGCGCCTGCGGCGGTGAGCAACCTGGTGGTCACCGACAACTACGGGGATGCCACAGGCCAGCTCGCCTCGGGCGACACCACGGACGATCGCACCCCGACCCTGAGCGGTCAGGGCGAACCAAACGCGCTGGTGACGATTTATGACGGCCAGGTCGTGCTGGGTTACACCACCGTCGACACTGACGGCAGCTGGAGCTTCACCACGCCGACCCTGAGCAGCGGCGCGCACAGCCTGACGACCACTCTCACCGATCCAGCAGGCAACGTCGGCCCGGCGTCTGATGCCTTCGCGCTCACCGTTGACGGCACGCTGCCGCCAGCGAGCACGCCGCTGGAGGCGGTCAATGAAACCGGCTCTACCGTCGCGCCGCTGATCGACGGCGCCACGACCAATAACGACAGTCCGGTGCTGAGCGGCCTCGCCGATCCGAACAGCGTGGTTACGCTCTACGACGGCCAGACGCTGATAGGCAGCACCACGGCTGACGGCAGCGGCCAGTGGTCTTTCCGGCTCTTTTCGCTGTCGAACGGCCTGCACGCTTTCTATGCCACCATCGTCAGGCCTGACGGCGCGACCACCAACGCCGGTCCGCTGAATATCACCGTCGATACCCTTGCGCCGAGCGCGGCCGATAACCTGCAGCTTACCGGCGACAGCGGCAGCACCAGCACGCCGATCGGCGACGGCAGCGCTACACGCGACGTCTCGCCGGTACTGAGCGGCACGGGCGAGCCGGGCAGCACCGTCTCTGTTTCCGACAACGGCAACCTGCTGGGCACCGCCACGGTCGATAATAACGGCAACTGGCGCTTTGCTACGCCGGCGCTGGCGGAAGGGCCGCACAGCCTGACCACCACCGTTACCGATATCGCTGGCAACGTCGGCCCGGCTTCCGCGCCGCTGAGCTTTACCGTCGATACCACACCGCCAGCCGCCGCCAGCAATCTGGTGGTGACTGACGACGTTGGCGGCAGTCAGGGGCCGTTGGCCTCCGGCGACACCACCGATGACAACACCCCGACGCTGAGCGGCCAGGCGGAAGCGGGGGCGCTGGTCAACGTTTACGAAGGGGACGTGCTGCTGGGCAGCGCCGTCGCTGACGGTAGCGGCAACTGGAGCGTCACCACCATCGCGCTGAGCAACGGCAACCACAGCATGACGGTGACCGTCACCGACGCGGCGGGCAACGTCAGTCTGGCGACGCCAGCCTTTAACCTGAACATTCAGGCGGGTCTGCCGCCGGCCACCGTCTCGCTGGAGGCGATTGACGACAGCGGCAGTCCGCTGTTGCCGCTGGCCAACGGCGCCAGCACGCAAGACACCACGCCGATCCTTAGCGGTCTGGCCACGGCAGGCGCACTGGTGACCCTCTTCAGCAACGGTGACGCGCTGGGCAGCGTCACCGCCGACGCCAACGGGCAGTGGAACTTCACGCCTGCGGCGCTGGCGGATGGCACCTACACCTTCCTCGCCAGCTATACCGACGCGACCGGCAACCTGATTGAGTCTACGCCGCTGACGCTGACCATCGATACCGTTGCGCCGACCGCGGCGGCAGACATCGCGCTGACCGATGCCAACGGCGACCCGGTAGGCACGGATGCGCCGACCAGCAACAATACGCCGACGCTGAGCGGCAGCGCTGAACCGGGAAGCATCGTGACGGTTTCCGACGGCGTCCAGGTGCTGGGCACGACCACGGCAGGCACCGACGGCAGCTGGAGTTTCACCACGCCGACCCTGTCCGATGGCGATCACAGCCTCACCGCGGTGGTCACCGATGCGGCGGGTAACGCGAGTCCCGCTTCGGCACCTGTCGCCATCACCGTCGACACATTACCGCCATCCTTGCCGGCGGATGTAGTGCTGAGCAATGACGGCGCGCCGATCGCGTCCGGTAGCCTGATTAATAACGCCACGCCGGTCATGAGCGGCAGCGCCGAGCCGGGCAGCATCGTTACCGTTTCCGACGGCGACACGCCGCTGGGCAGCGTAACGGTGGGCAATGACGGCAACTGGAGCTTCACTACGCCGACGCTGGGCGAGGGCGACCATAGCCTGAGCGCGGTGGTTACCGACGCGGCGGGCAACAGCAGCAGCGCCACAACGCCAGTGCTGGTGAGCGTCGATACGGTTGCGCCGACCGCAGCAGGCGATCTGCTGCTCAGCAGCGATCAGAGCGGCGCCCCTGTACCGATCACCGGCACCGTCACCAACGATCCGACGCCGGTATTGAGCGGCACCGCCGAAGCGGGCGGCTTTGTCACCGTTTACGACGGTGACACGGTGCTTGGCTCTGCGACGGTAGGCAGTGACGGCAGCTGGAGCTTTACCGCGCCAGCCCTGAGCGAAGGGGATCATAGCCTGACGGCCGTGGTGACCGACGCGGCGGGCAACGCCGGTCCGGCATCGGAAGCGGTCGCCATCACCGTTGATACCACGCCGCCAGCCGTGGCAGCCGACCTGCTGCTCACTGATGAAGGCGGCACGGCTATCGCCGCAGACGGCCTGACCAACAGCGACGCGCCGGTGCTGAGCGGTACTGCCGAAGCGGGCAGCCTGATCATCGTCTCTGACGGCGACCAGGTGCTCGGCTCGGTCACCGCCGCTGATGACGGCAGCTGGAGCTTCACTTCGCCGCAGCTTGACGACGGTTCGCACAGCCTGAGCGCCACCGTGACCGATTCGGTGGGCAACGTCAGCGCGCCAACCACGCCGCTGAACTTCACGGTAGACACGCTGCCGCCAGCGGCCGCGCTCGGCCTGACGCTGGTTGACGATCAGAGCGGGGCGACGATCCCGGCAAACGGCGCGACCAATGACACGACGCCGGTGCTGAGCGGCACGGCGGAGCCAGGCGGGGTCGTCACCATTTTTGACGGCGCGACCGAACTGGGTTCCGTGGCGGTGGATGCGGTCGGCAACTGGAGCTTTACCTCCCCGGCGCTGGCAACGGGCGATCACAGCCTGACCGCCACCGTCACCGATGCCGCCGGCAATACCGGGCCAGCGTCGGCGGCCTATCTCTTCACCGTCGATCTGACACCGCCTGCGGCGGCGACGGATCTGGCGCTCACTAACGACGCCAGCGGCACGACGATTGCAGCGGGCGGCCAGACCAACGACACCACGCCGGTACTGAGCGGCACCGCTGAGGCGGGCAGCACGGTTACCGTTTCCGACGGCACCACGGTGCTGGGCACGGCCACGGTCAGCGGCGACGGCAGCTGGAGCTTCACCGCGCCGACCCTGAGCGAAGGCGCGCACAGCCTGAGCGTGGTGGTGACGAACGCCACCGGCAACAGCAGCGCGCCGTCTGAGGCGATCGGCTTTACCGTCGACACCGCCGCGCCTGCGGCAGCGACCGCTCTGCTGCTGACCAACGATGCCAGCGGCGTCGTCATTGCGGCAGGCGGCGCGACCAACGACGCAACGCCGGTGCTGAGCGGGACGGCGGAGCCGGGCGGCACGGTCACTGTCTCTGACGGTACGGTCGTGCTAGGCACGGCCACCGTCGGCGCTGACGGCAGCTGGAGCTTTACGTCGCCAGCGCTGGGCGAAGGCGCGCACAGCTTCACCACCGTAGTGACCGATGCGGCGGGCAACGTCGGACCTGCGTCGGAAGCCCTGGGCTTCAGCGTGGATACCACTGTTCCTGCGCTGGCCGACAACGTGCTGGTTAACAACAACAACGGCCTGACGCTGGTGCCGATTGTGGACGGCAGCACCACCAACGACGCCACGCCGGAGCTAACCGGCACGGCCGAGGCGGGCAGTGTCGTCACCGTTTATGACGGCGACGAGGCGATCGGCTCCGTCTCCGTAGGACCGGAGGGCAGCTGGAGCTTTACCACGCCGACGCTGGCGAGCGGGCCGCACAGCCTGAGCGTGAGCGTTACCGACGCGGCGGGCAACAGCAGCGGCACGACTCCGCCTGTTGGCTTTACCGTCGATACCGCCGCGCCTGAGGCCGTTACCGGGCTGACGCTCACCAACGATCTTACCGGCGCGACCATCCCAGACGGCGGCCTGAGCAACGACAACACGCCGGTGCTGAGCGGCAGCGCCGAAGCAGGCAGCATCGTTACCGTGCTGGACGGCACGGCGGTACTCGGCAGCGCCACCGTGAATGACGACGGCAGCTGGAGCTTTACCGCGCCGACGCTCAACGACGGCGCGCATAGCCTGAGCGCCGTGGTAACAGATGCGGCCGGCAACGTCAGCCCGGCCAGCAGCGCCATCGCGCTGAACGTCGATACCCAGCCGCCTGCGGCCGTAACCAGCCTGGCGCTGAGCAACGACAGCGGCGCAACGCCAACGGCTATTCCGGACGGCGGCCTGACCGATGACAATACGCCGGTGCTGAGCGGCCTCTCTGAGGCGGGCGGCACGGTCGCCATCTATAATGGCGCCACGCTGCTGGACAGCGTAGCGGTCAACGCCGACGGCAGCTGGAGCTATACCCCGGCTGCGCTTAGCGACGGCACCTATACCTTTACCGTGACGCCTGTCGATGCGGCAGGCAATGTCGGCGCCGCCGCCGCTATCAGCGTGGTTATCGACGCCACCGCGCCGGCAACGGCGGCGGATATCGCCCTCACCAGCGATAACGGAGCGGCAACGGCGATCGTCGACGGCGGCATCACCAGCGACAGCACGCCGCTGATGAGCGGCAGCGGCGAAGCGGGCAGCATCGTCACCGTTTATGACGGCGCCCTTGCGCTCGGCACTACCACGGTCGGCGCCAACGGCCTGTGGAGCTTCTCGCTGCCGACGCTGAGCGACGCCGCGCACAGCCTGACGGTGACCCTCACCGATGCGGCGGGCAACACCAGCGCGCCTTCAGCGGCGATCGGGTTTACCGTTGACACCCTGGCGCCGGACGCGTCTGCGCTGACGGTCAGCAGCGACAACGGCCCCGAAACGGTGGTGCTGACGCCGAACGCCGCCACCAGCGACAACACGCCGGTGCTGACGGGAACGGCGGAGGCCAACAGTCTGGTCACCCTTTATGACGGCGACGTGGTGATCGGATCGGTCACTGCAGACGACCAGGGCGCATGGACCTTTACCTCGCCTGCGCTGGCGGACGGCAGCCATGCGCTGAGCACCACGGTGACCGACGAGATCGGCAACGTCAGCGCGCGTTCTGAAGCCTTTACCTTTGTGGTCGACGTGACGCCACCGGAACCGGCAGGCGCGCTGACGGTGCGCAACGACGGCGGCACGATTATTGCCGACGGCGGCATCACCAATGACAGCACGCCAGCCATCAGCGGTACGGCAGAGGCGGGCACGCTGGTTACCGTTTACGACGGCACCACGGCGGTCGGCTCGGCGACGGCGGACGGCAGCGGGGCATGGAGCATTACGCCAGCGCCGGCGCTCTCCGACGCTGCGCATACGCTGAACGTCACGGTAACCGATGCGGCGGGCAATATCAGCTCCACCTCCTCCATCACCCTGACCGTGGATACCACGCCGCCGCAGCCGGTGGCGACCTTTGATATCTACGATACCAACGGCGCGACGCCGGTGTTGATCGCCAGCGACGGCTATACCAACGACGATACGCCGGTGCTGCGCGGCACCGCCGAGGCGGGCGCTACGGTCAATATCTATGAGGGTGACACGCTGCTCGGCACCGCTACGGTGAACCAGAGCGGCGTCTGGCGCTTCGAGACCGGCACGCTGACCGACGGGCAGTATACCTTTACCGTATCGGTCACCGACGCGGCGGGCAACGTCAGCACCGAGGCGCAGCCCTACACCATTAACGTCGATCTCACGCCGCCTGCGACCATCGCCGATCTGGCGGTGAGCGACGATGCGGGCGCCACCAACGGCCCGCTGGCTAACGGCGCGGTCACCGACGACAACACTCCGACGCTGAGCGGCACGGCGGAGGCGGGCAGCGTCGTCAGCGTCTATGACGGCGACACGCTGCTGGGATCGGTAACGGCGGGCGCCGGTGGCGCATGGAGCTTTACCACCGGCGCGCTGAGCAACGGTCCGCACAGCTTTACCGTTACGCAGACCGATGTAGCAGGCAACGTCGGCGCGGCGAGCACGCCATTCGCTATCACCATTGAGAATGGTCTGCCGCCGACTTCCAGTACGCTGCAGCTTACCGACGACAGCGGCAGCACGCTGGTTAATCTGGCCAACGGCGCCTCTACCAGCGACACCACGCCGGTATTGAGCGGTCAGGCGACCGCCGGCGACGTGATTACCATCGCTGACGGCGGGACCACGCTGGGCAGCGTCACCGTCGGCGCCGGCGGCGTGTGGACCTTTACGCCAGCGGCACTGGCGGAGGGGGCGCACAGCTTCACCATTACCACGGTAGATGCCACAGGAAACCCTGGCGCGTCGGCTGGCCCGATCGCCATTACCGTCGATACTACGGTGCCGACCACCGCCACCGATCTGCTGCTGAGCAACAACAACGGCACCACGGCGGTGGAGATCGCCAACGGCACCGCCACCAACGACAACACGCCGCAGCTGAGCGGCACCACCGAAGCTGGCGCGCTGGTCACCGTCTATGACGGCGACACCGTCATCGGCTCGACTACGGCGGGAGCAGGCGGCGCATGGAGCTTCGTCTCGCCGCTGCTGACCAACGGGCCGCATGCGCTGAGCGTGACGGTAACGGATGCGGCGGGCAACCTGAGCGATCGCTCCGCCGCTATCGCCTTCACCGTGGATACCATCGCGCCAGCGACGGCCGCGAATCTGACAATCACCAACGACGCCACCAATACGGCGATACCGAACGGCGGCTTCACCAATGACGACACGCCGGTGGTCAGCGGCACTGCCGAGGCGGGCAGCCTGGTGACCATCTATGACGGCGCCACGGCGCTCGGATCCGTTACGGCGGACGCTGGCGGCAGCTGGCGCTTCGTCTCCCGCGCGCTGGCACAGGGCACCCATACGCTGAGCGCTCGCGTCACCGACGCGGCGGGCAACGTCAGCGTGCCGTCCGGCACCGCGACGGTAGTGGTCGACACCGCGCCGCCAGCGCCGGTAACCCTGACCGCCAGCAACAACAACGGCGCGACGGCGACGCCGATCGCCAGTAACGGCATCACTAACGACAGTACGCCAGTGCTGACGGGGACGGCGGAGGCGGGCAGCCGCATCTTTATCTCCGATGGCAACACGGTGCTGGGCAGCGTTACGGCGGGCAGCAACGGTCAGTGGAGCTTTATCACGCCGACGCTGGCCGACGGCCCGCATACCCTGAGCGTGACCGCCACCGATGCGGCAGGCAACACCAGCGAAGCCGCGCTGCTGACGCTGACGGTCGCCACCGCCGCGCCAGCGCCGGTCGCCGACCTGACGGTTAACGATAACGTCGGGGCGACGCAGGGCAACCTGGTGAACGGCGCGGTCACCGACGACAACACGCCGACCCTCAGCGGCACCACCGGCGCAGGCAATATCGTGGCCGTGTACGACGGCGCTACGCTGCTCGGCACGGTGACGGCGGGCGCCAATGGCGCATGGAGCTTCACCACCGGCGCGCTGAGCAACGGCGCGCATACTCTCAACGTAACGGTGACCAACGCGGCTGGCAACACCAGCGCCGCGACGCCGTTTACCCTGACGGTGGATACCGTCGCGCCAGCCGCATCGACGCTGGTGGTCACCAACGACGCCGCCAACGTGACGGTGCCGAACGGCGGATCGACCAATGACAACACGCCGGTGCTGAGCGGTACGGCGGAAGCGGGCAGCACCGTCACGGTGTATGACGGCGCGACGGCGCTGGGCACCGTGACCGTCGGTACAGGCGGCGCGTGGAGCTTTACCTCGAGCCTCCTCGCCGAAGGCGCGCATGCGCTGCGCGTGACGGTGACGGATCCGGCAGGCAACGTTAGCGGCTCCACCACGGCCAGCATTGTGGTGGACACCACGCCGCCAGCGGCTGTTACCCTGGCGGCAAGCAACAATAACGGCACCACGCCGGTGCCGATCGCCAGCAACGGCAGCACCAACGACAGCACGCCGGCGCTCACCGGTAGCGCCGAGGCGGGCAGCCGCATCACCATTACCGACGGTACCACGGTGCTGGGCAGCGTAACGGCGGGCAGTAACGGTCAGTGGAGCTTCGTCACGCCGACGCTGGCGGACGGCGTTCATACCCTGAGCGTCACCGCCACCGATGCGGTCGGCAACACCAGCTCGCCGACCACGCTGACGCTGACCGTGGATACCACGGCGCCAGCAGCGGTCACCGATCTGACGGTGAGCGATAACGTCGGAACTATTCAGGGCAACCTGACGAACGGCGCCGTCACTGACGACAATACGCCAACGCTGAGCGGCACGGCGGAAGCGGGTGCTATCGTGGTGATCTTTGACGGCACCACGGCGCTCGGTTCCACCACGGCGGGCGCCAACGGCGCGTGGAGCTTCACCACCGGCGCGCTGAGTAACGGCGTGCACCCGCTGAGCGTGACGGTGCGCGACGCGTTAGGCAACACCAGCGCCGCCTCCGCCACGGTTTCCGTTACCGTGGATACGGTGGCGCCAGCCGCCTCGACGCTGCAGGTCGTCAACGACATCACCGGCACGGTGGTGGCGAACGGCGGGTCGACTAACGACAACACGCCGACCCTGAACGGCACGGCGGAAGCGGGCAGCCGCGTCAGCATTTTCGACGGCGGCACGCTGCTGGGCACAGCAACGGCGGGCGCCAGCGGCGCGTGGAGCTTCACCACCAGCGCGCTGACGCAGGGCACCCATCCGTTGAGCGTGACGGTGACCGATCTGGCGGGCAACGTCAGCGGTTCGACGGCGGCCACAGTGATTGTCGATACCACGGCGCCAGCGGCGGTCACGGCGCTGACGGTGAGCAACAACAACGGCAGCACGCCGGTGACCATTCCTAACGGCGGCGTTACCAACGACAACACTCCGCTGCTGAGCGGCAGCGGCGAAGTCGGCGCGCGGATTAGCGTCTATGAGGGCGCCACGCTGTTGGGCACCGCCACGGTGGGCAGCAACGGGCAGTGGAGCCTGATTAGCCCGACGCTGGCCAGCGGTCCGCACACGCTGACCGTTACCGCGACCGATGCGGCAGGCAACGTTAGTCCGGGCGTTAACGCCACCCTGACCATCGATACCACGGCGCCGGCGGCCAGTACGCTGGTGATCACCAATGACTCGGTGACGCCGACCGTCACGGTACCGAGCGGCGGGGCGACGCGCGACACCACGCCGGTGCTGAGCGGCACGGCGGAAGCGGGCGCAACGGTGAGTATCTTTGACGGTACGACGCTGTTGGGCACGGCGATCGCAGGCAACAGTGGCGCCTGGAGCTTCACCACTTCTACCCTGACGCAGGGCGTCCATCCGCTCAGCGTGACGGTGACGGATCCGGCAGGCAACGTCAGCGGCACCACGACCGCGAACGTCACCATCGACAGCGTGGCGCCGACGGCGGTCACCGGACTGGCGATTAATTCGGCGGGCACCACGTTAACCGGTAGCGGGGAAGCGGGCGCGACGGTGACGGTACGCGACGCGGGCGGCAACGCCATCGGCAGCGGCACCGTGGCGGCCAACGGCAGCTTCTCGCTGACGCTGACCACCGCCCAGACCACTGGCGCCTCGCTGTCAGTCACTCAGGCCGACCGCGCGGGCAATGTATCGCCCGCCGCAACGGTGCTGGGCGCTATCCGCGTGGTGGCGGCCAATGACACCACTGAAGTGGATTACGCCACCCAAACCGGCACCATCACCAACGCCAATACCAGCACCAGCGGCGTGGCGTTGTTGAGCGCTAACCTGGGCAGCACACTATCGCTCGGCGTATTGCAGAGTGCGGGCGCCTATCAGTTCAGCGTCGGCGCAGGCGACACCCGTACGGTGACGCTGCACGCCTCGGCCACCAGCCTGGTGGCGCTGACCTCGACCTATACGCTCTACCTCTATCAGCAGCAGGCGAATGGCACATGGGTGGTGAAATCGAGCAATGCCAACTACATCTCGACCTTCCTGACGATCGGGACGCAGACGGGCGGTAACGTCACCTATAGCAACCTTGGCACCGGCAACTACGCGGTGCTGCTGGGTACCAGTACTGGCGCAAGCGTCCTGCCTGCCACCACCGTTACCACGACGTCAGATATCACCACCCTGGCGGTGACGGTGGCGGCGACCGTAACGGGCAACCTGCTGGCGAACGACACCAGCTCGGTGGCCGGCACGATTCCGGCAGGCACGCAGGTGACCACGGTAGGCAGCAGCGCCATCTCAGCGACCAGTAATACGGTGATCAACACCACCTACGGCACCCTGACCATCGACGCCAGAGGTAACTACACCTATGCGCTGAAAGCGGGTCTGGATGTCGATACGGTGCCAGCCACGGATGTGTTCACCTACTCGGTGCGCGACGCCGGCGGCGCGGTGACCTCAGCCACCCTGACCGTGAACCTGCACAACGGCCCAGCGGCGGCGCTCTTCTCGGTAAACAGCCTGTTTGCCGAAGCGCACGTCGATGACGGAACCGCGGCGAGCGGCAGCATCTACGGCGACAGCAGTGCGGCCCACACCGGCGCGCTGAGCATCACCAACGAGGCGGGTCTGACCACCGCCGTCAGCAGCACGGGCATCACGCTGGTGGCGGGCGACTACGGCACCCTGAGCATCTCTGCCGACGGTCACTACACCTACACCCTGAACTCAGCGGTTAACGTGCAGGATATCGCGCATAAAGAGGTGTTCAGCTATAGCCTGGCGGCAGCCGACGGCACCATTACCACCAACAGCTTCACCATTGACCTGCATCCGCTTATTACCGGAACCGCAGGGGCGGATGCGCTGACCAGCAGCGCCTACGACGACACCATCACTGCCGGAGCGGGCGCCGATACCCTGGTGTATCACCTGCTCAACAGCGCGGATGCCGTCGGCGGCAACGGGCATGACACCTGGACCGATTTCTCTGTCGCCAGCGGCGACAAGATCGATATCAGCAGTCTGCTCGTCGGCTGGAACGACGCGACCAGCAACGTCAACGACTTCGTGAAGGTAGACCATACCGCCGATGGCAATACCGTTCTGTCGATCGACCGCGACGGCACCGGTACTGCCTACAGCAGTACGCAGCTGGTCACGCTGGAAGGGGTTAACGTTTCACTGGAGGAGCTACTGCAACAGCCGCACCAGAATCACACGGTCTGATCGCCGTGATGTCTGGCAGGGAAGCATTATCGGGCGCAGGGATGCGCCCCTTTCTCTAACTGACGAGTGGAAAACGATGGATCGGATGCAATCAAGCGCAACATATCGCCGTTCTTTTAAGCTCAGCGTTCTCTGTGCTGGCATCGCTTTTTTTACAACTTCTTCCTCTCTGGCGGCCGGCAGCGACCTGATGCAGTCGGCCAGCCAGATCACCGCCACCGGCCTGGCGCACCAGCAGGATCTCCCTTCATTAACCGGCGAAAGCGCCGAACCGGCGCTGGCGCGCGTGCCCGACTCCCTGACCATCAATCAGGCGGTGCAGCGGGCGATCCAGTGGCATCCCGATATCGCCGAAGCGGTGGGAAAGCTGCTTGAGCAGGCGGATCAGGTGGACGTGGCGAAAGCCAAATACTATCCGCAGATCAGCGGCGGCATGAATAACGGTTACAGCAACAGCTACAGCGAGAAGGGCTACAGCCCCTCGTTCGTGCTGTCGGTCTCTCAGATGCTCTATGACTTCGGCAAGGTCAGCAGCTCGGTGCGCTCCGCCGAGGCAGGCGTCGCCCAGCAGCAGGCCAACGTGCTGGTGAGCATCGACACCGTCGCGCACGACACGGCCGCGGCGCTGGTGCAGGTGCAGGGCTATCAGCAGCTGGTGAAGATCGCCCAGGAGCAGCTATCGGCGCTGATGAAAATCGGCGATCTCGCGCGTCAGCGCAACAATGAAGGCGCCGCCTCGCTCTCCGACGCTACGCAAACCGACGCGCGTATCGAAGGTGCGCGCACCGTGCTGACGCAGTATCAGGCCAACCTCGACCGCTGGCGCGCCACGCTGGCGACCTATCTCGGCTGGCCGCTGGTGAAAAAGGTCAGCGACGATTTTCCCGCCAGCCTGGCGCGTTCCTGTGACGCCGCGAAAAGTGACGACCGCACCATTCCGGCGGTGCTGGCCGCCTGGGCGCAGGCCAATGAGGCGCAGGCGAAGCTGGACAACGCCAACGCGCAGATGCTGCCCACCATTTCGCTGGAGCCGCAGGTAACGCACTACCTCAACAATCACTACGCCAGCAGCGAGACGCTGGATCGCACGCAATATTCCGCCTGGGTCAAAGTCGAGATGCCGCTCTATCAGGGCGGCGGCATGACCGCCAGCCGCAACGCCGCCGCCAACGCATTGACCGCGGCCAACGCGGCGGTCAATTCGGCGCGGCTGAAGGCGCGTCAGCAGCTAAATGAATCGCAGAGCCAGTCGCAAAGCCTGGCGCTCAGCCTGGCGATTCAGGCGCGGCAGCAGCGGCTGGGGGAGAAAACCCAGGAGCTTTATCAGGATCAATATCTGCAGCTCGGCACCCGCCCGCTGCTCGACGTGCTCAACGCCGAGCAGGAGGTGTTCCAGACGCGCTTTACGCTGCAGCAAACCATCAGCCAGTTGCGCGCGCTGCAGCTCGACTGCCTTTACAGCACCGGCCATATGCGGTCGGCGTTCGCCCTGAATAATCAGCGGATCCAGTCCGTGGAGATCCAGCCATGACGCAAATGCAGCTTCCAGATTCGCCCGCCGGCAAGCCCGAGGGAGCCGAAGGCGGGGTGCCGCTCCAGGGCTGGGCGACAGCCATTATCCTGATCGCCGCGCACTATCGTCTGCCCTGTTCGCCGGGCATGATCCTCGCCGCCAGCGAGTGGCAGGGCAAACAGACGCGCGACAAGGCGTTGCGCCATCTGGCGCGCCAGGCGGGCATGTCGCTGCAGCTTTACCAGGATAATAAGTGGGAGATTAACCACTGGCGGCTGCCGCTGGCGGTGGAGCTGGCGGACGGCCAGGTCGGGGTCATCGTCAGCTTTGACGGCGAAGATGAGGTGCGGGTGCACTTCAGCGGCGACGAACAGCCGACGCCGCTGGCGCTCGGCACGCTGTTGCCCGACATCCGCTTCGCCGCCGCTTTTCGCCCGCTCACCGCCGCCAAAGACAGCCGCGTCGACCGCTATCTGGAGACCATTAAGCCCGACTGGCTGCGGCGCCTGGTGCTGCGCGATCTGCGTCCCTACGGCTACGTAATGCTGGGATCCTTCCTGATCAACCTGCTGGCGCTGGTGGGCATCATCTTCTCGATGCAGGTCTATGACCGGGTGATCCCGGCGCAGTCTTACCCTACGCTCTACGTGCTCTACGGCGGGGTGATTATCTCGGTAATCTTTACCTATATTCTGCGCGTCGGGCGCGATCACGTGACCGATCTGCTCGGCAAGCGCGCCGATATGCGCGTCTCCGATCGGGTGTTCGGCCATGCGCTGCGGCTGCGCAACAGCGCGATTCCGCGATCCACCGGCACCTTTATCTCTCAGCTGCGGGAGCTGGAGGCGATTCGCGAAATGGTGACCTCGACCACCGTCAGCTCGATCGTCGATATGCCGTTTTTCCTGCTGTTTATGCTGGTAATGGCGATTATCGCGCCGCAGCTGGCGTGGATCGCGCCGGTGGCGGTGATCCTGATGATCCTGCCCGGCGTGCTGAAGCAGAAAACGCTGGCGAGGCTGGCGCACCAGTCGCTGAAAGAGTCGACCCTGCGCAATGCGGTGCTGGTAGAGAGCGTGCAGGGGCTGGAGGATATCAAGCTGATGCAGGCGGAGGATCGCTTTCTGCAGCAGTGGAACAGCTATATCCGCATCACCGCGCAGTCCGGCGTGGAGATGCGCAAAGTGATGCACTCGCTGATCAGCTGGGGCGTAACGGTGCAGGGGCTGGTTTATGCCAGCGTGATCGTGATCGGCGCGCCGATGGTGATCAACGGCGACATCACCACCGGCGCTATCGTCGCGGCGTCGCTGCTCTCGTCGCGCATGATCGCGCCGATGGGCACCCTGTGCGGCGTGCTGGCGCGCTGGCAGCAGGTCAAGGCGGCGAAAACCAGCCTCGACGCGCTGATGGCGCTGCCGGTCGAGAACAGCAAAGATGAAACCCGCATTCACTGTCCGGTGCTGTTCGGCCACTACCAGTTCAGCGAGGCGATGTTTCGCTATTACAGCGACTCCGCCACCATCGCGCTGCGCATCAAAAGCCTGACCATCAAGCCGGGCGAACGCGTCGCCGTGCTGGGCCGCAACGGATCGGGCAAATCGACGCTGCTGCAGGCGATGATCGGCGGCATGGATCTGGTGGGCGGCGAACTGCGGCTCGACAACCTGAGCCTGCCGCATATCGATCTCGCCGACGTGCGCCGCAACGTCGGCCTGATGACGCAGAACGCGCGGCTGTTCCACGGCACGCTGCGCGAAAACCTGACGATGGGCGCGGCGCACGCCAGCGACGAGGCGATCTTCGCCGCGCTGACGGTGAGCGGCGGCGCGGACTTTATTCGCCGGCTGCCGCTCGGTCTCGATCATCCGGTGATGGAGGGCGGCGTCGGGCTGTCCGGCGGACAGCGGCAGTCGGTGCTGCTGGCGCGCATGCTGCTGCGCGATCCCAATATCGTGCTGCTGGACGAGCCGACCGCCTCGCTGGACGATCACACCGAAAAAGAGTTTATCGAACGGCTTGGTCAGTGGCTCAACGGCCGCACGCTGGTGGTGGCGACACACCGCGCCGCCATTCTTGCGCTGGTAGATCGCGTGCTGGTATTAAAAGAGGGGCAGCTGGTAATGGATAGCCCGAAAGAGAGCGCGCTGCCGCCTGCGCGGCCGGCGCTCAATCGTCCGGAGGATCAGGCATGAGCGAGCTATCGACTAAACTGCGGCTGGTGGCGCCCGAAGCGGAGACCTCAGACGATCTTAACGGCGATTTGCGCTCGGAAGCCTACTACAGCGGCTCGGTGCGCCTGATCGTTATCAGTTTTTTCCTGCTGATGGCGGGTCTGATCTGGGCATGGTTCGGCGTGCTGGACGAGGTGTCGACCGGCACCGGTAAAGTGATCCCCAGTTCGCGCGATCAGGTGCTGAGCTCGCTGGAGGGCGGGATCCTCGCCGAGCTTAACGTGCATGAAGGGGATCGGGTCGAGGCGGGGCAGATCGTGGCGAAGCTCGATCCGACGCGATCCGTCTCCAGCGTCGGCGAAAGCGCGGCGCGCTATCGGGCCGCGCTGGCGGCCAGCGCGCGGCTCTACGCCGAGGTGAACGATCAGCCTTTGCGCTTTCCCGACGAGCTGAAGGCCTTTCCCGATCTTATCGCCTCGGAAACCCGGCTCTATACCACCCGACGCGCGCAGTTAAAAGACGCGACGGCGCAGATCCAGCAGTCCCTCGGGCTGGCCAACCGCGAGCTGGGCATTACCCAGCGGCTGGCGAAAAGCGGCGCCGCCAGCAGCGTCGAGGTGCTGCGGCTGCAGCGCGACAAGTCCGATCTGGAGCTGAAGCTTACCGATATGCGCTCGCAGTATTACGTGCAGGCGCGCGAGGATCTGGCGAAGGCGTCGGCGGAAGCGGACAGCCTGGCGCAAACCGTGAAGGGACGCGAAGATACCGTCAGCCGCCTGACCCTGCGCTCGCCGATGCGCGGCATCGTGAAAAACATCAAGGTCACCACCGTCGGCGGGGTAATCCCGCCCAACGGCGAGCTGATGAATATCGTGCCGATGGATGACCGCCTGCTGATTGAGGCGCGCCTCTCGCCGCGCGATATCGCCTTTATCCATCCGGGTCAGAAGGCGCTGGTGAAGATCTCCGCCTACGACTACGCGATCTACGGCGGGCTGCACGGCGTGGTGGAGAGCATCTCGCCCGATACCATTCAGGATGAGGTGAAACCGGAGATCTACTACTATCGCGTCTTTATCCGCACCGATACCGACTACGTGCAGAACAAAGCGGGACGCCGCTTCGCCATCAGTCCCGGCATGGTCTCTACGGTCGATATCAAGACCGGCGAGAAAACGGTGATGGACTATCTGGTCAAGCCGTTTAACCGCGCCAAAGAGGCGCTGCGAGAACGTTAATGCGATCTCAACAAACGCGTTTCCGGTGCGTCGCGCATTGCAGCGCGCGCCGAACTCCGCAATAATTGCGTAAACTGCGGCAACGCAAACATCCCTTCCTCGTCGGGCTTAACGACGCGGAGGGGATTTTTTTTATCTGGCCTTCACCTGTAACTTAATGCCATGCGGCAGCGAGGATGATTTATGTATAACACCCTGGGCAATCAGTACGACAATTCGCTGGTTTCAAACGCCTTCGGCTTCATGCGTTTTCCGGTCAACTTCCAGCCTTACGACAGCGACGCCGAGTGGGTCATCACCGGCGTACCTTTCGACGCCGCGACCTCTGGCCGTCCGGGCAGCCGTCTGGGACCGGGCGCGATCCGTCAGATCTCCACCAACCTCGCCTGGGAAGGGTGCCGCTGGCCGTGGCAGTTCGATCTGCGTCAGCGTCTCAACGTGGTGGACTGCGGCGATCTGGTTTACGCCTTCGGCGATTCGCAGGATCTCTCTGACAAATTACAGGCGCACGCGGAAAAACTGCTGGCGAACGGCAAGCGCATGCTGACCTTCGGCGGCGATCACTACGTTACGCTGCCGCTGCTGCGTGCCCATGCGAAGCATTTCGGCAAGCTGGCGCTGGTGCATTTCGACGCCCATACCGATACTTACTCCAACGGCCCGACGTTTGACCACGGCACCATGTTCTTTACCGCGCCGCAAGAGGGGCTGATCGATCCGCAACACTCGGTGCAGATCGGCATCCGCACCGAGTTCGATAAGAGCCTCGGCTTTAACGTGCTGGATGCGGCGCAGGTCAACGATCGCAGCGTCGACGATATCCTGGCGGAAGTGAAGCGCACCGTTGGCGATATGCCGGTGTACCTGACCTTCGACATCGACTGTCTGGATCCGGCGCACGCGCCCGGCACCGGCACGCCGGTAATCGGCGGCCTGACTACCGACAAGGCGACCAAACTGGTGCGCGGCCTGCAGGGCCTGAACATTGTCGGCATGGATCTGGTGGAAGTGGCGCCAGGCTACGACCACGCCGATCTCACCTCGCTGGCCGCCGCCACGCTGGCGCTCGATATGCTGCACGTGCAGGCGGCGAACAAAGGCGAATAACCCTTCAATCCGGGCGCACTCGCGCGCCCGGCTGTAACCGTAACGGAGAGCATGATGGGCTTACTTGATGAATTAGTCGGCGCTTTAGGCAACGGCAACGGACGCAATACCTTAGGCGAACTGGAAGCGGTCTGGAACTGGGTGCAGGAGCAGGGCGGGGTACAGGTGCTGCTGCAGAAGTTCCAGCAGGGCGGCCTGGGCGAAATTTTAAGCTCGTGGATCGGCACCGGCAGCAACCAGTCGGTCAGCGGCCGGCAGCTGCAGTCGGCGTTCGGCGAAGAGGCAATGCAGTCGCTGGCGCAGAAGCTGGGCACCGACGTAAACGGCGCCTCCGGCAAACTGGCGGAGCTGTTGCCGCATCTGGTTGACCGCATGTCGCCGCAGGGCCAGATGGACGATCAAACCCTGCACGACAAGCAGCTCGATCTGGGATCGATGGTCGATCAGCTTTTCAAGCGATAGTTGTAACGCGCGCCGCCGCAGAACGGCGCGCGCCCGCTTATTTCCCGGCGTCCGCCGCGATGCGTTCGCGAATATGCTGCGCGCGCGCCGCGGAATCGGGATGCGAATCAAACAGGCTGCTCTGCTGGCCCTGCTGCATTTTCGCCAGCTTCTCAAAGCTGGTCGCCAGCCCCATCGGATCGATACCGCGTTTCTTCAGTAGATCGTAGGAGTAGTCATCCGCCTGCGACTCCTGGGTTTGCGAGAACTGCGCGTTGACCAGCTTTTCGCCCAGATCGCCCAGCTGCGACTGCGACAGCGAGCCGATCACGCCGCCTACGGATGCGGCCGCGGTGCGCGCCGCCGTGGTGCCGAAGGCGACCTGCATCGCCTTGCGCGTGTGACCCAGCGCGACGTGGCCCATCTCATGCCCCAGCACGCCTTCGACCTCGTTGTCGTCCATCATATCCATCAGGCCGCTGTAGACGCGGATGCAGCCGTTAGCCATCGCCCAGGCGTTAACGTCTTTGGTGACGTAGACGCGGTAGTTGGCCGGCGTGCCGTTGATGTTGTCGCCCAGCGCGGCGGCGATTTTGTTCAGGCGCTGCTGGTAGGTGCTGTCGGCGGGCGCAAGCTGGTTCTCTTTATCCATCTGCGCGCAGGATTGATCGCTGAGCTGCTTCACCTGCGCGTCGTTAAGGGTGTAGGCCTGAAAAGCCTGCGCGCCCGACTGCAGCAGCGCGTTATTGTCCATGCCCTGGCAGCCGCTGAGCAGCGCCGCGAGGCTGATTGCCATGATGCCTGTCTTGATCGTCATGCGTACATCCTGTGGGTAACAAGGTCAGAAAAGCAGGTATCTGAAAAAGGGTCAGATACGGTAAAGAGTGGGTTATAGCCTGTCGTCGGCCACTTCGCTAGCAGACATTGCCGTAAATGCCAGACGGAGCGGCGACATTTAGCACGGCACGGCATGTACTTTTGCCCCGATTTTCATGTACATTGATGAGCGACTTTTTCCTTGTTTTGCCCGATAAATCATTAATAACAATGAGTTAAATAGGCGAATCATTAATCCGACCTGGAGTAGAAAATGCCCTCTCGTAAAGAGCTTGCCAACGCCATTCGCGCGTTAAGTATGGACGCAGTACAGAAAGCCAAATCGGGACATCCGGGGGCCCCGATGGGTATGGCAGATATTGCCGAGGTGCTGTGGCGCGGCTACCTGAACCATAACCCGACCAACCCGCTGTGGGCCGATCGCGACCGCTTCGTGCTCTCCAACGGCCACGGCTCGATGCTGATTTACAGCCTGCTGCACCTCACCGGCTACGATCTGCCAATGAGCGAGCTGCAGAACTTCCGCCAGCTGCATTCAAAAACTCCAGGTCACCCGGAATACGGCTACACCCCAGGCGTGGAAACCACCACCGGCCCGCTGGGCCAGGGCATCGCCAACGCGGTCGGCTTCGCCATCGCCGAGCGCACGCTGGCGGCGCAGTTCAACCGTCCGGGCCACGACATCGTCGATCACAACACCTACGTGTTTATGGGCGACGGCTGCATGATGGAAGGCATCTCGCACGAGGTCTGCTCGCTGGCCGGCACCCTGAAGCTGGGCAAACTGGTCGCCTTCTATGACGACAACGGCATCTCTATCGACGGCCATATCGACGGCTGGTTCACCGACGACACCGCGAAGCGCTTTGAAGCCTACGGCTGGCACGTAGTGCGCGGCGTAGACGGCCACGACGCGGACGCTATCGCGAAGGCGATCGACGAAGCGAAAGCGGTGAGCGACAAGCCTTCGCTGCTGATGTGCAAAACCGTTATCGGCTTCGGGTCGCCGAACAAAGCTGGCACCCATGACTCGCACGGCGCGCCGCTGGGCGACGACGAAGTGGCGCTGACCCGCAAGCAGCTGGGCTGGGCGCACGCGCCGTTCGTGATCCCGTCGGAGATCTACGCCGAGTGGGACGCGAAAGAAGCCGGCCAGGCGAAAGAGGCGCAGTGGAACGAGAAATTCGCCGCCTACGCGCAGGCGTTCCCGGAGCTGGCTGCCGAGTTCAAACGTCGCGTCAGCAACGAGCTGCCGGCTAACTGGCAGGAAGAGTCGCAGAAGTTCATCGAGCAGCTGCAGGCGAATCCGGCGAAAATCGCCAGCCGTAAAGCCTCGCAGAACGCTATCGAAGCATTCGGCAAGCTGCTGCCGGAATATCTGGGCGGCTCCGCCGACCTGGCGCCGAGCAACCTGACTATGTGGTCCGGCTCTAAGCCGATCAACGTTGACCTGGCGGGCAACTATATTCACTACGGCGTGCGCGAGTTCGGCATGACCGCTATCGCCAACGGCATCGCGCTGCACGGCGGCTTCCTGCCTTACACCGCGACCTTCCTGATGTTCGTGGAGTATGCGCGCAACGCGGCGCGTATGGCGGCGCTGATGAAGATCCGTCAGATCATGGTCTATACCCACGACTCCATCGGTCTGGGCGAAGATGGCCCGACGCACCAGCCGGTCGAGCAGCTGGCCAGCCTGCGCACCACGCCGAACATGAGCACCTGGCGCCCGTGCGACCAGGTTGAGTCCGCGGTGGCGTGGAAATACGCTATCGAGCGCAAAGATGGCCCAAGCGCGCTGATCTTCTCTCGCCAGAACCTGGCGCAGCAGGAGCGTACGCCTGAGCAGCTGGCTAACATCGCGCGCGGTGGCTACATCCTGAAAGATTGCGACGGTCAGCCGGAGCTGATCCTGATCGCCACCGGTTCTGAAGTCGAGCTGGCGGTCGCGGCCTGGGACAAGCTGAGCAGCGAAGGCGTCAAAGCGCGCGTGGTTTCCATGCCTTCTACCGATGCCTTCGACAAGCAGGATGCTGCCTACCGCGAAGCGGTGCTGCCGAAAGCGATCGGCGCGCGCGTCGCTATCGAAGCGGGCATCGCCGACTACTGGCAGCGCTACACCGGCCTGCACGGCGCGGTGGTCGGCATGACCACCTTCGGCGAATCTGCACCGGCCGAGAAGCTGTTCGAGGTGTTTGGTTTCACCGTTGACAACGTTGTAGCACAGGCGAAAGCGGTGCTGGCATCATAAGCCCTTAGCCTGAAGAGAGAGGGACGCCAACAGGCGTCCCTTTTTTATGGCCGGCTGAATTATTCTTCAAGTAATAGCATACGTGTTGGCAAAAATGTGACGTGGATCCAATAATCAGCGGCGCATTTGATCGCAGTCATTCCCGTTATTCCTTCCATGCTTTATTGTAGCTGAACCGTTTCAGTTGGCCGGTTTTTAGCAGCGATTTCGGCGCGGGGCGCGCGAAAATCTCCTGTACAAACCCGCGTGAAACGCTCAGGCTATCGGCACGTTTATTAGCAGGAAGTGGCAGAAAAAATGACCATTCGGGTGGCGATAAATGGCTTTGGCCGCATTGGGCGCAACGTACTGCGCGCCCTCTATGAGACCGGGCGTCGCGCCGAAATTACCGTGGTGGCGATTAACGAACTGGCTGAGGCGGCCGGCATGGCGCATCTGCTGAAGTACGACACCAGCCATGGCCGCTTTGCCTTCGACGTGCGTCAGGAACGCGATCTGCTGTGGGTCGGCGACGATACCATCCGCATTCTGCATCACGCCGCTATTGACGCGCTGCCGTGGCGCGAGCTTAACGTCGACGTGGTGCTGGAGTGCACTGGCGTCTACGGCAGCCGGGCGGACGGCGAGGCGCATCTGCAGGCGGGCGCGAAGAAGGTGCTCTTCTCCCATCCGGGCGGCAGCGATCTCGACGCCACTGTGGTGTTCGGCGTGAACGAACAGGCTCTTAAACAAACTGACCGCATCGTCTCCAACGCCTCCTGCACCACCAACTGCATTATCCCGGTGATCAAGCTGCTGGACGACGCCTTCGGCATCGAGTCGGGCACCGTGACCACTATCCACTCGGCGATGCACGATCAGCAGGTCATTGACGCCTATCACAGCGACCTGCGCCGCACGCGCGCCGCCAGTCAGTCGATTATTCCGGTCGACACTAAACTGGCCGCCGGGATTACCCGTATTTTTCCGAAATTCGCCGATCGCTTCGAAGCGATTGCGGTGCGTGTGCCTACTATCAACGTGACGGCCATCGATCTCAGCGTCTCCGTACGCGAGGCGGTAAGGGCGTGCGAGGTCAACGCGCTGCTGCAAAACGCGTCAGAAGGGGCATTTCGTGGTATAGTTGACTATACGGAATTACCGTTAGTCTCAGTAGATTTTAACCACGATCCGCACAGTGCCATTGTGGACGGCACGCAAACGCGGGTCAGCGGTCAGCACCTGATCAAGACCCTGGTCTGGTGCGACAACGAATGGGGCTTTGCTAACCGAATGCTCGACACGACGTTAGCGATGGCCGCAAGCGGTTTCAGGTAAGGCGCGGTTTGCGCCTGGCAAAACTTATGAGAATCAACGAGAGGGTTCACCATGTCTGTAATTAAGATGTCCGATTTGGATCTGGCTGGTAAGCGCGTTCTGATCCGTGCCGATCTCAACGTACCAGTAAAAGAAGGGAAAGTGACGTCAGACGCACGTATCCGTGCTTCTCTGCCTACCATCGAATCGGCGTTGAAACAGGGCGCAAAAGTGATGGTCACCTCTCACCTGGGTCGCCCGACCGAAGGTGAATACAACGAAGAATTCTCCCTGCTGCCCGTTGTTAACTATCTGAAAGAAAAACTGAACGGTACCAACGTTACCCTGGCGAAAGACTACCTCGACGGCGTTGAAGTCGGCGCGGGCGAGCTGGTAGTGCTGGAAAACGTTCGCTTTAACAAAGGCGAGAAGAAAGACGACGAAGCGCTATCGAAAAAATACGCCGCGCTGTGCGACGTCTTCGTGATGGACGCTTTCGGCACCGCGCACCGCGCGCAGGCCTCGACGCATGGCGTCGGCAAATTCGCGCCGATCGCCTGCGCAGGCCCGCTGCTGTCAGCCGAGCTGGAAGCGCTGGGCAAAGTGATGAGCAACCCGGAGCGTCCGCTGGTAGCGGTGGTCGGCGGCTCAAAAGTATCGACCAAATTCGACGTGCTGCAGTCGCTGGTGAAAATCGCTGACACCGTTATCGTCGGCGGCGGCATCGCCAACACCTTCGTCGCTATCGACAACAACGTCGGCAAATCGCTCTACGAACCGGACTTCGTCGAAGCGGCCAAAGGCCTGCGCGACCAGTACGGCATTCCGGTTCCAACTGACTCACGCGTCGGCACGGAATTCTCTGAAACTGCGCCGGCAACGGTGAAAAAGGTTTCCGAAGTAGCGGATAACGAAGAGATTATGGACTTCGGCGACGAAACCGCGCAGGCGATGGCGAAAGTGCTGAAAGAAGCCAAAACCATTCTGTGGAACGGTCCGGTCGGCGTGTTCGAGTTCCCGAATTTCCGTAAGGGCACCGAGATCGTGGCGAACGCGATTGCCGACAGCGAAGCCTTCTCTGTTGCAGGCGGTGGCGATACCCTGGCGGCTATCGACCTGTTCGGCATTGAAGACAAAATCTCTTACATCTCTACCGGCGGCGGCGCGTTCCTGGAATTCGTCGAAGGCAAAAAACTGCCTGCGGTCGCCATGCTGGAAGAGCGTGCTAAGCAGTAATCCTTTGGGGGCGACGCCTGGCGCGTCGCCTGAAGACTTGCCCCGTTGGGCGTTTAAAGCGCTGTCCCCACAGGGGATAGTCGGTCACGAAACAGGACACAATCATGTCTAAAATTTTTGATTTCGTTAAACCCGGCGTTGTCACTGGTGATGACGTTCAGAAGATCTTTCAGGTAGCGAAAGAGAACAAATTCGCGCTGCCAGCGGTAAACTGCGTCGGCACCGACTCAATCAACGCCGTACTGGAAGCCGCTGCGAAAGTAAAAGCGCCGGTTATCGTCCAGTTCTCTAACGGCGGCGCCGCGTTTATCGCCGGTAAAGGTTTCAAAACCGACAAGCCGCAGGGCGCGGCGATTTTCGGCGCCATCGCAGGCGCGCACCACGTTCACCTGATGGCTGAACAGTATGGCGTGCCGGTTATCCTGCACACCGACCACTGCGCGAAGAAACTGCTGCCGTGGATCGACGGTCTGCTGGACGCAGGCGAAGCGCACTTCCAGAAAACTGGCAAACCGCTGTTCTCTTCTCACATGATCGACCTCTCTGAAGAGTCGCTGGAAGAGAACATCGAGATTTGCAGCAAGTACCTGGCGCGCATGGACAAAATGGGCATGACGCTGGAAATCGAGCTGGGCGTGACCGGCGGTGAAGAAGATGGCGTGGACAACAGCCACGTTGACGCTTCTGCCCTCTACAGCCAGCCGGAAGACGTAGACTACGCCTACACCGAACTGAGCAAAATCAGCAAGCGCTTCACTATCGCCGCCTCTTTCGGCAACGTGCACGGCGTCTACAAGCCGGGCAACGTTAAGCTGACCCCGACCATTCTGCGCGACTCGCAGAAATACGTTTGTGAAAAACATGGCCTGCCGCACAACGCGCTGGACTTCGTTTTCCACGGCGGTTCCGGTTCTTCTGCAGCGGAAATCGAAGAGTCGATCAGCTACGGCGTGATCAAAATGAATATCGATACCGACACCCAGTGGGCAACCTGGGACGGTATTCTGCAGTACTACAAAAAGAACGAAGAGTACCTGCAGGCGCAGCTCGGCAACCCGCAGGGTCCGGACAGCCCGAACAAGAAATACTACGATCCGCGCGTCTGGCTGCGTGCGGCGCAGGCCTCAATGGTCGTGCGCCTTGAGCAGGCTTTCAAAGAGCTGAACGCTATCGATCGTCTGTAATCCGCCTCGCGGGTTAATAGCGCAGGCCAGATCTTCGGATCTGGCCTTTTTTATGCCGCTGCTGGGCTTTTTCGCCTAAATTTGCAACAAATTCAACGCAGATTTGGCATATCCGCCGAATGTTGTTTACCCTTGATAGCTGGTTTGCCGGAATTTTCTGGCTGTGATTTGATCTTCCCGGCAGGGAATTCAACAACAGGGCTCTCAAATGGAAGACTTAAACGTCGTAGACGGCATTCATAACGCCGGCGGCTGGCTGGTGCGCAATCAGGCGCTCATTCTCAGCTATGCGGTCAATATCGTAGCGGCTGTGGTTATCCTTATCCTGGGGATGATTGTGGCGCGCATTATCTCAAGAGGCATCAACCGGGTGCTGGTAGCGCGCCATATCGACAAAACGGTGGCGGACTTTCTGTCGGCGCTGGTGCGCTACGGCGTTATCGCCTTCACCCTCATCGCCGCCCTGGGGCGCATCGGCGTGCAGACCGCGTCGGTTATCGCCGTGCTGGGCGCCGCCGGTCTGGCGGTCGGTCTGGCGCTGCAGGGCTCGCTCTCTAACCTGGCGGCGGGCGTGCTGCTGGTGACCTTCCGTCCTTTCCGCGCGGGCGAGTTCGTCGATCTCGGCGGGGTGATGGGCACGGTGCTCAACGTGCAGATCTTTTCCACCACGCTGAAGAGCGCCGACGGTAAAATCGTCGTGGTGCCGAACGGTAAAATTATTGCCGGCAACATCGTCAACTTTTCACGCGAACCGGTGCGTCGCAACGAGTTCATTATCGGCGTCGCCTACGACGCGGACGTGGATGAGGTAATTGCGCTGCTGGAAGAGGTGGTTAAAAGCGATCCGCGCGTGCTGCAGGATATGGGCGTGCAGATCGGCCTCAACGAGCTGGCCGCCTCGTCGCTCAACTTCGTGGTGCGCTGCTGGAGCAACAGCGGCGATCTGCAGAACGTCTACTGGGATCTGCTGAAGAACTTCAAGCGCGCGCTGGACGCGAAGGGCATCGGCATTCCTTATCCGCAAATGGACGTGCATCTGCATCGCGTCAGCCAGCCTGACGCGGAAGCGAAAGCAGAATAACCCTCTCAGGACGGCGCCTGCGCCGTCCTTATTAATCTGCCTAATAGCAGATTAAATCTTTCAATTTCCGCTAATAACCCCGCCTCTTTATACTCCTTTGCATCTCGCTGATGTAAGGAAAATGCCGTGTTATCAATGTATTTACAGGGGCTTGCTCTTGGCGCCTCGCTGATTCTGCCGCTGGGGCCGCAGAACGCGTTCGTAATGAATCAGGGCGTTAAACGCCAGTACCATTTAATGACGGCGTCGCTCTGCACGCTGAGCGATATCGCGCTGATCTGCGGTGGCATCTTCGGCGGCAGCGCCTTGCTGCATCAGTCGCCGCTGCTGTTGATGCTCATCACCTGGGCCGGGGTGGCTTTTCTGCTGTGGTACGGCTGGAGTGCGCTGCGTCGCGCCTTTAGCGGCGATGTCGATCTGGCCAGCGACAGCGAGCTTAAGCAGAGCCGCTGGCGCATTATCGCCACCATGCTGGCGGTCACCTGGCTTAATCCCCACGTCTATATCGATACTTTCGTGGTGCTGGGCAGCCTGGGCGGACAACTGCCGACGCAGGAGGCGCGCCGCTGGTTCGCGCTGGGCACCGTCAGCGCGTCGGTGTTCTGGTTCTTTGGGCTGGCGCTGATGGCGGCCTGGCTCTCGCCTCGCTTGCGTACCGCCAGAGCGCAGCGTGCGATCAATCTGCTGGTCGGCGCGGTGATGTGGATTATCGCCAGCCAGCTGGCGCTGCAGGGAATAGCGAATTTCTGATTTGAATTGTCCTAAAGCGGCAGAACAGGATAAGCAAAACGCGAACTTTTGCGGTATAACACGCTCTTAGCAGTGCATACTATTCCGTTCAGGCTCTGGCCTTTGATGCCGCAGCAAAACAGAGATTCCAAGGAGGACTTTCGTGAAACTGAAAGCACTGGCGCTGGTCGCCATGACAGGCGCTTTGGCGCTGCCGTTAAGCGCATTAGCCGACGAACTGCCGAACGGCCCGCATGTCGTGACCTCTGGTCAGGCGACCGTCGATGCGCGTCCGGATATCGCCACGCTCTCTATCGTGGTCAACGTCTCCTCTAAAGACGCCGCGGACGCGAAAAAGCAGGCCGACGACCGCGTCGCGCAATATTTTGATTTCCTGCAGAAAAACGGCATCGAGAAGAAAGATATCGATGCCGCTAACCTCAGCACGCAGCCGGAATATGACTATACCAAAGAGGGCAAGTCGGTGCTGAAAGGCTACCGCGCGGTGCGTCAGGTGCAGGTGACGCTGCGTCAGCTGGATAAGCTGAACGAACTGCTGGACGGCGCGCTGAAAAGCGGCCTGAACGAGATCCGCTCGGTCGAGCTTGGCGTCACCAATCCCGACAGCTATAAGGCGCAGGCGCGCAAGGCGGCGATTGATAACGCGACGCAGCAGGCCGCAGCGCTGGCGGAAGGCTTTAACGCGAAGCTTGGCCCGGTTTACAGCATTCGCTACCACGTGGCCAACTATCAGCCGATGCCGATGGCGCGCATGTATAAGGCCGCCGCGCCGGCTGCGGATACCTCCGCGCAGCAGACCTACGAGCAGCAGAGCATTCACTTCGACGATCAGGTGGATGTGGTCTTCGATATCAAGCCGAATGCGGCAGGCACGCAGCAGTAATGGAAAAGGGGCGCTAAGCGCCCCTTTTTTTTGGATATTAGTCAGATAACAAATAAATCAAATGCGGGTAGCGTGCGCTCCTTGCTTAAGGCGTGCTTGCTCAGGCCGCTAAATCATCCTGGCGCAGCACGCGATGGCCGTGGGAGATCAGCGCGTCGGTGACGCGACGCATCAGGCGGCTCTCCGGCGCAAAGCGGTGCCAGTAAAGCATGCGGCGCTGACACAGGCCCGGCGTCAAATCGAGCAGTTCGCCGCCCGCCAGCTCGCGCTCAATCTGCAGATGCGGGATCATACAGCAGGTCGACCCCTGGCGCGCCAGCTGCACAAAGGCTTCCGAGGAGTTAACGATATGGCAGGGCACGCTGCCCGGCGACAGATCGAAATTCTGCTGTAAAAAGGCCTGATGCATATCGTCGAGATGGTCGAAAGCGACCGCCGGCGCCTTGAGCAGCGCCGAGCGGGTGACGCCGTTGGGAAAGTAGCGCGCGGCGAACTCTGGCGAGGCGACGAACAGATAGTCGAGCGCGCCAAGCTGATCGACCAGGCAGCTCGGCAGCGGCTGCGGCTGAATACTGACCGCGCCCACCACTTCGCCGCGGCGCAGCCGTTCCTGGGTGCGGGTTTCATCTTCGACCTGCAAATTAAGGCGCACCGGCGAGTCCGCCAGCACATCTTTCAGCGCAGGCAGCAGCCAGGTCGCCAGACTGTCGGCGTTAACCGCCAGCGACAGCAGCAGCGGCGTGGTGCCGCCGTTCTCGTCGCTCAGCCACTCTTCTTCCAGCAGCTCTACCTGATGCAGCAGCGCCAGCAGCTTCTGTCCCTGTTCGGTGGGGCGAGGCGGCACGGTGCGCACCAGCAGCGGCTGGCCGAACAGGTTCTCCAGCTGCTTGATACGCTGCGATACGGCCGACTGCGTAATGCATAACTTCTGTGCGGCGCGCTCAAAGCCGCGTTCGCGAATTACTGCATCCAGCGCCTGAAGCGTTCGATAATCGGGGCGTTTCATTGTTGTTCTCTCTCCTTCAGGGTGGACGATACTATGCCACAAAAAATTCATCTGGCGCGCGTCGAAGGCGCTTTCCCTGCGCCGCGCGTCGCCTTTTTTGCGGGCTGGCTTCCAAAGCGATTACGCCAGCGGAAACAGCCGCGCACATTCGGCGGGCGTTGCTTTATACTACGCGCACTTCGTTGTCGCACAGGTTTTAAACATATCATGACCCAGGATGAACTGAAAAAAGCCGTAGGCTGGGCCGCACTGAAATATGTGCAGCCGGGGAGTGTTGTCGGCGTCGGCACCGGCTCCACCGCCGCGCACTTTATCGACGCGCTCGCCACCATGAAACATCAGATTGAAGGCGCGGTTTCCAGCTCGGAAGCGTCGACGCTGAAGCTGAAAGCGCTTGGTATTCCGGTCTTCGATCTCAACGAGATCGACGATCTGGCGATCTACGTCGACGGCGCGGATGAGATCAACCCGCAGATGCAGATGATCAAAGGCGGCGGCGCGGCCCTGACGCGCGAGAAGATCGTGGCGGCCGTCGCGCGCAAGTTCATCTGTATCGCCGACGCCTCGAAAGAGGTGGACGTGCTGGGGCATTTCCCGCTGCCGGTCGAGGTGATCCCGATGGCGCGCGCCTTCGTCGCCCGCGAGCTGGTTAAGCTCGGCGGCCTGCCGGAGTATCGCCAGCATGTTGTCACCGATAACGGCAATATTATTCTCGACGTGCATAACCTGACGATTCTCGATCCCGTCGCGCTGGAGAAAAGCATCAATGCGCTGCCCGGCGTAGTCACCGTCGGCCTGTTTGCTACGCGCGGCGCCGATATCGCCCTGATCGGCACGGCGGACGGCGTAAAAACTATTGAAAAATGATCTGTCCGGCGCGCTAAACGCGCCGGTTATTTCCCCGCGCAAAACATCTTTTCTTTCGCTGCCTAAATTCGGTGACTTATGTCACATAACCGTCATCCACAGCAGGTTCGTTCTTTGTTAGTCGTTCAGCTCCCGATTTTGTGCGGCAATGTGCTGGCCTCAGGCTTGCCCATGCTGGGCCCAAGGCAATCGGTTGTATTGCCGCAGGCGTAAATTTTGATATTTTGACAGAAGGCGCGCTTATGGCGGCCATTGTTGAAATCACAATAGGGTCGGGGAAATGGCAAAGGTATCACTGGAAAAAGACAAGATTAAGTTCCTGCTGGTGGAAGGCGTTCACCAGAGCGCGCTGGAAAATCTGCGCGCGGCGGGTTATACCAACATCGAATTCCATAAAGGCGCGCTGGATGACGAAGCGCTGAAAGCCTCCATTCGGGATGCGCACTTCATCGGCATCCGCTCCCGCACCCAACTGACGGAAGAGATTTTCGCCGCGGCGGAAAAACTGGTCGCCGTAGGCTGTTTCTGCATCGGCACCAACCAGGTCGATCTTAACGCGGCGGCGACGCGCGGCATTCCAGTGTTTAACGCGCCGTTCTCTAATACCCGCTCGGTCGCCGAACTGGTTATCGGCGAAATGCTGCTGATGCTGCGCGGTATTCCTGAAGCGAATGCCAAAGCGCATCGCGGCATCTGGAACAAAAACGCCGTCGGCTCGTTTGAGGCGCGCGGCAAAAAGCTCGGCATCGTCGGCTATGGCCATATCGGCATGCAGCTTGGCGTGCTGGCGGAAAGCCTGGGCATGCATGTTTATTTCTACGATATCGAAAACAAACTGCCGCTCGGCAACGCCACGCAGGTGCGTCATCTCGCTGACCTGCTGAATATGAGCGACGTGGTGAGCCTGCACGTGCCGGAAACCCCCTCGACGCAGGATATGATCGGCGCGCAGGAGCTGGCGCAGATGAAGAAGGGCGCGTTGCTGATCAACGCTTCGCGCGGCACCGTGGTCGATATTCCGGCGCTGTGCGACGCGCTGGGGAGCAAACACCTGGCGGGCGCCGCGATCGACGTCTTCCCGCTTGAGCCGGCGACTAACAGCGAACCCTTCAATTCGCCGCTGTGCGAGTTCGATAACGTGATCCTGACGCCGCACATCGGCGGATCCACCCAGGAGGCGCAGGAGAATATCGGTATCGAAGTGGCAGGCAAGCTGGCCAAATATTCCGATAACGGCTCAACGCTCTCGGCGGTCAACTTCCCGGAAGTGTCGCTGCCGATGCACGGCGCCAGCGCCAGCCGTCTGCTGCACATTCATGAAAACCGTCCGGGCGTGCTGACGGCCATCAACCAGATCTTCGCTGAGCAGGGCATCAACATCGCTGCGCAGTTCCTGCAAACCTCGCCGATGATGGGTTATGTGGTTATCGATATCGATGCGCCGCAGGATCTGGCGGACAAAGCGCTGCAGCTGATGAAGGCGATTCCGGGCACCATTCGCGCCCGTCTGCTCTACTGATTCCGCTTTACTGAAACCGGGCCGTCTGCCTTTTTTACAGACGGCCCGTCTGTTTCCGCCTCTGGCTCACGCCTGCTATTCCCACTGCCACAGGCGCGACGGCGTCAAGACGGCGGGCAGCGGCACATCCCATTCCTCCGCGGGTAACCGCTCTACCTGCTGGCAGTCATGCGCCACGCCCACCGGTAAAAAACCGTGCCGACGCCAGTTCTGCAGGGTGCGGTCGTAAAAGCCGCCGCCCATGCCGAGTCGCTGCCCGCTGCTGTCAAAGGCCACCAGCGGCACCATCATCACATCCAGCCGATCCAGGGTAATCAGCTGGCGGATATCGAGCGGCGGTTCGGGAATACGCAGTTTATTCGGCGTCAGCGTGGTTTCCGGCGTATAGCGCAGAAACAGTAGCTGGCCAGCGGAGAAAGGGTGCAGCACCGGCAGATAGACCTGCTTTTTCTGCTGCCACAGCTTAGCGATAAGCGGACGGGTGTTGAGTTCGCCATCTACCGATAAAAAAAGCGCGATATGGCTGGCGTTGGCGAGAGGGGCGAAGTTAACGGCGTGTTCCGCCAACAGAGCGGCGGCTTGTTCCTGCTGCTCAGGCGTCAGGGCGCGGCGCAGGTGGCGTACGTGCTGGCGGATATGGTGGCGATCGAGCAGAGAGGGCTGAGACACGAGAACCCCGTTGATATAGTCGCTGATTAAGCAACTATATCATTCATAACGGGGAAAGACAGATGCAGAACAGAAGGAGATCTCCGAGATGCCGCCGCAGGCTGTAACCCTTGAACCCTTGGTTCAAGGTGAATGTGCCGTCGCAACCATCAGGCTTCTCGGACGAACCGAGCATGCTCACAGGTTACAGAGCGCCACACTCTGTTGGTATGAAATATCGGCTCAGGGGACTGGCCCGCTTGCAAACATCTCAGAGAAAATGGACTTTACCGTTGCCGCTGCGCAGCAACCATAAAGTATTATTCGAACTTCGCACCCTGGCGGTCGGTTATGCGACCTTGCTCAACAAGAGCCTGTTCAATCGTCTGCTGCAGGATACGAATACGCTGTTCCATATTAGCAGCATAATCGCGCGTTTTCATTTTCTCTTGCGCCAGTTCATGGCAAATGTTTAACGCGGCGATGAACACCAGTTGCTCGGTATTTGTGACTCTAGTGCGAACTTTTAAATCTTGCAACCGTTGATTGAGGTCATCGGCAGCCGCATTCAGCGCATCTTGCTGTTCAGGCGGACAATTCACTCTCAATGAACGACCAAAAATTTGTATATCTACTGGTTGTGCAGACATGCCACCTTCCTGACTGATTACTTCGCCCGCAGCTCCCTTTGGGCTCAATGCCTTGGGAGGCGGGCAACTATATAGACCCGCGAAATAACTTACAACCCCTTTTCTGGAAACCTTGAGGCAGCTAGTGGTAGCATAACACGAACTTATTCTGCCAACGACGACGAATCCTTATGTCTTTACAGAACGTAACCCCCGATTACAACGCGCTGGCTTCAGCGCTCTCTCAACAAGGCGTGGGGATGACGCCAGCTGAAATGCATGGCCTGCTCAGCGGCATTCTGTGCGGCGGCAATCAGGACGCCAGCTGGAAAACGCTGGTGCACGATCTCACCAACGAAGGCATGGCCTTCTCGCAGAGCCTTGCGTCACCGCTTCAGGCGCTGCGCGACAGCACCGCCAGCACGCTGGAAGAAGAGGGCTACCTGTTTCAGCTGATGCTGCCGGACGACGAAGACATCAGCGTCTTCGACCGCGCCGACGCGCTGGCGGGCTGGGTGAACCACTTCTTGCTCGGCCTGGGCGTCACGCAGCCGAAACTAGAGAAAGTGACCGGTGAAACCGGCGAGGCGATTGACGATCTGCGCACCATCGCTCAGCTTGGCTATGATGAAGATGAGGACCAGGAAGAGCTGGAGCAGTCGCTGGAAGAGGTGATTGAATATGTGCGTGTGGCGGCGCTGCTGTGCCACGACACCTTCACCCGTCCGCAGCCTACCGCCCCCGAAGTGAAAAAACCGACGCTACACTAAGCCAGATATCTCAGGGCGCGAACGCGCCCGTTTCTACAGGGAGTGCAAACATGATTTCTCTGGATACTTTCCAGCAGCGTCGTCAGGCGCTGCTGGCGAAAATGGCTCCCGGCAGCGCCGCCTTGATCTTTGCTGCGCCGGAAGTGACCCGCAGCAACGACAGCGAATATCCGTTCCGGCAAAACAGCGACTTCCTCTATTTCACCGGTTTCAACGAGCCACAGGCGCTGCTGGTACTGATCAAAAGCGACGAAACGCACAACCACAGCGTGCTGTTCAATCGCGTGCGGGATCTCACCGCGGAGATCTGGTTCGGCCGTCGGCTGGGGCAGGATGCCGCGCCTGAAAAGTTAGGCGTCGATCGCGCGCTGCCCTGGGATGATATCGGCCAGCAGCTGCACCTGCTGCTGAACGGGCTTGACGTGGTTTATCACGCGCAGGGCGAATACGCGGAAGCGGATGCGCTGGTGTTCGCGGCGCTGGAGAAGCTGCGCCGCGGTTTTCGCCAGAATTTCAGCGCGCCGGCGACGCTCACCGACTGGCGTCCCTGGGTGCATGAAATGCGCCTGTTTAAGGACGAGGAAGAGATCGCCATCCTGCGCCGCGCCGGGCAAATCAGCGCGCTGGCGCATACCCGCGCCATGGAAGCCTGCCGTCCCGGCCTGTTCGAATACCATCTGGAGGGCGAAATCCACTACGTTTTCAACCGCCACGGCGCGCGCTTTCCCTCCTATAACACCATCGTCGGCTCGGGCGAAAACGGCTGTATCCTGCACTACACCGAAAATGAGAGCGAGCTGCGCGACGGCGATCTGGTGCTGATTGACGCGGGCTGCGAACTTCACGGCTACGCCGGCGATATCACCCGCACCTTCCCGGTCAACGGCAAATTCACCGCGCCGCAGCGCGCCATTTACGACATCGTGCTCGCCTCGCTTTACAAAGCGCTGGCGCTCTTCGGTCCCGGCGTCAGCATTCGCGACGTCAACGAAGAGGTGGTGCGCATTATGGTCAGCGGACTGGTAGAGCTGGGCATTCTGCAGGGCGAAGTAGAGACGCTGATCGCCGAAGAGGCGCACCGGCAGTTCTTTATGCATGGGCTGAGCCACTGGCTCGGCCTCGACGTGCATGACGTCGGCCACTACGGCACTCCTTCGCGCGACCGTATTCTGGAACCGGGCATGGTGCTGACCGTTGAGCCGGGACTCTATATCGCGCCGGATGCCGACGTGCCTGCGGAATATCGCGGCATCGGCATTCGCATCGAAGATGACATTCTGATCACCGAAACCGGCAACGAGAACCTGACCGACAGCGTGGTCAAGGACGCGGACGCAATCGAGGCGCTGATGGCAGCGGCGCGTCAGGCATGACCATAATTATCGCCGGAGGCGGCATGACCGGCGCGACCCTGGCGCTGGCTATTTCCCACCTCACGCAAGGGCAGCTGCCGGTGACGCTGATTGAGAACAGCGCGCCCGACAGCCGCGCTCACCCAGGGTATGACGGCCGCGCCATCGCGCTGGCCGCCGGCACGCGTCAACAGTTGCTCGATATCGATCTCTGGCGCAGCATCGAAAAATACGCCACGCCCATTACCGACATCCACGTCTCCGATCGCGGCCATGCCGGCTTCGTCACGCTGGATGCCGGGACCTATCAGATTCCGGCGCTCGGCTACGTCGTCGAGCTTTTCGACGTGGGACAGCGGCTGTTTGAGCGCCTGAAAAGCGCGCCGGGCGTGACGCTACGCTGTCCGGCGCGCGTCATCAACGCGCAGCGCCATCAGGAGAGCGTGCAGGTGACGCTGGAGAGCGGCGAACAGCTGGAAGGGGCGCTGCTGGTGGCCGCAGACGGCTCGCGCTCGCCGCTCGCCGCCTCGTTCGGCATTCAGTGGCAGCGCGAGGATTATCAGCAGCTGGCGGTGATCGCCAATGTTTCGACTCAGTTACCGCATCAGGGACGCGCCTTTGAGCGCTTCACCGAGCACGGCCCGCTGGCGCTGCTGCCGATGTCGGACAATCGCCTGTCGCTGGTGTGGTGCCATCCGCTCTCGGCGCGTGAAAAAATAGCACGCTGGAGCGACGACGAATTTCTGGCGCAGCTGCAGCGCGCGTTCGGCTGGCGGCTGGGGCGTTTTACCCATACGGGTCAGCGCGAGAGCTATCCGCTGGCGCTGCAAAGCGCCGGGCAGCAGACGTCGCACCGGCTGGCGCTGGTGGGCAATGCGGCGCAGACGCTGCATCCGATCGCCGGACAGGGCTTCAACCTCGGGCTGCGCGACGTGATGTCGCTGGCGGAGACCCTGGCGGCCGCGCATCGTCAGCAACAGGATGTGGGCAGCTACGCCGTCCTGCATCGCTATCAGCAGCGTCGTCAGCCCGATCGCGCGACGACGATCGGCATCACCGACGGGCTGGTGCGGCTGTTCGCCAATCGCTATGCGCCGCTGGTGGCGGGACGAAATCTGGGGCTGATGGCGATGGATCATCTGCCGTGGCTGCGTAATCAACTGGCCGAGCGCACGCTTGGCTGGGTTAAGCGTTAACTAAGGGGCACCGATGCAAAGTTTTGATGTGGTTATCGCCGGCGGCGGCATGGTAGGACTGGCGGTCGCCTGCGGTTTGCAGGGCAGCGGGCTGCGCGTCGCCGTGCTGGAAAAAACGGCGGAGCCGCAGTTCGACGCCGGCGCTGCGCCGTCGATTCGCGTATCAGCAATCAACGCCGCCAGCGAGCGGCTGCTGCAGAAGCTGGACGTCTGGTCCGATATTCTGGCGCAGCGCGCCAGCGCTTATCACGGCATGGAGGTGTGGGATCGCGACAGTTTCGGCGCCATTAGCTTCGATGACGAACAGCAGGGACTGACCCATCTGGGACACATTGTCGAGAACCCGGCGATTCACAGCGCGCTCTGGCAGCGCGCCAGCCGCTGCAGCGACGTGACCCTTATGGCGCCTTCGCAGCTGCAGCAGGTGGCGTTCGGCGAAAATGAAGCCTTTGTGACCCTGCAGGACGGCACCATGCTGACCGCGCGCCTGCTGATCGCCGCGGACGGCGCCAACTCCTGGCTGCGCAACAAAGCCGATATTCCTTTAACCTTCTGGGATTACGATCACCATGCGCTGGTGGCGAATATCCGCACCGAGCAGCCGCATAACGCGGTGGCGCGCCAGGTTTTCCACGGCGACGGCATTCTGGCGTTCCTGCCGATGCAGGATCCGCACCTGAGCTCTATCGTCTGGTCGCTCTCGCCGCAGGAAGCGAGCCGGCTGGAGAGCATGCCGCAGGCACTGTTCAATCAGCAGCTGGCGGTGGCGTTCGATATGCGCCTCGGTCTCTGCGAACTGGCGAGCGAGCGTAAAACCTTCCCGCTGATGGCGCGCTACGCCCGCAATTTCGCGGCGCATCGTCTGGCGCTGGTGGGCGACGCCGCGCATACCATTCATCCGCTGGCGGGGCAGGGCGTGAATCTCGGCTTTATGGACGCCGCAGAGCTGATTGGCGAAATCCGCCGCCTGCACCAGCAGGGCAAGGATATCGGTCAGCATCTCTATCTGCGTCGCTACGAGCGCAGCCGCAAACACAGCGCGGCGCTGATGCTGGCGGGCATGCAGGGCTTTCGCGAGCTGTTCGCCGGCAGCCATCCGGCGAAAAAGCTGCTGCGCGATCTGGGGCTGAAGCTGGCGGATACGCTGCCCGGCGTTAAACCCACGATGCTGCGTCAGGCGATGGGGCTAAACGATATGCCTGCCTGGCTGCGCTAAGCCGCACATTGCTTTCGTTGAGCCAGCCTTGCGCTGGCTTTTTTTACGCCTTTTGATCGCCCTGCACCAAAAACGAGCGGGACTGCACCTTTAGCGAGCCTCGTTTGATTTATTCTAATTTCACCCCCTTGTTCGCATTAGTTTTATTTATCACATGGCGATATCTGCCGAGTGCGTTGTTAACATTTTGCGCGCCATCGCTGATTATCTTGCTGCGCATAACGGCGATACGCCTCTTTCCTGCGTGGTAAATCACAAAAACGCAGTTAATTATGCTGTCATCTTTGCGCGCCGCTCAAGAGACATGCTTCAATTCGACCCTGTACAGCTTATGGTTAAATCGTCTTTTCAATGATAACGTCAGGGAAAAGAGAACGTTTGCGCCGGGCGATAAGCAGGCTGACGCCCGCCCGAAACTTACCCGCTTCGCGACAGGATGGTTATGACTCAGCAAACCCCTTTGTTTGAACAGCATCAGGCCTGCGGCGCCCGCATGGTCGACTTCCACGGCTGGATGATGCCGCTGCACTACGGTTCGCAAATTGACGAACACCATGCCGTGCGTCAGGACGCCGGGATGTTCGACGTGTCGCATATGACTATTGTCGATCTGCACGGCGCGCAGACGCGCGACTTTCTGCGGCATCTGCTGGCGAACGATGTTGCTCGCCTGACGCAGCCCGGCAAAGCGCTCTACACCGGCATGCTAAACGCCTCCGGTGGCGTCATTGACGATTTGATTGTTTACTTTATGACCGACGACTTTTTCCGTCTGGTGGTCAACTCGGCCACGCGCGAAAAGGATCTGGCGTGGATCGGCAAGCATGCTCAGGCCTATGGCGTGGCGCTGACCGAGCGTGACGACCTGGCGCTTATCGCCGTACAGGGGCCGCAGGCGCAGCAGAAGGCGCAGACGCTGTTCAGCGCGGAGCAGCGCGACGCGGTCGCCGGGATGAAACCCTTTTTCGGCGTGCAGTCCGGCGACCTGTTTATCGCCACCACCGGTTACACCGGCGAAGCGGGCTATGAAATCGCGCTGCCAGCCGCCGCCGCCGCGGATTTCTGGCAGCGTCTACTTGAAGCGGGCGTCAAGCCGGCTGGACTGGGCGCGCGCGACACGCTTCGTCTGGAAGCGGGCATGAACCTCTACGGCCAGGAGATGGACGAAGGCGTTTCGCCGCTGGCGGCCAATATGGGCTGGACCATCTGCTGGGAGCCGACCGATCGCGATTTTATTGGGCGCGAAGCGCTGGAGATGCAGCGTGAAAGAGGCACCGACAAGCTGGTTGGCCTGATCATGACAGAGAAAGGGGTGCTGCGCGGCGGGCAGCCGGTACGCTTTACCGACGCGCAGGGCCAGCCGCAGCAGGGCGTGATCACCAGCGGCTCCTTCTCGCCGACGCTCGGCTACAGCATTGCGCTGGCGCGCGTGCCGGCAGGCATTGGCGAAAGCGCTATCGTCGAGATCCGCCAGCGCGAAATGCCGGTAAAAGTAACCAAACCTGTTTTTGTACGCGGCGGCAAGCCGGTTCAGTAATCTATTTTCAGGAGAAAGGGCGATGAGCAATGTGCCAAACGAATTGAAATACCGTGACAGCCATGAGTGGGTGCGTAAGGAAGCGGACGGCACCTTTACCGTCGGCATTACCGAGCACGCTCAGGAGCTGTTAGGCGACATGGTCTTTGTCGATCTGCCGGATGTCGGCAACAGCTACTCAGCCGGCGACGAATGCGCCGTCGCGGAATCGGTCAAAGCCGCGTCCGATATCTACGCGCCCGTCAGCGGCGAGATCGTCGCCGTCAATGACGCGCTGGGCGACGCGCCGGAGCTGGTCAACAGCGAGCCCTACGCAGCCGGTTGGCTGTTCAGAATCAAACCCAGCGACGAATCCGAGCTCGATTCGCTGCTGGACGCGGACGCCTATAAAGCCTCCATCGACGAATAAGCAACAGGGCGGCCAGACCTCGCTGGCCGCTTTTTATTCCTTGCTTTCTCTGTACTCCAGCCCGATTCAGGATTGACTGCAAATGACCCAGACTTTGAGCCAGCTCGAACACAACGGCGCCTTTATTGAACGCCATATCGGTCCCTCGCCGGAACAACAGGCTTTGATGCTGGAGGCGATCGGCGCCAGCTCGCTGGACGCGCTGATCGGCACCATTGTGCCGGCGGACATCCAGCTGCCTGGCCCGCCCGCCGTCGGCGATGCGGCGACCGAGCAGCAGGCGCTGGCCGAGCTCAAGGCGATCGCCGGTCAGAATCAGCGTTACAAATCCTGGATCGGCATGGGCTACAGCGCGGTGATCACGCCGCCGGTGATCCTGCGCAATATGCTGGAAAATCCGGGCTGGTACACCGCCTATACCCCCTATCAGCCGGAAGTATCGCAGGGCCGCCTGGAGGCGCTGCTTAACTTTCAGCAGGTAACGCTCGATCTGACCGGTCTGGACGTCGCCTCCGCCTCGCTGCTGGACGAAGCCACGGCGGCGGCGGAAGCGATGGCGATGGCGAAGCGCGTCAGCAAGCTTAAAAACGCCGGTAAATTCTTTATCGCCGACGATATCCATCCGCAAACGCTGGATGTGGTGCGCACCCGCGCCGAAACCTTCGGCTTCGAGCTGATTATCGACCGCGCCGAGAAAGCGCTGGATCACGACGCGCTGTTCGGCGTGCTGCTGCAGCAGGTCGGCACCACCGGCGAAGCGCACGACTACAGCGCGCTGATCGCCGAGCTGAAAAGCCGCAAAATCGTGGTCAGCGTCGCCGCAGACTTTATGGCGCTGGTGATGCTGGAAGCGCCCGGCAAGCAGGGTGCGGATATCGTGTTCGGATCGGCGCAGCGCTTCGGCGTGCCGATGGGCTACGGCGGTCCGCACGCCGCCTTTTTCGCCAGCCGCGACGAGCATAAGCGCTCAATGCCGGGCCGCATTATCGGCGTCTCGCGCGACGCCGCCGGTAACACCGCGCTGCGTATGGCGATGCAGACGCGCGAGCAGCATATCCGCCGTGAAAAAGCGAACTCCAACATCTGCACCTCGCAGGTGCTGCTCGCCAATATTGCCGGACTCTACGCGGTTTATCACGGTCCGAAAGGGCTGAAGCGTATCGCCTCCCGCATCCATCGTCTGACGACTATTCTGGCGGCCGGGCTGCAAAACGGCGGGCTGAAGCTGCGTCACAGCAGCTGGTTCGACACCCTGACGGTCGAGGTGGAAGATAAAGGCGCGGTGCTCAACCGCGCGCAGAGTTTCGGTGTCAACCTGCGCAGCGATATCCATCACGCGGTCGGCATTACGCTGGACGAAACCACGCGTCGCGAAGATGTGCAGGCGCTGTTCGCCATTCTGCTGGGCGACGAGCACGGCCAGGATATCGATAAGCTGGACGCCGCCGTCGCGGCCGACAGCCAGGCGATTCCCGCCGCGCTGCAGCGTCAGAGCGCCATCCTGACCCATCCGGTCTTTAATCGCCATCACAGCGAAACCGAGATGATGCGCTACATGCATAGCCTGGAGAAAAAGGATCTGGCGCTGAACCAGGCGATGATTCCGCTCGGCTCCTGCACCATGAAGCTGAACGCCGCCGCGGAGATGATCCCCATCACCTGGCCGGAGTTCGCCGAGCTGCATCCGTTCTGTCCGGCGGAGCAGGCTACGGGCTATCTGCAGATGATTGGCCAGCTGTCGCAGTGGCTGGTGCAGCTCACCGGTTATGACGCGCTTTGCATGCAGCCGAACTCCGGCGCGCAGGGCGAATACGCCGGGCTGCTGGCGATCCGTCGCTATCACGAAAGCCGTAACGAAGGCGCGCGCAACCTCTGCCTGATCCCCAGCTCCGCGCACGGCACTAACCCCGCTTCGGCGCAGATGGCGGGCATGGAAGTGGTGGTGGTGGCCTGCGACAAGCAGGGCAATATCGACCTCGGCGACCTACGCGAAAAAGCGGCGCAGGCGGGCGAGCAGCTCTCCTGCATTATGGTGACCTATCCTTCGACGCACGGCGTTTATGAAGAGACCATCCGCGAAGTGTGCCAGATCGTGCATCAGCACGGCGGCCAGGTCTATCTCGACGGCGCCAATATGAACGCGCAGGTGGGCATTACCACGCCGGGCTACATCGGCGCGGACGTGTCGCACCTCAACCTGCACAAAACCTTCTGCATCCCGCACGGCGGCGGCGGTCCGGGCATGGGCCCGATCGGCGTGAAAGCGCACCTGGCGCCGTTTGTGCCGGGCCACAGCGTGGTGCAGATTGAGGAGATGCTGACGCAGCAGGGCGCGGTATCGGCGGCGCCGTTCGGCAGTGCCTCTATTCTGCCGATTAGCTGGATGTATATCCGCATGATGGGCGCGGAGGGGCTGAAGCGCGCCAGTCAGGTCGCGATTCTCAACGCCAACTATATCGCCAGTCGTCTGCAGTCGGCTTATCCGATCCTCTATGCCGGCCGCGACGGCCGCGTGGCGCACGAATGTATTCTCGACATTCGCCCGCTGAAAGAGCAGACCGGCATCAGCGAGCTGGATATCGCTAAACGACTCATCGACTACGGCTTCCACGCGCCGACCATGTCTTTCCCGGTCGCCGGCACCCTGATGGTGGAGCCGACCGAGTCTGAGAGCAAAATCGAGCTGGATCGCTTTATCGACGCGATGCTCTCTATCCGCATGGAGATCGATCGCGTGGCCGACGGCGAATGGCCGGCGGAGGATAACCCGCTGGTGAACGCGCCGCATACCCAGGTCGAAATCGTCGGCGAGTGGAGCCATCCTTACAGCCGGGAGCTGGCGGTCTTCCCGGCGGGCAGCGACAATAAGTACTGGCCGACGGTGAAGCGCCTCGACGACGTATTCGGCGATCGCAACCTGTTCTGTTCCTGCGTGCCGATGAGCGATTATCAGTAAACACCGCGCAACGCTGTTATCAAGGGCCGCTTATTCGGCCCTTTTTTATGGAGAAAATATGAGACTGGCTCTGGTGACCGGCGCAAGCCGGGGAATTGGCCGCGCGACGGCGCTAAAGCTGGCGCAGCAGGGCTACCGCGTGGCGGTTAACTATCTGAAGCGCGCAGACGAGGCGCAGCAGGTGGTGGCGCAGATCCGCGAGCAGGGCGGCGAAGCCTTTGCCGTGCGGGCGGATATCGCCGAGGAGGCGCAGATTATGGCGCTGTTTCAGCGGCTGGACGAGGAATCGATGCCGCTCGGCGTGCTGGTCAACAACGCGGGCATCCTCTTTACGCAGTGTCGGGTAGAGGACCTCAGCGCCGAACGCCTGCAGCGCGTCTTCGCCACCAACGTCACCGGCGCCTTTCTCTGCTGCCGCGAAGCGGTGAAACGCATGGGCACGCAGCACGGCGGCCTGGGCGGTTCGATTATCAACGTCTCTTCCGCCGCGTCGCGTCTTGGCGCGCCGGGAGAATATGTCGACTATGCAGCGTCGAAAGGGGCGATGGATTCGCTGACGAAAGGATTATCGCTGGAGGTCGCGGCGCAGGGCATTCGCGTCAACAGCGTCCGGCCCGGATTTATCTATACCGAAATGCATGCGGACGGCGGCGAGCCGGGACGCGTCGATCGCGTGGCGGCCACAGCGGGCGTCATCCCGATGGGGCGCGGCGGAGAAGCGGAAGAGATTGCTGAAGCGATTGCCTGGCTGGCGAGCGAGGCGGCCTCCTATATTACCGGCACCTTTATCGACGCCGCCGGCGGCCGCTGACCGCGAGGCCGCGCCCGTTGCGGCGCGGCCCTGCGAGGATCAGAGCGTTTCGCCGTTGCTGGCGATAACCTGCTGATACCAGCCGAAGCTCTTCTTGCGCGAGCGGGCGAAGTCGCCGCTGCCGTCGTCGTTTTTATTGACGTGGATAAAGCCGTAACGCTTGTCGTACTGACCGGTGGTAAACGAGACGCAGTCGATGCAGCCCCACGGCGTATAGCCCATCAGCTCGACGCCGTCGTGCGCCACCGCTTTTTTCATCTCGGCGATATGCGCGCGCAGGTAGTCGATGCGGTAGTCATCCTCAATCACGCCGTTCTCATTCGGTTTGTCGATGGCGCCAAAGCCGTTTTCGACAATAAACAGCGGCTTCTGGTAACGCTCATAAAGCGCGTTCAGCGCATAGCGCAGCCCCGTCGGATCAATCTGCCAGCCCCAGTCCGACGCGCCGACGTGCGGGTTTTTCACCACGCCGTCAAAGCCGGTAATGGGATCGTCAACGCCGCTGGCGTCATGTTTTACCGCGTTGCTCATGTAGTAGCTAAAGCCGACGTAATCGGCGCAGCCGTTGCGCAGCGTCTCGGCGTCGTCCGCTTCCATTTCAATCTGATAGCCTTTACGCGCCCACTCTTTCAGCGTGTAGGCCGGATAAGCGCCGCGCATCTGCACGTCGCTGAAGACATAGCGCTGATGCATCGCTTCCTGCGCCAGCATCACGTCGTCAGGATGGCAGGAGTAGGGGTAAATCGGCACCATGGCGATCATGCAGCCGATCTGGAAATCGGGATTGATGGCGTGGCCGAGGCTGACCACTTTGGCGCTGGCGACAAACTGGTGATGCATCACCTGATACATCACCTCTTCCGGCTTCTCGTGTTCGGTGAACACCACGCCGGAGCAGCAGTAGCCAAACAGCGGATATTGCCAGTTGCGCTGGTTATTGATCTCGTTAAAGGTCATCCAGTACTTCACTTTGTGCTGATAGCGGCGCATCACCACGTCGCTAAAGCGCACGAAGAAATCCACCACTTTGCGGCTGCGCCAGCCGCCGTACTGTTTCACCAGATGGTAAGGCATCTCAAAGTGGGAGAGGGTGATAACCGGCTCGATGCCATACTTCAGCAGTTCGTCGAACAGATCGTCGTAAAACTGCAGGCCCGCCTCGTTCGGCTCCTGCTCGTCGCCCTCAGGGAAGATGCGCGTCCAGGCGATAGAGGTACGAAAACACTTAAAGCCCATCTCGGCAAACAGCGCGACGTCCTCTTTGTAGCGCGAGTAGAACTCCACGCCCTGATGGTTGGGATAGTGGTTGCCCGGCTGCACGCCGTCGGTGATGACGCGGCTGACGCCGTGCGAGCCGCCGGTCAGCACGTCGGCGATGCTGACGCCTTTGCCGCCCTGATCCCAGCCGCCTTCGACCTGATGCGCCGCCACCGCGCCGCCCCATAAAAAGTGTTGCGGAAAGCCTGATTCGTTATGCATACGTCCCTCTCAGCGAAATAGATCTTGCCGCGAGTGTAGCAAAGCAAAAAAGGAAGTCACGCTATAACACCGGCGCGCCAGAGTAATATGTTACGCCGGTAAAACAGCCTGTTTTATTTATTCAGCAGGCGGCCGATGGCCTCGAGAATATACATAACCGGCACCTGCGTCGTGATGTCGGAATTGTCGCTCAGACGGATTACCGGCACATGATAGGCCAGAGTAAAATCGCTCATTTTCGCCAGCGAGCTGCTCTCTGAATGGGTTATCGCCATGATCTGGCAGCGCCGCAGGCTGAACTGGCTGGCAAGGCGTAATATTTCTGGCGTCTCGCCAGAGACGGAGAGCAATATCGCCAGCGTATTTTCATCCACGTTGCCGCTGACGGGATAATAGGGATCGTCGATATAGTGGCTGAATTTTCCGACGTTAGAAAAAAAACGCGCGCCATATTTCGCCAGACTGCCCGAGGTGCCGGCGCCAATAAAGAAAAGCTGTTCGGCGCGATTAATCATCTGCGCGGCGCGGGAAATAAGCTCGCTGAATTCATCGTTATTAATACTTTTAAAAAAGCTCAGCATTTCGCTAACGCCGACGTTCGCCTGCGCGGGCTGCGCCTGCTGCTGCGCCAGCCGGAAACGAATGCGAAATTCCGACCAGCCGTCGCACTGCATCTTGCGGCAGAAACGCAGCACGGTGGTGGTCGAGACGCCCGCCCGTTCCGCCAGTTCGCGGATGGTCATATAGCTGACGCTTTCCGGGTGTTTAATGATGTCGTGATAAACCTGCATCTCGAGGTCATTCAGGCTGGCAAGATCGTGATGAGAGAACATCTGCGGGCGCGCTCATAAAAACGAAACTGCGCGCAGTGTAGCAGATTTGCGCGCTCCGCAGGCGGTAACACGCATTCACAGATTAATTTTAGCGTACACGTGTACTCTCAAAATATTCCTGGCTATGCTGGAGGTCAGAAAATCCGCACTCATCACGACGTTGAGGAACGTGCCATCATGAAAAATCGCCTGGCCCTTGAGGGCTACTCGCTCGCTGAGGAGATCGCTAACAGCATCAGCCACGGTCTCGGCTGCCTGTTCGGCATTGTCGGTCTGGTGCTGCTGCTGGCGCAGGCCACCGAAGCGGGCGCTAACGCTATCGCTATCACCAGCTACAGCCTCTATGGCGGCAGCATGATACTGCTGTTTCTCGCCTCTACGCTCTATCACGCTATTCCCCACCAGCGCGCCAAACGCTGGCTGAAAAAACTCGACCACTGCGCCATCTATCTACTGATCGCCGGCACCTACACGCCTTTTCTGCTGGTAGGGCTGAAGTCGCCGCTGGCGCATGGGCTGATGGTGGTGATCTGGGGGCTGGCGCTGGCGGGCATCATCTTTAAGCTCACTATTGCGCACCGCTTCAAGGCGCTGTCGCTGGTGACCTATCTCTGTATGGGCTGGCTGTCGCTGGTGGTGATCTATCAGCTGGCGCTGACGCTCTCGCCGGGCGGCGTCTGGCTGCTGGCGGCTGGCGGCATCATCTATTCGCTCGGCGTGATTTTCTACGTGGCGCGGCGTATCCCCTATAACCACGCTATCTGGCACGCCTTTGTGCTGGGCGGCAGTGCCTGCCACTTCTGCGCCATCTACTTTTACGTGATGTAACGCGCCGCGCCCGGCACCCTGACGACGGGATCCGGGCGCGGCCAGAGATTACTCTTCCAGCGAATAGGGCAGCGGCTTGATCAGCAGACGTCCGCCTTCGTCGCCCTCAACGCGCAGTACGCTATCCGCTTCCAGGTCGTTGTTCATCACGACCTGCACCCACACTTCGCCATCGTCGAGCTGAACGGCGGCCAGCACCGTGCCGGTGCGGCGCCAGCGCTCGCCCATCTGCAGCTCCAGTGAATCGTTCGCCGCAGGTACCCGGCTCGCCTGACCGGCAAGCCAGTAAAGGGCGCGCTTGTTAGCGCCGCGGAATTTGGCGCGCGCCACCATCTCCTGGCCGGTATAGCAGCCTTTTTTAAAGCTGATGGCGTCAAGCGCCTGCAGGTTAGCGGCCTGCGGAATCAGCTGCGCGGCGGTGGCCGGCTCAATTACCGGGATGCCCGCTTCGATATCGAGCGCCAGCCACTGCGCGCTGTCATTTAGCTGCGCGTCGTCGGCCAGCTTCTGCTGCAGCGCCTGCGCCTGCTCGCGCGTGGTCACGATCAGGAAACGCTCCGCGGGCGTCGGGAACCACAGCAGGGTGCTCTCCGCCTGCTGCACCACCGGATGGTCGCCGTCCGGCAGGGCGTCGAACAGGCTGGTCAGCGCCGCGCGCGCCTGGAACCCCGCCACGCCGAGCAGCACCGCGTCGTCGTCCGGCGCCAGCGTCACTTTCGAAAACACCGCATATTTTTTCAGTTCCGTCAGCTGCGTGTCGCGCAGTTCGCGGCGCACCAGATAGGCGTAACCTTCGCCGCGATGGAACAGGCGCAGATTGCTCCACATCTTGCCTTTCGCGTCGCAGTGCGCCGCCGGGCGATGCTGATCCGCGCCCAGCGCGGCGACGTCCAGCGTGAGCTGGCCTTGCAGATAAGAGGTGCTGTCGGCGCCCTGCACCGATACCAGCGCCCAGCCGTCCAGCGACATCAGGGTTAACGGCAGGCGAGAGGCGGCCACGGGCTGGCGCGGGGGTAAGCTGAAAATAGGCATTGGCTGTCCTGATTAAAAAGGTGGATCCTGAACTCAATGTTAAAAGAGCGCACTGGCTTTGCAACAGGTTTACGGAATCGGGCGCACAAATCGCGAGTCGGCGCGGCAACGGCAGGCCGACGCGTGCGGCGCGTCGCACAGCCCCACAACGGGCGCCTGCAGGCGTAAGAAAACCAGGTTACACTAGCCGCCTGTCTGAAATGCGGAAATCACACACATGGATATTCATGATAAATCGCGCATTCACTGGGCCTGCCGCCGCGGCATGCTGGAGCTGGATGTCGCTATTATGCCTTTCTTCAAATATGAATATGACAGCCTCAGCGACAGCGACAAAACGGCGTTTGTCGCGCTGCTTAAGGCGGACGATCCCGATCTCTTCAACTGGATGATGAATCACGGCGAACCGGCCGACCCGGAGCTGAAGCGCATTGTCCAGCTGATCCAGCAGCGCAACCGTGAACGCGGTCCCGTGGCAATGTAAGCTGCGGCCGTCGCGCCAGACGCGCCTGCTGCACGGCGCGCTGTCGTCTGGCGCGCTGCTAATCGTGGCGAGCGCGCCGCTGCCCGCCGCGTTCTGGCTGGTTAAAATCCCGCTTTTGCTGCTGATGCTGCATGAATACCGACAGCAGCAGCGCCGGCTGACGCAGCAGCGCGGCATGCTGCAGCATAAAAGCGACGACAGCTGGCGCTGGCAAGGTGCGCGCTGGCGCATCAGCGGACCGATCCGTTGGCTGCCGGGCGCGGCGCTGCTGGTGTTGCGTAGCGAGAAAGGAGAGACGCGCAGGCTGTGGCTAATGCAGGATATGATGCCGCACGCGCGGTGGCGTCAGCTGCGCGCCCGTTTGCTCAGCCGCGCCGAGGGGCAGTAGCCCGGGCGCTACAGCAGCGCGGCGGTCTCGGTCAGGATCTGCTCGCACCACTGCTCGATACGCTCGTCGGTGACGTCGAACTGATTGACGTCGTCCAGCGCCAGGCCGACGAACTGCATGCCGTCGGCGCTAAGCGGACGCGGGCTGGTAAATTCATAACCTTCCAGCGGCCAGTAGCCGACGAACTTCACGCCCATCGGCTGCAGCAGCTCATGCAGCATGCCCAGCGCGTCGAGAAACCATTCGCCATAGCCAAGCTGGTCGCCCATGCCGTAGAGCGCGACGATTTTTCCGCGCAGGTTGAGCGTCGACAGCTGCGGCCAGATCGCTTCCCAGTCCTCCTGCAGCTCGCCGAAATCCCAGGTAGGGATGCCTAAAATCAGCAGGTCGTACTGCTCCATCAGCAGCGGATCGTCATCTTTCACGTTGTGCAGCGTGACCAGCTCAGCGCCGATAAAGTCGCGGATTTTCTCTGCGGCCATTTCGGTATAGCAGGTGCTTGAGCCGTAAAAAAGACCAATTTTCATGCAGATAATGCTCGGATTAAGACTGACTTTGGCGCAATTGTATCAGAAGCAGGGCGGATTCAGGCATAATGAGCACGATTTCACCTCAAGGCGGGGATACCGTGCAAGACAGCGACCTGACAGAACAGTTTCTGGATGCGCTCTGGATTGAACGCAATCTGGCGCAAAATACCTTGTCCTCGTATCGTCAGGATTTAAAAACCCTGACCGACTGGCTGACGCATCGCGGGCTGACGCTGCTGACGCTGCAGGCCGAGGATTTGCAGCAGTTTCTCGCCGAACGGCTGGAAGGCGGCTATAAAGCCAGCAGTTCGGCACGGCTGCTCAGCGCCATGCGCCGCATTTTTCAGTATCTCTACCGCGAGAAGCTGCGCAGCGACGATCCCAGCACGCTGCTGGCCGCGCCGAAGCTGCCGCAGCGGCTGCCGAAAGATCTCAGCGAAGCGCAGGTGGAACGACTGCTGCAGGCGCCCAGCACCGATATTCCGCTGGAGCTGCGCGACAAGGCGATGCTGGAACTGCTCTACGCCACCGGACTGCGCGTCTCTGAACTGGTCGGCCTGACCCTGAGCGACGTCAGCCTGCGCCAGGGCGTGGTGCGCGTTATCGGCAAAGGCAATAAAGAGCGTCTGGTGCCGCTGGGCGAAGAGGCCGTTTACTGGCTGGAGCACTACCTTGAACACGGCCGCCCCTGGCTGCTCAACGGGCAGACGCTGGACGTGCTGTTTCCCAGCAGCCGGGCGCAGCAGATGACGCGCCAGACCTTCTGGCATCGCATCAAGCACTACGCCGTGCTGGCGGGCATCGACAGCGAAAAACTGTCGCCGCACGTGCTGCGGCACGCCTTCGCCACCCATTTGTTGAACCACGGCGCCGACCTGCGTGTCGTACAGATGTTGCTGGGACACAGCGATCTCTCTACCACGCAAATTTATACGCACGTCGCGACCGAGCGGCTGCGTCAGTTGCATCAACAGCATCATCCGCGCGCCTGACGCGGATATTAAGGAAAGAAGATGAAGAAATTTCTCCTGCTGGCCCTGTTGGCTGGCGCCTTCAGCAGCGTAGCTCAGGCCGATGACGGCGCGATCCTGCAGTCGCTGAAAAAGCTGGGACTGAAGCAGACGGAAATCGTGCCGTCGCCGCTGCCGGGATTTAAAACCGTGCTGACGGAAAGCGGCGTGATTTATGTTACCGAAGACGGCAAGCATATGATTCAGGGCCCGCTCTACGATGTTAGCGGCGCGCAGCCGGTCAACGTCACCAATCAGCTGCTCGACAAAAAGGTCGAGGCGCTGGCGCCGCAGATGATCGTCTATAAAGCGGCGAAAGAGCAGCACGTCATTACCGTTTTCACCGACATCACCTGCGGCTACTGCCGCAAGCTGCATGAGCAGATGGCCGACTACAACGCGCTGGGCATCACGGTGCGCTATCTCGCCTTCCCGCGTGAAGGGCTGCACGGCCAGGTGGAAAACGCCATGAAGGCGATCTGGTGCGCCGCCGATCGCAACAAAGCGTTCGACGAAGCGATGAAGGGCAACGCGCCGCAGATGAGCGCGCCAGACAGCTGCAAGATCGATCTCGACCAGCACTACAAGCTGGGCATTCTTTACGGCATCCAGGGCACGCCGGCCATCCTGACCGACTCCGGTATGATGATCCCGGGCTATCAGGGGCCGCAGGAGCTGAAGCAGGTGTTGGATCAGCAGAAGCGCGGTGGCTAATTGGCAGTGATTAAATCAGTAGAACTGCGGCGGCGCGAGATCGGCGTCGAGGACCAGCTCCCGGCAGATCTTCCGCCGCTGCTTAAACGTCTCTATCTGCAGCGCGGCGTGCGCAGCGCGGCTGAGCTGGAGCGCGGCGCGAAGCATCTGCTGCCGTTCTCCTCGCTCAACGGGCTGGATGCGGCGGTCGAGCTGCTGCATCAGGCGCTGCTCGACGGACGCCGCATTATGGTGGTGGGCGATTTCGACGCCGACGGCGCCACCAGCACCGCGCTAACGGTGCTGGCGCTGCGCAGCATGGGCGGCCACAACGTGCAGTATCTGGTGCCTAACCGCTTCGACGACGGCTACGGCCTGAGTCCGGAAGTGGTGGAGCAGGCGCGCGCGCGCGGCGCGCAGCTGATCCTGACGGTGGATAACGGCATCTCGTCCCATAGCGGCGTCGCCTGCGCCCATCAGCACGGCATTCCGGTGCTGGTCACCGATCACCATCTGCCTGGCGACACCCTGCCTGAGGCGGAAGCGATAGTGAACCCCAACCTGCGCGACTGCGAATTCCCGTCGCGCGCGCTGGCGGGCGTCGGCGTCGCCTTCTACCTGATGATGGCGCTGCGCGCGCATCTGCGTAAGCTGGGCTGGTTCGGCGCCACGCGCGCGGAGCCGAATCTGGCGGAGCTGCTGGATCTGGTGGCGCTCGGCACCGTCGCCGACGTGGTGCCGCTCGACGTCAATAATCGCATCCTGGTGTGGCAGGGGCTGAGCCGCATTCGCGCCGGAAAATGCCGTCCCGGCATTCGCGCGCTGCTGGAGATCGCCAATCGCGACGCGCGCCAGCTGGTGGCGAGCGATCTCGGTTTCGCCCTTGGTCCGCGCCTGAATGCGGCAGGGCGGCTCGACGATATGTCGGTCGGCGTCGCGCTGCTGCTTACCGACGACATTACTCAGGCGCGAATGCTGGCCAACGAACTCGATGCGCTCAATCAGACGCGCAAAGAGATTGAGCAGGGCATGCAGAGCGAGGCGCTGGCGCTCTGCATGGAGCTGGAGCGTAAGCAGACCGATTTGCCGCTGGGGCTGGCTTTCTACCATCCCGAATGGCATCAGGGCGTGGTGGGCATTCTCGCCTCACGGCTGAAAGAGCGCTTTTATCGTCCGGTTATCGCGTTCGCGCCTGCGGGCGACGGCACGCTAAAAGGCTCTGGACGGTCGATTCCCGGTCTGCACCTGCGCGACGCGCTGGAGCGGCTCGATACGCTCTATCCCGGCATGATGCTAAAGTTCGGCGGGCACGCCATGGCGGCGGGCCTGTCGCTGGAAGAGACGCAGTTTGAGGCGTTTCGCCAGCGCTTCGCCGACCTGCTGGGCGAGTGGCTGAGCGAAGAGTCACTGCAGAGCGTTATCTGGTCAGACGGCGCGCTGCAGCCGGGCGAGTTCAGTTTGCAGACCGCCGAACTGCTGCGCGAAGCGGGCCCCTGGGGACAGGCGTTTCCCGAGCCCGCTTTCGACGGCAGGTTCAAGCTGCTGCAGCAGCGGCTGGTGGGCGAGCGGCATCTGAAAGTGATGCTGGAGCCGCTCGGCGGCGGCCCGCTGATCGACGGCATCGCCTTTAACGTCGATACCACCCTGTGGCCCGACAACAGCGTGCGTCAGGTCGAGCTGGCCTTTAAGCTCGATATCAACGAATACCGCGGCAATCGCTCGGTGCAGCTGATTATCGATCACCTCTGGCCGCTGAGTTAACGCTCTCAGTGACGGATCTGCTGCAGATCCGCCGCCGACAGCCCGGTCACTTCCTGCACCAGCGTCAGGTCGATTCCTCTGGCCAGCATATTGCGCGCAATCGCCAGCGTCGCCTCGCGCTGGCCTTTATTGCGTCCCTCGGCAAGGCCTTCATTGCGGCCCTTGGCAAGGCCTTCGTGACGGCCTTCGCTAAGGCCCTGCTCGCGTCCCATTTGCTTAAGCTGTTCTGCAATCGTCATCAGTTCCTCCTTTTGCTGCGGCACGCGCCGCGCCAGCTGCTCAATAAAGCTTTTCGCCTGCGGCGCTTCGCCCGCCTGAATCATATAGTTAATCAGCGCCAGCCGCTGTTTGCGGCTCACTGAATCTTGCAGCATAAGCGTCATCAGCTGCTCAAACAACTCGGTGAGATCACGCTGGCGAATATGTTTCTGCAGCAGCGTCAGCGCCACCATACTGCGATGACGCGCAATCTCGCTGTCGGCGATAACGGTAACGTCGACCAGCGGAAAGGGGCCGCCATAGAGGCGCGCGGCCAGTTCCGGCTCGCTGAAAAGCGCGGTCCAGCGCATGCTGAAAGGCCAGGGACGTTGTTTGCCATGATAGAAGAGCAGCGGGATCACCAGCGGCAGATGACGATGACCCGCATCCAGATGGCGCTGCATCACCGCGACGGCGTAACGCATCAGCCGGAATGCCATCAGCCGGTCCGGCGAGCTTTGATGTTCGATGATGACGTACACATAGCCCTTTTTTCCTACGGTTTGTAGCGAGTAGAGGATGTCGCTGTAGTAAGCGCGCAGATCTTCTTCGATAAAACTGCCAGAGGTCAGGTGCAGCGTCGAGAGATCGCAGATGCGCAGCAGCCAGTCGGGCAAGTGCAGCGCTAAAAAGTCGCGCGCGGTATGCGCATGGGTAAGAAAGGTTTTGAATACTGCGTCGTGCGGCGTGGCGCTTTTTTTTGCTGTCATCATCGTCCCTTTGTTTTCGCTCCTGTAGCGCCCAGGCTAGCACCATCCTTTCAGCAGCGGTGGCCGGGAGAGAGAGTAAACGTCATCCGTGCGGCGCACTGCACAGCGCGGACTGCGCTGTGCCTGTCCATCCCATAAAAGCACGCGCCGCGCCGCACATTTCGCCGGCTGCCGCCGCTGCCGACGCACGACTGAAACCCTACAATCTCACGGCTATTTCAGTTAGACTGCGGGGTTTCCATCCCGACATTCAGCGAAAAGACCCGAAGCCATGTTTGAAATTAATCCGGTTAAAAACCGCATCCAGGACCTCACCGAGCGCAGCGCCGTTCTTAGGGGGTATCTTTGACTACGATGCCAAGAAAGAACGCCTCGAAGAAGTAAACGCCGAACTGGAGCAGCCAGACGTCTGGAACGAGCCTGAACGCGCACAGGCGCTGGGCAAAGAGCGCTCGTCGCTGGAAGCGATCGTGCAAACCCTGGATCAGATGTCGCAGGGCCTGGAAGATGTGCAGGGTCTGCTTGAGCTGGCAGTAGAAGCTGAAGACGAAGAGACATTCGACGAAGCGGTCGCTGAGCTCGATACGCTGGAAAGCAAACTGGGCGAGCTGGAATTCCGCCGCATGTTCTCTGGCGAATATGACAGCGCCGACTGCTATATCGATCTGCAGGCCGGTTCCGGCGGCACCGAAGCGCAGGACTGGGCCAGCATGCTGATGCGTATGTATCTGCGCTGGGCCGAATCCAAAGGCTTTAAAACCGAAATCATTGAAGAGTCAGAAGGCGAAGTGGCGGGCATCAAGTCCGTAACGATTCGCGTCTCAGGCGACTACGCCTTTGGCTGGCTGCGTACCGAAACCGGCGTGCATCGCCTGGTACGTAAGAGTCCGTTTGACTCCGGCGGCCGTCGCCACACCTCATTCAGCTCTGCGTTTATCTATCCGGAAGTGGATGACGATATCGATATCGACATCAACCCGGCGGATCTGCGCATTGACGTCTACCGCGCGTCGGGCGCGGGCGGTCAGCACGTTAACCGTACGGAATCGGCGGTGCGTATCACCCATATTCCCACCGGCACGGTGACGCAGTGTCAGAACGACCGTTCTCAGCATAAAAACAAAGATCAGGCGATGAAACAGATGAAGGCGAAGCTGTACGAGCTTGAGATGCAAAAGAAAAATGCTGAGAAGCAGGCGCTGGAAGACAACAAGTCCGACATCGGCTGGGGCAGCCAGATCCGCTCCTATGTGCTGGACGACTCCCGCATCAAAGATCTGCGCACCGGCGTTGAAACCCGCAACACCCAGGCGGTGCTGGATGGCGATCTCGACCGTTTTATCGAAGCAAGTTTAAAAGCAGGGCTATAAGGAACCGACATGTCTGAACAACAACCGCAGAGCGCTGATGCCGCCCTTGAGTTAAATAACGAACTGAAAACGCGTCGCGAAAAACTCAGCGCGCTGCGTGAAAACGGCGTGGCGTTTCCTAACGATTTCCGCCGGGACACCACCTCGGACGCGCTGCACGCGCAGTATGACGAGAAGAGCAACGAAGAGCTGGAAGATTTAGGCGTTGAGGTCAGCGTCGCTGGTCGTATGATGACCCGCCGCATTATGGGCAAGGCGTCGTTCGTGACGCTGCAGGACGTGGGCGGCCGCATTCAGCTTTACGTGGCGCGCGACGATCTGGCGGAAGGCATTTATAACGAGCAGTTCAAAAAGTGGGATCTCGGCGATATCCTCGGCGCGCGCGGCAAGCTGTTCAAAACCAAAACTGGCGAGCTGTCGATCCACTGTCACGAACTGCGCCTGCTGACCAAAGCGCTGCGTCCGCTGCCGGACAAATTCCACGGCCTGGCCGATCAGGAAACCCGCTACCGTCAGCGCTATCTGGACCTTATCGCCAACGACGAGTCGCGCAACACCTTTAAAATTCGCTCGCAGATCATGGCAGGTATCCGCCAGTTCATGGTCGGCCGCGACTTTATGGAAGTCGAAACGCCGATGATGCAGGTGATCCCGGGCGGCGCCTCTGCGCGTCCTTTTATCACCCATCACAACGCGCTCGATATCGATATGTACCTGCGTATCGCGCCGGAGCTCTATCTGAAGCGTCTGGTGGTCGGCGGGTTCGATCGCGTATTCGAAATCAACCGCAACTTCCGCAACGAAGGCATCTCGCCGCGCCATAACCCTGAGTTCACCATGATGGAACTCTATATGGCCTACGCGGACTACAAAGACCTGATTGAACTGACTGAAAGCCTGTTCCGCACGCTGGCGCAGGAGGTTCTCGGCACTACGAAGGTGCCTTACGGCGACCAGGAGTTCGATTTCGGTAAGCCGTTTGAGCAGCTGACCATGCGCGAAGCGATCAAAAAGTACCGTCCGGAAACCGATCTGGCAGATCTGGATGATTTCGAGAAAGCGGTGGCGATTGCGCAATCTATCGGCATCAAGGTCGAGAAGAGCTGGGGTCTGGGCCGCGTAGTGACGGAGATTTTCGAAGAGACGGCGGAAGCGCATCTGATTCAGCCGACCTTTATCACCGAGTACCCGGCGGAGGTGTCGCCGCTGGCGCGCCGCAACGACGAGAACCCGGAAATCACCGATCGCTTTGAGTTCTTTATCGGCGGCCGCGAAATCGGCAACGGCTTCTCCGAGCTGAACGACGCGGAAGACCAGGCGGAGCGTTTCCAGCAGCAGGTCAACGCCAAAGACGCAGGCGACGACGAAGCGATGTTCTACGACGAAGATTACGTGACGGCGCTGGAGCACGGTCTGCCGCCGACGGCGGGTCTGGGCATCGGCATCGACCGCATGGTCATGCTGTTCACCAACAGCCATACCATCCGCGACGTGATCCTGTTCCCGGCGCTGCGTCCGACCGCGAAGTAACGCTAACGGCTAACGCTGATTTCTTTTTCAGCAACGCATAAGCCTGAAGCGCGGCTGGCAGGGGCAGAGGAGCAAAGCGTCCCGCGACAGGGATGTCGCGGGCCGAGCGCGCAAGGATGCCTTGAGCGACTTTGCGATCTGGCCCTGCCAGCCGCGTGAGCACCAGGCTCACAGCCAGCAAGGCCATAATCTCTGGCCTTTTCTTTTAGCTGACTGTCAGGACTTCACCACGCCGTTCAGCCAGGCCTCAAAACGCGCATAGGGCACATAGAGCGCGACGTCGCGATAGAGCGTCTTCCCACTCCGGTTATCATCAATGCGGCTGCTGTAGCCGACAATCACGCCCGCCAGGGTATCGTCCGACGCGTTATAGACCGCGCCGCCCGACATGCCTTTCACCACGCCCGCACTGGCCGCCACCACCACGCACTGCGCCTTATTCCAGCTGTTCGCCAGCGAAGTATTAATCAGATTCTCGCCGCTGGAGCTGACCGGCATCGCGCTAATAAAGCTATAGCCGTAAAGATTCACCTTGTCGCCGATGCGGCTGTTGCGAAAACGCGGCGGCAAATTCGCTTCGGCATTCTTGTGGTACACCACGGCGATATCGCACTCTGGATGCCAGGCTTTAACGCGATAGAGCGAAAATTTGGCGACGTGCGCGGCGGTCAGGCTGTACTCCGCCGTCAGCGGAATCGTCGTGCCCAGCGTCCCCAGACCGAGCGCGGTGGGAATGCCGGTATAGGTCATATCGACGCGCTTTTGCGCTTCGCTGCTGTACTCGTAGTGGCCGACGGAGCAGCCGCTGAGACAGAGCGCCGTCAGGGCGATTAGCCGCTGCATATTCTCTCCCCGCATAAGAATGGCTTCACATTACCGGATAGGGCAACTGGGGTATCGGCAGCACGCGCCATTCCTTTACCTGATTGAATCCACACGCAAAGCGCGCCTTCGCGCCACGCGCCTGGCGCTTACCATCAAGCGTAGCGCGTAAAAGAGAAGGGGATTGTTAAGATTCCATCACGCGTACGGCGCGCCATTATTGCGTCTGCGGCAAAAGATCCTTGCCGCACGCAGGGTGTATGCAAGCTGACGGCTATGATTTAATACTCAGCGTGACGAAGTTCAAATTTTTATAACCGTCCGCGCCCGGCGTCCGCTGCGGCGTTCACCTGCATATCGATTGGGAGAGTGTGTTATGCCTGTTGCTTTACTGGCGCTGGCGCTGAGTGCGTTTGCGATTGGAACCACCGAGTTCGTCATTATGGGCCTGCTGCCCGAGGTGGCGGGCGATCTGCAGGTCTCGATCCCGTCAGCGGGCTGGCTGATAAGCGGCTATGCGCTGGGCGTCGCCATCGGCGCGCCGATTATGGCGCTGTTAACCGCAAAGCTGCCGCGTAAAAAGACACTTATCCTGCTGATGATTATCTTTATTATCGGCAACGTGCTCTGCGCGCTCGCCTACACCTACAACCTGCTAATGATGGCCCGCGTGATCACCGCGCTCTGTCACGGCGCCTTCTTCGGCATCGGCGCGGTCGTGGCGTCGAGCCTGGTGGCGTCGGGACGTCAGGCGTCTGCGGTGGCGCTGATGTTCACCGGCCTGACGCTGGCGAACGTGCTCGGCGTGCCGCTCGGCACCTGGTTTGGTCAGCTGTTCGGCTGGCGCGCCACCTTCTGGGGCGTCGCCATTATCGGCGTGCTCGCCTTTATCGCGCTGATCGTCAGCCTGCCCACCAATAAAGAAGAGAAGCCGGTGCATCTGGCGAGCGAAATCAGCGCGCTGGCCAACGGCAAACTGTGGCTTTCGCTGCTGATGACGGTGTTCTTCGCCGCGGCGATGTTCGCGCTGTTCAGCTATATTGCGCCGCTGCTGCTGCAGGTAACCGGCATCAGCGCGCGCGGCGTCAGCTGGACGCTGTTCCTGATCGGCGCCGGTCTGACCGTCGGCAATATCCTCGGCGGCAAGCTGGCGGACTGGAAGGTCTCCTTCAGCCTGATTTTAAGCTTCTCGCTGATCGCCATCTTCTCGCTGCTGTTTAGCTGGACCAGCCATGCGCTGTGGCTGGCGGAGGTGACGCTGTTCCTGTGGGCGATGGCGACATTCGCCACCGTGCCGGGCCTGCAGATTAACGTGGTGCGCCACGGCAAAGAGGCGCCGAATCTGGTCTCAACCCTGAACATCTCCGCCTTTAACGTCGGCAACGCGCTGGGCGCATGGGTCGGCGGCGCGGTGATCGGTCGAGGCTACGGCCTGACCGCCGTGCCGGTGGCCGCCGCCGCGCTGGCCGCTATTGGCCTGATTATCTGCCTGATCACCTTCCGTAAATCGGGCGGCAACGCCGCCGCCGTGCGCGCTTAAGCCAGCCGTTCGGCGATGCGCTGAGGAAAATCGGCCACCTGCGCTTGCAGGTGGTCGATAAAGGCCGCTACCAGCGCCGACGCGGGGCGGTGCAGCGGCCGCACCAGGCTCACAATAAAGGGCACCGCGACGCTGAAGCGCCGCATCACCACGCCGCTGTCGGCATAGTCGAGCGCCGTCAGCGGATTCACCACTGAAATCCCCACCCCCGCGCGCACCATGGCGCACACCGACGCCGCGCTGTGCGTCTCCAGCGCCAGCCTGCGCTCCACGCCCTGCTCATGAAACAGCGTATCCAGCAGCTGACGATAGCTGTCGGTACGCGACAGGCTGACATAGTTCTCTCCGGCGAAATCCTGCGGCGTCAGCACCGCGCGCGCGCAAAGCGGATGATCCTGCGGCAGCACGCAGACCTCGTCGCAGGTGAGCAGCGGCAATCGCTCCGTGCCGGCGGGCGCATGCTGGGTTTCGGTCAGGCCGAGATCGTAGCGCTGCGCCGACAGCCACTCCTCCAGCAGCGGCGACTCCTGCGGAATAATATTCAGGCTGACGTCGGGATAGCGCTGCATAAAAGGCTGCACCAGCGGCGGCAGCAGCGACTGTGAAAAGACCGGCAGGCAGGCGATCGACAGTTCGCCCTGACGGAACTGACGCAGCCCATCGGCCGCTTCCATAATGCGATCCAGCCCGTACCAGGAGCGCTGCACCTCTTCGAACAGCCGCAGACCCTGCACCGTGGGCTGCAGCCGACCGCGCACGCGCGCGAAGAGCCGCAGGCCAAGCTGCTTTTCCAGCCGCGCCAGTTCGCGGCTAACGGTGGGCTGCGAGGTATTCAGGAGCGAGGCGGCCTGCGTCAGATTGCCGCTGGTCATCACCGCGTGAAAAATCTCTATATGCCGCCAGTTGATTTTCGCCATATGCTGCCATATCCATTTTGCATAGAAGCTATTAAAACAGATATTTTTCAGCATGGCACGCATCTGGCCTAATAGGGGCAACTCACAGGAGAATGCTTATGCCACGCGCCTTGACCGACCACACCACCGCGCTTAACGCCGCGCAGCTGCTGCCGCTGGCGCAACAGTACAGCGGCCCGTTCTGGGCCTATGACGCCCAGATTATTCAGCAGCGTATCGAACAGCTGCGCGCCTTCGACGTGGTGCGCTTTGCGCAGAAAGCCTGCTCAAACATTCATATTTTGCGTCTGATGCGCGCGGCGGGCGTCAAAGTCGACTCTGTGTCGCTCGGCGAAATCGAACGCGCGCTGGCGGCGGGCTTTCAGCCGGGCGGCGAGGATATCGTGTTTACCGCCGACGTATTCGACCGGCCGACGCTGGCGCGCATTGCCGAACTCAAGGTGCCGGTGAACGCCGGCTCGGTGGATATGCTGCACCAGCTGGGCCAGGTTTCGCCAGGCCACGCGGTATGGCTGCGCATCAACCCTGGTTTCGGCCACGGCCACAGCCAGAAAACCAATACCGGCGGCGAAAACAGCAAGCACGGCATCTGGCACAGCGAACTGCCGCAGGCGCTGGCGGCGATTAAAACCTACGGGCTGCGCCTGATCGGGCTGCATATGCATATCGGCTCCGGCGTCGATTACGGCCACCTGCAGCAGGTGTGCGACGCAATGGTGGAGCAGGTGATCGCGCTCGGCCACGATCTTGAGGCGATTTCGGCGGGCGGCGGGCTCTCTGTTCCTTATCGCTTCGGCGAAGAGGCGATCGACACCGCGCACTATTTCGGTTTGTGGGACGCGGCGCGTCAGCGTATCGCGGCTCACCTCGGCCACGCAGTTAAGCTGGAGATCGAGCCGGGCCGTTTCCTGGTTGCCGAGGCGGGCGTGCTGGTGTCGCAGGTGCGCGCGGTGAAAGCGATGGGCAGCCGCCACTTCGTGCTGGTGGATGCGGGCTTCAGCGATCTGATGCGTCCGTCGATGTACGGCAGCTATCACCATATTTCGCTGCTGCCGGGCGACGGTCGCGCTATCGACCAGCAAACCCAGCGCGATACCGTGGTCGCCGGGCCGCTGTGCGAGTCGGGCGACGTCTTTACCCAGCTAGAAGGCGGCAAGGTAGAAACGCGCGCGCTGCCCGCGGCGCAGGTGGGCGACTATCTGGTGTTTCACGATACCGGCGCTTACGGCGCCTCAATGTCCTCTAACTACAACAGCCGTCCGCTGATCCCGGAAGTGCTGTTCGAGCAGGGCGAACCGCGCGAAATCCGCCGGGCGCAAACCATTCAGGAACTGCTGGCGCTTGAGCTGGGCTAAGGCGCACGCGATGAATATCCTCTCTTTGCGCGACGCGCCGCAGTTTGCCGAGCAGGTGACCGACTGGCTGTGGCGCGCCTTTGACGCGGAGAACGAGCGCGACTTTATGGCCAGCGTGGTGGAGAGCTCGCTGCATGGAGCGGAGTTTCCTGTCACTTTCGTCGCGGTCGACGACGCGGGCAGGGCAGTGGGCACGGTGGGCTTCTGGCGCTGCGATCTGATTAGCCGCCAGGATCTCTCTCCCTGGCTCGCCGCGCTCTACGTCGATGAAAGCGCGCGCGGCACCGGCCTGAGCGCGGCGCTGCAGCAGCATGTTATCGACTATGCGCGGCAGCGCGGCCACCGCAGCCTGTGGCTCTGGTCGACCTTCGGCGGCTATTACAAACGCTGCGGCTGGACGCCGGCGGGCGAGGCGCTGGACTATCCCGATAAAAAGGTCAGGCTCTACCGGCGCGAGCTTTAACCTGGCCCGCTCACCGAATGACGCCGTACCAGCGTCGGGCTAAACATATTGGTCACCTCCGGCAGCGGCTGCGCATGAGCCAGGGCTAACGCCAGCTCCGCCGCCTGCTGCGCCATGGTGACGATGGGATAGCGCACCGTGGTCAGGCGCGGGCGCACATAGCGCGATACCAGCACGTCATCGAAGCCGATCAGCGACATCTCTTCCGGTACGCGCACGCCGTTATCGCTCAGCACCGCCAGCGCGCCGGCCGCCATCGAATCGTTATAGCAGGCCACCGCGGTAAAGCTGCGGCCGCGTCCCAGCAGCTCGGTCATCGCCTGCTCGCCGCCCACTTCATCCGGTTCGCCAAAGGTCACCAGCCGATCGTTAGCGGGCAGGCCGTGCTCTTTCAGCGCGTCGTAGTAGCCCTGCAGGCGATCTTCAGAGTCGGAAATGGGGTGGGTCGAGCAGATAAAGGCGATATTCTGATGTCCCTGCTGAATAAGATGGCGCGTCGCCAGCCAGGCGCCGTAGCGATCGTCAAGCGCGATACAGCGCTGTTCAAACCCTTTCAGCAGCCGGTTAAGCAGCACCATGCCCGGCATCTGCTTCATCAGCAGCTCCAGTTCGGCGTCAGGGATTTTCTTCGCATGCACCACCAGCGCGGCGCAGCGGTGGCGCATCAGCTGTTCAATCGCCTGCCGCTCTTTTTGCTCATTATGGTAACCGTTACCAATCAGCAAAAAGTTGCCGGTCTGTCCAGCGATTTCATCAACCGCCTTAACCATTGCGCCGAAAAAAGGATCCGATACGTCGCCGACCACCAGGCCTAAGGTTTCAGTCGACTGCTGCGCCAGGGCGCGCGCGTTGGCGTTGGGGTGATACTGCAGCTCCTCCATCGCCTGGCTGACGGCCTGACGCGAGCTTTCGCTGGCTTTAGGCGAATTATTAATCACACGGGACACCGTCGCGACGGAAACACCCGCCAGTCTGGCAACATCCTTAATCGTAGCCATGCCTCGACCTGTTTTAGGGAAAACGTTTACACATGGCAGCAGTGTTACGGAAAAGGCGGCCTGTATCAAGCCGACAGAATGTCTGCGCCGTCGCAAAAAGGGGTAAAACTCCAGGCTTAACCCGGCGCGGGGTCGCGTGCTATCCTGCATTTTTCCCTTACCTGCCGTAAAAGAAACCATGAAAAAGCGAGTGCCACATCTGGCGCACTGGGGCGCGTTCAGCGCCGTGACTGAAAACGATCGTCTGATCGGCTGCGAGCCGTTCTTCGCCGACGCCGATCCGTCGCCGATGCTGAACACCATTCCCGAGCTGGTCTATTCCGATAAACGTATTCGGCAGCCGATGGTGCGCCGCTCCTGGCTGAAATCGCGCGAAAACAGCGACCGCACGCTGCGCGGCCGTGAAGATTTCGTTGCCGTCGACTGGGAGACGGCGCTGGATCTGGTGGCGGATGAAAACCGCCGCATCCGCGAACGTTACGGCGCCTCCGGCATTTTCAACGGTTCTTACGGCTGGTCGTCGGCGGGCCGCGTCAACCACGCGCGCACCCTGGTGCGCCGCTTCTATTTTCAGGGCGGCGGCGGCGTCGATCAGCAGGGCAACTACAGCTGGGGCGCGGCGCAGTTCTTCCTGCCCTATGTGATCGGCACCTATATGCCGCTGACCGGTCGCGTCACCGACTGGCCGCAGGTGGTAGAGCATGCGGAGATCTTCGTCGCCTTCGGCGGGCTGGCGCTGAAAAACGCCCAGGTGGCGTCGGGCGGCGCAGGCCAGCACAGTCTGAAACCGGCGCTGGAGCAGCTGGCGGCTAAAGGCACGCCGGTGATTAATATCAGCCCGATGCGCGACGACTGCCCTGATTTCGTTAACGCCGACTGGATCCCGATTCGCCCTAATACCGACGTGGCGCTGATGCTGGCGCTTGGCTACGAGATCGCCCAGCGCAACGCGGTGGACGAGGCGTTTCTCGCCAGCCACTGCACCGGCTGGCCGCAGCTGCGCGCCTATCTGCTGGGCGAAAGCGACGGCGTCGCCAAAACCGCCGGCTGGGCGAGCCGCATCACCGGCATCCCGCCGGAGCGCATCGTGCGCCTGGCCGAACAGCTGACTGGCAAGCGCAGCTTTATTACCTGCTCCTACTCGGTGCAGCGCGCCCATCGCGGCGAACAGCCTTACTGGATGATGATCGCGCTCTCGTCGATGCTCGGCCAGCCCGGCCTGCCGGGCGCGGGCTTCTCGTTCGGCCACGGTTCGATGAACAGCGTCGGCAACCCGCGTCAGGACGGCCCGGCGCCGCTGATGGCGACCGGCCCCAATCCTTCCGGCTTGTCGATTCCGGTGGCGCGCATCAGCGATATGCTGCTCAATCCCGGCCAGCCTTACGCGTTCCAGGGCGAGACGCTGACCTATCCCGACATTCATCTGGTGCACTGGGCGGGTGGTAATCCTTTCCACCATCATCAGCAGCTTAACCGGCTGGTCGAAGGCTGGCAGAAGCCCGACACCGTGGTGGTGCAGGATATCGTCTGGACGCCGGCGGCGCAGATGGCGGATATCGTCCTGCCCGCCACCACCACGCTGGAGCGCAACGATATCGGCGGCTCCTCGCGCGACCGTTTTGTGCTGGCGATGCATCAGGCGATTAAGCCGCAGCATCAGGCGCGCAACGACTTCGATATTTTCGCCGATCTGGCCGAACGCCTCGGCTATCGCCAGCAGTTCACCGAAGGGCGCGACGAACGTCAGTGGATCGAACACCTTTATCAGCAGTGCGCGACGGCGCATGCGCGCAAGGGCATCGACTTTCCGGAGTTCGCCGAGTTCTGGTCGCGCGGCTTCGTTGAGATCCCGGAAGGCGGCAAACCCTACATCTTTATGGAGGATTTCCGCGCCGATCCTGTGCGTCATCCGATCAAAACCGCCAGCGGCAAGATCGAACTCTTTAGTCAGACCATCGCCGACTATGATCTGGCCGATTTCGCCGGTCATCCGGAGTGGCGCGAACCTCAGGAGTGGCTGGGGGCGGCGCTGAGCGAGCAGTTCCCGCTGCATATGATCTCTATCCAGCCTTCAGATCGGCTGCACAGCCAGCTTGACGCCACGCCGACGGTGCAGGGCAACAAAACCGCCGGCCATGAAACGCTCTATCTGCATCCGCAGGACGCAGCGGCGCGCGACATTGCCGACGGCGAGGTTGTTGAGGTGCGTAACGCGCGCGGCGCGATGCTGGCGGGCGTGCGTCTGACCGACGGGTTGACGCCGGGCGTGGTTATCGTTGCCACCGGCGCCTGGTTCGATCCTGGCTTCGGCGCAGAGTGGCAGCCGTTTGACCGTGCGGGCAACCCCAACGTTCTGACGCTGGATATCGGCACCTCGTCGCTGACGCAGGGCCCCAACGCCATGAGCTGCCTGGTGGACATCAAAAAACATGCGGTTTGCAAAATCGCTTAACAAACACATGGCTGGTTACATTTTGCCGGACACTGTTGCGTTTGAGTGATGGCAGCCCGTCTCGCGGCCTTGTTACAGTCAGGGTCCCAGAGGTATTGATGGGTGAACATCAATAGATTTTCTTGATTACACCGACCTGCGCAGATGCGCAGGTTTTTTTTTGCCTGGCGCGCCGATTACGAACTGATACACAGTTTTCCTGTTAACGGCGTAGCGCTTTCTTTATAACTGCTCGCGTGGATATTTTTTTACTTTTCTTTGCAGCGGATTGCTATGCCCCGGATAAAAAAACTACTGGGAAAAGACCAGATCAAAGCCCCGTTTAACCCGTTTCGTTTTCGCCTGATTTGCCTTGGCGTGCTGACCTGCATGGTGATACTGATGGCGCGCATCGCCGATCTGCAGTTTCTGAATCAGCCGATGCTGGAGCATGAGGCGGATCAGCGCTCGCTGCGCACCGTTACGCTGCCGACCAACCGCGGCACCCTGCTGGATCGCAACGGCGAAGCGCTGGCGCTCTCGGTGCCGTCGCGCGACGTTATCGCCGATCCCATGCGCGTGCTGGAGGCGAATCCCGACTTCCTTAGCGCCAAGTGGGCCTACCTGGCGTCGGCGCTGAATATGCGGCCCGAGCAGATCGCCGCGCAGATCACCGCCAATCCGAAACGCCGCTTTCTCTATCTGGGGCGGAAGATCGAGCTTGGCATCGCCAAAGATATCGCCGAGCTGCATTTGAAAGGCATCAGCGAAGTCTATGACGATAGCCGCTTTTACCCGATGAGCGAAGCGGCGGCGCCGCTGATCGGCATCGTTGGCGCAGACAATAGCGGTCTGAACGGGCTGGAAAAAGGCTACGACAAGATTCTGCAGGGCGTGCCGGGCAAAGAGGTTTATCGCCAGGACGCCGCGGGCCACATTATCTCCATGCTGAGCTATACGCCGCCGACGCAGCCGCCAACGGTGCAGCTCAGCATCGACAAGTTCGATCAGTACACGCTCTACAGCAAGCTGCGCGACGGCGTGCTGCTCAACAAGGCGGATTCGGGCGCGGCGGTGCTGGTGAAGATCGATACCGGTGAAATTCTCGGCATGGCCTCTTATCCGTCGTTTAACCCGAACAACTATGACGGCGCCACTCCGGCGCAGATGCGCAACGCGGCGATCAACGACAGCTACGAGCCGGGTTCGACGGTGAAACCGCTGGTGGTGATGGAAGGGCTGGAGCGCCATCTGGTGCGCCCCGATTCAGTGATCGACACCACGCCCTATCGGGTAAACGGCCACCTGATCCGCGACGTCGGCCACTGGCCGCGCCTGACCATGACCGGTATTTTGCAAAAATCGAGCGACATCGGCGTCTCCCATATCGCGCTGGCGATGCCCGCCGAGGCGCTGGTCAACACCTACCAGGCGTTCGGCCTGGGCAAACCGACGGGTCTGGGACTGACCGGCGAGAGCGTCGGCTACTTCCCGGCGCACCGTCAGCGCTGGGCCGATATCGAGCGCGCCACCTTCTCCTTCGGCTATGGCCTGCGCGTGACGCCGCTGCAGATTGCACGTGAATATGCCACGCTGGGCGCGTTCGGCGTTTACCGTCCGCTGTCGATTACCCGCGTGACGCCGCCGGTGCTCGGCAAGCAGGTGGCGAATCCGGAAACGGTGAAGGAGGTGGTGCATATGCTGGAGAGCGACGTGCTGCCTGGCGGCACCGGTATCAAAGCGGCGGTGCCGGGCTACCGGCTGGCGACCAAAACCGGTACCGCGGAGAAGATGGGCGACAGCGGCAAATATGACGGCGGCTATATCAACTACACCGCCGGCGTGGCGCCCGCCAGCCATCCAGAGGTGGCGCTGGTGGTGATGATCAACCATCCTACCGCCGGCGATCACTTCGGCGGCTCGGTTGCCGCGCCGATCTTCGGCAATATTATGGGACCGGTGCTGAAGCATATGAATATCGCGCCGGACGCTATCTATAATAAGCCTTCAGATAAATCTTAGTAAAATCAGTATGTAACCGGGTATGGAACTTATTCATACCTGGTTTCATTTCCCCGAATTCCGTTGCGTTTTCGCGCTGTTTTGTCCCGCCGCAGAGTGCGAGGATAGCAGTCCCAGAGGTATTGATAGGTGCGAAAACACGCTGCTCCAGGCAGCGGCATCCGCAAGGATAATCCACCCTGTTTATTGCACCAACCCACGCGGATGCGTGGGTTTTTTTTGCCTGTTATTAACCACTTACGTTTACTCACTCACGTCAGAAAATGACGCTGCATGACGCGCTGAGCCTCGGCTGGAAAGTCTGACCATTCTTAACGCAACCCTTACGGTTTGCCGATGGAAAAACAGACGGGGCTTCGCGGATAATACGCGGCGTGATGATTGATAAACGCAATAATCCCCTGAAAAGGAGGGGATTTTTTCTTTCTACTTCTGGCAAGACTGTTAACCATGACTAATGCGTCCCGCACCTTCCGTTCCCGCTGGCTTAAATGGCTGCTGCTGTTCATCCTGATGGTGATTATTGCCGGCGTTGTCTGGCGGATGCTGCCGGCCGGCAAAGGAGAGGGCGCGATGCCGCCCGGCGGTCGTCACGGCGGACGCGGCGGGCCGGCGGGCATGGCGATGATGGGCGGCGGCGCGACGCTGGTGCACAGCGGCGTGGCGACCACCGCCGACGTGCCGGTTTACCTCAACGCGCTCGGCACGGTGATCCCTAACGCCAGCGTTACCGTCACCAGCCGCGTCGACGGCCAGCTGGAGAAGGTCTACTTCACCGAAGGGCAGAAGGTCGAGGCGGGCCAGCTGCTGGCGCAGATCGATCCGCGCGGCTTTCAGGCGACGCTGAATCAGTACCAGGCGGAGCTGAGCGAAAACCAGGCGCTGCTGAAAAGCGCCGAGCTGACGCTGGCGCGCTACCGCAAACTCTACGCGCAGGATTCGCTGGCGCGTCAGGATCTCGACACCCAGACCGCCACCGTCGGGCAGTATCGCGGCGCGGTCGCCGCCGACCAGGCGCAGATCGCCAGCGCGAAGCTGAGCATTGAGTATGCGCGCATCACCGCGCCGGTCAGTGGTCGCGTCGGGCTGCGGCTGGTGGATCCGGGCAATATGGTGCAAAGCTCCAGCAGCACCGGCCTGGTGACTATTACCCAGATGCAGCCCGCCGCCGTGACTTTTAGCGTGCCGCAGAGCAATATTCCCGCGCTGATCAAGGCGCTGCACAACGGTCAGGCGCTGCCCGCCACTGCCTTCGACCAGGACAACAGCCGCGCGCTGGCGCAGGGCGAAGTGAAATTCATCAGCAACCAGATCGACACCAGCACCGGCACCGTGGCGCTGAAGGCGACCTTCGCCAACGAGGACGAGGCGCTCTACGCCAACCAGTTCGTCAATCTGCGTTTGCAGATTGCTACCCTGACAGGGGCGACGGTGATCCCGTCGCAGGCGCTGCAGCTGAGCAGCAACGGCAGCTTTGTCTTTGTAATCAATAAAGACAACAGCGTGACGCGCAAAGCGGTTTCCGCCGGTCCGGCGTTCGGCGACGACAGGCAGGCGATCCTGAAGGGCGTCGAGCCCGGCGACCGTCTGGTGACCGAAGGTATCGATCGCCTCACCAACGGCAGCAAAGTGGCGCTGGCGGATGAGACGCAACCGACCGCAAGCGCCGAGGCAAAATGAATCCGTCACGCCTGTTTATCCTGCGGCCGGTCGCCACTATTTTGCTGATGGTGGGCGTGCTGGTCGCCGGCATTTTTGCCTACAAATTCCTGTCGACCTCGGCGCTGCCGCAGGTGGACTATCCCACTATCCAGGTCACCACTCTCTATCCCGGCGCCAGCCCCGACGTGATGGCGTCGTCGGTGACCTCGCCGCTGGAGCGCCAGCTGGGGCAGATGGCGGGGCTGAGCCAGATGACCTCGACCAGCTCCAGCGGCTCCTCCATTATTACGCTGAAGTTCGGTCTCGATCTCTCGCTCGACGTAGCGGAGCAGGAAGTGCAGGCGGCGATTAACGCCGCCAACAACCTGCTGCCGAGCGATCTGCCCAATCCGCCGACCTATAAAAAGGTCAATCCAGCAGACAGCGCGGTGATCACCCTGGCGGCCAGTTCAGATACCCTGCCGCTGACGCAGGTGCAGGATCTGGTCAATACCCGCGTGGCGCTGAAGCTGTCGCAGATCTCTGGCGTCGGCATGGTGACGCTGGCGGGCGGTCATCAGCCGGCGATCCGCGTGCAGATGAACCCGGTCGCGCTCGCCGCGCGCAAGCTGACGCTGGAAGATGTCAACACGTTGATTAGCAACAGCAACGTCAACGGTTCCAAGGGCGGCTTCGACGGCAAATATCACTCGGTCACCATCGACGCCAACGATCAGCTGCGCACCGCCGACGAGTACGGCAACCTGATCCTGACGTATCAGAACGGCGCGGCGCTGCGCCTGAAGGATATTGCCCATATTGAACAGGGGCCGGAAAACAGCTATCAGTCCGCCTGGGCCAACCGCAGCCCGGCGATTGTTATCAGCGTGCAGCGCCAGCCGGGCGCCAACGTGATTCAGGTGGTCGACAGCATCAAGGCGGCACTGCCAACGCTACAGGCCGCACTGCCGGACGGCGTGAAGATAACGATACTTTCCGACCGCACCCAGACCATCCGCGCCTCGATCAGCGACGTGCAGTTCGAGCTGATACTGTCGATCGCGCTGGTGGTAATGGTGACCTTTCTGTTCCTGCGCAACGTGGCGGCGACGCTGATCCCCAGCGTGGCGGTGCCGCTGTCGCTGGTGGGCACTTTCGGCGTGATGTATCTGGCGGGCTTCAGCCTCAATAACCTGTCGCTGATGGCGCTGACCATCGCCACCGGCTTCGTGATCGACGACGCCATCGTGGTGGTGGAGAATATCTCGCGGCGGCTGGAGGAGGGCGAAACGCCGATGCAGGCGGCGCTGAAAGGATCGCAGCAGATCGGCTTCACCATTATCTCGCTGACCTTCTCGCTGATTGCGGTGCTGATCCCGCTGCTGTTTATGGGCGACGTGGTGGGGCGGCTGTTCCGCGAATTCGCCATCACCCTGGCGGTGTCGATTCTGGTGTCGATGCTGGTGTCGCTGACCTTAACGCCGATGCTGTGCGCTTATCTGCTGCGCCATATCCCGCCAGAGCGGCAGTCGCGCTTTGCGCGCAAGGGCGGCGAGCTGTTCGACAGGCTGATCCGCGGCTATGACCGGCTGTTGACCATCGTGCTCAATCATCAGAAGCTGACGCTGCTGGCGGCGCTGGCGACCTTTGCGCTCACTGCGCTGCTCTACATGGCGGTGCCGAAAGGCTTCTTCCCGACGCAGGATACCGGACTGATTCAGGGCATTACGCTGGCGTCGCAGGATGTCTCCTTTAGCGAGATGGCGAAGCGTCAGCAGGCGCTGGCGAAGGTGGTGCTGGCCAACCCGGCGGTGGAGAGCGTCTCTTCCACTATCGGCATCGACGGCAGCAACACCAGCCTGAACAGCGGAAGGCTACAGATTAACCTGAAGCCGTTCGACCAGCGCGACGACAAGGCCGACGTGGTGATTAAACAGCTGCAGCAGGCGGCGACCCAGGTGGCGGGCATCCAGCTCTATATGCAGCCTGCGCAGGATCTGACGGTCAACGATCAGGTGACGCCGAGCCAGTATCAGTTCACCCTCGACGACGCCGACAGCGAAAACCTCGTGACCTGGTCGCCGCAGCTGGTGGCGGCGCTGCAAAAGCGGCCCGAGTTCAACGGCGTGGTGAGCAATTTGCAGGATCAGGGCCGCGTCGCCTGGGTCGAGCTGAACCGCGATAAAGCGGCGCGCTACGGCATTACCGCCTCGGACGTTGATACCGCACTTTACAACGCTTTCGGCCAGCGCCTGGTCTCGACCATCTTTACCCAGTCGAACCAGTATCGCGTGGTGCTGGAGGTGGCGCCCGCTTACCAGCAGTCGCCCGCGTCGTTTGAGGATGTTTATCTGCAGCCCGCAACCAGCGACAGCGCGACGACAAGTTCGACCTCATCGTCGACCTCGACTTCGACTTCAACCTCGTCAACGTCAACCTCGACATCAGCCTCAACTTCAGCCAGCGACGCCAGCGGCGGCATGGTAAAGCTGACCTCTGTCGCCACCATTCACCAGCGCGCCGGTTCGCTGATGCATATGCGGCTCAACCAGTTCCCGGCGGTGACGATCTCCTTTAACCTGAATAGCGGCTACTCGCTGGAAGAGGGGCAGAAGGCGATCGCCGAGGTGCAGCAGCAGCTGGGAATGCCGTCGAGCATCACGCTGCGCTACCAGGGGGAAACCGCCGCCTTCCAGAGCGCGACCGGCAATACCCTGTGGCTGATCCTCGCCGCGCTGCTCACCATGTACGTGGTGCTGGGCATTCTCTACGAGAGCTTTATTCACCCGGTGACCATTCTCTCTACGCTGCCCTCGGCGGCGGTCGGCGCGCTGCTGACGCTGCTGCTGGCGGGCAGCGAGTTCAGCCTGATTGCGCTAATCGGCGTGATCCTGCTGATCGGCATCGTGAAAAAGAACGCCATTATGATGATCGACTTTGCTCTGGAGGCGGAGAACAAGCAGCACCTCAGCCCGCGCGAGGCGATCCATCAGGCCTGCCTGCTGCGCTTCCGACCAATTTTAATGACCACCATGGCAGCGCTGCTCGGCGCGCTGCCGCTGATGCTGGCGTCGGGATCGGGTGCAGAGCTGCGTCAGCCGCTGGGGCTGGTGATCGTCGGCGGACTGATTGTCAGCCAGGTGCTGACGCTCTTCTCCACGCCGGTGATCTATCTCTGGTTTGACGCCGTCGCGCAGCGCGGCAATGCCTGGGTGACACGCCGCCAGCAGCGGTCGCGAGGCGCGTCATGAACCTGACGCGGCTGTTTATCTTCCGTCCGGTCGCCACGCTGCTGCTGACGCTGGCGATCCTGCTGCTCGGCGCGCTCGGCTACCGGCTGCTGCCGGTGGCGCCGCTGCCGCAGGTCGATTTCCCCACCATTATGGTGAGCGCCAGCCTCGCCGGCGCCAGCCCGGAAACCATGGCGGCGACGGTGGCGACGCCGCTGGAGCGCGCGCTGGGGCAGATCGCCGGCATCACCGAAATGACCTCCAGCAGCTCGCAGGGATCCGCCAGCATCATTTTGCAGTTTGAGCTGGATCGCGATATCAACGGCGCGGCGCGTGACGTGCAGGCGGCGATCAACGCCTCGCGCAGCCTGCTGCCGAGCAGCATGGCGTCGCTGCCGACCTACCGTAAAGCTAACCCCTCCGACGCGCCGATCGTGATGCTGGCGCTCACCTCGGAGACGCGCACGCCCGGCGAACTCTACGATCTGGCCGAAAGCAAGATCGAGCAGGCGATGGGACAGGTAAAGGGCGTGGGCGAGGTGTCGCTGATGGGCAGCGCGCTGCCCGCGGTGCGTATTGACCTACAGCCGCAGAAGCTGACGCACTACGGCATCTCGCTGGATAGCGTGCGCAGCGCCGTCGCCAACAGCACCACTAATTTGCCGAAAGGGATGCTGCAGGGCAGCAGCCAGTCGTGGGTGGTGGACAGCAACGGCCAGCTCGACAAGGCGGCGCAGTACCGCGATCTGATCGTCGCTTATCAGGATGGCAGCGCGGTGCGGCTGCACGACGTCGCCACCGTCTACGACTCGGTGGAGGATCAGTACCAGGCCGGCTTCCTTAACGCCGCGCCCTCAGTGATGATCGGCATTAAGCGCCAGGCGGGCGCCAATATGCTCGACACCATTGACGCCATTAAAGCGCAGCTGCCGGCGCTGGAGAAAGATCTGCCCGCCGATACGCAGCTCAAAGTGGTCATCGATCGTTCGCCCGGCGTACGCGCCTCGCTCTACGACACTGAAGAGACGCTGCTGATCGCAGTACTGCTGGTGATCGCCGTGGTATTTATTTTCCTGCGCAACCTGCAGGCGGTGGTGATCCCGGCGCTGGCGCTGCCGGTGTCGCTGATCGGCACCTGTGCGGTGATGTATCTGCTCGGCTACAGCCTCGACAACTTGTCGCTGATGGCGCTGATTATCTCGACCGGCTTTGTGGTGGATGACGCCATCGTGGTGCTGGAGAACATTACGCGCCATATCGAAGAGGGCTTAGGGCCGGTGCGCGCGGCGGTGCGCGGCGCGCGCGAGGTGAGCTTTACCGTGCTGTCGATGACGGTGTCGCTGATCGCCGTCTTTATCCCCATTCTGCTGATGGGCAGCATCGTGGGACGCCTGTTCCGCGAGTTCGCCGTTACTCTTACGGTGTCGCTGCTGATCTCGATGTTCGTTTCGCTTAGCCTGACGCCGATGCTCTGCTCGCGGCTGCTGAAGCGCAAACCGCGCGTCAGCCAAAGGCCGCATCCGCTCTATCAGTTTATCGAGAACCGCCTCAATGCGCTGCTGGCCGCCTACGCGCGTGGGCTGAACTGGGTGATGCGCCACCAGAAGCTGACGATGTTCAGCCTGGCGCTGACCGTGCTGCTCAATCTGTTTCTTTATAGCGTGGTGCAGAAGGGCTTCTTTCCCAATCAGGACACCGGCCTGCTGATGGGCGCGCTGCGCGCCGATCAGAACATCTCGTTTCAGGCGATGAAGCCGAAAATGCTGATGTTCACCAAAATCATTCAGGCCGATCCGGCGGTTGAGAGTGTAATGTCCTCGATGGGCAGCGGCATGTTCGGCTCGCGCAACAGCGCCAACTTCTTCGTGCGGCTGAAGGATCTCGACCAGCGCGACGTCACCGCCACCGAAGTGGCTAACCGGCTGAGCATGAAAACCAGCCATATCGCCGGCGCGCAGATGTTCCTGATGGCGGCGCAGGATCTGCATATCGGCGGCCGCAGCGCCAACGCCAGCTATCAGTACAGCCTGCAGGCGGACGACCTCGATCTGCTGCGCAGCTGGACGCCGAAGGTGCAGGCGGCGCTGGCGGCGATCCCGCAGCTCAACAGCGTCGATTCCGACTCGCAAACCGGCGGCCAGGAGGTGGTAATCAATATCGATCGCGACCGCGCCACGCGCCTCGGCGTCAATGTGCAGATGCTCGACACCATGCTCAACAACGCTTTCAGCCAGCGCCAGGTCGCCACGCTCTATCACACCCTGAATCAGTATCACGTCGTGATGTCGCTTAACAGCAGCTACACGCGCGATCCGGCAATCCTGCAGCAGCTCTACGTCATCAACGACAGCGGCGACCGGGTGCCGCTCTCCGCCTTCGCCACCCTGACCAGCGGCAACGCGCCGCTGTCGGTGGCGCATCAGGGGCAGTCGGCCACCAGCACCGTCGCCTTTAACCTCAACGACGGCGTCTCGCTGGAGCAGGCGCAGGCGCTGATCAAGCAGGCGATGGCGAAGCTCGGTTTGCCCTCCAGCATCCAGGCCGGTTTCGCCGGCACCGCCGCCGCCTTCGGCCAGTTGACGGCCACCATGCCCTGGCTGATTCTGGCGGCGCTGGCGGCGGTCTATATCGTGCTGGGCGTGCTCTACGAGAGCTACGTGCATCCGCTGACCATTCTCTCGACGCTGCCGTCGGCGGGCGTCGGCGCGCTGCTGCTGCTGCTGCTCACCCACACGCAGCTCACGGTGATTGCGCTGATCGGCATCATCCTGCTGATCGGCATCGTCAAGAAGAACGCCATTATGATGATCGACTTTGCGCTCGACGCCGAGCGCCGTCTCGGCCTGACGCCGCAGCAGGCGATCGTGCAGGCGTGCCTGATGCGCTTTCGCCCCATCATGATGACCACGCTGGCGGCGTTTTTCGGCGCGCTGCCGCTGGCGCTCGGCAGCGGCGGCGACGCCGATCTGCGCAGCCCGCTCGGCATCGCCATTGCCGGCGGCCTGGCGCTGAGCCAGCTGCTGACCCTGTTTACCACGCCGGTGGTCTATCTTTGGTTCGACCGTCTGAGTCGCGCCACCCAACGTCAGTGGCGCCGTTTGCGCCATGCGGAATCCTGATTGATGAAAACGCTTTCTCTCGCTTTACTGCTGCTGCTCGGCGGCTGCGCCGTCGGCCCCGACTATCAACGCCCCAGCGCCAGCGTGCCGCTGCACTATAAAGAAGCCAAAGGCTGGCAGCGCGCCACGCCGCAGGACGATCAAAGCAAAGGCGAATGGTGGACGGTCTATCACGACGACACCCTGAGCGGCCTGCTGCGGCAGGTCAGCATCTCTAACCAGAACGTCGCCAGCTACGCCGCGCAGTACCGCGAAGCGCAGGCGCTGGCCGCTCAGTCGCGCGCCGCGCTCTTTCCCACGCTCGGCTATGACGCCAGCGCAACGCGCAGCGGCACCCGTTCCACCAACAGCGGCGCGCGCAGCGTCACCAACAGTAACTCGGCGCAGCTAAGCGCCAGCTGGGAGGTGGATCTGTGGGGCAAGCTGCGCCGCACCCGCGAAGAGAATGCCGCCAGCGCCCAGGCGAGCGCCGCCGAGCTGGCGAACGTGACGCTCAGCGCCCAGTCGGAGCTGGCACAGGACTATTTCCAGCTGCGTATTATGGATGAGAAGATCGCGCGCTATCAGCAAAGCGTGGCGGCCTACGATCGCTACCTGAAAGTCATTGAGAATAAATACCAGGCGGGCAGTGAATCGCGCGCCACCCTGGCGCAGGCGCAGATGCAGCTGGAGAGCGCGCGCGCCTCGGCGCTCGACCAGCAGTGGCAGCGGGCCCAGATGGAGCACGCTATCGCGCTGCTGATCGGCAAAGCGCCGGCTGACTTCAGCCTGCCGGCGGCGCAGCTGACCGCGACGCTGCCGCCGTTGCCGCAGGCGCTGCCGTCGCAGCTGCTGCAGCGCCGTCCCGATATCGCTTACGCCGAACGCAACGTCGCGGCCGCCAACGCCGCGGTCGGCGTAGCAATTGCCGGCTACTATCCCGATCTGACGCTGAGCGCCAGCGGCGGCACCAGCGCCTCGGCGCTGCATAATCTCTTCTCGTTGCCCTATCGCGTCTGGTCGCTCGGCCCCGATCTGAGCGGCACGCTGCTCGACTTCGGCGCTACCTCGGCGAAGGTGGATCAGGCGCGCGCCGCCTGGGACGGCAGCGTCGCCAGCTATCGCCTGGCGGTGCTGACGGCGATGCAGGAGGTCGAGGACGATCTGGTGGAGCTGAACACCCTGACCAGCGAGCTGGCGGCGCAGCAGCGCGCCACCGACGCCGCGCGCGAGTCGGCGCGCGTCACGCGCAACCAGTATGAGGCGGGTATGATCGACTATCTCAACGTCGCCACTACCGAAACCAGCAGCCTGAGCGCGCAGCAGAGCCTGCTGACGCTGCAAAGCACGCAGTGGGTCGCCAGCGTGGCGCTGATCGCCGCGCTCGGCGGCGGCTGGCAGAGCGCGCCCTAAATCGCGCCTTTACGCTTGTCGAACGACGTCAGATCCTGCATCGTTAGGAACCTTTTTAGCGATGCTATGGAGCTGGCATGTTGTTTACATTTTTACGTCTGGTCTGCCGCCTGCTGTGGCGGGTGGAACTGCGCGGCGACGCCGCCGCGCTGCATCAGGGAAAAGTGCTGATCGCGCCGAATCATATGTCTTTTCTCGATGGCGTGCTGCTGGCGCTGTTCCTGCCGATCAGACCGGTTTTCGCGGTTTACTCCGCCGTCAGCGAACGGTGGTATATGCGGCTGGTGAAGCCGCTGATCGATTTCGTTCCGCTCGATCCAACCCGGCCGATGTCGATCAAGCAGCTGGTGCGGCTGATCGACAGCGGCCGTCCGGTGGTGATCTTCCCGGAAGGGCGCATTACCGTGACCGGCTCGCTGATGAAAATCTATAGCGGCGCGGGGTTCGTCGCCGCCAAATCGCAGGCCAACGTGGTGCCGATGCGCATCGAAGGCGCGGAGTACACCCCTTTCGGCCGCCTGGCGGGCGTCTTTAAACGCCGCCTTTTTCCCCGTATCACCCTGACTATCCTGCCCGCCACGCGCATTCCGATGCCGGAGGCAAAGCGCGCGCGCGACCGGCGCCAGCTCGCCGGCGAGCACCTGCACCATATTATGATGGAGGCGCGCATGGCGGTGCGCCCGCGCGAAACGCTCTATGACGCCTTCCTTAACGCCCGCACCCGCTACGGCGCGTTTAAGCCCTGCATCGAAGACGTTAACATGCAGCCCGACAGCTATACCGGGCTGCTGAAAAAGGCGCTCGGCGTCGGCCGCATTCTTGAGCGCTACAGCCAGCCGGGCGAGATCGTCGGCCTGCTGCTGCCCAACGCGACGGTGACCGCGGCGGCGATCCTCGGCGCGTCGATGCGCGGGCGCGTGCCGGCGATGCTCAACTACACCGCCGGGGTCAACGGCATGCGCGCGGCGCTCACCGCGTCGCAGGTGAAAACCGTCTTTACCTCGCGTCAGTTTCTGGAGAAGGGCAACCTCTGGCATCTGCCGCAGGGGCTGACCGAGGTTGAATGGATCTATCTGGAGGATCTGCGCGACACCGTGACGACGCAGGACAAGCTCTGGATCCTCGCGCATCTGCTGCTGCCGCGCCGCGCGCAGGTGGCGCGCCAGCCGGAAGAGGCGGCGATGGTGCTCTTCACCTCCGGCTCGGAAGGCAACCCCAAAGGGGTAGTGCATTCGCATAAAAGCCTGCTGGCGAACGTGGAGCAGATCCGCACCGTGGCGGATTTCACCCCGCGCGATAAATTTATGTCGGCGCTGCCGCTGTTCCACGCCTTCGGTCTGACGGTGGGCCTGTTCACGCCGCTGATGACCGGCGCGCAGGTGTTTCTTTACCCCAGCCCGCTGCACTATCGCATCGTGCCGGAGCTGGTCTACGACCGCAATTGCACCGTGCTGTTCGGCACTTCGACTTTCCTCGGCAACTACGCGCGCTTTGCGGCGCCTTACGATTTCGCCCGCCTGCGCTACGTGGTGGCGGGCGCGGAGAAGCTGCAGGAAGCGACGCGCCAGATCTATATGGAGAAGTACGGCATTCGTATTCTGGAAGGCTACGGCGTAACCGAATGCGCGCCGGTGGTGGCGATCAACGTGCCGATGGCGGCGAAAGCGCACACCGTCGGCCGCATCTTGCCAGGCATGGATTCGCGGCTGATGTCGGTAGAGGGCATCGAGCAGGGCGGACGACTGCAGCTGCGCGGGCCGAATATCATGAACGGCTATCTGCGCGTCGAGAACCCCGGCGTGCTGGAAGCGCCCGCTGCCGACAACGGCGAAGGGCAGATGGAGGCGGGCTGGTACGATACCGGCGACATCGTCTCCTTTGACGAAGGCGGTTTCTGTCAGATTCAGGGGCGTGCCAAACGCTTCGCCAAGATCGCCGGTGAGATGGTCTCGCTGGAGAGCGTCGAGCAGATCGCTCTGAAGGCGTCGCCGGAGAAACAGCACGCGGCGTCGCTGCGCGCCGACGGCAACCGCGGCGAAGCGCTGGTGCTCTTTACCACCGACGCTGAGCTGAAGCGCGACGGGCTGCAAAAGGCGGCGCGCGAGCTGGGCGCGCCGGAGCTTGCCGTGCCGCGCGATATCCGCGTGATGAAACCGCTGCCGATGCTGGGCAGCGGCAAACCGGACTATGTCAGCCTGAAAAAACTGGCGGAAGAGGAGCAGGCATGAGCAGGCTAAACACGCAGGCGATGTCGCTGAGGTCGCGCGGTATGCTGGCGGTGATGGGCGCGCAGTTCTTCTCCGCCTTCGGCGATAATGCGCTGCTTTTCGCCACGCTGGCGCTGCTGAAAAGTCAGCTCTATCCCGACTGGAGCCAGCCGGTGATGCAGATGCTGTTCGTCGCCGCCTATATTCTGCTGGCGCCCTTTGTCGGTCAGATGGCGGACAGCTTCGCCAAAGGCCGGGTCATGATGTTCGCCAACAGCCTGAAGCTGCTGGGGGCGCTGCTGATCTGCTTCGGCTTCAATCCTTTCGTGGGCTATACGCTGGTGGGCATCGGCGCGGCCGCTTATTCGCCCGCCAAGTACGGCATTCTTACCGAGCTGACCTCCGGCGAGAAGCTGGTGAAGGCCAACGGCATGATGGAGAGCTCTACCATCGCCGCGATCCTGCTTGGATCGGTATCGGGCGGCGCGCTCGCCGACTGGAGCCTGCCGGCGGCGCTGGCGCTTTGCGCGGCCACCTACGCGGTGGCGGTGGCGGCGAACCTGTTTATTCCTGCGCTTGCCGCGGCGCGGCCGGGACAGAGCTGGCACCTCGGCGCGATGCTGCGCCGTTTTTTCCAGGCCTGCTCAACGCTGTGGCATAACGCGGAGACGCGCTTTTCCATTCTCGGCACCAGCCTGTTCTGGGGCGCGGGCGTGACGCTGCGCTTCCTGCTGGTGCTGTGGGTGCCGGTGGCGCTCGGCATCAGCGACAACGCCACGCCGACGACGCTCAACGCCATGGTGGCGATCGGCATCGTGGTCGGGGCCGGCGCCGCGGCGAAGCTGGTAACGCTGGAGACGGTGCGCCGCTGCATGCCCGCCGGCGTGCTGATCGGCGTGATGGTGGTGATTTTCTCGCTGCAGCATTCGCTGCTGAACGCGTACCTGCTGCTAATGGTGATCGGCGCGCTGGGCGGCTTTTTCGTAGTGCCGCTTAACGCGGTGCTGCAGGCGCGCGGCAAGGCGAGCGTCGGCGCGGGCAATGCGATCGCGGTGCAGAACTTCGGCGAGAATATCGCCATGCTGGTGATGCTGGGGCTCTATACGCTGGCGGTGAAAGCGGGCGCGCCTGCGGTCGCGACCGGCGTCGGCTTCGGCGCGCTGTTTGCGCTGGCGATTGCGGCGCTGTGGCTGTGGCGGCCGAAAGCCGCCGCGCGTTAAAACTGCAGGTGCTGGTCCGAGAGTAAACCGTGCGCTTGCGTTATTCGGTTGAGTTCGGCCAGCGCCGCCGCGTTAACCTGTCGCCACGGCTGTGGCGATGCGGCGGCAGAAGGCTCTCTGCGTTGCCTGCCGCCGCGCTCTTTTTTGTTCTCTTTAGCTTTCACCCAGCAACCTCCGCGCCTCGCGCGCCACGTTTTCCATTTCGTCCTGCAGTTCCAGCAGCTCTGGCTCCAGGTCGTCGATATCGCCGACCTGGCGCAGGTTCTTCTCCAGCTGACGACAGAGTTGCTTCATGCGCGGCACGCCGCTGTAGCTGGCGCTGCCGTGCAGCTTATGAATGATCTCGCGCAGTCCCTGCACATCTTTCGCCGCCATAAAGGCGTCGAGTTTTTCATGCACCTCAGGCAGAAAGTCGAGCAGCATTGTCAGCATATCGCGCGCCAGATCGGGCTTGTTCGCCGCCTGGCGCAGCGCCAGCTCCCAGTCGAGCGACGGCGAAACGGCAGGCACCGGCGGCAGCACAGCAGGCAGCGCCGGACTGTAGCGCGCCAGCAGCTGGCTGAGCCGGGTTTCGTCGATCGGCTTCGCCAGATAGTCGTTCATCCCGGCTTTAATCAGATGTTCGCGCTCGCCGTCGATGGCGTGCGCGGTGACCGCCACAATCGGCGTACTGGCGTGCAGCGGCAGGCTGCGAATAATTTCGCTGGCGCGAATACCGTCGATCTCCGGCATCTGGATATCCATCAGGATGATATCCAGCGGCTGCGCGCGTGCTGCGGCGATCGCCTGCTCGGCGTTGTTGCATAACAGAATATGCTGCACCTGCTCCTCCAGCAGCGCGCCGATCAGCTTGAGGTTGGCGGGATTATCGTCCACCGCCATGACCCGCAGCGGCAGACGCGCGCCGTTGGGCAGTTCGCTGCGCTGGCGGGTATGCAGATCGGCCAGCAGCGGCAGCAGACGCGTGGTGGAGACTGGTTTGGTGATGCAGCCGTGAATGCCGCGCACCTTGAGCCGATCCGCCAGCAGCATCATGCCGCTCGGCAGTGCCAGCAACACGCAGTCGGCGCGGTTGAGCAGGGCGTCGATAAAGGCGTCGTCCAGCAGCTCTTGTTGCGTGATGTCGATCGGCAGCCCGACCAGCAGCAGCGGATAGTGCGGCTCGCGCAGGCCCGACAGCGTTTCGCTGTGCTCGACCTGCAGCGGCGTAACGCGCAGCATCTTCAGCGCCGCGTCGGCCGAGGCGGCATGTGCTTCGACATAGGCCATGCGCGAACGCGACAGGGCGTCGAGCGCGCGCGGCAGCGTCGGCGCGTTGGGATTGAGATCGAGCTGTATCCGCACCCAGAAGGTCGAGCCTTCGTTGACGCGGCTGTGGAAGGCGATCTCGCCGCCCATTTCGCTGACCAGCTTCTGGGTGATCACCAGCCCCAGCCCGGTGCCGCCGTGGCGGCGGGAAATACTGGCGTCCGCCTGGCGAAACGCCTGAAACAGCTGGGTTTGCTGCTGCTCGGAAATGCCGATGCCGGAGTCGTGCACCTGAATCTCCAGCTCGACGCGGGTGGCGCTGACGGCGCGCTGTTCGACGCGCAGATCGATAGTGCCGCGCTCGGTAAACTTAATGGCGTTACCCAGCAGATTGATCAGAATCTGCTGCAGGCGCAGCGGATCGCCGATAACGTTATCCGGCACGCTGCTGTCGCACAGCACCGTCAGCTCCAGCCCTTTTTCGTGCGCCGACGGCGCCAGCAGCACGATGGTTTCATCCAGGGTGGCGCGCAGCGGGAAAGGGATCGACTCCAGCACCAGCTTGCCCGCCTCTAGCTTGGAGAAGTCGAGCACATCATTGATAATGCTGAGTAAATTATTGGCCGAGCGCTCAATGGTGTGCATATAGTCGCGCTGGGTGGTGCCAAGTGCGGTTTTCAGCATCTGACGGGTAAAGCCGATCACGCCGTTGAGCGGGGTGCGCAGCTCGTGAGACATATTGGCGAGAAACTCCGACTTGATGCGCGCCGCTTCCTGGGCGCGCTTTTTCGCCAGGTCCAGCTCGACGTTCTGAATCTCCAGCTGCTCCAGCGTTTCCCGCAGATCCCAGGTCGCCTGATCGATATTGTGCTGCATCTCCTCATGGTAGGCGGTGAGCGACATCGCCATGGCGTTGATGCCGTTTTTCAGAATGCTGAGCTCCCCCAGCATATAACCCTCGACGCGGCTGTCGAGCTGACCGCGACGAATGCGGTCGACGGTGGTAACCATATTGCGAATCGGGCCGGTAACGTCGCGCATCAGGCGATAGGCGAACAGCATGGCGAGGCAGAGACAAAACAGCAGCATCAGGGTGGCGACAAACACTTCTTTATATTGCTGCAAACGCACCGACTGGAGATCGAGCTCGATCGCCACGTAGCCGAGCGGATTGCCCGCCGGTTTCGCCTCTTCGCTCGGCTGTTCGTCTACCGCATAGTGCTCAGAGGTTATCGGCGTGCGCAGGATCAGCAGCGTGCCGTGGCGCTCCATTGAGACGTCGTCCGGCAGCGCGTGGATATCCTCTTTCTGCATCAGGCTCAGGTTCTGATTGTTATTCGAGGTGACGTAGAGACGGTTATTGTTGTCGAACACGGAAATGGCGCGGACAATATCGGAGTGACGGCGGTGCAGCAGGCTGACCAGCGCGCGCAGCGCGTCGCGGTCGTGCCAGCTCATACTGTATTCGCTGGAGATCGCCAGCGGCTCGATGATGCTGGCGCCCGCGTCCACTACCTGCCGCTGCAGTTCGTTGTAGCGATGCACCACAAAAAACGAGCTGAGCAGCAGCCCGATCATTAACGTCGGCGCCAGGATTAAAATCATCATTCGCGCCCGCAGGCTGTATTTCGTCATAATAGTCGCTGGCTTAGCCTGTTATCCCTGTGCGCGACAACGCGCGCACGCTGAATTTTATTGAGAATGTAGAACACTATGGCGCAATTTTACTCCGCAAAACAGCGCGTGACGACTAAGCAACGCATCACCGTCACCGTGGACGAGCTCGATCCCTTTGGCCAGGGCGTGGCGCGGCATCAGGGCAAGACCCTGTTTATCAGCGGCGCGCTGCCCGGCGAGCAGGCGGAGGTGACGCTGGTGGAGGAGAAACGTCAGTATGCGCGCGGCAAAGCGACGCGGCTGCTCAGCCTCAGCCCGGAGCGCGTGACGCCGCGCTGCCCGCACTTTACCCGCTGCGGCGGCTGTCAGCAGCAGCACGCCGCCGAGCCGCTGCAGCAGCGCAGCAAAGCGGCGGCGCTGTCGCGCATGCTGGGCCAGGCGGCGCAGCGCGCCGTCGCGGTGGACGAGATCCTCGCCGGGCCCGCCTGGGGCTACCGTCGTCGCGCGCGCCTCGGCCTGCAGTGGCAGCCGAAAACCCGCGAGCTGCAGATGGGGTTTCGCCAGGAGGCGAGCAACGATCTGGTGGCTATTCGCGTCTGCCCCATTCTGGCGCCCGAACTTGAAGCGCTGCTGCTGCCGTTGCGCGACTGCCTCAGCGCGCTGAAGGCGGCCAGCCGACTGGGGCACCTCGAGCTGGTGCTGGCGGACAACGGGCCGCTGATGGTATTGCGCCATCTCGACGCGCTGCACGCCGACGATCGCGAAAAACTGGAACGTTTTTCGCATGAGCAGAGGCTGATGCTGTTTCTCGACAACGGCGAGCGGCTCGAGCAGGTGCGCGGCGAGGAACCTTTTTACCATTCGGGCGAGGTGCGGTTGACCTTTAGTCCGCAAGACTTTATTCAGGTCAACGACGCGGTCAATCAGCAGATGGTGGCGCAGGCGATCGCCTGGCTCGATCTGCGGCCGGAAGACCGCGTTCTCGATCTCTTTTGCGGCATGGGAAACTTTACGATCCCTGTAGGAAAATTCGTACAAAATGCTGTGGGTGTGGAGGGCGTTGCAGCATTAGTGCGGCAGGCAGCGTATAATGCGCAACTGAATAATCTTAAAAATGTCCGCTTTTTCCAGCACAACCTGGAGGAAGATGTTGCGCGCCAGCCGTGGGCGGCGCAGGGATTTAACAAGGTATTGCTCGATCCGGCGCGCGCCGGGGCCGCGGGCGTGATGGCGCATGTGGTTAAACTTGCGCCAGAGCGCGTGGTCTATGTTTCGTGTAATCCCACAACGCTTGCTCGCGACAGCCAGACATTGCTGTCGGCGGGCTACCATCTGGAAAGGGTCGCGATGCTGGATATGTTCCCTCATACCCGTCATCTCGAATCCATGGTGCTGTTCAGCAAAACATAAGCGGCAATTGATGCTGCTGTGGCAGGAGAGGATATGGTTGCGGTCAGAAGTGCGCATTTAAATACGGCAGGAGAGTTCGCTCTCGATCAGTGGATCGCCAGTCTTGGCATTGCCAACCCGCAATCATGTGAACGTATCGCCGAGACCTGGCGCTATTGCGAAGCCCAGACGCAGGGGCACCCCGATCAGTCGCTGCTGCTGTGGCGCGGCATTGAGATGGTTGAGATCCTCTCGATGCTCAGCATGGATATCGAAAGCTCCTGCGCCGCGCTAATCTTCCCGCTGGCGAATGCGGAAGTGGTGAGCGAAGAGGAGCTGGGCGAAACCTTCGGCAACGGCATCGTCACGCTGGTGCACGGCGTGCGCGATATGGACGCCATTCGCCAGCTGAAAGCGATCCACAACGACTCCATGGCGTCCGAGCAGGTGGACAACGTGCGCCGCATGCTGCTGGCGATGGTGGAAGATTTCCGCTGCGTGGTGATCAAGCTGGCGGAACGCATCATGAACCTGCGCGAGATGAAAGACGCGCCGGAAGATGAGCGCGTGCTGGCAGCCAAAGAGAGCACCAATATCTATGCGCCGCTCGCCAACCGGCTCGGCATCGGCCAGCTGAAATGGGAGCTGGAGGATTACTGCTTCCGCTACCTGCATCCCGATGAATACAAACGCATCGCCAAACTGCTGCATGAGCGCCGTATCGACCGCGAGCAGTATATCGAGAACTTCGTCGATTCCCTGCGCAAAGAGATGGTGAAAGAGGGCGTGCGCGCCGAGGTTTACGGTCGTCCGAAGCATATCTACAGCATCTGGCGCAAGATGCAGAAGAAGTCGCTGGCGTTCGACGAGCTTTTCGACGTGCGTGCGGTGCGCATCGTTGCCGAGCGTCTGCAGGACTGCTACGGCGCGCTCGGCATCGTGCATACCCTCTATCGTCATCTGCCGGCGGAGTTCGACGACTATGTCGCCAACCCCAAACCGAACGGCTATCAGTCGATTCATACCGTGGTGCTCGGGCCGAAAGGCAAAACCGTGGAAATTCAGATCCGCACCCGGCAGATGCACGAAGACGCCGAGCTGGGCGTCGCCGCGCACTGGAAATATAAAGAGGGGCCGAGCACCGGCAGCGCGCGCGGCGCCTCAGGACACGAAGGGCGTATCGCCTGGCTGCGCAAGCTGATCGCCTGGCAGGAAGAGATGGCCGACTCCGGCGAGATGCTGGAAGAGGTGCGCAGTCAGGTGTTCGACGATCGCGTTTATGTCTTTACCCCCAAAGGCGACGTGGTGGATCTGCCCGCCGGATCGACGCCGCTCGACTTCGCCTATCACATTCACAGCGATATCGGCCACCGCTGCATCGGCGCCAAGATCGGCGGCCGCATCGTGCCCTTTACCTATCAGCTGCAGATGGGCGATCAGGTTGAAGTGATCACCCAGAAACAGCCGAACCCGAGCCGCGACTGGCTCAATCCCAACCTCGGCTATATCACCACCAGCCGCGGACGCGCCAAGATCCATAACTGGTTCCGCAAGCAGGACCGCGACAAAAACATCGCCGCGGGCCGTCAGATCCTCGACAACGAGCTTAATCAGCTCGATATCAGCCTGCGCGAAGCGGAGAAGCTGCTGCTGCCGCGCTATAACGTTACCTCGCTCGATGAGCTGCTGGCGGCGATCGGCGGCGGTGATATTCGCCTCAATCAGATGGTCAATTTCCTGCAGGCGAAGCTCAACAAGCCGAGCGCGGAGGAGGAAGATCGCGAGGCGCTGCGCCAGCTGACGCAGAAAAGCTACTCGCCGCCGTCGCGCAAAGAGAGCGGCCGCGTGGTGGTGGAAGGGGTCGGCAACCTGATGCACCATATCGCGCGCTGCTGTCAGCCGATTCCGGGCGACGATATTGTCGGGTTTATCACTCAGGGCCGCGGCATCTCTATCCACCGCGCCGACTGCGACCAGCTGGCCGAGCTGACCGCTCACGCGCCGGAACGCATCGTCGACGCGGTGTGGGGCGAAAGCTACTCCAGCGGCTATTCGCTGGTAGTGCGCGTTACCGCCAACGATCGCAGCGGTCTGCTGCGCGACATCACCACCATTCTCGCCAACGAGAAGGTCAACGTGCTGGGCGTCTCCAGCCGCAGCGACACCAAAAAACAGCTGGCGACCATCGATATGGATATTGAAATCTACAATCAGCAGGTGCTGGGCCGCGTGCTGTCGCGGCTGAATCAGGTGCCTGATATCATTGACGCCCGACGTCTTCACTGATGTTGCGGGATGGGCGCGCGCCCATCCCCGCGCTTATGACCCCGTGTTTGAAAAGGACTGACTATGAGCTCACTCGATCGCCTGCTGGGCATTATGCAAACCCTGCGCGATCCGCAACGCGGCTGTCCGTGGGATCGCGAGCAAACCTTCGCCTCGATCGCGCCCTATACGCTGGAAGAGACCTATGAAGTGCTGGACGCTATCCAGCGAGAGGACTTCGACGATCTGCGCGGCGAGCTGGGCGATCTGCTGTTTCAGGTGGTGTTCTACGCGCAGATGGCCAGCGAGCAGGATCGCTTTACCTTCGAAGATATCTGCGACGCCATCAGCGACAAGCTGGAGCGCCGCCATCCTCACATCTTCGGCGACGCCAGCGTGGCGGACAGCGCGGAGGTGCTGAAAAACTGGGAGGCGATCAAAGGCGCGGAGCGGGCGGAAAAGGCGCAGCACTCGGCGCTCGACGACATTCCCAAAGCGCTGCCGGCGCTGATGCGTGCGCACAAAATCCAGAAGCGCTGCCATAACGTCGGCTTCGACTGGACCTCGATCGGCCCGGTGCTGGATAAAGTACATGAAGAGATCGACGAAGTGATGCACGAGGCGCAGCAGGCGACCATCGATCCGCACAAGCTGGAAGAGGAGATCGGCGATCTGCTGTTCGCGACGGTTAACCTGTCGCGCCATCTGGGCAGCAAAGCGGAAACCGCGCTGCAAAAGGCGAACGACAAGTTCGAGCGCCGTTTCCGCGCGGTAGAAGCGATTATCGCCGCGCAAGGGCTCGCCATGTCCGAGGCGACGCTGGAGCAGATGGAGGCAGCCTGGCAGCAGGTAAAAGAAGGCGAAAAACGCTGATTATTCCAGCGCCGCATACAATTTAGCCGGTCACGCTTACTCGATTCAGCGCGAGAAAAAAGTTGTGACCTGCATCAACATTTCCCTGGACGCTATCCGCTATGTTACCCGCTGCAATGCGTTGGAGGATGGCGGTGATTCATCAATTGTGGCTAACAGGGGTTTCAGGTATACTGTTTTCCCGTCCTGGTTATTCCACCGTCTTTAAACCTAAACTCTCAGGTTCAGCATGACAACGAATTATATTTTTGTGACCGGCGGGGTCGTTTCCTCTCTGGGTAAAGGCATTGCCGCAGCCTCCCTCGCAGCCATTCTCGAAGCACGTGGTCTCAACGTGACCATCATGAAGCTGGATCCCTATATCAACGTCGATCCGGGCACCATGAGCCCTACCCAGCACGGTGAAGTGTTCGTCACCGACGACGGGGCCGAAACCGATTTGGATTTAGGTCACTACGAGCGCTTCATTCGCACTAAAATGACGCGCCGCAACAACTTCACCACGGGTCGTATCTACTCTGAAGTGCTGCGCAAAGAGCGCCGCGGCGACTATCTCGGCGCGACTATTCAGGTTATCCCGCATATCACTAACGCCATTAAAGAACGCATTATCGCAGGTGGCGAAGGTCACGACGTCGTTCTGGTGGAGATCGGCGGCACCGTCGGCGATATCGAGTCGCTGCCGTTCCTGGAAGCGATTCGCCAGATGGCGGTCGACGTCGGCCGTGAGCACACCATGTATATGCACCTGACGCTGGTGCCTTATATGGCGGCGGCGGGCGAGGTGAAAACCAAGCCGACCCAGCATTCCGTTAAAGAGCTGCTCTCTATCGGCATCCAGCCGGACGTGCTGATCTGCCGTTCCGACCGCGCCGTGCCCGCCAACGAACGCGCCAAGATTGCGCTGTTCTGTAACGTGCCGGAAAAAGCGGTTATCTCGCTGAAAGATGTCGACTCCATCTACAAAATCCCGGGCCTGCTGAAGTCGCAGGGTCTGGATGACTATATCTGCAAGCGCTTCAACCTGAACGCGCCGGAAGCTAACCTGTCCGAATGGGAACAGGTGATCTACGAAGAGGCCAATCCGGGCGGCGAAGTGACCATCGGCATGGTCGGCAAATATGTCGAACTGCCGGACGCGTACAAATCGGTGATTGAAGCGCTGAAGCACGGCGGCCTGAAAAATCGCGTCACGGTCAACATCAAGCTGATCGATTCGCAGGACGTCGAGACGCGCGGCGTCGAAATTCTGAAAGATCTGGATGCGATTCTGATCCCCGGCGGCTTCGGCTACCGCGGCGTGGAAGGCAAGCTGATGACCGCGCAGTACGCGCGTGAAAACAACGTGCCTTATCTGGGCATCTGCCTCGGCATGCAGGTTGCGCTGATGGAGTTTGCGCGCAACGTCGCCGGGATGGAAGGCGCCAACTCCACTGAATTTGTGCCAGACTGTAAATATCCGGTGGTGGCGTTGATCACCGAATGGCGCGATGAAAACGGCAATGTGGAACAGCGTACGGAAACCAGCGACCTGGGCGGCACCATGCGCCTCGGCAGCCAGCAGTGTCAGCTGACGCCGGACAGCAAAGTCCGTCAGCTCTACGGTTCCGACACCATCGTCGAGCGCCATCGCCACCGCTACGAAGTCAACAATCTGCTGCTGAAGCCGATTGAAGCCGCAGGGCTGCGCATTGCCGGACGTTCTGGCGACGACCAGCTGGTCGAGATCATCGAGATCCCGAACCACCCCTGGTTTGTGGCTTGCCAGTTCCACCCGGAGTTCACGTCAACACCGCGCGACGGTCATCCGCTGTTCGCCGGCTTTGTTAAGGCCGCGCAGGATCACCAGAAGCGTTTAGCGAAGTAAGTTTCACGAGCAACGCGCGAACTTTTCGCGCGTTGTTTGTCTTAGGATTGACTAACTTGTACTGAGGAAAATCGTAATGGCCAAAATCGTTAAAGTCATCGGTCGCGAAATCATCGACTCCCGCGGCAACCCAACTGTAGAAGCGGAAGTACATCTGGAAGGTGGTTTTGTTGGTCTGGCAGCGGCACCGTCAGGCGCTTCTACCGGTTCACGCGAGGCGCTGGAGCTGCGCGACGGCGACAAATCTCGTTTCCTGGGCAAAGGCGTAACTAAAGCAGTTGCTGCGGTTAACGGTCCGATTGCGGATGCGGTAAAAGGCAAAGACGCGAAAGATCAGGCGAACATCGATAAGATCATGATCGACCTGGACGGTACTGAGAACAAATCCAACTTCGGCGCAAACGCCATTCTGGCGGTATCGCTGGCTGCGGCGAAAGCGGCAGCGGCCTCTAAAGGTCAGCCGCTGTACGAGCACATCGCTGAGCTGAACGGCACCCCGGGCAAATTCTCTATGCCGCTGCCGATGATGAACATCATCAACGGCGGTGAGCACGCCGACAATAACGTCGACATCCAGGAATTCATGATCCAGCCGGTTGGCGCTTCAACGGTGAAAGAAGCGATCCGTATGGGTTCTGAAGTGTTCCATCACCTGGCGAAAGTGCTGAAGTCTAAAGGCCTGAACACCGCTGTTGGCGACGAAGGCGGCTACGCGCCGAACCTGGGTTCTAACGCCGAAGCGCTGGCTGTTATCGCGGAAGCGGTAAAAGCGGCGGGCTACGAGCTGGGCAAAGATATCACCCTGGCGATGGACTGCGCGGCGTCTGAATTCTACAAAGACGGCAAATACGTGCTGGCTGGCGAAGGCAACAAAGCCTTTACCTCTGAAGAGTTCACGCACTTCCTGGAAGATCTGACCAAACAGTACCCGATCGTCTCTATCGAAGATGGTCTGGACGAGTCAGACTGGAACGGCTTTGCTTACCAGACTAAAGTGCTGGGCGACAAAATCCAGCTGGTGGGCGACGACCTGTTCGTGACCAACACCAAGATCCTGAAAGAAGGCATCGAGAAAGGCATCGCTAACTCCATCCTGATCAAGTTCAACCAGATCGGTTCTCTGACCGAAACCCTGGCGGCGATCAAAATGGCGAAAGACGCAGGCTACACCGCGGTGATTTCACACCGTTCAGGTGAAACCGAAGACGCCACCATCGCTGACCTGGCGGTCGGTACTGCAGCAGGCCAGATCAAAACCGGTTCTATGAGCCGTTCTGACCGCGTCGCTAAGTACAACCAGCTGATCCGTATTGAAGAAGCGCTGGGTTCAAAAGCGCCGTTCAACGGTCTGAAAGAAGTGAAAGGCCAGGCGTAATCGCCTGCCGGTGCCGTCGCGTGACGGCACAAGCCTGAATCAAAGCCCCGCCTTGCGCGGGGCTTTTGCTTTATCTGGCGCAGAGAAAAGGCACATCGCGTGGTTGAGCTGCGCGGCAAATCTGCCATAATCAGCGCCCTGTTTTTTTCTAGCGAGTCCGTAATGCAATACCCGATTAATGAAATGTTCCAGACGCTGCAGGGAGAAGGATTTTATACCGGCGTTCCGGCCATCTTTATCCGCTTACAGGGATGTCCGGTGGGTTGTAGCTGGTGTGATACCAAACATACCTGGGAGAAGCTGGCCGATCGGGAAACGGCGCTGGGCGATATTCTGGTCAAAACGGTGGAAACGGATGCCTGGGGCAACGCCGATGCGGCGCTGCTGATTGAGACTATCCAGCGTCAAGGCTGGACGGCGCGCCATGTGGTGATTACCGGCGGCGAGCCGTCGATTTACGATCTGCGCCCGCTGACCACGGCGCTGGAAGCGCAGGGTTTTCAGTGCCAGATCGAAACCAGCGGCACGCACGAAGTGCACTGCTCCGAGAAAACCTGGGTGACGGTATCGCCGAAGGTGAATATGCGCGGCGGCTATGACGTGCTGGCGCAGGCGCTGCAGCGCGCGGATGAGATCAAGCATCCGGTGGCGCGCGAGCGCGACATAGAGGCGCTTGATGAACTGCTGGCAACGCTGAGCGACAGCAAAGCGCGCATTATTGCGCTGCAGCCTATCAGCCGCAAAGACGCGGCGACGAAACTTTGTATTGAAACCTGTATCGCGCGCAACTGGCGCTTATCGATGCAGACTCATAAATATCTTAATATCGCCTGACGGCAGAGAGCAGGGCGGCGGCCGCGCCGCCCGCTAGCGTCACTGCTTCGCTTTATAGGCGTCAAACGCCTTCTTGATCTCACTCTTCGCCACGTCGGCGCTCTCAAATCCGTTCAACTCGACCTTCTTGTGCCCCTCCGGCAGTTGCTTATAAACGCGGAAAAAGGCCTCGAGGCGCGCCTGTTCCATCTTCGGCAGATCGCTCATGCTCTTAATATCGTCCCAGGTGGGATCGATTTTGCTGGTCGGCACCGCGACGATCTTGTCGTCCACTTCGCCGCCGTCGATCATCTTCAGCACGCCAATAGCGCGCAGTTTGATTAGCGTGCCCGGCTGCAGCGGCGCGCGGGTATAGAAGATCACGTCGAGCGGATCGTTATCGCCGCCCAGCGACTGCGTCAGGGATCCGTAATTGGCTGGATAGGCCACCGGCATCGACTGAAAACGGTCCGCCACGATAAAGCCAGTTTTGGCATCGGTCTCATATTTGATGGTGCCGCCGGCGGGAATTTCGGTCACGGCGTAGAACTCGTCCGGCACGTTGTCCGGCTGGGGAAAGTCGAGCACGTTTTGCGCCTGTACGGCGGCAGAGGCGGTAAAAAGCAGCGCGAGGGCGGCAAGGCGTTTCAGGTTCATTGTTGATTCTCTTGATCTTTAATAGAGGAGAGAACAACGTAGAGACGTCAGATGACAGAAAGATGACCCAGGCGTAAAGAAGCGTAGGGTGGAAAGGGCGGGCTGTGCGGACCACAGCCCTGACGGGACTTATCCTTTATAGACGCAGCCCGCCGTGCAGGTCTCTTTGATCATCACCGCGCTCAGCTCAGGCAGCTGCGGCTTCATCTGATCCCAAATCCACTTTGCCAGCACTTCGCTGGTAGGATTTTCAAGGCCGGCGATCTCATTCAGATAGTGGTGATCGAGGCGCTCATACAGCGGCTTGAACGCCGCTTTCAGTTCGGCGAAGTCCATCACCCAGCCGGTATGCGCGTCCACTTCGCCGGTAATTTCCAGTCGCACCAGAAACGAATGGCCATGCAGGCGACCGCATTTGTGTCCTTCCGGGACGTTAGGCAAATGGTGAGCGGCTTCGAACTGGAACTCTTTAAACAATGTGGTAGACATAATGGCTCTCAGGCTAAAAAACCGGGGAATTCTACCTGAAATACGGAATTTTCGCATCCGTACCGTTGTAAAGAGGGATTTGCGCGGCCAGCGCAATAACGCTCCCTTTTAACTGACTGATAAATATTCACTTTCTATACCAGTTTTACTGATTATGCCTACCTGAAAAACCACTTAGTCATTTTGGTTATTAATTATGTCGAAGCCGTATTTAATCGTTAATATACGGGCCGGTAACCTACCACTCTTCCTGCTACTTTACCGTCCGGACTCTGGATACTGGAATTCTTAACGCGATGACGACTCAGGCACCCCCAGGTTCTCTGCTCCCGCTCAACCCGGAGCAACTTGCGCGCTTACAGGCGGCAACGACTGATTTTTCTCCCACCCAGCTGGCGTGGATCTCTGGCTACTTCTGGGGAATGATCAATCAGACGCCCGGCAGCGTCGCGGCCAGCGCGCCAGCGGCGGCGGAGATCCCGGCGATTACGCTGATTTCCGCTTCGCAAACCGGCAACGCGCGCCGCGTCGCCGAGCAGCTGCGCGACGATCTGCAGGCGGCGAAGCTGAACGTTAAGCTGGTTAACGCCGGCGATTACAAGTTCAAGCAGATTGGCCAGGAGAAGCTGCTGGTGGTGGTGACCTCCACGCAGGGTGAAGGCGATCCGCCGGAAGAGGCGGTGGCGCTGCATAAATTCCTGATGTCGAAGAAAGCGCCGAAGCTGGATGGCGCCGCTTTCGCGGTGCTCGGCCTCGGCGACACCTCTTACGAATTCTTTAGCAAAGCGGGCAAGGACTTCGACAGCCGCCTGGCGGAGCTGGGCGCAGAGCGCCTGCTGGATCGCGTCGACGCCGACGTCGATTTCGCCGAGGCGGCTGCCAGCTGGCGCCGTGCGCTGGTCGAGGTGCTGAAACAGCGCGTGCCGAGCGAAACGCCGGCGCAGGCAGTGGCGACCGCGACCGGCAGCGTCAATGAAGTGCACAGCAGCCCCTACACCAAAGAGGCGCCGCTGACCGCCAGCTTTGCCGTAAACCAAAAAATTACCGGCCGTCATTCCGACAAGGACGTGCGTCATATCGAAATCGATCTGGGCGACTCCGGTTTACGTTACCAGCCGGGCGACGCGCTGGGCATCTGGTATGAAAATGACCCGGATCTGGTCGCCGAGCTGCTGAGCCTGCTGTGGCTGAAAGGCGACGAGCCCGTACAGATCGACAACGAAACCCTGCCGCTTAGCGACGCGCTGCAAAAACGCTTTGAGCTGACGGTAAACACCGCGCAGATCGTTGAGCAGTACGCCGCGCTGTCGCGCAACGACGCGCTGCTGGCGCTGGTGGGCGATAAGGCGAAGCTGCAGCACTACGCGCAGACCTTCCCGATCGTCGATATGGTGCGTAACGCACCGACCGAACTCAACGCCGAACAGCTGACGACGCTGCTGCGTCCGCTGACGCCGCGCCTCTACTCTATCGCCTCGTCGCAGGCGGAGAATGAAACCGAAGTCCATATCACCGTCGGCGCGGTGCGCTTCGATATCGACGGCCGCGCGCGCGCGGGCGGCGCCTCCAGCTATCTGGCTGACCGCCTGGAAGAGGATGCGGAAATTCGCGTCTTTATCGAGCATAACGATAACTTCCGTCTGCCCGCCAGTCCCGACGCGCCGGTCATTATGATTGGTCCGGGTACCGGCATCGCGCCGTTCCGCGCCTTTATGCAGCAGCGCGACAACGACGGCGCTGGCGGCAAAAACTGGCTCTTCTTCGGCAATCCGCACTTCACCGAGGATTTTCTCTATCAGGTTGAGTGGCAGCAGTATGTAAAAGATGGCCTGCTGACCCATATCGATCTCGCCTGGTCACGCGACCAGGAGCAGAAAGTCTACGTGCAGGACAAAATCCGCGCCAAAGGGGCGGAAGTGTGGCGCTGGATCGAAGAGGGCGCGTATATTTATGTCTGCGGCGACGCCAACCGTATGGCGAAGGATGTCGAGCAGGCACTGCTGGATGTGGTGGTCGAACACGGGGCAATGGATCGTGAAACGGCCGACGAATTTTTAAGCGAGCTGCGCATTGAGCGCCGCTATCAGCGAGACGTTTACTAATGAGCGAAAAACACCCCGGACCGCTGGTCGTTGAAGGCAAGCTGGTCGACGCCGAGCGTCTTAAAAAAGAGAGCAACTATTTACGCGGCACCATTCTGGAGGATCTGGATGATGGCCTGACCGGCGGCTTTAACGGCGATAATTTCCTGCTGATCCGTTTCCACGGCATGTACCAGCAGGACGATCGCGACATTCGCGCCGAGCGCGCCGAGCAGAAGCTGGAGCCGCGTCACGCTATGATGCTGCGCTGCCGTCTGCCTGGCGGTATCATCACGCCGACGCAGTGGCTGGCGATCGATAAATTCGCCACCGAAAAAACGCTGTACGGCAGCATTCGCCTGACTAACCGCCAGACCTTTCAGTTCCACGGCATTCTGAAGAAGAACGTCAAGCCTTCGCACCAGATGCTGCACGAAGTCGGGCTCGACGCGCTGGCGACCGCTAACGACGTCAACCGCAACGTGCTCTGCACCTCAAACCCGGTCGAGTCGGAGCTGCATCAGGAAGCCTACGAGTGGGCGAAGAAAATCTCCGAGCATCTGCTGCCGCGCACCCGCGCCTACGCAGAAATCTGGTGGGATAAAGAGAAGGTTGCGACCACGGATGAGGAGCCGATCCTCGGCGAGACCTATCTGCCGCGTAAGTTTAAAACCACGGTGGTGATCCCGCCGCACAACGACGTCGATCTGCACGCCAACGACCTGAACTTTATCGCGGTGGCGGAGAAGGGCAGGCTAATCGGCTTTAACTTGCTGGTCGGCGGCGGCTTGTCGATCGAGCACGGCAACAAAGCGACCTATGCGCGCACCGCCAGCGAGTTCGGCTATCTGCCGCTGGAAAAAACGCTGGAGGTCGCGGCTGCGGTGGTGACCACCCAGCGCGACTGGGGCAACCGCACCGATCGTAAAAACGCCAAAACCAAATATACCCTGGAGCGCGTCGGCGTCGAGACCTTCAAAGCGGAAGTCGAAAAGCGCGCCGGGCTGACCTTCGAGCCGATTCGCCCTTACGAGTTCACCACCCGCGGCGATCGCATTGGCTGGATCAAGGGCATCGACAAGAAGTGGCACCTGACGCTGTTTATCGAAAACGGCCGCCTGCTCGACTACCCGGACCGTCCGCTGAAAAGCGGCATCGCGGCGATTGCGCGCGTGCATCAGGGCGACTTCCGCCTGACGGCGAACCAGAACCTGATCGTGGCCGGCGTGCCGGAGAGCGAAAAGGCGAAAATCGAGGCGATTGCGCGTGAACACGGCCTGATGGAGAGCGTGACCGCGCAGCGCGAAAATTCGATGGCGTGCGTCTCGTTCCCGACCTGCCCGCTGGCGATGGCGGAAGCGGAGCGTTTTCTGCCCGCCTTTGTCACTAAAGTCGAAGAGATCATGCATAGCCACGGCGTGGGCGAAGAGCACATAGTGCTACGCGTCACCGGTTGTCCCAACGGATGCGGCCGTGCCATGCTGGCGGAAATCGGGCTGGTGGGCAAAGCACCGGGCCGTTACAACCTGCATATCGGCGGCAACCGCATCGGCACGCGCATTCCGCGCATGTACCGCGAGAACATCACCGAAAGCGAGATCCTCGCCAGCATCGACGAGCTGGTGGGCCGCTGGGCGCGCGAGCGTCACGGCGCTGAGGGCTTCGGCGACTTCGCGATCCGCGCAGGTATCGTCAAGCCGGTCGTCGATCCGGCACGAGATTTCTGGGATTCGGAGACAGTATGAGTCAGTTCGACCTCGCAGCACTGGGTGAAATGAACAAAGTCGAGCGCACGCTGGCGCTGGCGTCCGTGAACGCGCAGCTGGAGAAAAGCTCGGCGGAGGCGCGCGTCAGCTGGACGCTGGAAAACCTGCCGGGCGCTTTTGTGCTTTCGTCAAGTTTCGGCATTCAGGCGGCGGTGTCGCTGCATCTGGTCACGCGGCAGATGCCCGATATTCCGGTGATCCTTACCGATACCGGCTATCTCTTCCCGGAAACCTACCGTTTTATCGATCAGCTGACGGATCAGCTGGGCCTGAATCTGCAGGTGTTTCGCGCCGAAACCTCGGCAGCCTGGCAGGAAGCGCGCTACGGCAAGCTGTGGGAGCAGGGCGTGGAAGGCATTGAGCAGTACAACCAGATCAACAAGGTTGAGCCGATGAACCGCGCGCTGCAGACGCTGGGCGCGCAGACCTGGTTCGCCGGGCTGCGGCGCGATCAGTCCGGCAGTCGCGCGAATCTGCCGGTGCTCGGCGTGCAGCGCGGCGTGTTCAAGGTGCTGCCGATTATCGACTGGGACAACCGTCAGATTCATCACTATCTGCAGCAGCACAACCTTAAATACCATCCGCTGTGGGATGAGGGCTATTTGTCGGTGGGCGATACCCACACCACGCGCAAATGGGAGCCCGGCATGGCGGAAGAGGAGACGCGCTTCTTCGGCCTGAAGCGCGAGTGCGGCCTGCACGAAGGCTGAGTCTTAGCGCGCGCTGCCTGACTTACCCCGGGCAGCGCGCCCCCGCATCATCCCCTCTGATATCACTACTCAGTTACACTTTCGGATTGGTCAACTCGCCCAGCAGCGGCAGCAGCACCTTCACGCTGTCGCGCGTGCGCAGGGAAATACGGCCCGGCAGCCAGCGATCGAGATAGCTGAGGTTATCGCGATCGGTCTGATGGCGCGTAGTGCCGTCCGGGAAGTGCTTCGAGCGGCTGCGCTGCTGCGCGCCGTCTTTGCCGCCCAGCGCCCAGTTGCTCGCCGTCACGTCCAGCAGCGGAAAACCCGCCTTATCGAAGGCGTTGGCAGCGTTATAGTCGCGCGCGGTCATCTGATGGCTGGCGGCGGGAATGCCGAGCTGCTGCGCGAGGCGCAGCGCGCGCTCGCTGGTCTGCTTGCGCACCGCGCGCGGCGTATTGCTGCCGCTGTTGAAATAGAGATGGTCGCCGGCGATCAGGCTGTTGAGATCCACTACCAGCAGCGTGTTCTTTTTCTCTTTCTCGCTCATGCGCGCCACGTAATCCTGCATGCCGCCTAGCGCGGTTTCGCCTGCGCTCAGCGCCACGAAGCGCACGCCGTAATGCAGCGGCCGGCGGCTCAGCTGCTGCGCCAGCTCCAGCATCACGCCCAGCCCTGACGCGTTGTCGTCGACGCCCTGCAGACGCAGGCCGCCAAGGTTATGCTCGGCATCGCTGCTGCTGAGCGGCGTCCAGGTGTCGAGATGCGCCACAATCAGGATCTCCTGCGGCGCGCTGCCGGCGCGAGCGGCGATCACCGAGGTCGCCGTCACTTTATGCCAGCGCAGATCGCCATTGGTTTCGCGCCAGCGGTAGCCGGTATTGAACTGACGGGTATTACTCTGAAAACCGAGCGCGGTGAACTGCTGCTGCAGGTAGTCGGCGGCCATCATCTCGGCCGGGCTGCCGCTCATGCGGCCAGGGAAGTAAGTGGCGATGTGACGAAGCTGCTGCTCGGCAAATGCCCCCGGCGCAACGCTGGCGGCCTGGGCGTGCAGAGCGAAACCGCAATTCAACAGCGCAGCCAGCGCGGTCAGGCGGAGAAGGGCAAACATGCGGTGTTCCTTGTGGGTCATCCTGTGACGAAAAGCCAAAATTTTTTCGCTCTCCAGTATGAAACTGTGATCGCCATTAAACAATTTGATTCGCTCTGAAAGCCTTGCCAGATCATTCGTTAAGCACATTTTGTTATGAGCTTGCCTGGCGCGTTATTCCATTCGGTAACTACTCATTCCAATTCGTAATTTCATCTGCCAGAAGGGCGCAACGTATAGTCGCGTTAAATTACGGTTACAACGCCAGGGTTATCGTGGACTATTTGCCTCTTTTCGCCGATCTCAAAGGTCGTCCGGTGCTGGTCGTCGGCGGCGGCGACGTCGCGGCGCGCAAAATCGAACTGCTGCGTCGCGCTTCCGCGCAGGTGCGCGTGGTGTCGCGCGAGCTCTGCCCTGAACTTCAGGCGCTGCATCAGGAACAGCAGATCGAATGGCTGGCGACGGCATTCGAGCCGGCGCAGCTCGACGCGGTTTTTCTCGCTATCGCCGCGACCGACGATAACCTGCTCAACCGCCAGGTTTACGACGAGGCCAACGCCCGTCACCGACTGGTCAACGTGGTAGACGACCAGCCGAAGTGCAGCTTTATCTTCCCCTCTATCGTGGACCGCTCTCCGCTGGTGGTCGCTATCTCCTCCAGCGGCACCGCGCCGGTGCTGGCGCGTATGCTGCGCGAAAAGCTGGAGGCGCTGCTGCCCGCCAGCCTGGGGCAGATGGCGGAGGTCGCGGGCGGGTTTCGCGACCGCGTAAAACAGCGTTTTAGCCGCATGTCCGATCGCCGTCGCTTCTGGGAGCGCGCCTTTAACGGCCTGTTCGCCAGCCAGATGTCGGCGGGCAACGTGGACGAGGCGACGCGCACGCTGACGCGCGAGCTCAATGAAGAACCGAACCGCGCAGGCGAGATCATTCTGGTCGGCGCCGGACCCGGCGACAGCGGCCTGCTGACGCTGCGCGGCCTGCAGGTGATGCAGCTGGCGGACGTCGTGCTTTACGACCATCTGGTCAGCGACGAAGTGCTGGATCTGGTGCGCCGCGACGCCGACCGCATCTGCGTCGGCAAACGCGCCGGCGCGCACTCGGTGCCGCAGGAAGAGACCAATCGCCTGTTGGTGGAGCTGGCGCGCAAAGGCAAACGCGTGGTACGCCTGAAAGGGGGCGATCCCTTTATCTTCGGCCGCGGCGGCGAAGAGCTACAGGCGGCGCAGGAGGCGGGGATCCCGTTTCAGGTGGTGCCCGGCGTGACGGCGGCAGCAGGCGCTACCGCCTACGCCGGTATTCCGCTGACGCACCGCGATCACGCGCAGAGCGTGCTGTTTATTACCGGTCACTGTCGCGCCGACGGCGACGACATCGACTGGCCGTCGCTGGCGCGCGCACGTCAGACGCTGGCGATCTATATGGGCACGGTAAAGGCAGCGGCGATTAGCGAAGGGCTGATACGTCACGGCCGCGATCCCGCGACGCCGGTTGCGGTGATTGGCCGCGGCACGCGGCAGGATCAGCAGGTACTGACCGGCACGCTGGAACACCTTGAGACGCTGGCTGCCGCCGCGCCGACGCCAGCGCTGCTGGTGATCGGGGAAGTGGTGAAGCTGCACGAGCAGCTGGCGTGGTTTCAACATTCTGCACAGCAGGCGACCCGCGAGTCCGCCGTTGTCACACTGGCTTGAGGAAAAATCATGGATCAAAAAAGACTCACTCATCTGCGTCAGTTAGAGGCGGAAAGCATTCATATCATCCGCGAGGTCGCAGCGGAGTTCGGCAATCCGGTCATGATGTACTCCATCGGCAAAGATTCGTCGGTGATGCTGCATCTGGCGCGTAAAGCCTTCTATCCAGGCACGCTGCCGTTTCCGCTGCTGCACGTCGATACCGGCTGGAAATTTCGCGAGATGTACGCCTTTCGCGATCGCACCGTGAAAGAGATGGGCGCCGAGCTGCTGGTTCACCGCAATCCGGAAGGCGTGGCGATGGGCATCAACCCCTTCGTGCACGGCAGCGCCAAGCACACCGATATCATGAAAACCGAAGGGCTGAAGCAGGCGCTGAACAAATATGGCTTTGACGCCGCGTTCGGCGGCGCGCGCCGCGACGAAGAGAAGTCGCGCGCCAAAGAGCGTATCTACTCTTTCCGCGACCGTTTCCACCGCTGGGATCCAAAAAACCAGCGCCCGGAGCTGTGGCATAACTACAACGGCCAGATCAACAAGGGCGAAAGCATTCGCGTCTTCCCGCTGTCGAACTGGACCGAACTCGATATCTGGCAATACATCTTCCTGGAAAACATCGAAATCGTGCCGCTCTATCTCGCCGCGCCGCGCCCGGTGCTGGAGCGCGACGGCATGCTGATGATGGTGGATGACGACCGTATCGATTTGCAGCCTGGCGAAGTGATCAAGCAGCGTATGGTGCGCTTCCGCACCCTGGGCTGCTGGCCGCTTACCGGCGCGGTAGAATCCGAGGCGCAGACGCTGCCGGAAATTATCGAAGAGATGCTGGTCTCTACCACCAGCGAACGTCAGGGCCGCGTGATTGACCGCGATCAGTCCGGTTCGATGGAACTGAAAAAACGTCAGGGTTATTTCTAAGGAGACGCAGATGAATACCGTTATTGCTCAACAGATTGCCGATCAGGGCGGCGTGGAAGCCTGGCTGACCGCGCAACAGCATAAAAGTCTGCTGCGTTTTCTCACCTGCGGCAGCGTCGACGACGGCAAAAGCACGCTGATCGGCCGCCTGCTGCACGATACGCGTCAGATCTATGAAGATCAGCTCTCCTCGCTGCACAACGACAGCAAGCGTCACGGCACCCAGGGCGAGAAGCTCGACCTGGCGCTGCTGGTGGACGGGCTGCAGGCGGAGCGCGAGCAGGGCATCACCATCGACGTGGCCTACCGCTACTTCTCCACCGAGAAGCGTAAATTTATTATCGCCGACACGCCGGGACACGAGCAGTACACCCGCAACATGGCGACCGGCGCTTCGACCTGCGATCTGGCGATTCTGCTGATCGACGCGCGCAAAGGCGTGCTGGATCAGACTCGACGCCACAGCTTTATCTCGACGCTGCTGGGCATTAAGCATCTGGTGGTGGCGATCAACAAAATGGACCTGGTGGAGTATCGCCAGGAGACCTACGAGCAAATTAAACAGGATTACCTCGACTTTGCGGCGCAGCTGCCGGAAGACTTGGATATTCGCTTCGTGCCGATGTCAGCGCTGGAGGGCGACAACGTCGCCACGCCGAGCCAGACCATGCCGTGGTACAGCGGTCCGACGCTGCTCGACGTGCTGGAGACCGTCGAGGTGAAGCGCGTGGTGGATCAGCAGCCGATGCGCTTCCCGGTGCAGTATGTTAACCGTCCGAACCTGGATTTCCGCGGCTATGCGGGTACGCTCGCCTCTGGCGCGGTGCGGGTCGGCCAGCGCGTGAAGGTGCTGCCGTCGGGCGTGGAGTCCACCGTGGCGCGCATCGTTACCTTTGACGGCGACCTGCAGGAAGCGGGCGCGGGCGAAGCCATTACTCTGGTGCTGAACGACGAGATCGATATCAGCCGCGGCGATCTGCTGGTCGACAGCGACGCCGAGCTGGAGGCGGTGCAGTCCGCCACCGTCGACGTGGTATGGATGGCGGAGCAGCCGCTGCAGCCGGGCCAGAGCTACGATATTAAAATCGCCGGCAAGAAGGCGCGCGGCCGCGTGGAGAAGGTGATTCATCAGGTTGAGATCAACACGCTGGAGAAGCGCGCCGCCGAAACGCTGCCGCTGAACGGCATCGGCCTGGTGGAAGTGACCTTCGACGAACCTATGGTGCTGGATAAATACCAGCAGAACCCGGTGACGGGCGGCATGATCTTTATCGATCGCCTGAGCAACGTCACCGTGGGGGCTGGCATGATCCATCAGCCGCTGAGCGGCGCGGCGCGCCAGGCAGGCCAGTTCAGCGAGTTCGAGCTGGAGCTGAATGCGCTGATCCGCCGCCACTTCCCGCACTGGAACGCGCGCGATCTGCTGGGCGGTGAGTAATGGCGCAGCACGATGAAAACGTGGTGTGGCACGATCATCCGGTGACGCGCGAGGCGCGCGAGCGGCAGCACGGCCATCAGGGCGCGGTGCTGTGGTTTACCGGCCTCTCCGGCTCCGGCAAATCGACGGTGGCCGGCGCGCTGGAGCAGGCGCTGCATCCGCTCGGCGTCAGCACCTATCTGCTCGACGGCGATAACGTGCGTCACGGCCTCTGTCGCGATCTGGGCTTCAGCGACGCGGATCGCAAAGAGAACATCCGCCGCGTCGGCGAAGTGGCGAAGCTGATGGTGGATGCGGGACTGGTGGTGCTCACCGCCTTTATCTCGCCGCATCGCGCCGAGCGTCAGATGGTGCGCGATATGCTGCCGGAAGGGCGCTTTATCGAGATCTTCGTCGATACCCCGCTGGCGGTGTGCGAAGCGCGCGATCCCAAAGGGTTATATAAAAAAGCGCGCGCGGGCGAGCTGCGTAATTTTACCGGCATCGACAGCGTCTACGAGGCGCCGGAGCAGCCGGAAATACGCTTAGCGGGCGAACAATTGGTTACAAAACTGACCGGCCAATTGTTAGACCTGCTGCGCCACCGCGATATCATCGAATCCTGAACAGACAAGCGGCAAATCGAGGTTGATTTGCCGCCTTCGCGTCAACAGGATCTCTATGCAGAACGTTACTCCTATGCTGGCCCGCAAAGATGAAAGCACCCCGGACGAGCCGCGCTCGTCGCTGCCGGGCGGCATCATCGGCTTTCTCTCATACTGGTGCGCGCTGGCGATCCCCTTCCTGTTGTACGGTTCCAATACGCTTTTCTTCTTCCTCTATACCTGGCCCTTTTTCCTGGCGCTGCTGCCGGTATCGGTGCTGATCGGCATCATTTTCAGCATGGCGCTGCGCGGCAGGCTGCTCTGGACGACGCCCGCTACGGCGATAGTGGTGGTCTGCCTTTTCTGGCTGCTCTTCTCTTTTTTATCCGGCTGGTGACGCTTCCCGATGTGGAAACGCGTCGGCAGGTTACAAAACTTTACCTGTCTCCTTTCTTGCCATCCTAATCAGAATTTGCGCAGACAGCCGGTAAAGCGGGCCATTTTCACCGCTGGAGTGGAGTCCTGCACCAAGTTATGGGATGATTGAGCCGTTTTTCAGGGGGCGGGGATGGGAAAACTGACGTTACTGCTACTGGTGCTGCTCGGCTGGCTGCAATATTCGCTGTGGCTGGGCAAAAACGGTATTCACGACTATACGCGCGTCAATGACGACGTCGCGGTGCAACAGGCGAACAACGCCAAACTTAAAGCGCGTAACGATCAGCTGTTTGCCGAAATTGACGATCTCAATGGCGGCTCGGAAGCGATCGAGGAACGCGCACGCAATGAGCTGGGCATGATTAAGCCCGGTGAGACCTTCTATCGTCTGGTGCCGGATCAGAACAAACGCAACGCGCAGGCTGCGCAAAACCAACAACGATAACTCATGAACATGCACTCTCTCCCTGCGGAGGTGATCGCCGTGGTGCCCGCTGCCGGTATCGGCAGCCGGATGCAGGCGACCTGTCCTAAGCAGTATCTGACCATCGGTCAGCAGACGCTTCTGGAACACAGCATCGCACGTCTGTTTTCCCATCCCGCTATCAAACAGGTCATCGTCGCGCTTAGCCCGGACGACGCGCAGTTCGCGTCGCTGCCGCTGGCGCGGGATCCGCGCGTGCTCAGCGTGACGGGCGGCGAAACGCGCGCGGAGTCGGTGCTGGCGGGGCTACGCGCCGCGCAGGGCGCAGGCTGGGTGCTGGTGCACGACGCGGCGCGTCCTTGCCTGCACCCTGACGATCTTGCGCGTCTGCTGCAGGTGCGGGAAACCAGCCGCGTCGGCGGCATTCTGGCAGCGCCGGTGCGCGACACCATGAAGCGCGGCGAGCCGGGCGTCGCCGCCGTAGCGCATACCGTCGAGCGCGAAGATCTCTGGCACGCGCTGACGCCGCAGTTTTTTCCTCACCAGCTGCTGACCGCCTGCCTGACGCGCGCGCTGGCGGAAGGCGCGACTATTACCGACGAAGCCTCTGCGCTCGAATATTGCGGCTATCATCCGCTGCTGGTCAGCGGACGCAGTGATAACATCAAAGTCACCCGGCCGGAAGATTTGGCGCTGGCGGCATTTTACTTAACCCAGATTCAGTTAAAGGAGAGCGCATGATGCGTATCGGTCACGGTTTTGACGTTCACGCTTTCGGCGGCGAAGGTCCGCTGGTGATTGGCGGCGTGCGGATCCCGTTTGAACAGGGTTTCCTCGCCCATTCCGACGGCGACGTGGCGCTGCATGCGCTGACCGACGCGCTGCTTGGCGCGGTGGCGATGGGCGATATCGGCAAGCTGTTTCCCGATACCGATCCCGCCTATAAGGGCGCGGACAGCCGCGGCCTGCTGCGCGAAGCCTGGCGACGCATCGCGGCAAAGGGCTACCGCATCGGCAACGTCGACGTCACTATCATCGCTCAGGCGCCGAAAATGCTGCCCCATGTGCCGCAGATGCGCGTCAATATCGCTGAAGATCTGGGCTGCCATATGGATCAGGTCAACGTCAAAGCGACCACTACCGAGAAGCTGGGCTTTACCGGGCGCGGCGAAGGCATCGCCTGCGAAGCGGTCGCGCTGCTGCTGAAGGCGGATGCGGCATGACGCTGGAGAACCAGGCTTTTCTGCACGGCAAGCCGACCGCGCGCGGCATGATCAAAGCGAACCCCGAAGATTTCGTGGTGGTGGAGGATCTTGGTTACGGCGCCGACGGCGAAGGGGAGCATCTGCTGGTGCGCATTCGTAAAACCGGCGCTAATACCCGTTTTGTGGCGGAAGCGCTAGCGAAGTTCCTCGGCGTGCATCAGCGCGATATGAGCTATGCAGGAATGAAAGACCGCCATGCGGTGACCGAGCAGACGCTCTGTTTCCGTATTCCGGGCAATGCGATGCCCGATCTGAGCGGCTTTTCGCTGGAAGGGGTCGACATTCTCGAGGCGACACGCCACAAGCGTAAGCTGCGCGTCGGGGCGCTGGCGGGCAACGCCTTTCGTCTCGTGGTGCGCCACATCAGCGATCGCGACGCGGTGGAATCGCGCCTGGCGCTGATCCGCGACGCCGGCGCTCCAAACTACTTCGGCACGCAGCGCTTTGGCCGCGGCGGCAATAACCTGACCATGGCGCAGCAGTGGGCGCGTAGCGAAATCAGCCTGCGCGATCGCAACAAGCGCAGCCTGATCCTCTCGGCGGCGCGTAGCGCGCTGTTTAATCAGGTTACCAGCGCGCGCCTGCAGCAGCAGGGATCGCTGACGCAGGTGATAGAGGGCGATGCGCTGCAGCTTACCGGCCGCGGCAGCTGGTTTGTCGCGCAGGCGGACGAGCTGAGCGAGCTGCAAACCCGCGTCGATCAGCATGAACTGCGCATTACTGCGCCGCTGCCGGGACGCGGCGAGCCGGGCCCTCAAGCGGAGGCGCTCGCCTTTGAGCAGCAATCTCTGGCGGGCGCAGCAGAATTGGTTACACTGCTTGAGCGAGAGCGAGTGGATGCGGCGCGGCGCGCGATGCTGGTGGTGCCGCGCGATCTGCGCTGGAGCTGGTGGGACGACGTCACGCTGGAAATGCAGTTCTGGCTGCCGGCAGGCAGTTTCGCCACCAGCGTGATTCGGGAACTTCTGCAACAGGAAGGTGACGATGCGGATATTGCTGAGTAATGACGACGGAATTCATGCGCCGGGCATTCAGACGCTGGCAAAGGCGTTGCGCCATATCGCCGAGGTGCAGGTGGTCGCGCCTGACCGCAACCGCAGCGGCGCCTCCAACTCCCTGACGCTGGAGACGCCGCTGCGCACCTTTACCCATGAAAACGGCGACATCGCCGTGCAGATGGGCACGCCGACCGACTGCGTCTACCTCGGCGTCAACGCGTTGATGCAGCCGCGACCGGATATCGTGGTTTCCGGCATTAACGCCGGCCCCAATCTGGGCGACGACGTTATCTACTCTGGCACCGTGGCGGCGGCGATGGAAGGGCGTCATCTCGGGCTGCCCGCGCTGGCGGTATCGCTCAACGGGCATCAGCATTACGATACGGCGGCGGCGGTCACCTGCGCGCTGCTGCAGGCGCTGACGCGCGAACCGCTGCGCACCGGACGTATTCTCAATATCAACGTGCCGGATCTGCCGCTGGAAGAGATCAAAGGCATTCGCGTGACGCGCTGCGGCAGCCGTCATCCCGCCGATCAGGTTATCGCGCAGCAGGATCCGCGCGGCAACACGCTCTACTGGATTGGACCGCCGGGCGAAAAGTTCGATGCCGGCCCGGATACCGATTTCGCCGCCGTGGATCAGGGCTATGTCTCCGTGACCGCTCTGCATGTCGACCTCACCGCGCACGGCGCGCAGGATGTGCTGATTGACTGGCTGGAGAAGTCGGAGGTCAGTCTCGTATGGTGAACCGGCGTATCGAAGCGTTGCTGGAGCAGCTACGCCAGCAGGGCATCCACGATGAGATCCTGTTAAAGGCCATTGCGGACGTGCCGCGCGAACGTTTTATCGACGAAGCCTTCGAGCATAAAGCCTGGGACAATGTGGCGCTGCCCATCGGTTCCGGGCAGACGATTTCGCAGCCCTATATGGTGGCGCGCATGACCGCGCTGCTGGAGTTGCAACCCCATTCGCGCGTGCTGGAGATCGGCACCGGTTCCGGCTATCAGACCGCCATTCTGGCCCATCTGGTGGATCACGTTTACTCCGTCGAACGCATTAAAGGGCTGCAGTGGCAGGCAAAACGCCGCCTCAAACAGCTCGACCTGCATAACGTTTCGACGCGCCACGGCGACGGCTGGCAGGGCTGGCCCGCACGCGGTCCTTTCGACGCCATCATCGTCACCGCCGCGCCGCCGGAAATTCCGACTGCGCTGATTGCGCAGCTCGACGAGGGCGGCATTATGGTGCTGCCGGTGGGGGAGGATCAGCAGGTGCTGAAGCGTCTGCGCCGCCAGGGTGGCGACATTGTGGAAGAAACTATCGAGCCGGTGCGGTTCGTTCCGCTGGTTCAGGGCGATTTGGCCTGAGGTTTACCCTACGTATTTCTTCACAACTGTTTCATAGCACCATCCTTTTGATCTTGTTACTATCCATTTTCATGCGTTATACGCAGGCTTTAATACGCCTCACAGAGCTTTGTGCTGGTGCGTTAGCAAGAAGCGTTATTCAGGTTTGCCATCACGGGGGAACAATGAGCACGGGAAGCCCAATATTTCAGTTACGCCGCCTTGCGGCGCTTTCTCTGGTTGGATTTTGGCTGGCAGGCTGTAGTTCAGGCGACAACACACAAGCACCCATTAGCCAGGTTGGAGATAATGGCAGCAGCGGCGGCATGCTTAGCGCGTCAGGCGGCGTTCCATCGACGCCACGTCAGGGAGGTATGATTAGCAACACTGTACCTTCCGCGCCCAGCAGCGGTGCAATGGTTAGCGGCAATGATAATGTTCAGACGCAAAACGGCCGCATCGTATACAACCGCAGTTATCAGAATATTCCGAAAGGTAGTTACGCCGGCGATACTTATACCGTTAAACGCGGCGACACGCTGTTCTATATCGCCTGGATTACCGGCAACGATTTCCGCGATCTGGCGCAGCGCAACAACGTGCAGGCCCCGTACGGCCTGAATGTCGGCCAGACGCTGCAGGTTGGCAACGGCTCAGGCCAGCCGATTACGGGCGGCAATGCGATTACCGCAGCCGACGCAACGCAGGGCGGCGTCCCGACCGCGCCGCAAATTAAACCAGCGCCTGTTGCACAGCAACCAGTTATTACGTATTCTGATGATTCGGGTAACTCGTCTGGTAGCAAAATGTTGCCGTCGAAGGGAACAAATGTTGCAACGACAACAGCTCCCCCCGTGGTTGCCGCACCGCCCACGGTTAGCAGTACAACGAACAGTTCGACGCCGGTTGGAAGCTGGCGTTGGCCGACCGATGGGAAGATTATCGATAACTTCTCCGCCTCTGAAGGGGGGAACAAAGGAATCGATATCGCTGGTTCGCGTGGACAACCTGTCGTCGCTACCGCATCAGGAAGAGTAGTGTACGCAGGCAACGCGCTTCGGGGTTACGGCAACCTGATCATCATTAAGCACAATGATGATTACCTGAGTGCCTACGCCCATAACGATACAATGCTGGTCCGGGAACAACAGGAAGTTAAGGCGGGGCAAAAGATCGCTACCATGGGTAGCACCGGAACCAGTTCAGTTAGATTACATTTTGAAATTCGTTACAAGGGGAAATCCGTAAACCCGTTGCGTTATTTGCCGCAGCGATAAACCGGCAGAACCCTGCTGTTCTGCCCTGGGATCACGGGTAGGAGCCGCTTATGAGCCAGAATACGCTGAAAGTAAACGAGTTACATGAAGATGCGGAATTCGAGGAGAACGGAGCTGAGGTTTTTGATGAGAAGGCTCTTGTTGAAAACGAACCCAGTGATAACGACGTAGCGGAAGAAGAGTTGTTGTCACAGGGTGCGACGCAGCGCGTTTTGGATGCGACGCAGCTCTATCTCGGGGAGATTGGCTATTCCCCGCTGTTAACGGCAGAGGAAGAAGTGTTCTTCGCTCGCCGCGCATTACGAGGCGATATTCCTTCTCGTCGCCGCATGATTGAAAGTAACTTACGACTGGTGGTGAAGATTGCCCGCCGCTACAGCAATCGTGGTCTCGCGCTGCTTGACCTGATTGAAGAGGGCAATCTCGGTTTAATCCGTGCCGTTGAGAAGTTCGACCCAGAGCGTGGGTTCCGTTTCTCAACCTATGCCACTTGGTGGATTCGTCAGACGATTGAACGGGCGATCATGAATCAAACCCGTACCATCCGCCTGCCGATTCACATTGTTAAAGAGCTGAACGTTTATCTGCGCACCGCGCGTGAACTCTCCCACAAGCTCGATCATGAGCCGAGTGCGGAAGAGATCGCGGAGCAGCTGGATAAACCCGTTGACGACGTCAGCCGTATGCTGCGTCTTAACGAACGCATCACCTCGGTTGATACGCCGTTAGGCGGAGACTCCGAAAAAGCGCTGCTGGACATTCTGGCCGATGAGAAAGACAACGGTCCGGAAGACACCACGCAGGATGACGATATGAAGCAGAGTATCGTTAAGTGGCTGTTCGAACTGAACGCCAAGCAGCGCGAAGTGCTGGCGCGTCGTTTCGGCCTGTTAGGCTATGAAGCGGCAACGCTTGAGGACGTGGGCCGCGAAATCGGTCTGACCCGCGAGCGCGTACGCCAGATTCAGGTTGAAGGCCTGCGTCGTCTGCGTGAAATCCTGCAGGCGCAGGGTCTGAACATTGAAGCGCTGTTTCGTGAGTAACTGACAAGTTGTAAGTACAAAAAAGCGGTGGCCGTGGGCCTCCGCTTTTTTTTTGCTGCGACAGCGGCGGCAGGGCCGGGAAGAGCTGCCGCCAGGGAGCGCTACACCAGCGACTTCAGTCGGTAAATCCACTCCAGCGCCTGACGCGGCGTCAGGGTGTCGGGATCCAGCGCTTCAAGCGCCTCCACGGCTGGCGAGCTCTCTTCCACCAGCAGCGGCAGCTGCGAGCCGTCGATGGTCGAAGAGGCGGAATGGTTCGACAGCGTCTCCAGCTCCTTCAGCTTATTGCGCGCGCGCTTGATCACCTCTTTCGGCACGCCCGCCAGCGCCGCGACCGCCAGACCGTAGCTTTTGCTGGCTGCCCCTTCCTGCACGCTGTGCATAAAGGCGATGGTGTCGCCGTGTTCGACCGCGTCCAGATGGACGTTGAACACGCCTTCCATTTTCTCCGGCAGCGTGGTCAGCTCGAAATAGTGGGTGGCGAACAGCGTCATCGCCTTAATGCGGTTCGCCAGGCTCTCCGCGCAGGCCCAGGCCAGCGACAGGCCGTCATAGGTCGAGGTGCCGCGCCCGATTTCATCCATCAGCACCAGGCTGTTTTCGGTGGCGTTATGCAGAATATTGGCGGTTTCCGTCATCTCCACCATAAAGGTCGAACGGCCCGAGGCGAGATCGTCCGCCGCGCCGATACGGGTAAAGATACGATCCAGCGGACCGGTCACCGCCTCTTCCGCCGGCACAAAGCTGCCAATCCAGGTCATCAGCGCGATCAGCGCCGCCTGACGCATGTAGGTGCTCTTACCGCCCATATTGGGGCCGGTGATGATCAGCATGCGGCGCTGTGGCGTTAGCGACATCGGGTTGGCGATAAACGGCTCTTTCAGCACCTGCTCAACCACCGGATGGCGACCGCCGGTGATTTTAATGCCGGGTTTCTCCTGCAGCGTCGGGCGGCAGTAGTTCAGCGTCCAGGCGCGTTCCGCCAGGTTGCTCAGCACGTCCAGCTCGGCGAGCGCGGCGGCGCTGAGCTGCAGCGCTTCCAGATGGGGCAGCAGCTGGTCAAACAGCGACTCGTAGAGGCTTTTCTCCAGCGCCAGCGCCTTGCCCTTCGAGGTCAGCACCTTATCCTCGTACTCTTTCAGTTCCGGGATGATATAGCGCTCGGCGTTTTTCAGCGTCTGGCGGCGCACGTAGTGGATCGGCACATGGTCGCTCTGGCCGCGGCTGACCTGAATGTAGTAGCCGTGGATGGCGTTGTAGCCAACCTTGAGCGTGTCGAGGCCAAGCTTTTCGCGCTCGCGGATCTCCAGCCTGTCCAGATAGTCGGTGGCGCCGTCCGCCAGCGCGCGCCACTCATCCAGCTCCGCGTTGTACCCTGGCGCGATAACGCCGCCGTCGCGGATCAGCACCGGCGGCGCCTCGATAATCGCCGCTTCAAGCAGCTCGCGCAGCTCGGTGAACTCGCCCATCTGTGCGCGCAGACGGATCAGCGCCGTCGATTCGACGTTGGCCAGCAGGGCGTTCAGCTCCGGCAGCTGCTGAAAAGCGTGGCGCATGCGGGCTAAATCGCGCGGACGCGCGGTACGCAGCGCCAGACGCGCCAGAATACGCTCCAGATCGCCCACCTGGCGTAGCACCGGCTGCAGGGTGTCGCTCAGCGGCTGAAGCTCGGCGATGGCGTCCTGGCGCTGACCGATCGTCTGCGCGTCGCGCAGCGGCATATGCAGCCAGCGCTTGAGCATGCGGCTGCCCATCGGCGTCACGGTTCGATCCAGCACCGCCGCCAGCGTGTTCTCCGTGCCGCCGGCGAGGTTCTGCGTAATTTCCAGATTGCGGCGCGTGGCGGCGTCCATGATGATGCTGTCCTGCTGCCGCTCCATGCTGAGCGAGCGGATATGCGGCAGGCTGGTGCGCTGCGTATCCTTAACGTACTGCAGCAGGCAGCCCGCCGCCCGCAGCGCCTGATGCGCCTGCTCGACGCCGAATCCATTAAGATCGCGGGTGCCGAACTGCATATTAAGCTGCTGACGCGCGGTCGCGATCTCGAACTCCCACAGCGGACGACGGCGCAGGCCGCGACGCTGGTCAATCAGCGACATCGCCTGCAGATCTTCCGGATAGAGCAGTTCGGCAGGATTGGTGCGCTGCAGCTCGGCGGCCATGGTTTCGGCGTCCGCCGGTTCGCTCAGGCGAAAACGGCCGGAGCTGATATCGAGCGTGGCGTAGCCGAACCCCTGCGGGCTCTGCACGATGGCGGCCAGCAGGTTGTCGTGTCGCTCCTGCAGCAGCGCTTCGTCGCTGATGGTGCCCGGAGTGACGATGCGCACCACCTTGCGTTCAACCGGCCCTTTGCTCAGCGCCGGATCGCCGATCTGCTCGCAAATCGCCACGGATTCGCCCAGCTGCACCAGTTTCGCCAGATAGCTCTCCACCGCATGGTAGGGCACGCCCGCCATCGGGATCGGTTCGCCTGCCGAAGCGCCGCGTTTGGTCAGCGAGATCTCCAGCAGCTGCGAGGCGCGTTTCGCGTCGTCATAGAAGAGCTCGTAGAAGTCGCCCATGCGGTAAAACAGCAGAATGTCAGGGTGTTCCGCCTTGAGGCGCAGATACTGCTGCATCATAGGCGTATGAGCGGTGATGTCCTTATCGACTGATTTGTTCATAAATAATTAGCTCTTAAATCATTCGGTTATTGGGCAAGCCTTGCATCGGACTGCGCGATCTGGCGTATGTAACGGGATCAACCCATTCAGAAACAGAGAGGATGCACGGAAAAATGCGGCCCTGGCTGTGAGATAAGCTGCGTCTGAAAGCCATTATGAAAAGTTGCCTGCTGAACATCAAGGCTGCCGCTTTTTCACCGCCAGGGCAAACGCGCTTCGTCCTGAACGAATAAGGCGAGTGCCGCAAAACCTGGGTTAATGCGCACGACGTTATCAGGCCGCGGCCTAAAAGCCCAACGGATCTCCGTTTGATAGCGAGCCTGTGCGAGGCGCTACGCAAAAGGCGCTGATGCCAGCTGCTCCAGCAGCAGCATTTCACCCGCCAGCGCCAGGCAGGGGCCGAAAGGCAAGGGCAGATGCAGCGGACGCCGCATACACAGGCGCGCCAGCAGCGCGGCGCTTAAACCGGCGCAGGAGGCGATCAGCAGCAGCAGGGGAAGCGGCTGCCACCCTAGCCAGGCACCGAGCGCCGCCAGCAGCACGGCGTCGCCGCCGCCCAGCGCCTCCCGATGACGGAACAAACGCCAGGCCCAGGCCAGCAGCCGGAACAGCAAATAGCCGCTGGCGGCACCAAGGATCGCCTCCGCCGGACTGCTGCGCGGCAGAACACCCAGGGCCTGAAACAGCAGCCCGAGCCAGAGCAGCGGCAGAGTCAGCGCATCGGGCAGCAGCTGGACGCGCAGGTCGATCAGCGATAACGTCAGCAAAAAGCCGCTCATCACCAGCGCCGCCAGCAGCGCGCCGTTCCACGGCAGCCGCCAGGCAAGCAGCAGGCTTATCGCCAGCGCGGCGAGTTCGATCGCCGGGTAACGCCATGAAATGGGACGGCAGCAGCTGCGGCAGCGGCCGCGCAGGCGCAGCCAGCCGAGCAGCGGAACGCAGTCGCCTGCGCGCACCGGCGTTTTGCAGCACGGGCAGTGGGAGCGAGGCAGCAGCAGCGAGAATCCCGGCTGCGGTTGCAGCACCATCAGCGGCAGGCGATAGATCACCACGTTGAGAAAGCTGCCGACGCAGAGCGCGGCGGCGGCCAGCAGCAACCAGCATAAGAGGTCATAGCTCATCGGTTTCGGTTCCTCTTCCTTGATGCGCCGGTTTTGAGCAACCGGCTTAACCGCCAGGGTCTGAACGCACTCTATCTTTATTGCTGTCGGCGTACAGCATAACCTGCTGTTTTCCGTGAGCCTTGCGTCCCGTGCCGCAGGATGACGCTGAAACAGCGCGGCCGTTTGCCGCGCTTCCTGCGCCAGTTCACAGCTATGCACTGGCGCTATTTTTGCGTTTCGCCCTGTCTATTCCGTGAGTGAATGTTTACCATAATTCGTTACCTTCACTGCATGCTTATGGATATCAAATGCGTTTTAAGATCACCTTGCTTCCGCTTGTTGCCTTACTTGCCGCCTGCAGCAGTAAACCTGAATCCGCGCCGCAGGCCGCTACCCTGGCAGCGCCGAAAGGGGGCTTTCTGCTGGAACAGTCTCACGCCGTCCAGCCTGTGCTTGGCGACTTTGCCGGTAATCCGGCCGCCGAAAAATTCATCGACCAGATGGTGGAGAAGCATGGCTTCGATCGCCAGCAGCTGCACGCGGTTATCGGCCAGGCGAAACGGCTGGACTACGTACTGCGCCTGATGGATCGTCAGGCACCCGCCTATACGCCGCCCGCCGGGCCCAACGGCGCCTGGATCCGCTATCGCAAGCAGTTCATTACGCCGGACAACGTGCAGAACGGCGTCGCCTTCTGGAACCAGTACCAGGACGCCTTAACGCGCGCGCAGCAGGTCTACGGCGTGCCGCCGGAGATTATTGTCGGCATTATCGGCGTAGAGACGCGCTGGGGCCGCGTCATGGGGAAAACGCGCATTCTCGACGCGCTCGCCACGCTGTCGTTTAACTATCCGCGCCGCGCCAGCTACTTCAGCAGCGAGCTGGAAACCTTCCTGCTGATGGCGCGCAACGAAGAGGACGATCCGCTGGATCTGAAGGGATCGTTCGCCGGCGCGATGGGCTACGGTCAGTTTATGCCTTCTTCCTATCAGCAGTATGCGGTGGATTTCAACGGCGACGGCCACGTCAATCTGTGGGATCCGGTAGACGCCATCGGCAGCGTCGCGCACTACTTCAAAGAGCACGGCTGGCGCAGCGGAGAGGGCGTCGCCGTTCCCGCCAGCGGTCAGGCGCCGCTGCTGGAGAACGGCTTCAAAACCAGCTACACGCCGCAGATGCTGGCGGCGTCCGGCCTCTCTCCGCAGGGTTCGCTCGACGGCAATAACCAGGTCAGCCTGCTGCGTCTGGATATGGGTACTAGCTATCAGTACTGGTACGGACTGCCTAACTTCTACGTTATTACCCGCTACAACCACAGCACGCACTACGCGATGGCGGTATGGCAGCTGGGCGAGGCGGTTAGCAAAGCGCGCAGCGGCGCGATGTTCTGATAGTTGCCCTTATCAATAGTGCGGGTATATGATGGCGCCCCTCTGGCGTCATCATATCTGTTGTTTCAGGAGCTGTTATGCAATCACTTCCCGCATGTCCCCTTTGTCAGGCTGATTACAGCTGGCAGGATGGCGACAATCTTAACTGTCCCGCCTGTGGTCATATCTGGTCGCCGGGCGAAGGCGAAAGCACTGCGGATCGTCTTGTGGTGCGCGACGCCAACGGCAATCTGCTGGAAGATGGCGATACGGTGACCGTGATTAAAGATCTCAAAGTGAAGGGCAGCTCCTCCACGCTGAAGATCGGCACCCGCGTGAAAGGGATCCGTCTGGTTGAGGGCGATCATAATATCGACTGCAAGATCGATGGTTTTGGCCCGATGAAGCTGAAATCGGAGTTCGTAAAGCGCGGATAACGCAGGCGGGCGCGTCGCGCCCGCATCAGCGCCTTAGTCAAACAGCCGGTCGAGCGCCTCGCACTGCTCAGCGCTCAGCGCGCCGCCATAGTTGCGCGACTGGCTGGTCATCGAATCGAACCGGCGTGCCACCGCGGTTTTAATGGTGGTGACAAAATCCTCTCCGATGGCGTAAATCGCCATCATCTTGCCGATGCGCTGCTGAATGCGCGTCAGCGCCGCCAGATCCTGCTCGCGCCACGCCTGCATCGCCGCAGCGAAAAGCTCCGGCACGATGTTATTCAGACCTGAAATCACGCCCGCGCCGCCTGCCAGCAGATTCGGCACCAGATATTCGTCATAGCCGGAGAGCACGGCGAAATCGTCGCGCACCTTTTTAGTTTCTTCGATCAGCGCGCGATTATGCGACAGGCAGTCGACCGTATCTTTTATGCCGATAAAATTAGGCAGTTCGGCCGCCAGCTCGCTGACCAGCGTCGGCGTCAAATCGCAGCCGGTACGCGCCGGAAAATTATAGGCGAACCATCTGCCGCCGATCTGCTTATCCAGCGCGCGGAAGTAGCTGAGCAGCTGACGCGGCGTCTGGCCGTAGTAGTAGGGCGGCAGCACCATCACCGCGTCGAAGTCGTTTTGCCAGGCGGCCTCGGCCAGCGCCAGCATATCCGACACGCAGGTGCTGGAGATATTGGCGACCATGCTGAGCGGCGAGAGCTGTCGCGCCTCGCGAATCAACAGCAATCGCTCCTGCTGCGTCAGCGAAGCAAATTCGCCAATGCTGCCCATCAGCAGTAAGGTATTAATGCCTGACGCGTTTAGTCGGGCGAAGTGGCGACCCAGCGCGTCGATATCTGGCTCTCCTTGCGACGTAAAAGGCGTAACGGAGGGGCACCACACGCCGGAAAATGCGGGTTGCGAGATCATAAACGCTCCTGAACGTGAAAAATGAAACACTGTTTTAACCTAATGCGCAGCGTGACGCTCTGCCAGCGCAGCGCGTAAAATTGGGCAGCGCATCGCATTTTTCCGCTTCGCAGCGTATTCAGGCTCACTCACACAGAGGCTCAAGATGCAGGACTGGGATCCCCAACTTTATCGACAGTTCGAATCGGAAAGGACGCGGCCTGCGCAAGAGCTGCTGGCACGTATTCCCGTTACCGACGTGCGTTTCGCCACGGATTTAGGCTGCGGACCGGGCAACAGCACCGAGCTGCTGGCTCACGCCTGGCCCGACGCGCGGATTATCGGGCTGGACAGTTCTGAAGCGATGCTGGCGCAGGCGCGCGAACGGCTGCCGCACTGCACTTTCCTCAAGGAGGATATTCGGCGCTGGCGCGCCGCTGAGCCGCAGCAGGTAATTTATGCTAATGCTTCGCTGCAGTGGCTGGACGCGCACGACAGCCTGTTGCCGCAGCTGGCGAGTCAGCTGGCGAGCGGCGGCGCGCTGGCGATACAGATGCCGGATAATCTGCAGGAGCCTTCGCATCGTCTGATGCGCGAAATCGCCGCCTGCGATCCCTGGCGTCAGCGTATCGGCGACGTAGAGCGGAAAAAGCCGCTCACCAGCGAGCGCTATTACGATTTGCTGGCGCAGGCGGGCTGCGAAGTGGATCTCTGGCGCACCACCTATTACCACGTAATGCCCGACGCGCAGGCGATTGTCCTGTGGCTGCAAGCGACCGGACTGCGGCCGTTTCTCAACGCGCTGGAACCTGACGAGCAGCCGCGTTTTCTGGAGCAGTATCATCAGGCGCTGCGGCTGGCCTATCCGCCGCGCGCCGACGGCCGCATTTTGCTCGCCTTCCCGCGTCTTTTTATCGTAGCGGTGAAAAAGGGGACTTCGCGCTGAGAGGCGTTGCGCAAAGCGGGCAGGCAATGTGCGGGACGGGTTGAAAATATCCCGCTTCTGCACCATGTTCTCTTAACCAGGCTAAAAGGATGAGTGGCGATGAACGATCTGGAACTGCAGCGCTTAAGCGCGGCAATAGGCAAACGCCTTCAGGCGGCAAGCGCGACGGTAACCTGCGCCGAGTCCTGCACGGGCGGCTGGATCGCCAAAGTATTTACCGACATCAGCGGCAGCTCCGCCTGGTTCGAACGCGGTTTCGTAACCTACAGCAATGAGGCCAAGCAGGAGCTGGTGGGGGTTGCTGCGGCTTCGCTTGCGCAGCACGGCGCGGTGAGCGAAGCCGTGGTGCGCGAGATGGCGCAGGGCGCACAGCGCGCCGCGCAGGCGGACTATGCGCTATCGGTCAGCGGCATCGCCGGACCGGACGGCGGCAGCGCGGAAAAACCGGTCGGCACCGTATGGTTCGGCTTCGCAGCGCCAGGCGGAAAAGTAGTAGCGAAACGCCAGCAATTTCAAGGGGATCGTGAGGCGGTACGTCGGCAGTCCGTAGCCTTTGCGCTACAGACATTACAGGACGATTTTTTGGCAAATTAAGCTTGATACTGTATGACTATACAGTATAATTAGCAGCAACAGAAAGCGAGCAGGCATTTGTAGCGTGCTTACCCCCGTATGAGTCAGGAGTAGAAATGGCAATTGACGAAAACAAACAGAAGGCTTTAGCTGCTGCGCTGGGCCAGATTGAGAAGCAATTCGGTAAAGGCTCCATCATGCGTCTGGGTGAAGACCGCTCAATGGACGTGGAAACCATTTCTACCGGTTCGCTTTCACTGGATATCGCGCTGGGCGCCGGCGGTTTGCCGATGGGCCGTATGGTCGAAATCTATGGTCCGGAATCTTCTGGTAAAACTACGCTGACGCTGCAGGTTATCGCTTCAGCACAGCGCAAAGGCAAAACCTGCGCCTTTATCGATGCTGAACACGCGCTGGATCCGGTGTATGCCAAGAAGCTCGGCGTAGACATCGACAATCTGCTCTGTTCTCAGCCGGACACCGGCGAGCAGGCGCTGGAAATCTGTGACGCGCTGGCGCGCTCAGGCGCCGTGGACGTTATCATCGTCGACTCCGTCGCGGCGCTGACGCCGAAAGCGGAAATCGAAGGCGAAATCGGCGACTCTCACATGGGCCTTGCGGCGCGTATGATGAGTCAGGCGATGCGTAAGCTGGCGGGTAACCTGAAGCAGTCCAACACGCTGCTGATCTTCATCAACCAGATCCGTATGAAAATCGGCGTGATGTTCGGTAACCCGGAAACCACTACCGGTGGTAACGCGCTGAAGTTCTACGCTTCTGTTCGTCTTGATATCCGTCGTATCGGCGCGATCAAAGAGGGCGACGAAGTGGTCGGCAGCGAAACCCGCGTTAAAGTGGTGAAAAATAAAATCGCCGCGCCGTTTAAGCAGGCAGAGTTCCAGATCATGTACGGCGAAGGCATCAACACCTTCGGCGAGCTGGTCGACCTGGGCGTGAAGTATAAGCTGGTGGAAAAAGCAGGCGCCTGGTATAGCTACAACGGCGACAAGATTGGCCAGGGTAAAGCGAACGCCACCAACTTCCTTAAGGAAAACCCGGCGATCGCCAACGAGCTGGACGTTAAACTGCGTGAGATGCTGCTGAACAGCGCGAATGCCGAAGCGGGCGCCGCTAATGCGCCAGCAGGCGCGCTGGAAGACGCAGCCAGCGAGACGAACGAAGATTTCTAACCCTGTAACGGGAGTGGGCAATCCACTCCCGTTTTTCGTTTTAACGACCCTCTCTTTTCTTCCCCCTCGTTCTGCCGCCATAATCCCCTTCTGATTGAGCAAGGTGACCGCTATGAGTGAACAACCGCAACCTAAGGAAATCGCTTTTCCGCGACTGCTCGACCGCGCTATGCGCATTCTGGCGCAGCGCGATCACAGCGAGGCCGAACTGCGCAGAAAGCTGCAGCAATCAGTGCAGCGAGCGGCCTTTATCCAGCAGAACGACCCTGAAATCATTACCGACGCGCAGCTGGATAAAGTCATCGGCTGGTGCCAGGAAAACGGCTGGCTTAATGAGGCGCGCTTTACTGAGCGCTTTATCCAGAGCCGCAGCCGTAAAGGGTACGGCCCGCAGCGTATCCGGCTGGAGCTGGGACAAAAAGGCATCGCGCGGCCAGAAATTGATATTGCGATGGAAGCCTGTGAGATTGACTGGGGCGCCTGCGCCGCGCAGCTGGCGGAGCGCAAATTCGGTCTTCCTTTACCCACGGAATGGAAGGCAAAAGCCAAAGTTCAGCGCTTTTTGCAGGCAAAAGGCTTTTTCATGGAGGATATTCAGTCCGTTTTCAGAAATTTTGATGACTGAAAGCCGCGCGGGGTTTTACTTCCCTGTGAAGAAAATTTATCTTATTCCCACTTTTTTGTTCCACTGAACGGACAACTGCGCGGATGCGGCTTGTCTGACCGGACGGAACTTTCGTTAGCGTGATTCCAGGATATATATGAGCAAGAGCACTGCTGAGATCCGTCAAGCGTTTCTCGACTTTTTCCATAGCAAGGGACATCAGGTTGTAGCCAGCAGCTCCCTCGTACCGAATAACGACCCGACGCTGCTGTTCACCAACGCCGGCATGGTTCAGTTCAAGGATGTTTTCCTTGGACAGGACAAGCGCAACTATTCGCGCGCGACCACGTCGCAGCGCTGCGTGCGTGCAGGCGGCAAGCACAACGATCTGGAAAACGTCGGTTATACCGCACGTCACCACACTTTCTTTGAAATGCTGGGCAACTTCAGCTTCGGCGACTACTTCAAGAAAGAGGCGATTGCTTATGCCTGGGAACTGCTGACGGGAGAAACCTGGTTCGCTCTGCCGAAAGAGCGTCTGTGGGTCACCGTTTATGAGACCGATGACGAAGCCTACGACATCTGGGCCAACGATATCGGCGTGCCGCGCGAGCGCATTATTCGTATCGGCGACAACAAAGGCAGCGCGTACGCCTCTGACAACTTCTGGCAGATGGGCGATACCGGTCCTTGCGGACCATGCAGCGAAATTTTCTACGATCATGGCGACCACATCTGGGGCGGACCGCCGGGAAGCCCGGAAGAAGATGGCGATCGCTATATCGAGATCTGGAATATCGTCTTTATGCAGTTCAACCGTCAGCCGGACGGCACCATGCTGCCGCTGCCGAAGCCGTCGGTCGATACCGGCATGGGCCTGGAGCGTATCTCCGCCGTGCTGCAGCACGTTAATTCCAACTATGAAATCGATCTGTTCGACAAACTGATCAAAGCGGTAGCCAGCGTCACCGGCGCGACTGACCTCAGCAATAAGTCACTGCGCGTTATCGCCGACCATATCCGCTCCTGCGCGTTTCTCATCGCCGACGGCGTTATCCCGTCGAACGAAAACCGCGGCTACGTACTGCGCCGCATCATTCGTCGTGCGGTGCGCCACGGCAATATGCTGGGCGCGAAAGAGGCGTTCTTCTACAAGCTGGTCGCCCCGCTGGTCGAGGTGATGGGCGCTGCGGGCCACGATCTTAAGCGTCAGCAGAGCCAGGTGGAAACGGTACTCAAGACTGAAGAAGAGCAGTTCGCGAAAACGCTGGAGCGCGGTCTGGCGCTGCTGGACGAGGAGCTGGCCAGGCTGCAGGGCGATACCCTGGACGGCGAAACCGTCTTCCGTCTGTACGATACCTTCGGCTTCCCGGCCGATCTTACGGCCGACGTCTGCCGCGAGCGCAACCTGAAAATCGACGAAGCCGGCTTTGAAAAAGCAATGGAGCAGCAGCGCCAGCGCGCGCGCGAGGCCAGCGGTTTCGGCGCCGATTACAGCAACGTCATCAGCATCGATGCGGCCTCCGCCTTCAAAGGCTACGACCAGCTCGATCTCGCGGCTAGCGTGAAGGCGATCTACCTTGACGGCGTCGCGGTAGAGGAAGTAGCCGCAGGTCAGGAAGCGGTCGTGGTGCTGGACGAAACGCCGTTTTATGGTGAATCGGGCGGCCAGGTAGGCGATACAGGCCTGCTGAAAGGGAAGAATGCTGAATTTAGCGTCCAGGATACACAAAAATATGGCCAGGCTATCGGCCATATCGGTAAGCTGACGGCTGGTCATCTGCGTATCAACGATCGCGTTGAGGCACAGGTTGACGAAGCGCGCCGCGCGCGCATTCGTCTGAACCACTCTGCAACGCATCTGCTGCACGCGGCGCTGCGTGAAGTTCTTGGCGAACATGTGGGGCAGAAGGGGTCGCTGGTCAATGATAAGTATCTGCGTTTCGACTTCTCGCATTTTGAAGCGATGAAACCGCAGGAGCTTCATCAGGTCGAAGAGATCGTCAACGCGCAGATCCGCCGCAACCTGCCGGTCGAAACCGAAGTGATGGATATCGACGCGGCGAAAGGCAAGGGCGCGATGGCGCTGTTCGGCGAGAAGTACGATCAGCGCGTGCGCGTGCTGACCATGGGCGATTTCTCCATCGAACTGTGCGGCGGTACCCACGCTGCGCGCACCGGCGATATTGGCCTGTTCCGCATTTTGAGCGAGTCCGGCACGGCCGCAGGCGTACGCCGTATCGAAGCCGTAACCGGCGAGGGCGCGCTGGCGCAGGTTTATGCGCAGAGCAGTCAGCTGAACGAGATTGCGCAGTTGGTGAAAGCCAACAGCAGCAATCTGAACGACAAGGTGCGCGGACTGGTCGATCATGTGCGCTCGCTAGAGAAAGAGCTGCAGCAGCTGCGCGATCAGCAGGCTGCGCTTGAGAGCGCTTCATTGAGCAATAAAGCGATCGACATTCAAGGCGTGAAGCTGCTGGTTAGCGAACTGAGCAACGTAGAGCCGAAAATGTTGCGCACCATGGTAGACGATCTGAAAAATCAGCTGGGTTCGGCGGTCATTGTGCTGGCGACCGTAGCGGAAGGAAAAGTGTCGTTAATTGCAGGCGTAACCAAAGATCTCACTGACCGCGTAAAAGCGGGCGAGCTGGTGGGCGAACTGGCGCAGCAGGTTGGCGGCAAAGGCGGCGGGCGTCCCGATATGGCCCAGGCCGGCGGCACCGATGCGCAGGCGCTGAAAGGCGCGCTGGCGGGCGTTGAAAGCTGGGTCAGCAGCCGCCTGTAACGAAATAGAACAATGCATCGTGAAAAGCGCCAGGGCCTGAGGTTCCGGCGCTTTTTAATACGATGTGCATCAGGTAATGACAAAGTCAGGTTGATGTAGTGTATTTCGGCTAAACTAACTATCAGCAGAATGTATTGGCGTAGCGACGTACATTGGTGTATTTGTCATAGTCAATGTTCAGCGTTAAATGATGGATAATGCCGGGAGCCCAAACAGAGCCCGACTCTTTTAATCTTTCAAGGAGCAAAGAATGCTTATTCTAACTCGTCGAGTTGGTGAAACCCTCATGATTGGCGATGAGGTGACTGTAACGGTGCTGGGTGTGAAAGGTAACCAGGTTCGTATTGGTGTGAACGCGCCAAAAGAGGTCTCAGTGCATCGCGAAGAGATTTATCAGCGCATTCAGGCCGAAAAAACTCAGCAAACGAGTTACTAACGGATTCAGCGCCTCGCCGGATTCTGCGAGGCGCTACCGCTTTTCCGCTTTACGCCTCTTTTCTTCCCGCTTCGCCTTGGTTTACTCCCGCTCCGTCTTTCTGATTATTTTCCTGACTGCTCGCTTTTACTGTTGATAATTCACTCTTTTTGTCGGCAAATTACGCCAATTGAGCGTCATTTGTGCAAACGATCGAGCGGTGGGAAAAATTGTTTGACTTATAAGTGCGGGAAAGTAATATGTGCGCCACGCAGTGCCGATGAGCAGATACAACGTTCAGACGCACGGTTCGGAAGAACGCGTAAGGTGAGGTGGCCGAGAGGCTGAAGGCGCTCCCCTGCTAAGGGAGTATGCGGTCAAAAGCTGCATCCGGGGTTCGAATCCCCGCCTCACCGCCATTTTCCGATGCATCCGTAGCTCAGCTGGATAGAGTACTCGGCTACGAACCGAGCGGTCGGAGGTTCGAATCCTCCCGGATGCACCATCTTTTAAAGATGCGGAATAAAAAAGTAAGTGAAAGAGTCGTTCCTTTCTCGGTGAGTTGTTAGCACCCTGCGTTGTACAAGAATTATCTATGCATCCGTAGCTCAGCTGGATAGAGTACTCGGCTACGAACCGAGCGGTCGGAGGTTCGAATCCTCCCGGATGCACCATATCTCTGGATATGGTCAAGATGTCTCAGGCGAGACGCGTTAATTCTGGCACTTCCTGGTTGTCTGATTTAATCCCTGTAAAACGATTTCCCGATGCATCCGTAGCTCAGCTGGATAGAGTACTCGGCTACGAACCGAGCGGTCGGAGGTTCGAATCCTCCCGGATGCACCATACTTTGCGATATCGACAGTATGGGCAAGATGTCTCAACGCGAGACGCGTAATTGCCGGCACTTCCTGGTTATCTGATTTACCCCCTGCAAAATGCTTTCCCGATGCATCCGTAGCTCAGCTGGATAGAGTACTCGGCTACGAACCGAGCGGTCGGAGGTTCGAATCCTCCCGGATGCACCATAATTTACGATATGAACAGTGCGCCCCGAACTGATATGGCCTGACTGAATGCCAGACAGTACGAGGGAGGAAAACGTTGCATCAGCAACGGCCGCAGGGCGAGGCGAAAGCCGAGTAATCCTCCCGGATGCACCATACTCTACGATATGAACAGTCCTCATCTCCCGTCTAAGCCCCTTTTTCAATACGCTTTATTCTCCTTTCCTGCTTACCATTCACAGCTGTAACAAAACCCAAACTCACTGAAATTTCCGGCAATTATCTCCGGCATCGCGCGATCACCTTTTTCTGAAAAGAAAAATTGCTAATGCTTTCAAAGCATTTGCTGTTCATGTCCCCTGGCGACAACCTGGGCGCATTAGGCTAAAGTAATGGCTCATTTGTTGGATGTCCGGAGTGACGATGTACGATCAATATGACGCACTGATTTTCGATATGGACGGCACGATTCTCGATACCGAGCCGACACATCGAAAAGCGTGGCATCAGGTACTGGGACGATATGGACTGTCGTTAGACGAATCGCAAATGGTTGGTTTCAACGGCGCGCCCACCTGGCGACTTGCGCAATTTATTATCGAACAAAACCGCTCCTCTCAGGATCCGTATCAGCTGGCCGCCGAAAAAACCGCGGCGGTTAAGGCCATGCTGCTGGAAAACGTGCGCCCGCTTCCGCTGATGGAGGTGGTGAAAGCCTATCACGGCCGCCGTCCGATGGCGGTCGGCACAGGAAGCGAACACAGCATGGCGGATGCGCTGCTCAACCAGCTGGGCGTTCGCGAGCTCTTCACTGCGGTGGTGGGTGCCGACGACGTCGAGCGTCACAAACCTGAACCCGATACGTTTTTACGCTGCGCAGCGCTGATGGGCGTCGAGCCCGGACGCTGCGTAGTGTTCGAAGACGCCGATTTTGGCGTACAGGCGGCGAAAGCGGCCGGTATGGATGTGGTTGACGTGCGCCTGCTGTGAGTGACGTTCTGGCGCTTGCTTCTCTGTTTGGCAGCAGCTTTCTCAGCGCCACCCTGTTACCGGGAAGTTCTGAGGCGCTGCTGATTGCGTTACTGGTTGCCAAAAAGGCTTCCGTTTTTGGATTGATTGTCGCTGCATCAGTGGGAAATACGCTGGGCGGCATAACCAATATTTTTCTTGGTCGCTTACTGCCGTTGAAACGGCAGGGGCGATGGCATGACACAGCAATAACGTGGTTGCACCGACTGGGACCTGCAGCGCTGTTGCTGAGCTGGCTGCCGGTAATCGGCGACCTGCTCTGCGTGCTCGCAGGCTGGATGCGCTTTGCCTGGCTTCCGGTCCTGCTGTTTCTCGCCGTCGGGAAAACACTGCGTTATATCGTTATCGCGACCGCCACCTTACAGGGTTTGCAATGGTGGCATTGATTCGCACAGATTCGAGGCTAGGGTTAACATTATGCTGAACAAAAATAAATTACTGTCCCAGCGGGAGGTTAATGTGATCCCGGACGTATCTAAAGCGCTCTCCTGGCTGGAAGCGCATCCCAATGCCTTGAAAGGTATCGGCCGTGGCATTGAACGCGAAACGCTGCGCGTAAAGCCTGATGGTCATCTGGCGGAGAGCGGCCATCCCGACTCGCTGGGATCGGCGCTGAAGCATGACTGGATTACCACCGACTTCGCGGAAACGCTGCTGGAATTCATCACGCCGGTAGATCAAAACATCGACCATATGCTGGCGTTTCTGCGCGATATCCATCGCCATGTGGCGCGCGAGCTGGCTGAAGAGCGCATGTGGCCTTTCAGCATGCCTTGTTTGATCGACGATGCCGATCGCATCGAGCTGGCGCAGTACGGCAGTTCTAACATCGGACGCATGAAGACGCTCTATCGTCAGGGGCTGAAAAATCGCTACGGCGCGCTGATGCAGACCATCTCCGGCATCCACTATAACTTTTCGCTGCCGCTGAGCTTCTGGCAGGAGTGGGCGGACGTTAAAGATGCCGAAAGCGGCAAAGAGACCATCTCTGCCGGCTATCTGCGCCTTATCCGCAACTACTACCGTTACGGCTGGGTGATCCCTTATCTCTTCGGCGCCTCGCCGGCGATTAGCTCCAGCTTCCTGCAGGGACGCGAGAGCAAACTGCCGTTTGAAACCGATGGCAAAGATTCGCTGTGGCTGCCCTATGCGACTTCGTTGCGCCTGAGCGACCTCGGCTACACCAACAAGTCGCAGAGCGGTCTCGGCATTACCTTCAACTCCCTTGAGGGATACGTTAAGGCGTTAAAAGCCGCCATCAAAACGCCGTCTGAAGAGTATGCCGCGATGGGCACGAAAGATGCGGACGGCAACTGGCTGCAGCTTAATACCAACGTACTGCAGATTGAGAACGAGCTTTACGCGCCGATCCGTCCGAAGCGCGTAACCCGCTCCGGCGAAGCGCCTTCCGATGCGCTGCTGCGCGGCGGCATCGAGTATATCGAAGTGCGCTCGCTCGACATCAACCCGTTCTCCGCCATCGGCGTTGACGCCAACCAGGTGCGTTTCCTCGATCTCTTCCTGATCTGGTGCACGCTGGCCGACGCGCCTGAAATGAGCGCCGATGAGCTGCTGTGCACGCGTAAAAACTGGAATCGCGTGGTGCTGGAAGGGCGCAAGCCGAACCAGAAAATTTCGGTCGGCTGCAGCGAAACTGAACATTCGCTGGTAGAAGTGGGCAAAGCGCTGTTCGCCGATCTGCATCGCGTGGCGGAAGTGCTCGACAGCAATCAGGGCAGCACGCAATATCAACAGGTGTGCGATCAACTGGTAGCGTCCTTTGACGATCCTGAGCTAACCTATTCGGCGCGCATTCTGCAGGCGATCAAAGCGAGCGGCGTCACCGATACCGGCATCGCTCTGGCGGAACAGTATCGTCATATGCTGTGCGAAGAGCCGCTGGAAGTGATTAGCGAAGAAGATTTTACGCGTCAGGCGCTGGAGTCGGTTGCGGCACAGAAGAAGCTGGAAGAGGGCGATACGCTCGATTTTGAAGCTTACCTTGCCAGTCGCGAAGGCTAGAAAAGAAAAAGGCCACATCAATGTGGCCAAATTAACATCTCTGTTGTCAGGGATGATGATAACAAATGCGCGTCTTTCATATATTCAGACGCTGGGCGAACAGAAAAGTTTCATCGTTTATAAAAAAATTTCAAAACAGGAGGTGACGTATGCCACTACTGGACAGTTTTACCGTTGACCATACCATTATGGCCGCGCCCGCAGTGCGTGTTGCGAAGACCATGAAAACTCCCCATGGCGATACCATCACCGTTTTTGACCTGCGTTTCTGCCGTCCCAACAAAGAGATCCTGACCGAGCGCGGTATCCATACGCTCGAGCATCTCTTCGCGGGCTTTATGCGTAATCACCTTAACGGCGACGGCGTAGAAATCGTGGATATCTCTCCAATGGGATGCCGCACCGGTTTCTACATGAGCCTGATCGGCACGCCGGACGAGCAGCGCGTCGCCAGCGCATGGAAAGGAGCAATGGAAGACGTTCTGAAGGTGAAGGATCAGAATCAAATCCCTGAGCTGAATGAATACCAGTGCGGCAGCTACAAGCTGCATTCGCTCGACGAAGCGCAGCAGATCGCGCGCAACGTGCTGGCGCACGATATCGGCGTGAACCGCAACGAAGATCTGAAGCTGCCGGCTGAAAAGCTGCAGGAGTTGCACATCTAGTCGTGGTGGGTCACGCGCAGTAAAAAAAACGCCGCATCGATGCGGCGTTTTTTATGGGCGGGCGTCGTCAGGAGCCGACAGAGGACTTCAGCGGCGTCTGCGGCGTAATGCGCACCTGCTTTACCATATTGTCCTGCACGTCAAGAATATCGACGGCGTAGTTCGCCAGTTCGACGCGGGTGTTGATCTCGGGGATCTCCTCCAGCGCTTCCAGCAGCATGCCGTTGATGGTGCGCGCTTCCTGCTCCGGCAGATGCCAGTTAAACGCCTTGTTAATTTCCCGCACGTTGGCGCTGCCTTCCACCAGCACAGAGCCGTCGTTCTGCGGCATCACCTCTTCCGCAAGGGTAGGGGACATTGAGGTGGTAAAGTCGCCGACGATCTCTTCCAGAATATCTTCGATTGTTACCAGGCCTTTGATATCGCCATACTCATCCACCACCAGACCGACTTTCTTTTTGTTGCGCTGGAATTTTACCAGCTGAATATTGAGCGGCGTGCCTTCTGGTACGTAGTAGATCTCATCGGCGGCGCGCAGCAGGGTCTCTTTGTTGAACTCTTTCTTCTCGGTCATGGTGCGCCAGGCTTCGCGTACGCGCAGCATGCCGACGCAGTCGTCCAGCGAGTCGCGGAACAGCACGATGCGGCCGTGCGGCGAGTGGCTGAGCTGGCGCATCACCGACTTCCAGTCGTCGTTGATATTGATGCCGACGATTTCGTTGCGCGGCACCATGATGTCGTCAACGCTGACTTTTTCCAGATCGAGCACTGACAGCAGCATATCCTGATTGCGGCGCGACATCAGGCTGCGCGACTCGTAGACGATAGTGCGCAGCTCTTCCTTGCTTAGCGCCGAGCTGGCGGCGCCCTCGGTTTTCATGCCGGCCATACGCATCAGCAGGCGCGTGATGGTGTTCAGCAGCCAGACCAGCGGCGACATAACAATCTGCAGCGGGCCCAGCAGCATGCTGCTGGGAAAGGCGACCCGCTCGGGATAGAGCGCCGCCACGGTTTTCGGCAGCACTTCCGCAAACACCAGCACGACAAAAGTCAGGATGCCGGTCGCAATGGCGACGCCCTCATCGCCATGCAGGCGCATGCCCACGATGGTAGCAAGCGCGGAAGCCAGAATATTCACCAGGTTGTTGCCGATCAGCACCAGGCTGAGCAGGCGGTCGGGGCGCCGCAGCAGCTTTTCCACCCGGCGGGCGGCGCGGCTGCCATTTTTCGCCTGATGGCGCAGCTTATAGCGGTTAAGCGTCATCATGCCGGTTTCCGACCCGGCGAACCAGGCGGAAACCAGCACCATAACGACCAGAATAATAATAAGGGTGGTGGTTGAAACCTGTTCCAACGCAGAACTTCCTTTTGGTTAAGACGAGTGAGTCAGCAGGTGCTGTAAGATACGACTGCCGAAGTAGGCCATAGTCAACAGCAGCGCGCCGCCGCAGTTGAACCACACAACGCGACGTCCGCGCCAGCCTTCATGATAGTGGCCCCAGAGCAAAACGATATAGACGAACCAGGCAAGAATCGACAGCACCGCTTTATCGACGTTCTCGGCGCTGAACAGGTTATGCATATAAAACAGGCCGGTGCAGAGCACCAGCGTCAGCAGCACGACGCCAACCTGGGTGATATGAAACATTTTACGCTCGATGCTCAGCAGCGGCGGCATATCTTGGGTAAAGGCCAGCTTTTTGTTTTTCAGCTGATAGTCGATCCATGCCAGCTGCAGCGCGTAGAGCGCGGCGATAATCAGCGTCGCGTAGGCGAACAGTGACAGGCCGATATGGATCATCATGCCCGGGGTGGTTTCAAGATGGGTGATAAAGGCGTTGGGCACAAAGGTGGCGAACGCCAGATTGATCAGGGCGAAGCTGTAGACGATCGGCAACAGCAGCCAGCCGCGGTTGCGCGAGGCGACGATAGTCATAATGGCGCAGATAAGCAGGCTCACCAGCGAGCCGATATTCAGCAGGCTGAGGTTCTGCCCGCTGTCGACGGCGAAGATGCGCTGCTGCAGCGCCACGGCGTGCGCCACCAGCGCGAAACAGGCGGAAAGCACCGCCATTCGCCGCCAGCCGCTATTGCGCTTCAACAGGCTGGGAATAATCAGTGCAATACTCAGGGAGTAGGCGAACAGCGCCAGGAGCGAGAAAACGGACATAGATCCTTACAGGTATCAGCGAGATGAAAGGAAAAAGGCAGTATAGCGCCAGCCGAAGCCGCCTCCAACCGATCTGAGGCGCAATAGCAGAGATCGTTGCAGCTTCGTGTTATAATCCGCCGCATTATGCCGATCAGGCGCCTCGCGATTTTTTTTGAGTGAGAGACAATGTTTGACAATTTAACCGATCGTTTGTCGCAAACCCTGCGCAATATCAGCGGCCGCGGAAGGCTGACAGAAGACAACATCAAAGACACGCTGCGCGAAGTGCGCATGGCGCTGCTGGAAGCGGACGTTGCGCTGCCGGTGGTGCGCGACTTTATCAACCGCGTCAAAGAGAGCGCGGTGGGGCACGACGTCAACAAAAGCCTGACGCCAGGCCAGGAGTTTATCAAAATCGTGCGCAACGAGCTGGTTGCGGCGATGGGCGCGGAGAATAACGCGCTTAACCTGGCCGCGCAGCCGCCGGCCGTGGTGCTGATGGCAGGTCTGCAGGGCGCGGGTAAAACCACCAGCGTCGGCAAACTGGGTAAATTCCTGCGCGAAAAGCACAAGAAGAAAGTGCTGGTCGTCTCTGCGGACGTTTATCGCCCGGCGGCGATCAAACAGCTTGAAACCCTGGCGCAGCAGGTCGGCGTCGATTTTTGCCCGTCCGATCTGAGCCAGAAGCCGGTCGACATCGTTAAGAACGCGCTGAAAGAAGCGAAGCTGCAGTTCTACGACGTGCTGCTGGTGGATACCGCCGGTCGTCTGCACGTCGACGAAGCGATGATGGATGAGATCAAGCAGGTGCACGCCGCGATCAATCCGGTCGAAACGCTGTTCGTGGTCGACGCCATGACCGGCCAGGATGCGGCGAACACGGCGAAAGCCTTTAACGAAGCGCTGCCCCTGACCGGCGTCATCCTGACGAAGGTCGACGGCGACGCGCGCGGCGGTGCGGCTCTGTCGATTCGTCATATCACCGGCAAACCGATCAAGTTTATGGGCGTCGGTGAGAAAACCGAGGCGCTGGAGCCTTTCTATCCCGATCGTATCGCCTCGCGTATTCTCGGCATGGGCGACGTGCTGTCGCTGATCGAGGATATCGAGAGCAAGGTTGACCGCGATCAGGCGGAAAAGCTGGCGAAAAAGCTCAAAACCGGCGACGGTTTCGACCTCAACGACTTTCTCGAGCAGCTTAAGCAGATGCGCAACATGGGCGGCATGGCGAGCCTGATGGGCAAACTGCCGGGCATGGGGCAACTGCCGGACAACGTGAAGTCGCAGATGGACGATAAGGTGCTGGTGCGTATGGAGGCGATTATCAACTCCATGACGCGCAAAGAGCGCGAGAAGCCGGAGATTATCAAAGGCTCGCGCAAACGCCGCATCGCTACTGGCGCCGGCATGCAGGTGCAGGACGTCAACCGCTTGCTGAAGCAGTTCGACGATATGCAGCGCATGATGAAGAAAATGAAGAAGGGCGGCATGGCGAAAATGATGCGCGGTATGAAAGGCATGATGCCCCCAGGATTCCCCGGACGCTAAGCGTTCGGCAATAAAAGCCCGAAAGGTTGCCCTCACAGGTTGCTTTTTGCGCCGAAATGAGTAAAATTTTCGGGCTTTTTATATTGCACCCGGGCCCCGTTCCCTCAATGGGGCCCGGTTGTTTTATTAACTTAAGAGGATGTTATGGTAACAATTCGTTTGGCACGTCACGGCGCTAAAAAGCGTCCGTTCTATCAGGTCGTCGTTACTGACAGCCGCAATGCACGTAACGGTCGCTTCATCGAGCGCGTTGGTTTCTTCAACCCGATCGCATCTGGTCAGGCTGAAGGTCTGCGTCTGGATCTGGACCGTATCGAGCACTGGGTTGGCCAGGGCGCAACGCTTTCCGATCGCGTTAACGCGCTGATCAAAGAAGCAAAAAAAGCAGCTTAATCTGTCACGGTGGTGAGCATGAGCAAAGAAGTTGCCGCACAGCCTCCCGTTAAGCCCCTCGTACTGGGCAAAATGGGCGCTGCCTACGGCATACGTGGCTGGCTCAAAGTGTTTTCCTCCACCGAAGCGGCCGAAAGTATCTTCGACTACCAACCCTGGTTCATTCAGCGCGCCGGTAAATGGCAGCAGGTTGAGCTGGAAAGTTGGCGGCATCACAATCAGGACCTGATCATCAAAGTCAAAGGCATTGACGATCGGGACGCGGCGACGCAGCTGACCAATTGCGAAATTACGGTCGACTCGGCGCAGCTGCCGCAGCTGGATGACGGCGATTACTACTGGAAAGACCTGATGGGTCTCCAGGTGGTCAACGTTGACGGCTACGAGATGGGCAAAGTCATCGATATGATGGAGACCGGCTCGAACGACGTACTCGTCGTTAAGGCGAACCTGAAAGATGCGTTCGGTGTGAAGGAGCGGTTAATTCCGTTTCTTGATGAACAGGTTATCAAGAAAGTCGATCTCGCTACTGGCGTCATTGAAGTAGACTGGGATCCTGGTTTTTGATCTCCGAATCGCAAGGTAACGTAACGGCGAAAACGATGTGGATTGGTGTTATTAGCCTCTTTCCAGAGATGTTTCGCGCAATTACCGATTACGGGGTAACTGGCCGGGCAGTAAAAAATGGCCTGCTCAGCATCGAGAGCTGGAGTCCTCGCGATTTCGCTCACGACCGGCACCGCACGGTGGACGACCGTCCTTACGGCGGCGGACCGGGAATGCTGATGATGGTGCAGCCCTTACGGGATGCAATCCACGCAGCGAAAGCGGCGGCGGGAGAAGGGGCCAGGGTAATCTACCTGTCACCTCAGGGACGCAAACTTGACCAACAGGGCGTTTGCGAACTGGCGACGCAGCAGAAGTTAATTCTGGTCTGCGGCCGCTATGAAGGTATTGATGAGCGCGTAATTAAAACCGAAATTGACGAAGAGTGGTCAATCGGCGACTACGTGCTCAGCGGCGGCGAACTGCCAGCCATGACGATGATTGACTCAGTGGCCCGGTTAATCCCTGGCGTGCTGGGCAAGCAGGCGTCAGCCGAGGAGGATTCGTTCTCTGACGGCTTGCTGGACTGTCCGCACTATACCCGACCTGAAGTGCTGGAAGGCATGGAGGTACCGGCAGTTTTACTGTCTGGCAACCATGCAGAGATTCGCCGTTGGCGCCTGAAACAGTCGCTGGGCCGTACCTGGCTAAGAAGACCTGAACTTCTGGAAAACCTGGCTCTGACTGAAGAGCAAGCAAGGTTGCTGAAAGCGTTCCAGCTGGAACATCAGCAACAAAACGATGAGGCGGCAGAGTAATCTCCCGCGACTATCAGTTTACCCAGGATAAGAGATTTAATTATGAGCAACATTATCAAGCAAATTGAACAAGAGCAGATGAAACAGGACGTACCTTCCTTCCGCCCGGGTGATTCCGTGGAAGTGAAAGTATGGGTCGTTGAAGGTTCTAAAAAACGTCTGCAGGCATTCGAGGGCGTGGTTATCGCTATCCGTAACCGCGGTCTGCACTCTGCATTCACTGTTCGTAAGATTTCTAACGGCGAAGGCGTTGAGCGTGTCTTCCAGACTCACTCTCCGGTCATCGACAGCATCTCTGTCAAACGCCGTGGTGCTGTGCGTAAAGCCAAACTGTACTACCTGCGTGAGCGTACTGGTAAGTCAGCTCGTATCAAAGAGCGTCTTAACTAAGGTATCGCTAACGCGACATCTAAAAGTTAATAGCAAACAAGGGGTTGGCGTGATGCCAGCCCCTTTTTTTATGGCCTTGTCCACGGATTGACTACGCAGATTTATTTTGTGGTCAGGTGTAGGCATTAAAAAACCCGCCGAAGCGGGTTATAACCAGAGGTTGCCTTGCGAGGCTTTGGCTGTAGCTCGTGAAGGATGGGGCGGGGCGGGGTTTACTTTGCCCGGACACATAATTATGTCCGTCACCGTTTCAAGGGACTTGAAGGTGCAGCCACAGTTAATGTTCTGGCACTGGTTGTATCTTTCCTTTGTGTTTTCGGACAGCTGGACGCTGCTACGGGTATGAGCGGCGTGTAAGCACATCGGGCAGTTCATCATTTCGGATTCGTCCTGTGGTCTTTTCTGCGAATGTTAACTCTAAAATCTCAAAATGGGTAAAATATTTTGCTATTGCATGGATGAATCATCAATTTTCACTTCTAAATCCAGGCTCGTCGTATAGCCACTGTCCGCGCTGAGGCTGTGCGTAAGCGTTGTAACAATCCATTCGCCCGCATCTATCTGCTGCTTGAAGCCGCTCACCTTTACCGGCATTTCGGTGTAGAGATCTGCCCGGCCGCGAGCGAGCTGTATAGAAAATGACGCAACCCCGCGCTGCAGGCGCTCCCACCGCATTTTGGCCGCGCGCTCTGCATTGGCCCGGTTTGCATAGGTACGGCTCAGCACCAGAACGTTTTCATCCGTTCCGATCAGGTAATCGCCCTGTTTGGCTTCTGGCTCTTTTTTCTTTGTCGTCTTTTTCCGCCTGCGCTTTACTTTCGCCACCGGTTTTTTTGTCGGTTCGCGGGTATGCAGCCAGCTGGCAATCACGCCGGTGTAGGCGTCGCGGTCAGCCATGGTAAAGCGGTGGTTGTCGCCGTCCTTGCGTTGAATGGTGATCACAGGCAGCGCCTTACCGCTGGCCGTTTTTCCCTGCCCCTGACGTATGAACAGCAGATTGCCGTTTTTGATAGAGGCTATCGCGCCTGACTGTTTCGCCAGGCGCATCAGAAAGCTGGCGTCTGACTCGTTGGTCTGGTCAAGGTGATCTACGGCCATCTTCGCCACATCATCACCCAGGGCGATCTTCAGCTTGTGGCGGCCTGCAATGTCTTTCACGATTTCGCCCACAGTCGTCTGGTGCCATGATTTTTCACGCTTAGTGTTGAGCGTCTGCCTGAAGTCGGCGCTGCGGGCGCGCAGGGTCAGCCGGTCAGGCGTGCCGGAGTGCTCAATCTCATCCACGATAAAGGTGCCTTTCGGAAAAAGCGCCTCACCCTGCCAGCCGAGCGCGAGCGACAGAGATACGCCCCGGCGAGGCAGCAGCAGCTGGCAGTCTGCGTCGTCCAGCTCGATGTCCAGCTGGTCAGCCTCAAACCCCCGGTTATCCGTGAGCGTCAGGCTCATAAGCCGCTTCTCAATCTTCTGCGTGATATCCGCGCCCTCAAGCGTCAGCCTGAAAGAGGGGGAATTTGCCTGCCCGTTTATCCATTTCGTGGCACTCATGAAAGCAGCCCTCCCATCATGCTGGTAACTTTACCCGCGGCGTCCGTCGCCGCGCCCTTCATGGCTGAGAGCTGATCGCTCAGACTGCCGAACATTTCGCCCAGCGTTTCGTCGGTGCGCTTCAGGGTGAGCGTGAACTCAATGCGCCGGCAGACGCCACTGCTGAAAAACTCCGCTTTGGTCTGGCTCAGGCTCTCGATCACAAACATGCCGTAAATGGTGCCGCTTCCCTCTATCAGCGGCCACGCGCGCCCCAGCTCTGCTATCTGTTCCAGCGCCAGCAGTGACAGCCTGCCGCCGGTAATCTCCGGCAGCAGAACGCCCGAAAGCGTCAGCGTTTCATTATCCGGCCCCAGAAACTGGAGGGACGAGCGCACGCCGACGCGGCTGTTTGACGGAAACCGCCAGCTGCGCTGGATCTGCAGCTCCTGATAAGGGACCGTCTGCAGCATGAAAACGAACATCCCCAGCGTCATCATCATTATTCAATTCCTTCTCTGTCGTGGTAGCTGCTGCGGGCGCGGGCCTTCGCCTGTCGCTCTTTTGCCTCAAGTCTGCGCATAACCTCGTCCGCTACGTCCTGCGCGCTCTGCCCTTGCTGCTGCATGATGGTGATAGAGGCATTAACGGTCACGGGCGACATACTGGCCGCCGGTTGCGGTCGTGCCGCTTCCTGCCGGTATGCCTGCGCGGGCTGGCCCATCGGATGTAGTGGACGCGCAGCCGCTGGCGTTGCGGCCATGCCCATCGCCAGCGCGGCAGAGGCGGCCAGCGCGGCAGTGCGGCGGCGGCTGGTTATGTTGGCCGGGCCGTTCACAATTTCCGGCCCGTTTTCCCCGACGATGCCGAACTGCCCGGACGGAATATGCCCGCCGGTGTCGTACATTCTCGGAAAAGCCGGGAAGCCGCCCGGCGGCAGCGCCACTTTTCCGTCTGCCGTTACCTGCGCCGGGCGTGGTCGTGCTGCCTGCGCCGGCGCGCCTGGCTTGTCATTGCCGGGCTTCAGAAAGTCCGGCAGGTAATCAGTCAGCGAGGACAGCTTGCTTTTGAGCGCATCCCATTTCTGGCTGATGCCTGCCAGCAGGCCATCAATCATCTGCGAGCCAGCTTCCTGAAAGCGCGCGGGCAGCGCCTTCACGTCGGCCACGATTTCATCCCATTTGGTGCTGATGTAGGTGCGGATCGCCGTCCATACATTGCTGACTTTGGTGCTGATGCCATCCCACAGCGCGGCAAACTTCGGCCCCAGCGTGTCCCAGTTCTGCCAGATATATATGGCCCCCATGGCAATCAGCCCGATCACGGCCAGAATGGGGTTCGCCATCATCAGCCGCCCCAGCCACAGCACGCCATTACCGACAAGGCCAATAGCCTTACGCATGAGGCCAAACGAACTAAACGCCTGGAGGCCCGCCTTATTCATAAGTACGCGCATTATCAGCATTGGCCCAAATACTGCTGCAGCTGCCAGCATCACAGCACCTATAGCCGTCGCAGCGATGGCAAAACCTGCTGCCATCTTGAACAGCGCCGCCGTTACCTGCGGGTGCTGTTTCACAAAGCTGCCGAGCGCGCTGGCGAGATCTCCGAGCCAGTCGGCCAGCTGTTTAAGCGCGGGTGCTACAGTTTCCCCAATCGCTGCCAAAGCATTAGTAAACGAGCCGCTGGCTGCGTCCCAGCGGTTAGATAACGTTTTCAGCGAGGCGTCTACGCGCTCGCGCAGGGACGCCTGGTTGTCGAGCTTCGCTGCAGTTTCCCGATAGCCCTCGATCCCCTTGCTGATCATGATGTTCAGCGCCTGCAGGGTTTCAGCGTCATCACCAAACAGCGTATTTAAAACGGACTGGCGCTTGCTGTCGCTGGTGATTTTTTTCAGCTTCGCCAGCTGCGCATACAGATTTTCCAGCCCGGCAAACTGCCCCTTTTTGTTCTGGAAATTCAGCTTTATCCCTGTACCAGCCAATACATCATTCGCGTCGCTGATTTTTTTATTATTGAGCGTTGCCTGAAAAATCTTGCGGTAGGCGTTGCCCGCCGACTCGCCAGGCATGCTGGCCTGATCGGCCATGACCAGCAGTGGCGCGAAGGTTTTCGCAGCAGTGAGCCCTTTCTGGTGAATGATGTCCATGGCGCTGCCGATTTTGGAGAATCCCTGCAGCATGTTTCCCGAATCCACGCCCGCATAAAATCCTTTCTGAATGATGTCGGTGAGCGCCATCATGTCCTTTTCGCTGGTCTGCGTGGCGTCCTGCAGCTTCGCCGCAAACTCCGCCGCGTCGGTCGGGGCCATCTGCAGCTGTACGCCGAGATAGGCCGTCGCCTCACCCAGCCCGCCCAGGATCGCCTGCGCGCTCATGCCCTGGCGGCGAAGCATGGTCATCATGTTCTGAAAGTCTGCCGTGGTGCCGGGCAGCTTGTCGCCCAGGCTCACCGCCAGCCTGTTGATTTTTTCATACTCCGGCAGCACCTTAGCGCCCGGCCCCATCATGGAGGCGGCCAGCTGCGTCGCGGCGTTCTCCGAGTCGGCATAGGCGCGCACCGGGGCCATCAGGGTCGCGCCGGTAGCAACGCCGGTTGCCACCATGCCCGCGCCGTTACCGGCCAGCTTATTGCGCGTCTCGGTCAGCTTTTCATGCCGCGCCTGGATGTCGCGAATCTTCTGCTGGCGCTCGCCGAGCTTGCGCAGCTCTGCCTGCTGGCGCTCGATGGCCCCGGTTGCCGCCTGTGCGTCCGTTTTTAGCCGGCGCTGCGCCTCGCTCAGCTGTTTTGTATCAATGCCCGCCGCGTTCAGCGCCTCACGCTGGCGCTGCACCGAAAGGCGCAAGCCGTTGTAAGTCTGCTGCAGCTGGCTGGCGCGGTTCTTTGCCTGCTCAAGCAGCCGGGCCTGCTGCGCCGTGGGCCTGTTCGTTTCGGTAAACTGCACGGCAAGGCGCGCCGCTTCCTCACGGGCGGCCTTCAGGTTGTTGGCGGTAACGGCAAGCTGTGAGCGGGTTTTGCGGAAACCGTCAATGCGGCCCGCCTGCTCGTTAAGGGATTTCAGGCCGTCTTTGCTGGCCTTCAGCGCAGCCGACAGCTCCTTAGAGCCGTCGCGCGCGCTGCGAAAGGGGCGCGTGATTTTATCCACCGCGCTTAATACCACCTGCAGCCGCAGGTTTGTGTCACTCATCGTCACCGGCTCCGCTACGCTGCATCGCTTTATGCCGCCACTCAAGCACGTCCGTCAGAGACTCCGCGTACATCACCGGCGGCGGCCAGTGAAAAACGGTAGCGATGTCCGCCACCAGATCTTCTACCGTCAGGCTGTCGGGAAAGCTGACAGCGCCGACTTCGGCAACAAAAAAGTGATCACCTCGACCGACAGAGACAGCAGATCGGCGGGGTCCATTTCGTTAATTTCCTGCACGGTCAGCGCCGGGTTCGTGACGCGCGGCAACACGGCCATCATCGCGTTCACGTCCATGTCCATCAGCGCCTGCAGGCGGATGCCGCGCAGCGCCCCGGCCTGCGGTTTGCGCACGGTTACGCTGGTAACTTCGGTTTTGCCGCGCAGAATGGGGGTGTCCAGCTCAACAGCTTTTTCGGTAGTTTTGTCGGTCATGGTTATTTTCCGTTTATACGTTTCAGAGCGGCAGGGCTGCCCCTGCCGGGTTTATCAGAGGCCGAGCGCGTTGCGGTGCGCTTCCATCAGGTCGGTGCCGTCCACGATGTGGATCATGTTCACGAGGTCAATCTCGTAAACCACCTCGCCGTTAATGGTCAGCTTGGCGTAGCTGTTGGTCGCGGACACCTTGGTGGTGCTTGAATCGCCGGTCTTCCACTCGCCGGAATCCAGCTCTTTGTAGCGGCCGCGCGTGACTAGTTCGACCGCCTGCACTTCGCCGGTGTCGTCGCGCTGGATAGAGCCGGTAAAGCGCAGCTGCACGCCGTCCACGGTGGCGGTGCCCAGCTGCTTGAACAGCAGCGCCTCGGTGCCGCCTACCGTGAACTCCGTATCCAGCGCGCCGTCGTCCAGGCCCATGTCGATGTCTACTGCACCGGCCATGCCGCCGCCGCGATACTTCTCAAACTTGCGGGTGACTTTCGGCAGGGTGATGGACTCAACCAGCCCCTGCCAGTTGTTGCCTGCGTTAAACACGTTCAGGTGCTTGAGCTTGCGGGGTAATGCCATGTTTCAGTCTCCTTATGCGCTGACGCGGCTGCTGAAATCGACCAGGTACTGGTCGGTGATGCGCTGGCGCAGCAGCAGGTTTTCCAGCGGTGGCACCGGCGTGTAGTCGTAGTCGATGGTCAGCTTGCCCGCCTTCAGCGTGTCTTTGTCGTTCACGCTTTCATCCAGCCAGCAGTCCGCCCCGATGAGGTAGCCCTGATTCACCAGGCTGCGCAGCTTCGCGCGGATGCTCTCGATGATGTCGCGGGCCAGCGACGGGTTTAGCGGGCCGTCAACGGACCACATCTGCGCCTCGGCCATGGTGTCCATCAGCACCTGCGCGGTGCGGGTGTAACACTCAAACGCAAAAAGCGCGTCGTCGCTCAGGCAGCGGGAACCCCAGAAGCGGAAGCCGTCTTTGCGGATCAGCGTGGTAACGTCGTTCTGGTTCAGCAGGCCCGCGTCCGTCGCCGGATCCTGCAGGTCCCAAAAGACGTCTTTAGAAATGCCGGTGACGCCGTTCACCCCGACGTTTGACAGGGACTTGTGCCAGCCGGTTTGCTCGTCGATTTTGGCGCGCAGACCGAGCGCGCGAGCGGTGGCGTAGGCCGTCGCGTCCGCTTTCAGCACGGTGTCAAAGTTGATGAAGTCAGGCCAGATCAGCATCCCTTCGCGCTGGCTGAAGTTGGCGCGGTAAGCGATGGCTTCCTCTACGCTCTTGCAGCCGTAGGCCGACAGGTAGGCAAAACCGCGCAGGCTCTGCGCCATGCTCAGCAGCTCGGTGGCAACGGCCTGCGTGTCATGTCCCGGCACGCCGAGAATGCGCGGCTTGACGCCACAGACGGCCTGCGCGGCCAGCAGCGCCTTCATGCCGGTGCGCTGGCCGTCGGTCACGCCGCCGATGATGTTAGCGGTGGTTTCCGCCTCGGTTTCGCCCTGCGGCACGCGCACAACGACGGTGACGGGTTTTGCCTGGTCGGCGATGGCGTCCAGCGAGCGGGCCAGCGTGCCGGACTCGCCCGCCTTGCCGCTGGCGGTGAGCACGTCGGTCAGCAGCACCGGGCGGTTGAGCGGAAAGGTTGCCGCGTCGGCGTCGTCGCCGGTGCAGACCAGACCGACGATTGCCGTGCTGACGGTGGTGATAGTTCGGGTGCCCTCGTTGATTTCCTCAACGCGCACGCCGTGGTGATAATCCTGAGCCATGTGGCGGTTCTCCTGTAAAGGGGTTCCGCTATGGTGAAAGGTGGCGGGCGCGGGCGCACCCTGCGGGCATTGTGTGGAAAATCACACAAGGAACAGCGAAAAAAAAGCGCCCCGGCGGGCGCTCATCCTGTCACACCGGGGGCTGCGGCCACTCTTCCGGCGACTGCGCTTCCGCATCCGCACGGCTCAGCAGGACGCGGTATTTCTTCCACGCCGTCAGCTGCGCCTTTTCCTCATCCGTTGCCATATCCAGATCAACCGCATCCTGCAGCATCTGCACTTTTTGCGTTGCCTCGCGCAGACGGGCGGCAAGGATGGCCTGCTTCGCCTGCGTGCTGAGTTCAGGCACCATAGGCGGCCCTTTTACCACCTCGCCGCCGATAAGCTGGCAGTCCTGACCGACCGATTCAAACTGCGCCTGGGTCAGCTCTGCCAGCTCCATGGCGGAATAGTTCTCTGCGTCCGCCTGGCTGAAGGCAATCATCATCCCGACGATGTAGTGATCGGCATTCACCGACACAAAGTAACGCTTCTCAAACGGCAGAATCTGATCCGCCTCGCTCTGCTCAGCTGCTAAATTTTCCTGTTCACTCATGCTCATCACCAGATTGCCAGAAGGTTAACGTTAAGGGCCGAATCGTTGTTGTTATAGATACCGGCGTTGCCCGCGCCGACGCCGGTTGACCATACCGCCGGATCGCCGTTGATGCCGGTTATGAATATGGCCGGCGGGGCCGTAAAGCCTGCCGGGTATGTCCAGATGACGTTGGTTTTTGCCGGAATACTCAGGTTCTGACGGCACCACTGCGCGCCGTTCGGCATCTTCATCCAGGCACCGTTGCCGTTAGTGCCCGCCTGAAACTGACCGTAGGCGACGGCGCTGTTGGCACCCGTACCGCCCGCCACGGCAAAGCCCTGATTTGCATCCCCGCCTTTATAGGCATAGTTTCCCAGCACGAAGTTCAGGCGCGCATTGCTGACAGCGGCGTTTGTTTCACCGTTATTGCGAACGTAAAAATCTGTCTGGTCATTGCCGTTCAGGTTCGCCTTTTTACTCAGCCCGTCATTCAGCAGCGAAACCGGCACGGCGGCGTTGCTATCCGTCGGCGCACTCAGCACCAGAAACTTTTGCGTCGCAGAACCGCCCAGCAGGGCGCGCAGTGCCAGCGCGGTGTTCATCTGCCCGCGATTGACAGCATGGCCGTCAAGCGTGGCGTCTTTGACGGAAAACTGCTGATTGACGTTGCCCGCAAGCAGCGCGCGTGCGGCCAGCTGATTCGTCATTGTGGTAGCAAAGTTCGGGTCGTTGCCCAGCGCGGCGGCCAGCTCGTTCAGCGTGTCCAGCGCCTCCGGGGAGGACGCGACCAGCTGCGCGATGGCCGCCTGCACAAAGGCGGTCGTGGCAAGCAGCGTTGAGTTGTTACCCGTCGCTGGCGTCGGGGCTTTGGGCGTGCCGGTAAACAGCGGGCTGTCTTTGGGCGCATACTGCTTGTGCGGGTCCGCCGCTGCAATATGCTTTGCCATCAGGTCGTCCGCGTACTGCCTGACCTCGATCACGGCCTGGCTCACCTTGCTGTCAACATACTGCCGCGTTGCCAGCACCACGGCCGGATCAATCTTCAGGGTGATAGCATCCGTGCTGTTCACGATGATGAGCATCCGCACGGTCTGCGTGCGGCCGCTGCCTTCCTGCAGGGCGGGCTTGTAGGTTTCCGGCGTGTTACAGACCGCAATCAGCGTCCCCTCCGCATCAAACAGGCCCATTTCCCGGATCCAGAATCCGCCTTCCGTTTCGGGGATCACCTGCTCGGCAATCACCTGGCTGGCGTTGGTGGCATCGATACTCAGCGTATTGATGGCCGCCCGGCGCACCTCGTTTACCAGCTTTGTCTGGCTGGCGTTCGGCGTGGGCAGCGTGCCGCCGCCGTCGCCCACGGCCATCTGCGTGATATTCAGTTTTGTGCCGAGCGCGGCGGCGTTGGCAATTTTCGCCGCGCCGAGGTTGGTCACGATTGCGTAAAATTTTTGTGTCATTGTCCGACTTCCATCAGGTCGATAACGTGAACCGCCGCGCCCGCATACGTCGGGCCGCTGACGGAAAGAATTTCCGGGGTGTACGGGTAAATCGAGAGATCGTCACCGTCGTAGCTCGCGGCGGCTATGCGCGTTTCGCCGCTCACCTGCAGGTTGATGGACATGCCCAGCAGGTGACGGCTGCAGGGTTTGGCGTCACTGATGAGCCGCTCCAGCTCCTGATAGGTTTCCTCCGTAATACCCTGGTCCTGCACGCCGATGTCCAGGCGAAACGTGCCGGGCGCTTCCCCGGTTTTCCACCACTCAATAACGCGGATCAGGAACCCGAACGGCTCCACCACGCGCCGGATAGCGCTGATGGTTCCCTTATGCTGATGAATATAAAACGCATCGAGCACCACCTGCCGCTTGACGCCTTCCGCCCAGCCTTCGTCCCATCGGTCCACCGAAAACGCCCAGGCGAGATACGGCAGAAAGCTGACCGGGCAGGTTTCCGGGTTCCACAAGTCGCGCAGGGGCACGTTCAGGCCGGTAATGCCGCTGCAGGCTTCCGCCAGGCGGCGCTCCAGCGCGGACGAGCCGGAGGGCATCAGGCTGCTGTTGCTCATGTCAGCACCTCGTCAGCCGCCACCGAAATGTCCGTGCCGGTGCAGTTACCCGCCGCCGTGCGGTCCAGGATGATGTCCGCCGCCGGTTCGAGCATCTCCACCCAGTCCACGCCGGGCACGCGCAGCACCGCCCCGTAGGACTCGCGGCGCACGCTGCGGCCCAGCTTTTTCTGTTCGGTGAGGTAAGCGGCCAGCTGCGCGTTTGCCGCCTCCAGGCAGGGACCGGCCGCCACGCCATCAAACAGGTGCAGCTTTGCCTTCACGCTGTAGTCATGAATGGTCGCGCCCTGCACGGTGACGCGGTCCGCTACGGGCCGCACCGTTTCCGCGTTCAGCGCGGTGTTCACTGTAGCCAGTAAATCCTCTGCCGCTTCGCCGTTGCCTTCACGGCTCAGGACGGTGATCACGACGCTGGCCGGTGACGGGCTGGTTGCCGACACGTCCTGCACGCGCCCGTCCGCGCTCTTTGCGTGAAACTCATAGGCCGCCGTCGGCCCGGCCACGCTCAGCCCCTCAAACGCCTCCGGCACGCGCACGCGCAGGGCATCGTCGGTTTCCATCACGGCATCGACCGGCGGCACCGCGTCAGGGTCAGCCGGGGTCACGGTCAGGCGCTGGACGTTATAGCTTGCGGCCAGCTGGTCCAGATCGCTGCCGAGCGCGTACGCCACCATGACCGCCTGCGCCGCCTCGTTGATGCGCTGGCGCAGCAGGATTTCCCGGTAGGTGTTTTCCTGCAGCGTCTTCACCATCGGATCGGATTCCAGCGCCAGCACGCGGCGCACCGCCGCCTGCTCCTCCGTCGGGTAGAGCGCGATCAGCGCTTCTTTGCGCTCGGTCAGCAGGGTTTCAAAGTCCGGCACCTCAATCACTTCAGGCGCGGGCAGCTGGGAAAGGTCAATTACTGCCACTGTTCACCCCCGTTGAAACAGACATGGCAACCGGCGAGCCGTCATCCCGCTGGCCGGTCAGTTCAACCACCATTGAGCCGTCAAAGGCGCTGGTAATGTTGACGGTGTTCAGCCTGATGCGCGGCTCCCAGCGGCTTAGCGCGGTATACACCGCCGCCATCACCTGCAGGCGGATCACGTCGTTCTGCGGCTGGTCAATCAGCACCGACAGCAGCGAGCCGTAATCCCGGCGCTGCAGGCGGCTGCCTTCCGGCGTCATCAGGATGTCCCGCACGCTCTGGCGGATATGGTCGATGTCGGTGATCGCCTCGCCGGTGTCGCGGTTCATGCCGAGATACATCATTGCGGACCTCCTGACATATCGCTGCCGGACTTCACGCCGCCGTGCTGATGGGTATGCACCACGACGCCGTTTGAACTCATGCCGCCGCCGCCCTGCGTCACCGCACCGTTCATCACGGTTTCGCTGTTGATCCGGGTCTGGTCAGCGTCCACGCCAAACTGCTCAGTGATGAGCTGGATCCCGTCGGCCGCCTCTATGCGCACGCTTTTGATGTTCTTTATCAGCAGCTGGCCGGTTTCCGGCTCGTACTGAAACCAGCCGCCGTCCTGAAACACGGTTGTGGCTCCGTTTTCTGAATAGTCCGGCGGCGGAAAGGCGTCGGAATAGATGGCGGGCAGCGCAAACGCGGTTTCGAGATTGCCGCCCAGGCTCAGCAGCACAACCTGCTCGCCGATGGTGGGTTTCCACCATGTGCGGGTGTTACCGGCGCGCAGGGTGAGCCAGTTAATCCAGTTGGTTTCGATGTCGCCCGTTTTCACCCGGCACAGCCAGTTCACCGGGTCCACCTCGGACACGGTGCCGGTGCGGATCAGGTTGGTGATAAGGCGCATGATTTCGGTCAGTTGTGTGTTCATTCATCAAAAATGTATTATTTGATTCTGCTAGTCATTCAGTTACTTTTGTGACAGCAATGACACAATGATGTATTTTGCGAGGTTAGTTTATGAATATGTTTGATATGTTTATGGAAAAATTAAAAAGTGAAGGCGATCCTGATAAAATCAACCCCGAAGAATTTGAGAGGCAATTTAGTAAATTCATTGATTCTAGTGCAGAATTATTACACAAACTTTTTTTGGATAACGCAGCTGAACATCTTAACTCTAAGGCAGCGGATGAAAAAGAATTTATAAAAAATCATCATTTAATATGGGGTGAAGGGCTAAATAAACTTGAGGTTTTAATTGATATCTGCATTGATGCAGGCTCCAACTTTAACAAGGAAAGGAAAAGAGGTGAGTGTCAAAATGAGGATTTCCTACTACAAGTATTGGTAAGGTTACATGCAAAGTGCTGCGCAATAGCAAATGAAATTTTATTTTTATTGAAAGGCGGATATGCTGATGCTGCTCAAGCAAGGTGGAGAGCACTGCATGAAACGAATGTCACTTTACGTTTTATATCGAAGCATGGAGCAGACTGCGCTGAAAGATTTATTGATCATGAAATAATAGATTCATATAACGGAATGAAGATTCATAAAAAATATGAGCATAGGCTACAGGCAAAAGGGCCAACATTAGATGAAGTGGAAGCTATAACGCATGCCTATAAAAAAGTAATAAAAAAATATGGCCGAGATTTTGAGCATCAGTATGGATGGATTTCCGTTTACTTCCCAGGCAATAACAAGCCCGGCTTTCAAAGCATGGAAAAAGATGTAGCCCTTGACCATATGAGGCCATACTTCAAATGGGCAAGCCAAAACATTCACACTAGTTTTAAAACCATAACCAAGGCTTTAACCTTGCCAGAATTCAATCCCGAAATTATAAATGTCGGCCCGAGCAACTATGGGTTAGTAGACCCAGCTCACTCAACTGCTCTAAGTTTAGCACAAGCAACATCATTTCTATTGATGTTCGCATCTGATACAGAAAGCGTGGTTTTAATGAAGGTATTAATGCTCTTATCAGATGACATTGGATTATGCTTTCTCAAAATTTCAAATTCTATTCAGGAAGAGTAATCATGAATTATCTATTTTTTTCTCAAGAGATAATGCAATGAACTACGTTAGCCATTTTATTAAATGAATTTTTAAGGCGGTTTCAACCTCATTATTAATTCCAATTAATGGGCGCTCTGTATATTTAACTTGCATACCGTGTCGGTTTACTTTATCACGCAGGCCATAGTGATGTACGCGAGCAAGTCGTTGCACAGCAGATGTAAAGGCTATTTCAGCCTGATCCGTATTTGTCCAGGTCTTGAGGTATTTTGCAGTCTTGAGCTTTGCAAACATCTTGCGCCGGATGCGGCCTGGCTTCGTGCGGGCCGTGGCGCGGCGGGGTTCCCATGCGGTGCCGTCCGGGGCGCGCTGCGCCGTGATGTTCGCCTGCTGAATGCGGCGCACGTCGCGCGCGACCTCGCGCAGCATCCTTTTTCTGGCCGACGGTTCAAGCTGCGCCAGCAGCGCATCCAGCCAGGCGTCAACCTCATGCAGTTCAGCCATGGCGCGCCGTCCAGAACTCCTCCGGCACGTCCGGCTCCGGTATGGCCTCGACCGTCATTTTCCCGTCCACCTCCCGCGCCAGCACCCGCTCGGTCAGCTTCAGATTCATGCTGATGTCGCAGCGGTCATTGCCGAGGATGTCGGCTTCAAAGGTAAAGAGCTTTTCCCGCTCGCCGGGGTTCTGCAGGGCGTCCGGCTGATTCTCCCGCAGCCAGAACATGACCGGGGCCATCAGCAGGTTCTGGTCGCCGCTAAAGTCGGTAATCACCACGTTCAGGGTGTAGCGGTATTCCCATGAGATCGACGCGGCGGACGTGGCGACCAGCGCGCCGTTATCCACGAACAGGTGCAGCCGGTCGGGATTGTCCGCTACGTAGGGCACGGCCTTATTCAGGGCGTTTCGCAATGACTGCGGCTTGTTCATCGTCTTTTTCCTGACAGCTGATAATGGTATCGACCTTGTCCGCGCACGCCGCCCAGGCGGCCTCGGTTTCATCCAGCAGGGTATTCAGGTCGCCGTTACTTCGCGGCGCGGCCGGGTCCAGCTGGCAGCGGGTGATTTTGGGACAGCCACTCACGGTAAGATTCACCTCCGGCGAGGGCCGGTCGCTGGCGCAGCCGGACAACAGGATCAGGCAGAGGGGAATCAGCCCAGCGGCGCAGGTCTTCATTTTCACGTTTAAGCTCCTCAATGGTGCGTTGCCGGTCGCGCAGCAGCCTGCCGTTTTGCTCGGCGGCGGCATAAAGCTGCGTCTGCGCCTGGCTGTTCGTCTGCGTAAGAATATTCAGGGCGATCAGCTGGCCGTTCTTCTGCGACAGCTTTTTGCCCTGGTCTGCAATCGCCGCCTGCTGCGTGCTGATGGTGTGGTGCGCATTGCTGAGCCGCCATGACTGCACGCCGAGCGCGACCAGCATGAGAAGGGCAAGCGCTGCTGCCAGCAGCACCCGCCTCACGCGCCCGCTCCCCTGAGACACCACGCCATTTCACGCTGGCGGCGGTTATCCAGTCCCTGATTAAATACGCCTTTTACGTACACCCAGCGCGGCAGCTGTTCGCAGGCCTCACGCCATCGCCCCAGCTTCAGCAGCGCCACCATGGTTGAACCGCAGGCGTTGCCGGTGCCGACGTTAAACGCCAGCGACACCAGCGCGTCATAAACCTGCTGCGGCATAGATACCGCCACGCAGCGCGCCAGTGCCGCCTCGACGCGTAACACGTTGGTGATAAAGTTGCCCGCCGCCTGCCGCTCGGTGATGGTTTTCCCCGGCACCACGCCGCGCGTGTTGCCGATCCCGTCTGTCCAGACTCCGGCGCTGCACTGATACGCCTGCAGGCGACAGCCCTCATAGTCCGCGATGAGCTTCAGCCCCTCCACGGAGGTGTGCAGCTGCTGAAAGCCGGGCAGCGTGGCGGCCAGCGCCAGCACCACGCCCACGGCGCAGCGCTTAACGGTTTGCAGATTCATATTCCTCCCGCGTGATGCGCCCACTTGCCAGCAGCAGATAGGTTTTGCGTTTGTAGTACCAGCTGATCACCGCCATCAGAATGCCGATAAGCAGGCCAGCCACGGTTGAAATGTCTTTCAGCGACATGTCGCCCAGCCACGCCATACCCACGGCGATAAACCAGACGATCCCGGCGCGAATGCGTTCCCACATAGTTCAGTCCCAAAGCTGGACGGCCTGCACGGTTGCCGTCGTCGTCACGTCCGGCAATTCCACCTCCAGCCCGTGCGGCAGGATGGGGCCGTACTCAGACAGTCCCGGATTCGCCCGTATAACCTGCTCGGTCATGCCCTGCGTGCGCCCGTAGTGACGCCAGCAGATCGCGTCCACCGTGTCGTACTGCTGCGCACGCACTTTCATCAGATAAGCTCCACGGTGCTGTGCGGCAGGCTCTGCACGCGGCTGATGGCCCAGCGCGCATCCCGCCACAGGTCGCCGGTCGTATCGGCCAGCTCCTCGCCGCGCTTCGCCGCAGCGGCGGTCGCGTCAAAGTCCTGATAGCGCTCGTTAAGCACCGCACGGGTCCAGCACCACACCGCGTTAAAGTAGTGATGCAGGCGCACGCTCTCACCGGCCAGCTTCTCGGCCGGTACGTCGGCCAGGGTGTTGAACCCGCGCAGCTCCTGCCGCTCGCGCCATGAATAAAGCTCGGTGTTGACCTCCGCCATCGCGGTGAGCACCACCTGCTTTAAGCGCTCCGGCGTCACGGTGCCGTCTACGCGCATTGCGGCTCTGAATTTCGCCAGATCGACGTCCGGCCAGAACGAGTTGTTGGGGATAACTTCCGGCGTTCCCGCCGCCTTCTGGGGCGCTACAAATTCCATAGCCTTGATACTCCTGAAAAGGTTGGGCGGTGGACGGGGTTTTGATAAGGCTCAGCCTGTCGCCACCCCGTGCCGCCCCGCGCGTGGGCACGTCCGGTTATCAGCTGGCGTTGCGGATTTTCCGCTCCAGCTGCTCAATGTCTTTTTTCACCCCGCATTTCTCGTCCAGCAGCAGGGCGTGTTTCAGGTGATTAAGCGCAGAGGCCGGGTTGCTGTCCGTCATCACCCATCCCACCGACTTGTGCAGGCGGGCGCGAGACTGATCGGGCATGTCGTGTGCGTCTACCACCTCCAGCGTTTCCAGCAGCAGGGCCGGATCAAAGGGCGTTTTTGCCAGCACGGCAGCCTTTGCCGCGTCTGCTATCTCTTCGGCCAGCACCGTTGCCGTGGTGCGATTCCCCAGCGGCATTACCCAACCGTGCTTAAGCGCATGGCGGCCAATAGAGAGCGCACCGGCATAATCCCCAGCGTCAATGCGCCAGAGCATCACGTACATCAGCACGTCATCCTGTTGCGCGCCGTCAGCGCTCAGCACGCCCTCAGCCCAGGCGGCGTACTTTGGCAGCACCTCCACCTTGATTTCGGCTTTTCTGACATTGGACTGAATGCCCTTGAGGCGGCGGCGGTCCTCACCCAGCTGCAGCAGCATCAGGTCATAGCCTTTTGCGCTGCGACCGGTGCCGCCCGACCGGGCGGCCTCCTGTGCCTGAATAAAGCGCGTATGTGCGCGAAAAGGGTTAGTCACGGGTTACGCTCCGGCGTTGGTGTCAGGTTCAGCCTCAGCGCTGCCGGTCGCATCATCTGCGCCGCTCATGGACTTCACGACGCTGGCCGCCACGGCTGCGATGCGTGCGATTTCGGCTTCGCTCATTTCGCCTGGTTCTTTTTCCGGCTCCTGTTCCAGCAGCTCGATGTTTTCCACCAGGCAGGTGCAGTCGTAGTCCTCGACTACGTAAGCCTCGTTGACCGACTCAAGGTTTTCGATGCGATCGCGCTTCGGATTGTCGATGATGGAGCGGCGACGGGTGTCCTCCTGCCAGTAAATCGACAGGTTATCCAGGCGGGTAATCAGCAGCGCATTCGCCGGGAAGTACGGCGCGCGGACCGCCTGCAGGCCGCCGATGCGCTTCTGGCTGATGATCAGGTCAGCCGCCAGCGCTTCGGTGTTGGGCTGGCTCTGATTGACCAGCGGGAAATACTTGTCTGCCAGCAGCTGGCGTCCGCAGATCACCACCAGTTCGGTGTCATCCTGATACTGCACGCCGATTTTTTCCGATACCGCTCCCATCACCACAGCGTCCAGGTTACGGAACAGGCCGCCTTTACCCACGGTGATTTTGTCCGACACTACCTTGCCGCTGTCGTCAATGTGCTGACCGAGCACCTGCGAGGGTTTTTCCTGACGGATTTTTTCCAGCCAGCCAATATTCACGTCCTGCAGCAGCGGGTTCTGCACGCGGTTGGATGTTTTCTCACGCTTGATGCCGTTAAAGCCGATCATGATGCGGTCCAGCGCCTGTCGTTTCACGATGGCGTCACGGATGCGCACCTGGAAATCGCTGAACTTCGCCCACATGTCCAGCTTCGAATAAGGCAGCGCCGTGTCAAAGTTGGTCTGCGTGCACTTGTAACCGTCGCCGTCGATGTAGGTCGGATCGGTCGGCTCACGCTCCTGCACGGTGGTGTCGGTGGTGCCCGCAATGGTGGTGCCAATCCCCAGCCCCAGCCGTTCGCCGCTCTGCTCACTGACCGGCATGATGTTAATGGCCTGCAGGAACGCGGACGATTCCTGAATTTTGCTTTCCAGCGTCTGCGACACAGACGGCTCAATGGTGAATTTGCTGTTCAGCGCGGACAGGTCGATTTTGTTGATTTCTGCCAGCACCGACATGTAAGCATTCAGCTTGAAACGGGTAGTATTTTTCATCGATTTGCTTTCTCAGTTCGTTAATAGGGTTTGCCGCCGCTTTATCAGCAGTCGGTGCGCACTTCGCCGCTGCTGCTGTTACCTGGCGTGCGCGGGCGGAACTGCTGACGGCCATCTTCCCGGCTCAGCTGCAGCTGCAGCTCGCTGAAGTCCGCCTGGAGCTGTTCGCGCTTTGCGGCTTCCTCACCCAGAGCTGTGCTGAAGTGCGATTTCAGGCTACTGGCCTGCTCGCTCAGTGCCGCCTCAATGCGCGCGCTGAAGTCCTGCTGCTCGGTGGCAATCAGCTCAACGGCCTGATGCACGTCGCTGAAGCGGGCCGCATCGGTCTGCTGCTGCTTGCTGAACATGGCTTTAATGCGAGTAAACAGGGCGGGCTTTTCATCAGCCACGTCCTCAAACTCGATCGCGGTTTCGGTGGCTTCGGTAAAGAGGTTGTCAGGGTGCTGCTTGCGATTTGCCAGCGGGTTCGCTCCGGCGCTGGCGCTGAACTGCAGCATTTCGGTGCCGAGACTGGCCGGATCGTCAGTAATGGCCAGGCCAATCAGATAAGCCTCGCCGGTGTCCGCGAATTCCGGGCGGATTTCCATGGAGGTAAAAATCTTCTGCATGTTGCCGGTCAGCGTGACCAGCTCATCCGTCGGGTTGATAAGTGCATACAGCCCCAGCTTGCCCTTCAGCGGGCCGTCGCTGATTTCTTCGGCGTCCAGCGCTTCCACTACGCCAAAGCGACGAAACGGGCTGTCGGGCGTATAACCCTTGATGTGCTCCATGTTGATCACGGCGGTGTACAGCTCCGGGCTGTAATTTGCCGCCATCTGCTCAAGCCAGCTGCGCTCGATGGTGCGTCCGTCCGTAGTGGCACCTTCCACCCCGATACGAAAACGCTTTGCTTTTTTTGCCATTGTCCAGGCTCCATTCAGAAAAACTCTGTGAGGCCTTATGTTTGCGGCGGGAGGGGTATCGAAACAACGCGGGGACATTGTGCGGAAAACTACACAATGAGGTGCTGCGGAAAAGGGAGCGCGGGGGCCGTATTTTGGCTGCATGAACATGACACCCGCCCCCGAAGACCTCGATCCCCGCAGGCAGGCTTTGCTTCTGTACTTTCAGGGATACCGTATCGCCCGCATTGCTGAAATGCTGGGAGAGAAACCCGCAACCGTTCACAGCTGGAAGAAGCGCGACAGGTGGGGCGACTATGGCCCGCTTGATCAGATGCAGCTCACCACCGCCGCACGCTACTGCCAGCTCATCATGAAGGAGACGAAGGAAGGCAGAGACTTCAAGGAAATTGACCTGCTGGCGCGCCAGTCCGAGCGCCACGCCCGTATCGGCAAGTTCAGCAACGGCGGGAACGAAGCGGACCTGAACCCGAAGGTGGCAAACCGAAACAGCGGCCCCCGCAAGCCCCCAGAAAAGAACGTATTCACCGACGAACAGATCGAAAAGCTGCAGGAGGTTTTTCACGGCTCGATGTTCGGCTATCAGCGCCAGTGGTGGGAAGCCGGAAATAAATATGCCGTCCGCAACCTGCTGAAGTCGCGCCAGATTGGGGCCACCTTCTTTTTTGCCCGCGAGGCGCTGATCGACGCGCTGACCACCGGGCGAAACCAGATTTTCCTGTCGGCCAGCAAGGCGCAGGCATACGTCTTCAAGCAGTACATTATTGAGTTTGCTCGCGAGGTGGACGTAGACCTGAAGGGCGACCCCATGACGCTCGGCAACGGCGCGTGCCTGTATTTCCTCGGCACCAACGCCCGCACCGCGCAGAGCTATCACGGCAACCTTTACCTGGATGAATATTTCTGGATCCCGAAGTTTCAGGAGCTGCAGAAAGTGGCGTCAGGCATGGCGCTGCACAAGAAATGGCGTGAAACTTACTTTTCCACGCCGTCCAGCCTGACGCACAGCGCGTATCCGTTCTGGTCCGGCGCGCAGTTCAACAAGGGCCGGGCCAAAGCTGACCGGGTTGACATCAATCTGAGCCATCAGTCACTGGCTGCCGGTCGCCTCTGTGAAGACGGTCAGTTTCGCCAGATTGTTACGGTTGAAGATGCTGTGCGCGGCGGCTGCGATCTGTTTGACCTGGAGCAGCTGCGCACGCGCTACAGCCCGGAAGACTATCAGAACCTGCTGATGTGCGTCTTCATGGACGATCTGGCCTCGGTGTTCCAGCTGGCGATGCTGCAGAAATGCATGGTGGACAGCTGGGAGGTCTGGTCCGACTTTGAAGCGCTGGCGCTGCGCCCGTTTGGCTGGAAAGAGGTCTGGATCGGTTATGACCCGGCGAAGGGGACGCAGAACGGCGACAGCGCCGGGTGCGTGGTTATGGCCCCGCCTGCCGTACCGGGCGGTAAGTTCCGCATCCTTGAGCGGCACCAGTGGCGCGGGATGGACTTCCGGGCGCAGGCCGACGCCATCAGGACGCTGACCCAGCAGTATAACGTCACCTATATCGGCATCGACTCCACCGGCGTCGGCCTCGGCGTATACGAGAACGTCAAAGCCTTTTTCCCGCAGGTGAAAGAGTTTGTTTATAACCCGAACGTCAAAAACGCCCTAGTGCTGAAGGCTTACGACACCATCGCCAGCGGGCGACTAGAGTTTGACGCCAGCCACCTCGACATCGCGCAGTCATTCATGTCTATCCGCAAGGCCACCACGCCCAGCGGCAACCGTCCGACCTATGAAACCAGCCGCAGCGAGGAAGTGAGCCACGGCGATTTAGCCTGGGCGACCATGCACGCGCTGGCAAACGAGCCGCTGCAGGGACAGGCGGCACACACGCAGAACATTGTGGAGATTTACTAAATGAGCAAACGCAGGAACCGCACCCGCACGCAGCCCGTGCAGCAGCCGGAAAACATGACCAGCGGCGCAGCGTCGGAGGCGTTTACCTTTGGCGACCCGATCCCGGTACTGGACCGCCGCGAACTGCTGGACTACGTGGAATGCGTGGTAAATGAACGCTGGTATGAGCCGCCGGTAAGCGTTGACGGGCTGGCGCGCACGTTCCGCGCCGCCGTTCACCACAGCTCACCCATCAGCGTAAAGTGCAACATTCTAGCGAGCACCTTTATCCCACACCCGCTGCTGAGTCAGCAGGCGTTTACCCGCTTTGCGATGGATTATCTTATTTTTGCGAATGCTTACCTGGAGAAGCGAACCAGCCGCCTCGGCAACACAATTAAGCTGGAGCCAGCGCTGGCGAAGTTTACCCGGCGCGGCCTTGACCTTGATACGTACTGGTATGCGCATTACGGCATCAACGCTGAACCCTATGAGTTTGCGAAGGGCAGCGTCTTTCACCTGATGGAGCCGGACATTAATCAGGAAATTTACGGCGTACCGGGGTATCTTTCGGCCATCCCTTCCGCGCTGCTGAATGAGTCGGCCACGCTGTTCCGCCGCAAGTATTATATTAATGGCAGTCACGCAGGCTTTATCATGTACATGACCGACCCGGCGCAGAGCCAGCAGGACGTAGACAATATCCGCAGCGCCATGAAGAACGCAAAGGGCCCTGGCAACTTCCGCAACCTCTTTATGTACAGCCCGAACGGGAAAAAGGACGGCCTTCAGATCATCCCGCTGTCAGAGGTAGCGGCGAAGGATGAGTTTCTGAACATCAAGAACGTGAGCCGCGACGATATGCTCGCCGTTCACCGCGTGCCGCCGCAGCTGATGGGCATAATCCCGAACAATACCGGCGGGTTCGGTGACATAGAGAAGGCCAGCAAAGTGTTTGTGCGCAATGAATTAATGCCTTTACAAAAGCGCTTTGAAGAGTTAAATGATTGGCTAGGTGATGAAATAATAAAGTTTATTCCTTATAAGCTTGAATAGATTATCAAACATAGTTAAATGGAATGGGTGCATCATTATATACGAACGTTTAATTTCCCCCGTAATATAGTTTACGGGGATTAAATTAATAGCCGTAAGGTTTTGGAAGGGTAGAGACGTCGCTATCGTAAATGACTTTAACATGAGGAAAGCGACTCATCCAATTCAAGAAAGTTTTAGGCATCTTTCCTTTCCATTCTTGTACATTTGTAAAATACCTAATTGATTCATGTTTAAGATAAGCCACCCATAACTCTCCTTCTGAGCCAAAGATAACTGCTCCTTCCATGTCTGTGTATAATCCACGCACCCCCCCTTCATAAGCTCTACCAATAAAACTATCTAAATTATCTCTATCTCCAATTCCTTCCATAACACTCTTAAATTCAAAGTAATGATGGCCCATTAATTGATATAAACGCTGGAGATCCATTTCATTGGCGAACCCAAAGGAAAATAGATGGTCTTCTTCGCACCGGAGCTCACAATTGAATGTCACTCCCATGCCACGCCAGTGTTGGCAACTAACAGTTTCATTGATTTTTATGTATCTTTTTCCCTCAAAAATGCTACGTCTAAAACTTAATTCACCAAAACCAGTTCCAGCGGATTCTCTTATGCGCGCATATGCAGAATCTCTTGAAACAAAGACAGCTTCTCCAGTTATCGCTCCAGAATGTGTTCCATTCATGACATTAAGATCAAACAAGAACCCATTAGAAGAAGTTTCTCTTATAAATAACTTACCACCATAGCTTCTTCTTTGCTCCGAAAACCATTCCCCCCACCAAATTAAGGCATCTTGGCCAGATGATATAGAACCTAATTTTGAATCGTTAAGAGACTCCTTTAAAGCTGATTCAATCCTGCCTTGAAGTTGACCTTTAGCTTCTGACTTAGAAATGATGGAGGGATCAACTGAATATGCTATTACTCTTCTTCCTCTAAGATCAAAAGGAAGCTCTTCGGGTGAGCCATAAAATGTGTTTTGAATCATTATTACCCTATCCCAACCCAATTGAGATACTGCATAACCTAATTCAATCAGAACGTTCGGGTTTGCTGTTTTCCTTCCTGATAGATGTGCGTTTATTATTGAAACGTCTGCAACAAAAATATCTGCCAGTGAAATCTTATTAAATATACTTTCACTAATGGATGGCGAACCTTGTAGCCCACTTGTATCTCTATCTAAAACAGGGGCTATGCTTTCATCATCATCTTTTTTTATTGCTTTCATTGCTTTTTTTAGAGCATCTTCAATTAAATTTCTATTAGTCTTTGAATCAAGATCTGACTGCCATGAGTAAAAAACTGTCCTTTGCATTTTTAGTTGCCTCTGATTGATGAGAAGAAACAATATCCAAAACTTGTGAGATTTAGAAACGAATTAAACACATCTAGCGCGCGCTCGTACCCCCGCCACGCCTGCCCGCTTTATGTAGTGGTTTTCATGCAGGTGCATGACATAAGCAAAAGCCCGTCACTACTGGCGGGCCGGGGCATAAACGATCCTTTCGGGATCATGCGAATTCATGCGGCATAGTCATGCACTGCCGGGCAACTTCAAAACAGGGGCAACTGGTGATCAGGTTCTGGCTCTGGCGCTTCAGCTCTGAGCCTGGTGAAATCCATGACAAGCAGAAGAGCCTCCCGATAAGTCAGGGGAAACGGCCGGCCAAAGATAAACGCATTTTCGAAAGTCTGCCCCAGCCAGAAACCGCCGCCGGACTCGCGCGACCGTTGAAACATAACCCATCCACCGGGACGGAAATAGGGGAGGGCTTCACCACGGTAAACAATTTGAAATTCAGAGTCGCGTCCACCCATAACCTAACGCCTCGCGCGCTCGTTGTTCAACCCTGCTGCCGTCAAAATCGAGCTTTTGACGTCTGCGCGGTTATCAGTGCAGCCAGCTGTCATCTTCCCAGACGTTCTGGAGAAGATCATTCACTCGTCGCCTGTCCTCATCAATTTTGAGGCCGGGCATTTCTATTCTGGTGTGGCTACCCTGACGAACTCGCACCACAGCATCAGGAAACAGCGCAACTACGCGTCTGTTAACTTCTGCATGGAAAGCATCAAGGACCGGCTGGCTTATTTTGTGGTTTTTATCGAGCATGATTTCAATTCGCATCGCAATCTCCTTATTCAGCAGCGTAGAAGATTTCCTCATCAGCATCCTGACGAGTTTCTGAGTTTGCCAATTCGGCAATAATGGTGAGTGCCAGTTTCAGGTCAGACGGCTTGCAGTTAGCAATCAGCGAAACCTCCGCAATAAACTGCATGCACGCCATTTTTTTATGCATCTGGCTTGATTCCTGAGGCGTCATTTTCCCTCCCCAAATTTTACTGTGTATTTATACAGTAGCACAGCATTTATAAGTAGAGAAAGAAAAATGTCTGAGCCAGATCCTTTTTTTATCTGGCTGATACGCAACAACTTTCCTTTTCTGCTCAAGCTATGCACGGATGAGCTCAACACATAATATTCAGACTATCAGTAGCCCGCTAATCATTAAATTTAGCCCATTATTGATTGTTTTTTGCTCGTGAAATCTGCGCCAGACGGTTAAAGCGTTCCAATGCGCTTGGCTTTTTTGGCTCCATTTTTGGGCGGAACAGTTCGCCATAAGCCGAGCTGCGGAACAGGCGGCCGGCGATCTTGGTCTGCGTGCCGCCAATCAGGCGCACGGCCAGACCGCGGCTGATGGTTTCACCGCATAATTCCTTCACCTGGCCTATCACGTTGTCGCATGCGGCCTCGATTTTGTCCGACCGCCTTAGCTGCAGGTGCCGCTTTTCTGGCTCCTGCATCCTGATCCGGCTCAGCAGCTGCCGTCTCTCTCGTCTGCTCATGCCGTCCAGGTCGATATTTTCGAAACTTTCCGGCGGGTTCGAATCCTCAGATCTCAACCCCCCCGTACAGTTATTGACAGAACTCCGAGAGGACGCGGACGCGTCCTTAAATTCAAAACCCAAATCAACGGCACGTTTCGGCACAATCTTCCACTGCGCCAGACGGGTGAGGATCGGGGTGTCTTCGCCAACTTCCGTTGCGTAAACGCCCTTGATGCGCACGGTTTCCTCGCCGTACTCGTTCACGTCTTCGCTGGCCTGATACCAGGTGCGCACGGCCAGCTCGTCACGGCGCACGAACGGCCCGCCCTGTGCGTTAACGTATCCGGCCCAGTCTCCCGCATCGGCGGCGTCATGCGCGGCCGCAAATTCAACGCTGAGGCCGTGGGCTGTTTCGCTGTCTGCCATGCGGCGCAGCTCGCGGTAAACCGTCACCGGCGCGCCGCCCACAAACTGGAATTGACGGATGTGCCAGCGGGCAGCCCAGGCGGAAACGGCCGAGGCGGTTTCCTTCAGGTCTTTGCCGCTTTCGTCGTCAGTCTCGTCGTCCAGCGCGTATCCGTCGATGTTTTTGGAAATGTACTTCGCGACGTAGCCCGTCGCGCTGCCCTTCTCCGGATCGATAGCCTCGGCGTGAAAGCGGGCCTTGCGGGCCTTGTCGGTCGTCAGCTCGTCGCTGTCCTCCTGCCAGGCGTAGTCGCGCATAATCTCGCGCACGCGTTCAACCTGTTCAGGACGCATAAACATCAGCATGTGCCAGTGCGGGGTCGCGTCGTGATGGGGCTCGGCAACGCGGATCCCGAAGATGCGGATTTCCTCACGGTGCAGTTTGGCGCGGACTTTTTGCCAGACGCCGCAGAGATAGCGCTGGGTGTCGGCCGGGCTGGCGCCGTTCCATTTGCGGTTGCGATGGCCGGTTTTGATTGTGGCGTGATAGCGCGCCGGGGCGGTCAGCGTGTAGAACTCGCCGATAAAGCCCATCTCGTTGCAGATGTTTTCGAAGCCGCGAATGCGGGTCATCAGCTCGCAGCGGCGGATCGCCGGGTTGGCTACGCTGCCGTCGTACTTCTCGATCAGGCTGATGCGGTTGCCATCCTCGTCTTCCAGCTCCATGCCTTTCAGAAACTCACGGGTACGGCGCTTCTGCTCGCGCCACTCTGAGACGGTCATGCTGCTGGCGTAGGGGGTATGCTTTTTGCTGACGTTAGCCAGGGCAATCTGCAGGTGCTCACGCCATGACGCGGCGACGCGGCGCAGGCGGCCCTTCCACCACTTTTCGGTCTGCATACGCATGATCGCCGGGGTCACTTCTTCCGGGTCGAACAGGCGGGACGTGACCTTTTCCCACAGCGGCGGCGTCTGGCTCAGCTCGCGGGTAATAGCGGCGGCGGTCATGTAAACGCGGTGCGTGTATTTGTAATCGGACTCGTCGCTGGCCTGCGCGTGCGCCTGTACCAGCTCGGCGAGGATGAAATTAGCCACATCCCCAGCCAGCAGATCGACGTCGGCGCGCGCCATATCGGGCAGGCGGTTAAAGCGGCGCATCAGCTCCCACAGCGTGCCGGCCGCGCTGGCCGCGCCAGCCTGTTGAGCGGCGTTGCCTGCCAGCAGGTTAAACGTGCCGCTGCTCATTTCACCGAGGCGGTACTGCTCACTGACGCATTCAACGCGTGGCAATGTGCGCTCAACAAAGGTTTTTGCTAAGTACGCATTGGCACGGGCAATGCCCTGGGTCTTTTCAAGCTCGCTGACGCGGCGCTTAACGTCGAGCTGGATCAGCGTCGGCTGCTTTTCCAGCAATTCCTGCGCACGCGCCAAAGCCGCAATCATCTGACCGCGGCTGTGCATTTCCTCATAGGTGGGATATGGACTGGCGATGGCTTCCCGTGGAGCGTTCCACGGGTAAGCGTATTCCTGAATCACTCGCAAACCCCCAGATACACGCTGCTGCAAACGGACTTGTTGTCCATCGCTGCCAGCATGTCGAACTGCCGACCGCCGCGAGTAGTGAGTGCCCAGTCCCGGTAGGTTTCAATGCCGTGCGAGGCGAGAGTGACCTTTCTGCCGTTTGTTTCTGCTTTAACCGGATCCATGCCTGAATGGAAAAACGCAGCGTTACCACGGCGCGAGCACTGGGCAACAATCTGTTCCCACTCCGCAACGCGGCTGATTTCCTCAGGCCAGCGGGTAAAAATCTCCGCCAGTTCGGCTTTGTTTACGTTTACGCATGGCATGCAACCAACCCGACTACAGCCCTGCTGATAAAGCGGATTGGGTTTGATCCCGTGACGCTTTGCCAGTGCAAAGACATCATCATGCGTCCAGTTGAGGATCGGCCGGTAAATCGACAGGCCCGGCCCGAGGTCAAAGCCTTCTTCCCATTCAGCCAGCGCGGCACGGCTCGCGGATTCCTGCGCACGAACTCCCTGCCACGTAATGACGCGCTTACCCTCTGCAACCAGCCTGTCTACCACCTGCTCCTGCATCGGGATCTGTTTCAGCTCGAAAGAGCAAAACTTGCGCTGCGTTGAAGGGAATGTGCCTTTCCAGATGCACATATCAAGGAAAGGAATACCGGTAGGCTTCAGGGCATTCAGGGCGCGACGGACAATTGAAGCGGCTTCAGTTTCCGTGAACCCCAAATCCCTGACCAGAGAAGTCGGCCACTTGTCTTTTACAAAGGTCCTTTTGTCCACGATACGCTGTGTGAAATCAGCCCTGATCTGACGCAGCGGGCCGAGCCTGGACTCAAGATAATTGAGATATTCGACGGTTTGAGGGTGCTCGTGTCCCGTATCAGCGTGCGCAGCCTGAAACTCAACGCCAGATTCAATAGCGAGCAGCCAGACAGCCAGGCTGTCCTTACCTCCTGAAACGGTTACAAGGTTCATGACGCCGGGCATAAAGCAGCGAGAATCGATCATGGCTGCACCTCCATAATCACGGAGTGGTCCGCCCCTGCAGCCAGATCAAAACCAGTAACGACGGGCACGGGCTCAGGGCGGCGCACCGCGATGATTTCCGATGCGCGTTTGCTCTCACCTGCGGCAACGCCGACCGAGCGGGCTACGCTGATTTTGGTAATGTCGAATGCGCGAAAAATGCTGCGGGTGTAGAGGGTGTCGCTGTTTGAAACGACAACCGGGCAGCGCTCGGAGACGTCCATCAACATGCTGACCAGATCGTGATGCTCATCCTTGTCAAAGCCCGCTGAGTGGTAGTCCGAAAACGTCCCGTCATACGGCGGATCGCAGTACACCACGTCGCCAGCTTTAGTCAGGCGCAGCGTCTCGCGAAAGTCGGCGCAGATAAACGTCGCACGCTGCGCCTTTTCCGCGAATGCCTCAATCTCAGCCAGCGGAAAATAGGGTTTTGCATAATTGCCGAAAGGGATATTGAACTCGCCGCGACGGTTGTAACGGCACAGGCCGCGATAGCCGTTGCGGTTCAGGTACAGGAAGTGCGCGGCGCGCTCCAGCAGAGGCAGCGCCGGGTTGTGATTAAACGCCTCACGGACAGCGTAATAGCTTTCCCCGGCCTGGTTCTGATTGAACAGACTGGCCGCCACAACGATAAAGGGGCGGGCGTGCTCCTTTATCTGGCGGTACAGGTTGATCAGGTCGGGGTTAATATCCGCTACCAGATAAGAAGGGTAATCGGTGCTCATCATCACCGCGCAGGAACCGGCGAAGGGCTCGACCAGGCGATCGCCTGCTGGCAGGTGCGCCAGCAGCTTCGGCATTACGCGGGTCTTGCTGCCCGCCCATTTCAGGATCGTGCTCATACCACACCGCCTTTTGAAACTTTCGCGTACCGTTCCGCCATGTCCTGACAGCTGACACAGCGAGTCACGCCACGCACGGCGCGGCGGCGCTGTTCCGGGATCGGGGCGTCGCAGTCTTCACAGAATGAAGCCCCAATGCTGACCGGACGATTAACTACGCTGGCGATGTTGCGCGCCAGCAGCTCTTCAGCGCGCGCTTGCGCCATATCGATTGAGTCGGCCATTAGTGCAGCTCCTGTGATTCGTTCTGATAGCGCTCTGCCTCGCGGCGGATCAGGTCAGCAGCTTCGATGCCGGAAAGCCCTCGCTGATGTACGTGCACGGCCAGCTCAACAAGGCGCTCAGACACGGCCAGCGCGCGGTCTTTACGCTCTTCAATGCGCGCCCTGGTGATGACTGCGGCCAGCGCCTCGGTGTCAGCGTCAAAATTAAATTTCTCGATATTTCGCATTTCACTTTCTCCTGAATTTGGGCAAAAGAATGCCCGGCGGGTTTACGCCATTTATTTGCTTGGGGTTAATTAATTAGGCAGAGCCATTCGCTTCGGAAATAAACTCACGACTGCTTTTAGATGATTCATTGCACGAATAAGCGCCGCTCTTTCATCAGTAGTCAGTTCACTAAATTCAGCCTCGTGCCTGTCTTTACCGATGTTTGCCAGGAAGAGGATCGCGCTCAGTGCGCGCTTGTTGTCCTGATAATTACTGTCTGTCACATCGCGCATTTCAGAGAAAAAACGGGTCATATCTTTTTCACAGTTGCCGCCCATCAGCTGCGTGCGGATTAAGGCAACGTGATTCAGCGCCGAAACCCTTTGGCCGACAGTAAGCTCGACCAGCATTGAATCGCCCTCGATAGCCATGCTTTACCTCTTTGCTCTTTTATCTGTACCTGCTGACTCAGTACCGGATGCCAGCGCTTGCCGTTCTCGCCCATAATCCAGCCATGCCCGTATGACATTGACGGACTCTGACGCTTGAGGCGTGCCGCAAATGAAATCATCGTGCGCCCTCAGCTGATGCCAATCGAAGCACCCAGCCCGCTGATAGCGTCAACGGTTGAGCCTAAGGTCGGGTTAGAGTGAACGCGGTTCTGCACGGCCAGCGCGGCCAGCATCATGCAGCGGATCCCGGTATTGGCAGCTTCCAGAATGCCGCGGCGGCAGGTTGCCGTAATGCGCTCCGGGTTCGCGGCGTTAGCGGCCATATGCCCGACTTCGGCGGTCGCCTTCAGCACGTACGTCGGAAACTTCTCCTTTACCAGCTCGTTAACCGGCACACACGGCAGACACTGCAGCTGAGCCAGCATGCCGTCCATCAGCGTGGCGTCTTCGGTCAGGTCGGTAAGCAACAGCACTTCTGGAACGGTCAGCTGATGTATTTGATCCGGGTTCAGCTTGTTGCGCAGGGTCTGCACTTTCATACCCGCCCGCTGCGCCAGCTCCGTCATGTTGTGCGTAAGCGCAAACTTGCGGCAGGCGTCGTCATATTCGTTATGGGTGGAAGTCTTAAAATCAAACATGGTCATTCCTTTGCTCAACTTAAATAATTAAGTTGTTACGCAGCTACGTATCTGCAATTGACACCTTGAGCGAGCAAACGCGCGCGGAAGGCAACCATGTTGATTCGGGCTGCGCCACCATCTTTTTTGCGTGGCATAACAAGAAGATCGCCATCTGCAACCATCTGTTTTACGGTGCGAAGGCTGTAACCATAGGCATGTGCGAACTGTTCATAGGTCATCAGATCGGGGCCGCTTGGTATTGTAATTTGAGGGGTCATAAGAGATTATCTCCGATTGTAGTGATTCTAGTGCATTGGCGTGCATTTTGTTTTGGTTTTGGGAATCCTACTTCTCTTTTTGCTAACTGTAAACCACCCAATTGAAAATTTTAGGGGTTCTCATGCCTATGGAATCGAACAACGCAAAGGAAGTTTTAGAAAGAATCCTTTCATCTTATGGAGTTAGCTCAAGGCAAGAGTACTCTGAGCGGTTGAGTGTACCGCTTGGAACGATTGGGAATTGGGTCAGTCGCGGCAGCGTTCCAGGCGATTACATAATCAGGTGCGCACTGGATACAGGGGCAGATTTAGACTGGTTAGTGAATGGTAAACTTAAAAATGTAAGTTCGCAGCCTCGAACGCATCAGCTTAAGGGGCAAGCACTGCTTGAGCATATGGCCGCTAATGGAGGAAAAACCGTACTGCAGCGCATACTGCATGCATATGGTTTTACCATGCAGAAAGAACTAGGTGATTTGCTCGGCATACCTTCAGGCACCATGAGCGCATGGGTTCGCCGTGAATATTTTCCTGGGGATGTCGTTATAGCTTGTGCCTTGGACACAGGCGCTTCCCTTTTGTGGTTATCGACTGGTTTACAAGATGAAGTGCCAGCCGAAAGCCCACAGAATTTTCAGCCTGATGGGATACCTAAATTTAAGCTTATTGGCGGAAACCTTGAGAAACAACCCGATATTAAATTAGATTTGGCTTTGCTGGGCTTATCAATGAAAAAGCCGGTATATGTAGAAAGGGGCACTGTTTCTTGGATTATTGAAGAGGACTCTCAAACAGTTGGCAACGGAGACTGGCTCTTAGATATAGATGGGAATAAAGATGTTTACAGCGTTTCACGCTTACCCGGAAATAGACTAAAGGTTGTTAATAATTCATCATCATTTGAGTGCTCAGTTAGTGATGTGACGTCAATAGGCATGGTTATTTTAACGCTTACTAAAAATATATAGGTTTTCTATGGCCCATTTAATTCTGATATTACTATCTTTTATCTTTGGCGCGGTAGCTACGCATTACAGGCTCAAAACTGTAGGCTCAAAAGGCTTTATGGCTTTTGTAACCTTATGCTTCGGGACTGCGATTTTCACAGTGATCATGCTTGCAACCTTCTTTGCCCCTATGTTTATTTCTTATGTATACGCTGCTTTAGTTATCTTTTTTACATTCGGGATTATCTCCGGTTATCAAAAGCGATTAGCTAAATAATTATGGCAATAAAAAAGTTACCCACTGGTGAGTGGCTTGCAGACTTCTACTTGAACGGGCGGGGCAGTCGTCGTATTCGCAAAACCTTTGTAACTAAGGGAGAGGCCGTAGCTTTTGAGGATTACACCCGCTCTGAGGCAGAAAATAAACCGTGGATTAAAGAAAAAGAGGACCGTCGTAAGCTGAGCGAGCTTATAGAGCTTTGGGATTCTCTCCACGGACAATCACTTAAAGCAGTTAAATCTCGCAAAGCTAAGCTGGAAATCGTATGCAAGGGCTTAGGAGATCCGATAGCTTCTCAGCTCACCGCGAAAGATTGGGCGCATTACCGCGATCAGCGCTTAAAGGGTAAAATTTCTAATGGCTATCACGATGATGAATCTAAGTGGAAAGTAAAGCCCATCACGGTCAACAGAGAGCAAAACTATCTGTCGGCGGTATTCAATGAACTAAAGCGGCTCGGGGAATGGAATTTGCCCAATCCCCTCGATGGTGTCAGAACGTTTCGGGAAGATGAAAAGGAAATGTCCTGGCTGACCTTGAGGCAGATCACCGAGCTGCTGGACGGCTGCGAGCGCTACGGCAAGCCTGATTTAACTATGATATGCAAAGTTTGCCTGGCTACCGGCGCGCGCTGGACTGAAGCTGAAACCTTGGCCCGCTCTCAGCTCTCACCTAACAAACTGTCATTCTTCAAAACTAAAGGCGGGAAAAACCGAACGGTTCCGATCCCGCAGTGGCTTTATGATGAGCTGAAGGAACGGCAGGGCAGGATGTTTAAGCCATGCTATCAGGACTTCAAGAAGATGCTGGCTACCACAACAATTCAGCTTATAGAGGGTCAGAAAACCCACGTTCTGCGCCACACGTTTGCCAGCCACTTTATGATGAATGGGGGAAATATTCTGGTGCTGCAAAGAATACTCGGTCATGCGAACATCCGTGAAACCATGAAGTATGCCCACTTTGCTCCTGACCATTTAGAAGAAGCAGCAGCGCTTAACCCTCTGGCCAGTTTGGTGTCCACAAACTGACTACTCAGCATGAACGCCGCCGCATTTGGTTGCACCAGATATAGGCCTAACTAACTGTTTTATAAATAAAATGCTTATATATCAATGGTGTCGAGAAAAAGCGTCTTAACTAAGGTATCGCTAACGCGACATCTAAAAGTTAATAGCAAACAAGGGGTTGGCGTGATGCCAGCCCCTTTTTTTTATGCCTGCGCCTCGGGACGATGCACATGGTATATCGCCGTATTCACTGGCCCGCTCTCCAGCACGATTAAACCGTAGCGCATATCGATAAAGCGCGCGCCGCAGCGCTCCGCTACCGCGCGGCTGGCGCGGTTCTCTTCCGCCGCAAGAATTTCGATGACCTTCACCTCCGGCCGTGCAAATCCCATCTCAAGCAGCAGCGCAACGGCGCGGCTGGCAACACCCTGTCGCTGCATATCGCTACGTACCCAGTATCCCAGCGCGGCGAACTGACCCGGCTCGCGGGCAAAACGGATCCCGGCGCCGCCCAGCAAACGATCCCGATCGTCAACAATGGCGAACTCTTCCGCTTCGCCCTTTATTCGCTGCTGCTGCGTAAAAGCGATCCAGCTCGCTGCCTCTTCGGGTTGATAGTCTGGATGCGCCCATACCATCCAGGGCTGCAGCGTATTCAACGAGGCGTTGATGGCAGCGGTAAAGGAAGGAATGTCGTCGCGGGTAAAAGGACGCAGTCGAATCGAAGAGGCCAGAGAAGTCATAAAGTACCTGATGGAAAAGGGGTTTTAGCAAAGCGTATCAGGCGATAAGAGAGAATGCTAAACTTGTGATGTAATTTATTATTTACACTTGTTTAGGGTTCGTTTTGTTAGGTTTTTATTTAATTAAATGAAAATTATGATTTTTTTAAATGGTCGCGCATACAATATTCTTGTGTGGTAATAAAAGTGTACATCAATGGATTGCTTGTTTTACGTTCTGTGATAGAGTGTCCTCTATCCTGTCAGAGGATCATTCACCGCATAACGAGGAAAAAAGGATCGTAGCCATGCAAAAAGACGCGCTGAACAATGTCCACATTGCGAATGAACAGATTTTAATTACGCCGGAAGAGCTGAAAGCGAAATTTCCGCTGACCGCCCAGCAGGAAGCGCAGATCGCCGCTTCGCGCCAGACCATTTCCGACATCATCGCCGGCCGCGATCCGCGCCTGCTGGTGGTTTGCGGTCCCTGTTCGATCCATGACACCGAAGCCGCTCTGGATTACGCTCGTCGCCTGAAAGATCTCTCTGACCAGCTGAAGGATCAGCTCTATATCGTTATGCGCGTCTATTTTGAAAAACCCCGCACCACCGTCGGCTGGAAAGGGTTGATCAACGATCCTTACATGGACAACTCCTTTGATATGGAAGCGGGTCTGCACATTGCGCGCCAGCTGCTGGTGAACCTGGTAGAGATGGGGCTGCCGCTCGCCACCGAAGCGCTCGATCCAAATAGCCCGCAATACCTCGGCGATCTCTTCAGCTGGTCGGCGATTGGCGCGCGCACTACTGAGTCGCAAACGCATCGCGAAATGGCGTCAGGCCTCTCAATGCCGGTCGGCTTCAAGAACGGCACCGACGGCAGCCTCGGCACCGCGATCAACGCCATGCGCGCCGCCGCGATGCCGCACCGTTTCGTTGGCATTAATCAGGCGGGGCAGGTTTGCTTGCTGCAGACGCAGGGCAACCCAGATGGTCACGTTATTCTGCGCGGCGGCAAAGCGCCGAACTACGGTCCGGAAGACGTGGCGCAGTGTGAAAAAGAGATGGTCAAAGCGGGACTGCGCCCGGCCTTGATGATAGATTGCAGCCATGGCAATTCTAACAAAGACTACCGCCGCCAGCCTGGCGTCGCCGAATCGGCGATAGCCCAGATCAAAGATGGCAACCGCTCGATTATTGGCCTGATGCTGGAGAGCCATATTAATGAAGGCAGCCAGTCTTCCGAGCAACCGCGCAGCGAAATGAAATACGGTGTTTCCGTGACAGATGCCTGCATCAACTGGGAAACCACCGAAACGCTGCTGCGCGAGATGCATCAGGATCTGCAAGAGGTGCTGTCGGCGCGTCTGTCACACGAGGTGTAATGAGCAATGGTGGCTGAACTGACCGCGCTGCGCGATCAAATTGATACTGTCGATAAGGCGCTGCTGGATCTGCTGGCGAAACGCCTGGAGCTGGTGGCTGAAGTTGGCGAAGTAAAGAGCCGCTACGGCTTGCCTATCTACGTACCGGAGCGCGAAGCGTCAATGCTGGCTTCGCGCCGTAAAGAGGCGGAAGCGCTCGGCGTTCCGCCCGATCTGATTGAAGATATCCTGCGCCGCGTGATGCGCGAGTCCTATACCAGCGAGAACGATAAAGGCTTTAAAACCCTTAACCCAGCGCTGCGTCCAGTGGTGATCGTCGGCGGAAAAGGGCAGATGGGCAGCTTGTTTGCGCGCATGCTGACGCTGTCGGGCTACAACGTGAAGACGCTGGATAAAGAGGACTGGGATCGCGCGCCGTCGCTGCTGAGCGATGCCGGTATGGTGATTATCAGCGTGCCGATCCATCTTACGGAGCAGGTGATTGCGCAGCTGCCGCCGTTGCCGGAAGACTGTATTCTGGTGGATCTGGCCTCGGTCAAGAACCGTCCCTTGCAGGCGATGCTGGCGGCGCATGCGGGCCCGGTGCTGGGTCTGCATCCCATGTTTGGGCCGGACAGCGGCAGTCTGGCGAAACAGGTGGTGGTCTGGTGCGACGGACGCCAGCCTGAAGCCTATCAGTGGTTCCTGGAGCAGATTCAGGTGTGGGGCGCGCGGCTGCATCGCATCAGCGCGGTTGAGCACGACCAGAATATGGCGTTTATACAGGCGCTGCGCCACTTCGCGACCTTCGCCTACGGTCTGCATCTCGCGGAAGAGAACGTCAACCTCGATCAGCTGCTGGCGCTCTCATCGCCGATTTATCGTCTCGAGCTGGCGATGGTGGGACGGCTGTTCGCGCAGGATCCTCAGCTCTATGCGGACATCATTATGTCCTCCGAAAGCAATCTGGCGCTGATTAAACGTTATTACCAGCGCTTTGGCGAAGCTATTAAGCTGCTGGAACAGGGCGATAAGCAGGCATTTATCGCCAGCTTCAACCGCGTCGAACACTGGTTTGGCGATCACGCTAAACGCTTTATGGTTGAAAGCCGTAGCCTGCTGCGCTCCGCTAACGACAGTAGACCGTAAAAAACGGCTCACGCATGCCAGCCCCTGACTCGCAATCAAAAACGGCATCCTTACGGATGCCGTTCAGTTATGCGCTGCGAGGCTCCACCGCGACAACATTCTCGCCAGGATAGCATCCCAGCACTTTCAGCATGCGGGTCAGCCCTTTTAGCTCCTGCAGCGCCTGCTGCATGCTGTCTGACTCAAGATTGCCCTGCACGTCGATATAAAACATCTCTTCCCACGGGTTGCCGTTAATCGGACGCGACTCCAGCTTGCTCATAATCAGGTTATGCTGACGCAGCACCAGCAGCGCTTCGACCAGCGCGCCCGCCTGCTGGCCGGTCGCCATCAGCAGCGTGGTTTTCGCCGGAACCTGATCGGAGACGGCGATGGCCTTACGCGCCAGCACGATAAAGCGGGTATGGTTTTGCTGCTGATTCGCCAGATTGCGCTCCAGCACCTGCAGATGATAGAGCTCGCCGCCCGCCTCGCTGCCCAGCGCGGCCGCTTTCGGTGAGTTCAGCGCCGCGACTTTTTCCATAGCGGCAGCGGTGCTCTCGGTATATTCGATCTTCCAGTGCGGGAAACGACTAATAAACTGGCTGCACTGCTGGAACGGCTGCGGGTGACTATAAACGGTTTCAATCTGCTGCAGATCGGTATCGCCTGTTACCAGCACGCAGTGCTCGATAGGCTGGGTCAGTTCGCCCACAATCGAGAGGCTGGTCTGCTGCAGCAGATCGTAAACGTCGTTGATCGAGCCAGAACTGGTGTTTTCAATCGGCAGCACCGCGTAATCAGCCTGGCCGTTTTCAACCTGACGAATAATATCCTGAAACTTGAGGCAGCCGATCTCTACCATATTGTCGAAGTGGCGCGCGGCATACTGGCGTGCGGCGAGATGGGAATAGGAACCTTTCGGGCCAAGGAAAGCGATGCGCGCCGCCAGCGCATGAGCATGGTTCAGGTTTTTCTGCAGCAGCGCCTGCTGCGTCAGGACGGAATCTTCAATGATTTGCTGAAACAGGCGCGTGATGTAGTGCGCATCCAGCTGATGTTTCTTGCCAAGCACGATCAGGTGCTCCAGCAGCGCACGCTCGCGTTCGATATCGCGAATCGGCCGGTGTGTGGCCAGTTTCGCTTCGGCGACCTTCACAGCCAGCGCGCGACGCTCAGCCAGCAGCGTCAGCAGTTTCTCATCTACGGCGCTGATCTGGTCACGCAGCACCAGCAAGGGATTATCGGGATTCATAGGGCTCACCTGTAAGCTGTCCAATAAAAAAGCCTCCCGGTTGGGAGGCTTTGTTGTTCGTCTTCGCTTTCGTTTTCACACGACGAATCGCCTCCCAGTCAGGGGAAGGTAAAAAAGAAAGCGAAGAAAAACGGCAGACGTTTCATGGTGATTTCCATTCAAAAGGTGATTTGAGAGTACCCGTACTGATTTAAGGCTGTCAATAAAAAACGCGCCCGCAGGCGCGTTTGCTAAAACTGTATGTATCAGGTGGCCGGCGTGAAATTTTTCACACTGGTCGCTGCCCGACGGGCTTCAGGCTTATGCTGAACCTTATTCAACTGACGCTCAAGCTTACCGATGAGATCGTTAATCGCCGTATACATATCCTCGTGCTTAGCGCTGGCCACCAGCGTGCCGTTGGGCGTATTGATCGTGGCGTCGGCCACGAATTCTTTCGGCGCTTTAGAGAGAACGATGTGCGGATTTATCAGATGAGCTTGCCATTTTTCCAGCTTGGCGAGACGGTCTTCGACATGGTCGCGGATAGCCGCGGTGATTTCCATTTGTTTGCTGGTAATGTTCAGAATCATAGGTCTACCTCTCTGTCATTTCCGTCTGGGTAGATCCAGCATAACGCGCTGAACAATGAAATGTGTGATTTTGATCACGAAAAAATGTCACTTTTTGTCAATGGCAATGATTTGTGAGAAAGGCTGGGAATGCAGCCGAAATGCCTTGAATCGGTGCGCGGAGAGGCGCATGATTGACGGGTTACATTAGCGAGGAATTCACAAAATCGTCGATTTTTCGCCCATAAAAAAGCAGCCATTACGGCTGCTTTTTCATTTTTTCGGACTCAGTTTTAGCTGGAGCTATTTGCGGCAATAATTTTCGCCACTTTGTCCGCTTCGGCATTCAGCTGCAGATTGCGATAGGCTTTTTCCATCAGCGGCAGCGCATCGCGCGTGGCCTGCGTATCAGGATAATCGCGCATCATGCCTTCAACGCGGTTAACAACCGCGACATACGCTTCGCGCTTAGTATAGAATTGCGCCACCGACAGCTCATATTTCGCCAGGCGGTCTTTCAGATAGACCAGGCGTTTTTGCGCATCGGCTGCATACTGGCTGTTTGGATAGTTACGCAGCAGCTGCGAGAAGTCGCGGAACGCGTCGCGAGCATGGGTCGGATCGCGATCGGAACGGTCGATGCCGAAGAAGCCCTGCAGCGCAGAGTCGTCCAGCGCCATATCCGTCAGGCCGCGCATATAGATAACGTAGTCGATGTTCGGATGGGTCGGGTTAAGACGCATAAAGCGATCTATGGCAGCCTGCGCTAACGGCAAATCGGCGTTTTTGTAGTAGGCATAGATCAAATCAAGCTGTACCTGCTGAGAATAAGGACCAAAAGGATAACGGTTGTCCAGCGCTTCCAGTTGCTTAATCGCCGCTTTAAAGTTACCGTCCTGCAGCTTTTCCTGAGCGGTAGCGTAGATTTCGGAAGGCGGGCTGTCCGGTACTGTGTCCTTTGAGCTGGAACAACCCACAAGGGCCAGGCTCAGTGTGGCAGCAGCCACCAGATATTTCATACGCGTCATGACGAAATGGTTATCCTCAAATTTGTTATGGCGGAAGCTGTCCGTATAGCTCCCGGTAATGACCAGGTACGATAGCACATTATATTAAACGGCATCGCCGTGAAAACCCAACGTTAACGAAGAAGCTGTATATGGCACAACAAGTTCAACTCACCGCAACGGTCTCCGAAGCGCAGCTGGGACAACGCTTAGATCAAACTTTGGCGGAATTGTTCCCCGATTATTCACGCTCGCGCATAAAAGAGTGGATCCTTGACCGGCGCGTCAGCGTTAACGGCGCGATCGTCGATAAACCGAAAGAGAAAGTATTGGGCGGCGAACAGGTCGCTATCGATGCAGAAATCGAAGAAGAGCAGCGCTGGGAAGCGCAAAACATCCCGCTGAACATCGTGTATGAAGATGACGATATTCTGGTGATCAACAAGCCGCGCGATTTGGTGGTGCATCCCGGCGCTGGCAACCCCGACGGCACCGTACTGAATGCGCTGCTTTATCACTATCCCGCCATTGCCGACGTGCCGCGCGCCGGTATCGTGCATCGACTGGATAAAGACACCACCGGGCTGATGGTGGTGGCGAAAACCGTCCCGGCGCAGACCCACCTGGTGGAAACGCTGCAGCTGCGCGAAATCACCCGCGAGTACGAAGCGGTGGCAATTGGAACGATGACGGCGGGCGGCACGGTAAACGAGCCCATCAGCCGTCACTCGACCAAACGCACCCATATGGCCGTACATCCGATGGGAAAACCGGCGGTAACGCACTACCGTATTATGGAGCACTTCCGTGCCCATACGCGTCTGCGTCTGCGTCTCGAAACCGGCCGTACGCATCAGATTCGCGTGCATATGTCGCATATTAACCATCCGCTGGTAGGCGACCCGCTGTACGGCGGTCGTCCGCGTCCGCCGAAAGGCGCCTCGGATCAGTTCATCGCTACGCTGCGCGCGTTCGATCGCCAGGCGCTGCACGCGACCATGCTGCGTCTTTACCATCCGATTACCGGAATCGAGATGGAATGGCATGCGCCGCTGCCGCAGGACATGGTGGAGCTGATTGAGGTACTGAAGGCGGATACTGAAGAGTTCCGCGATCAGATGGACTGGCTATGAGTTGGGTCCTGCCGGACTGGCCCGCGCCCGCCAGCGTGGGTGCCTGCTCAACGTTACGCGGCGATGGCGCCAGCCTGGCACCCTGGGATGCGTTCAACCTGGGCAGCCATGTCGGTGACGATCTGGCACACGTGGCTGCCAACCGACAGAGCCTGGTAACGCGCGCCGTGTTACCGGCGATGCCGCACTGGCTTGAGCAGGTTCACGGCATCGATGTGGTTCGCCTGCCCGCTGAGCAGACAGAGCCTTTACGAGCGGATGCCTGCATCACGCGCGAAGCGGGCGTGGTGTGCGCGGTAATGACGGCGGATTGTCTGCCGGTGCTGTTCTGCTCTTATGACGGCAGCGAAGTTGCCGCGGCGCATGCCGGCTGGCGCGGCCTGTGCGCGGGCGTGCTGGAAAATACGCTGGCGCGGTTCGCTGCGCCAGCCAGCCAGATACACGCCTGGCTTGGACCGGCAATCGGTCCCGACGCCTTTGAAGTCGGCAGCGAAGTGCGCGATGCGTTTATGGCGCATGACACCCGTGCTCAGCAGGCCTTTCGTCCGGCGGGCGCTAAGTATTTCGCCGATATCTGGCTGCTCGCGCATCAGCGGCTGCAGGCGGCGGGCGTTACCTCCGTGAGCATGACGCGTCGCTGCACCTTTCATGAGAGTGGCGATTTTTTCTCCTTCCGACGCGACGGAACCACCGGGCGTATGGCTTCTTTAATTTGGCTGAGATAACCTTACGCCACAAGACGATCCAGTAGCGTATTTTTTGCTCATGATGCAGGTCATTAACCTTGAAAATTTGAGGGATGACCTCATTTTAATCTCCAGTAGCATTTTGACCTGTAATGGGAGGAATCATGCGTCTGGATCGTCTTACCAACAAATTCCAACTGGCCCTTGCCGACGCGCAGTCCCTTGCTCTGGGACACGACAACCAATTTATTGAGCCTCTGCATCTGATGAGCGCGCTGCTCAATCAGGAAGGTGGATCCGTTCGTCCGTTATTAGCCTCTGCAGGCGTTGACGTTGCCGCTCTGCGCAACGGCGTCGAGCAGGCTATCAACCGTTTGCCCCAGGTAGAGGGCAGCGAAGGGGATGTTCAACCGTCCGCTGACCTGGTTCGCGTGCTTAACCTGTGCGACAAGCTGGCGCAGAAGCGCGGCGACAATTTTATCTCATCTGAACTCTTTGTTCTGGCTGCCCTCGACTCGCGCGGCTCTTTAGCCGATCTGCTGAAATCGGCCGGTGCGACCACTGACAAGCTAACCAAAGCGATTGAGCAGCTGCGTGGAGGCGACAACGTGAACGATCAAGGGGCTGAAGATCAGCGCCAGGCATTAAAGAAATACACCATCGACCTGACCGAGCGCGCCGAACAGGGCAAGCTCGACCCGGTCATCGGCCGTGACGAAGAGATTCGCCGCACTATTCAGGTGCTGCAGCGCCGCACCAAAAACAATCCGGTGCTGATTGGTGAACCTGGCGTGGGTAAAACCGCCATCGTGGAAGGCCTGGCGCAGCGCATCATTAACGGCGAGGTGCCGGAAGGGCTGAAAGGCCGTCGCGTACTGGCGCTGGATATGGGGGCGCTGGTGGCGGGCGCAAAATACCGCGGCGAGTTTGAAGAGCGTTTAAAAGGCGTACTCAACGATCTGTCGAAGCAGGAAGGCAACGTTATCCTGTTTATCGATGAGCTGCATACTATGGTCGGCGCCGGTAAAGCGGACGGCGCGATGGATGCCGGCAATATGCTGAAGCCGGCACTGGCGCGCGGCGAGCTGCACTGTGTCGGCGCGACCACGCTGGACGAATATCGCCAGTACATCGAAAAAGATGCCGCGCTGGAGCGTCGTTTCCAGAAAGTCTACGTCGCCGAACCGAGCGTGGAAGATACCATCGCTATTCTGCGCGGTCTGAAAGAGCGCTATGAGCTGCATCACCATGTGCAAATTACCGACCCGGCGATTGTCGCGGCGGCGACGCTGTCGCATCGCTACATCGCCGACCGTCAGCTGCCGGATAAAGCCATTGACCTGATCGACGAGGCCGCGTCCAGCATCCGTTTGCAGATCGACTCGAAACCGGAACCGCTCGATCGCCTGGAGCGCCGCATCATTCAGCTGAAGCTGGAGCAGCAGGCGCTGAAGAAAGAGTCGGATGACGCCAGCATTAAGCGTCTCGAAATGCTGGAAAGCGAACTCGACCAGAAAGAGCGCGAATACGCAGAGCTGGAAGAGGAGTGGAAAGCGGAGAAGGCCTCTCTTACCGGCACGCAGAATATCAAGGCGGAACTGGAGCAGGCACGCTTGTCGCTGGAACAGGCACGTCGCGTGGGTGACCTGGCGCAAATGTCCGAGCTGCAGTATGGCAAGATCCCGGAGCTGGAAAAACAGCTGGCGGCCGCCACGCAGTCTGAAGGCAAAACCATGAAGCTGCTGCGCAACCGCGTTACCGATGTCGAAATCGCCGACGTGCTGGCGCGCTGGACCGGCATTCCCGTGGCGCGCATGATGGAAGGCGAGCGCGATAAGCTGCTGCGTATGGAGCAGGATCTGCACGCGCGCGTTATCGGCCAGAACGAGGCGGTGGAAGCGGTCTCGAACGCGATTCGACGTAGCCGCGCAGGCTTGTCGGATCCAAATCGTCCTATCGGTTCGTTCCTGTTCCTCGGTCCGACCGGTGTAGGTAAAACCGAGCTCTGTAAAGCGCTGGCGAATTTCCTCTTCGACAGCGACGACGCTATGGTGCGCATCGACATGTCGGAATTCATGGAAAAACATTCCGTGTCGCGGCTGGTGGGCGCGCCTCCGGGATATGTCGGTTATGAAGAGGGCGGCTATCTGACAGAAGCGGTGCGTCGTCGTCCTTACTCGGTCATTCTGCTGGATGAGGTAGAGAAAGCGCATCCGGATGTGTTCAACATTCTGCTGCAGGTGCTGGACGACGGACGTCTGACGGATGGGCAGGGCCGCACCGTCGACTTCCGCAATACCGTGGTGATCATGACGTCGAACCTGGGTTCCGATCTGATTCAGGAACGCTTCGGCGAACTGAACTACGCGGAAATGAAAGATGTGGTGATGAATGTGGTCGGCCATCACTTCCGTCCGGAGTTCGTCAACCGTATCGACGAAGTGGTAGTGTTCCATCCGCTGGGCGAGCAGCATATTGCTTCTATTGCGCAGATTCAGCTGCAGCGTCTGTATAAACGTCTGGATGAACGCGGCTACCAGCTGCATATCTCCGACGAAGCACTGAAGCTACTGGGGGAAAACGGCTACGATCCGGTCTATGGCGCGCGTCCTCTGAAACGTGCGATTCAGCAGCAGATCGAAAACCCGCTGGCGCAGCAGATCCTTTCCGGTCAGCTGGTGCCGGGCAAAACCATCGAAATGGACGTCAAAGAGGGCGAAATCGTCGCTCATCAGTAACTGACATCAGCGAAACGGGCCTGCGGGCCCGTTTTTTTATGCTAAAAAGCGCTATTTTGACGCAATTTTCAGCGTATTGCCTGGAAAATAGGCGGTTGGTAAAAAAGTTTAAATTAGCACTTGTCAGCCCGGAAGAACTCCCTATAATGCGCCTCCACTGACACGGCACAACGGCTTACGGAATGCGGTGTTCAGGAGATTCGGTTCGCTGAGTCGCCGGATAAAATCCCTGAAAAAAGGGGTTGACTCCGAAGGAGAGTAGCGTAATATACGCCACCTCGCAGCAGCAGGCTCGGCCGCTGACTG